>Ga0182024_10000012_pt1 | contig 312190 bp, 314 predicted proteins | sample P32metaG_FD_120480 | JGI IMG/M metagenome (GOLD analysis project Ga0182024, IMG submission 120480) | Permafrost microbial communities from Stordalen Mire, Sweden - P3-2 metaG (Illumina Assembly) | ecosystem: Environmental > Terrestrial > Soil > Wetlands > Permafrost | place: Sweden: Stordalen... | reverse complement strand
TACATCCCGGCCCGAGCAAGCGGAGCGAGCCCCTTCCGCTCCCGCCGCAAGGTTCACCTTACATCCCGGCCTGAGCAAGCGAAGCGAGCCCCTTCCGCTCCCGCCGCAAGGTTCACCTTACATTCCGGCCTGACCAAGCGAAGCGAGCCCCCTTCCGCTCCCGCCGCAAGGTTCACCCCACAGCAAGAAGCTTAAGCTCGCACTGCTTGCTGCACCTACAACTGGATTCCGAACTGCAACTCGTTAGTACCGTCTCCAAATCCCAAAACGGCACCCCACCCCATGCCCCGCCTCGCATTGGCAAACCGCCGGCAGCGAAGGGCAGTCCGAGAACCCGGCTTTTAGCCGGGGAGCTGAAGTATAAAAAGGGAGGACTTGAGGCCAGGCCACCCGACCCATGCCTGTGGAAAACGCGCGTATCCCGCGCGCTCGAAACCTCACTCGACTGTCAGGCTGTGGAAAACTTCACCCGCACGCGAGCCTTCTCCCGCTGGCGCTCCGTCGCGATGTCCTACAGGGAGTCAGGCTGGGAAACGGGGGGGACAATCTGCGCCGTCGCGCGTTGTTCCGCGATCTGGCCCGCATGTTGCCGCAATTTCGCAAACGCCACGCGGCAAACTCCGTACGCAACCAGAACTCCGAAAGCCAGCGACGCCAGCGCCGCACATATCAACATCAGCATATTCACTGCATCCTGCATATCCCGAATACTCTCCTCGGTTTGGCCGAGGGTCCTTCACCGTTTAGATTAGATGCGCCCACGCGCAGGTCCGACACTCTTTCTTTCCATCTCATTCCTAACAGAAGTGCCACCCATTGACCCACTTTTCTGTTGCCGAATAAGATACGAAAGGTTGAGCTTTCCGAATTCTAGCCCGAGTGTCCCATTTTGCAACTGGCACTAAAGCGCTATACGCCAATGTGTGCGTTTTTTGATTTACAGCTAATTCCTCCTGTGCTATGGCCATCACCCAAATCACCGTCCGCGGCGCCCGTCAGCACAATTTGCGCGACATCAACGTCCAGATTCCCCGCAATACCCTGACTGTCGTAACCGGTCTTTCCGGTTCCGGGAAGTCGTCCCTCGCCTTCGACACCATCTACGCTGAAGGCCAGCGCCGCTACGTCGAAACCCTTTCCGCCTACGCCCGCCAGTTCCTCGATCAGATCGAGCGCCCCGACGTCGACTCCATCGAAGGCCTTTCGCCCGCCATCTCCATCGAGCAAAAAACCACCAGCCGCAGCCCCCGCTCCACCGTCGGTACCATTACCGAAATCTACGATTACCTCCGTTTGCTCTACGCCTCCGTCGGCGTGCCCCATTGCCCCCGTTGCGGCCGCCAGATCTCCCGCCAGTCCGCGGAGCAGATCGTCGAGCGCATCCTCGCCTTCGCTCCCGGCGAACGCGTTACCATCTTCGCCCCCGTCGTCCGCGGCCGCAAAGGCGAATTCAAAGACCTCCTCGACAAGCTCGACCAGCAGGGCTTCCGCGCGCGCGTCGATGGCCAGATCCTCGACCTCGCCGATCCGCCCAATCTCGAGAAGCGCAAAAACCACACCATCGAAGCCATCGTCTATCGCGCCGTCCTCAAGCCCGGCATCGAAAAGGCCCTCGCCGCTTCCGTCGAAAAAGCTCTGCAGATGGCCAACGGCCTCGTCCTCGTCGGCACCCAGCACGACGAGCAGCTCTACTCCTCATCGATGGCCTGCCCCGACTGCGGCCTCGACGTTCCCAAACTCGAGCCGCGCAGCTTCTCCTTCAACTCGACCTACGGCGCCTGCCCCGAATGCCACGGCCTCGGCAGCATCTACGATTTCGATCCCGCCAAAATCATCACCGACTGGTCCAAGCCCCTCCTCGACGGCGGCCTCGGCCCCGGCTCCGCCTCGCAATACCTCATCCGCCTCATCAACCTCGCCGCCCAGCGCTACAAAATCGATCTCAAGCTCCCCTTCGAACAGCTCACCTCAAAGCAACAGGAGCTCCTCCTCTGCGGCCCGCCCCAGGCCGAAGCCCCGCGCACAGGCTTCCACGGCATCCTCGCCTGGCTCCGCGATTCCCTCGAAGAAGCCCGCTCCGACACCTATCGCGAGTGGATGATGCAGTACATGTCGGCCTCCGACTGCCCCGCTTGCCACGGCCAGCGCCTCCGCCCCGAATCCCTCGCCGTCAAAATCGACGGCATGTCCATCGCCGAATTCACCGCCCTCCCCATGGATCGCGCCCTCGATCGCGCCCGCGCCATCAGCTTCACCGCGCGCGAAGCCCTAGTCGCCGAACGCCTCCGCAAAGAAATCGTCGAGCGCCTGCAGTTTCTCAACGCCGTCGGCCTCAGCTATCTCGCCCTCGACCGCAACGCCGCCACCCTCTCCGGCGGCGAAGGCCAGCGCATCCGCCTCGCCACCCAAATCGGTTCGCGCCTTCGCGGCGTCCTCTACGTTCTCGACGAGCCCTCCATCGGACTCCACCAGCGCGACAACCAGCGCCTCATCTCCGCGCTCGAAGCCCTCCGCGACCTGGGAAACACCGTCCTCGTCGTCGAACACGACGAAGAAACCATCCGCCACGCCGACTACGTCCTCGACCTCGGCCCTGGCGCCGGCCGCCTCGGCGGTCAGGTCGTCGCCTCCGGCACGCCCGCCGACATTATGAACGCACCCGGCTCCCTCACCGGCCGCTACCTCGCCGGCGAAATCTCCACCCTCCACCGCCTCGTGCCGCGCCCCCTCTCCGGCAAATGGATCACCGTCGAAGGCGCCAAAAGCCACAACCTCCAGGACCTCACCGTCAAATTCCCCGCCGCCGTCATGACCGTCGTCACCGGCGTCTCCGGCTCCGGCAAAAGCACCCTTGTCAACGACATCCTCTACCGCGCCCTCGCTAAGGAACTCTACGGCTCCCGCGAAGCTCCCGGCGCCTACACCCGCATCAAAGGTTTCGACCTCCTCGACAAAGCCGTACGCATCGATCAGTCCCCCATCGGCCGCACCCCGCGCTCCAACCCTGCCACCTACACCGGTGTCTTCACCGCCATCCGCGACCTCTTCGCCATGCTCCCCGAATCCCGCGAACGCGGCTACAAAGCTGGCCGCTTCTCCTTCAACGTCCAGGGCGGCCGCTGCGAAGCCTGCCAGGGAGAAGGCCAGCGCCGCATCGAAATGAATTTCCTCCCCGACGTCTACGTCCAGTGCGAAGTCTGTAACGGCCGCCGTTACAATCAGGAAACCCTCGCCGTCAAATTCAACGGCTACTCCATCGCCGACGTCCTCGACCTCACCATCGAAGACGCGCTCCCCGTCCTCGGCGATATCCCCCAGGCCCGCCAGAAGCTCCAGACCCTGGTCGACGTCGGCCTCGGCTACATCCACCTCGGCCAGTCCGCCACCACCCTCTCCGGCGGCGAAGCCCAGCGCATGAAGCTCGCCCGCGAGCTTTCCAAACGCCAGACCGGCCGCACCCTCTATCTCCTCGACGAGCCCACCACCGGACTCCACTTTGACGACGTCCGCAAGCTCCTCGAAGTCCTCCACCGCCTCACCGATCTCGGCAACACCGTCATCATCATCGAGCACAACCTCGACGTCATCCGCAACGCCGACTGGATCATCGACCTCGGTCCCGAAGGCGGCGAAGGCGGCGGCCGTGTCGTCGCAGAAGGCCCCCCCGAACAGGTCGCCTCCATCCCCCACTCGTATACTGGCCAATTCCTGCGCCCCCACTATGCTGGTTCCAGCGCGTTCCATGGCAGCACCCTCGCACCACCAGCCGCGAACGGAAGCCGCACTCGGCGCCTGAAATCCGCCGCGAAGCAGCCCAGGAAACCAACCATCCAATGAGCGACTCCGACACCATGAACAACTCACCCGGACCTGAAATTGCCAGGGAAGTTGTCCCTGCAGCCTCCGAGCCCGTCCCCACCGATCCGCCCGGCTACCTCTGGCATCCCATCGAGCGCACCCCTCCGCCTTCGCCGCCCTTCGAACTGGTGCCCGCCCCGCCACCCCGCCTCATCCCGAACATTGGCCACGTTCTCGTTTTCATCCTGCTCATTTTCCCCGCACTCATCGGCGGCTACCTCGTCGCCCTTGTCTCCATTTACGCAACGCATCCGCACGTCCGCATCCCCGTGCTCATGCAGCAAATCGGCCGCAACGTCATCTACGCCATTTCCATGCAGGCGGCCATCTACCTCATCCTCTGGGCCCTCGCCGCGCTTGTCTTCACCCTCTGGTGGGATCGCCCCTTCCTCAAAGGGATCCACTGGAACTTCTCCACTGCTTTCCGCTGGTCCCTCGCGCTCGCTGCTCTCGGCATCGTCACCGGCCTCGGCATCACGCTGGCCGGCAACTTCCTCCCCATGCCCAAAGCGCCGCCCATCCTCGAAGACCTCACCAAATCCGCCGCCGGCGCCTGGACACTCCTGGCCTTCGGCGTCACCCTCGCCCCGCTAACCGAAGAGCTCGCCTTCCGCGGTTTCCTCCTCCCCAGCCTCATCAACATCTTCCGCTGGCTCCAGCGCAAACGCCTCATCGGGGAAGCCGCCGTCCGCACTCTCGGCATCCCGCTCTCCATCCTGCTCACCTCCATCCCGTTCGCGCTCATGCACGCCGAGCAGGTTTCCAATTCCTGGGGACCGGTCCTCCTCATCGGCTGCGTCAGCATCCTCCTTTGCATCATCCGACTCGCCACCGACTCCGTCGCTGCGGGCGTCGTCGTCCACGTCTGCTACAACCTCACCCTCTTCTCCGGCCTCCTCTACCAAACCGGCTGGTTCCGCCATCTCGACAAACTGAAAACCTAAACCGGCCGCTAATGTGGCGGGAGCCAGACTCAACCCAACCCCCGCAAAAAAACCCGCACCCCAAAATCAAGCCCTCGGCCAGGTTCACCCCACAGCAAGAAGCTGACTCTCATAACCACGCGAGGGTCCAGATAATTCGGCCTGGCTTCAGCACTTGCGTACTGCGTCTCCCCACGCGCCGTCCCGTTTTGGCACGTGCGGAATTCCACAAACTCCGCCAATCGCGTCTGCCTGCGTATTTCGCCCGCCGTCCCTCACCCTTCGCTAATCGCCTCACCTAACTCTGAGCGTCAAACCCAACTCCCCATGTACCCTGTCGTCATGCCCGCTCGCTTTTTGCGCACCAGCACTCTCGACCTCGGCCTGCTCGCTCTCCGCCTCACCGTTCCCACCTCGCTCTTCCTCCGCCACGGCCTCGAGAAGATCCAGAACTTCCACGCCATGTCCGCGCACTTCCCTAACCCGCTCCATATCGGACCCCTCCCCAGCTTCGCCTTCGCCATCATCGCCGACGCCGTCTGCATGCCGCTCCTCGTCCTCGGCATCGCCACCCGCTGGGCCGCGCTCTGGTCCTTCATCAACCTCTTCATCGCCTGGGCCTTCGTCCACCATTTCCTCTTCTTCGGTCGCGGCGCCGACCACGGCGAGCTCATCGTCGTCTACCTCGGAGTCGTGCTCACCCTCCTCATCGCCGGCCCCGGCAAATACTCCTTCGACGCCCGCCACTGAATTTCCAGCGACGGGCTACAGGCAACGGGCTACCGGCTGCACGCCGGTCATCTGCCCTCTCGGGCCCGCGCGTTGTACCCTGCAGCCATGAACGACATCGGCCGCCTCTTCCAGGCATTCGTCGCCCCAGCCATCTTCTTCTCGGCCACGGCTCTTTTCATCCTCTCCATCAACGTCCGTCTGATGGGCATTGTCAGCCGCCTGCGTCAGTACGTGCACGCCCGCAATGAAGCCGTCAGGAACGGCCAGCTCGTCGAAGCCGACGCCTGCACCACCCAGATCGAATCCATGGAACAGCGCGCCGAGATGATCCGCCGCACCTTTCTCCTCAGCCTCATCGCGCTCGTCGGAACCCTGCTGTCCTGCCTGCTGCTCGGCCTGGGCCTCTACTGGCAACCCGGCGCTCTGGCCGCCGCCGCTGTCTTTGTCGCTGCCATGATCGCCCTGTTGGCCGGTGTCCTCTTCTACATCCGCGAAGTCACCGTCGCTCTCACCTCCGTCCGTCAGGAGGCGGGCGACGAGCGCTTCGCTCATCTGGATTCGCCCGAGGACCGCGACCACTCTCTTCTTTGAACATTTTCCCTGTGTCCGACGCCCGGTGCCCCGCAGTCTCGGAGGTTCGCGCGGCCATTCGTTATCCACCCTATAAGCGTCCGCTATACCTACAAACTCCATATATATTGCTTACGAAAAGCTTATGGATTCCGGGTTCTCTTTGTTATTAATTGGGCGTTCCGGCAGAGGCAGGATCGGATCGGTTACATCTGCGAAAACGTTTTGGCTCGGTACCTTCCATGGCAGCCCGCACCCTGATGTGCGTGCAGCTCGAAGCTCTGAGTTCCGAGGATTATTCGCAGAAACACCAGCCGTAAGAACCAGTCGCTCTCGTCTCCGCCACCCCGCACTGCTTGCCGTCGTTCTTCTGGCGGTTCTGTGGGGCGCCCGCGCACTGTCGTTCCCCGGCAGCCTTGGCGACATCGTCGTCCCGCGTGCTTCCGACTGTTAACTCGCAGTCCTGAGCTTCGCTCGCGGCCCCAGTCTTTCGCATCACCAAATTCCACGCAGGTGAGGGACTTCCTCTCGGCTCAGGTCCGAGAGCTGCGCCCCACCTCACTCTAAGGAGGCAGGTCAATGCTTGCAGCGCCCTTCGTGTCGCCCTCGTTCCAGAAGACGAAAAACCCGCCGGTTTCTGTTGCCACGCCTCGCCACCGCTCGCACGGGATCCGGATCACGATCGTAGTGATCATGATCCTGCTCGCCCTTTCCGCCTGGAACGCCCGCGCCCAGTCCACCTTCGGCAGCATCCGCGGCACCGTCACCGACGTCTCTGGAGCCGTTATCGAGGGTGCCTCCGTCAAGCTCCACTCCCTCGACGAAAGCGCCGACCGCGAGACCACCACCAGCGCCGATGGGGACTTCCTCTTCGAGAATCTGAAGGCTGGCCATTACAAAGTCACCGTTCACCACGACGGATTCAGCGATACCGTTGTTCCTTCCGCTGCGCTGGAAGCCCGCCAGGAACTCCGCCTTCCGGTTACGCTTACCGTCACCGCAGGAACCACGACCGTGCAGGTGAGCGCCGATGCGGCGCTGATGAATACCGAAAATGGGACGATCGACAATACGATTCCGAACATAGACATTACTCAATTGCCGATCAACTCCCGGTCCGTGTCGAGCAGTCCTCTGGCAGCACTCGCCGTGTCTCCCGAAGTAACGCGGGACGCGCAGGGGAATATCGCGGTCGGGGGCGCGACGTCGTCGCAGACTGGCTTCTCCGTGGACGGCATTTCCACGGCCAACATCCGTTACAACGGCGCGCTGCAAGACACCTATCCGTCCATGGAAAGCATCGACGAGATGAAAGTCACGGCGTTCAATAACAATGCCGAGTTCGCTCAGATCGGCGATGTGACCTTCACCACAAAGAGTGGAACCAATAAATTGCACGGCAGTGCGTTCGAATATTTTCAGAACAGCGCTTTGGATGCCACCGTTTTGAATTTCCCCCTCAAGGCTCCCCGCACCTTTAACACGTTCGGCGGCAGCTTGGGAGGTCCCGTGACCATCCCCAGGCTCTACAACGGGCGCGACAAAACGTTCCTCTTCCTCGATTACGAGGGAAATCGCAAGACGCAGTCTTATCCCGAGGAGCTTCTTGTCCCGTCGGCGGCGGACAGGGCCGGCAACCTGAACGACCTCGTGCAGGGCCTGGGAGCGGGACCTCTGCTCAACCCGTTCACTGGCGCGGCCTTCCCGAACAACACCATCCCCTCCGGATCGTGCGCGGCCTGCATCAATCCCGTGGCTCTGGCTCTGTTGAACTACTATCCCTTGCCCAACGCCAACCTGGGTGTCTTAAACCCGTCCTACAACTATGAGACCCTCGTGCCCAACCCCTCGAACTCCAACGGCTTCGATGTCCGCGTCGATCACAATTTCAACACGAAGCAGCAGCTCTATGTGCGCTACAGCTTCAAGAACGCGTTCTATACCGAGTTCAACAGCGCCGGCGTCGTTGCCCCCGCCAGTAATTTTCTGCCCAGTGATGGCGCCAACGAGCAGGATCGCAGCCTCGTGGTTTCATACAATTATTCAATCACTCCCACGCTGGTGAACGAATTCCGTTTCGGGTTCGCCAATTACAACGAGAATGACTCTTTCCCCATCGAGGGCGCCACGGCCATCTCTCAACTCGGGCTGGTCTTCGATCATCCAGTAGGCATCGCCTCGCATCCCACCGCCGATACCTTCCCGAACTTCAATTTTGCCGACGGCTCCGTAACCACCATTGGGCAGGACCGGGTTGGATCAACCCTTTCGGGGAACGTCCAGTTCACCGACAATCTCACCAAAATCATTGGCGAACACACACTTCGATTTGGAATGGATGCTCGCAGAGAGCATTTCAATTCCCTGATGTACTTCGCGCCCTCTGATGACTATGGCGACTTCACCTTCAGCGGCGGTCTGACCAACTACTCTTTCGGCGATTTTCTGCTCGGGTTGCCAAGCCCGTCTTACTTCGCCGTCATCGGCCCACAAATGGATGCACGCGCTGTCCACTGGGGTGTTTACGGTCAGGACACATGGCAGGTCAATCCTCACCTTACCGCCAACTTCGGATTGCGGTGGGAATTGCTTCCACCGTTTGTGGAAACCAATGGCGATATAGCGACCTATCTCACTTCGGGGAATAACCTGACCGTCGTCGTTCCCGACAAATTCTATAAATTCATCGCCAACGATCCGCTCCTCAAGCAGATATACACCGGCTTTCTTCAGGGATTCAACGGATGTGTGCTTGCCACGACCAGCCCGTTACCGTGCTCGAACATCGAAACGGCGAGCACCGCCGGCCTTCCTCAGGGCCTTCGGAACTGGAATTGGCGTGATTTTGACCCGCGCCTCAGCTTCGCCTGGCGTCCGTTCAACAACGACAAGACCGTCATTCGCGCCGGCTTTGGCATCTATACCATGACCACCCTCGGCCCCATGTCTTTCAACAGTGGCATCATCGCCCTGTCCGACCTGCTCACCTACAACAATTCTGTCTCCAACGGTGTTGCAGCGTTCCAGTTTCCCTACACCTCCCCTCCGAACGCGGCGGCAACGATAGGCGGCGGCGATTTCGAGGAGGCTAACGATCCGCACTGGAAAGATCCTTCGTCGGCGCAATGGAACTTGACCGTGGAACGGGAGGTCGCATCCAACACGGTGGTCCGGCTGAGCTACACCGGCCAGGGCGCCTGGCATCTCCCCATCACCGTAGACAACAACCAAATTCCCGCCAGCACCACCCCCTACACCGTTCCCAGCAACGGATACTCAGTCGTCGATCCTCGTGCGCCCTTCCAGAACTGGCTCCTGTTGATGGAGTCGTTCAGCAACGGCACTCAAAACTACGAGTCAGGTATAGCGGAAGTCACCCATAAAGAGGGGCACGGGATCACGTTCCAGGCAAACTACACTTTCACGAAAAACATCAGCGATGCACAGGGCAACGACGCGCCCTCTGCCTACGCGGGCGAGGAGCCCTATGCCGTGGAGATTGCCGACCGTTTTCACTTAAAGTACGACCGCGGCAACGTCGTCGGGATGCCGCGCCAACGCTTCATGCTTTCAGGCACCTGGAAACTGCCGTTCGGGGAGGGACAAGCTTTCGCCGGACCGGGATTCCTGAATTCCGTCATTGGTGGCTGGAACCTCAGCACGGTGACGACCACGCAGACCGGGCAGTGGCTCACGCCAACCATGCCGCCGGCCGACGACCAGTCGAACACCGATATGACCGAGCGAACCACCGGTGGGGCCATTGCACGTCCAGACTGCCTTGGAAACCCATACGCCGGACAGACCACCCAGCACTATTTCAACCTCAATGCCTTTGCTCTGCCGCCGGCCGATGCCGGACGCTTTGGAACCTGCGGCGTCGGTATCCTGCAGGGCCCCGGTATGATCGACGTCGACGCGGGCCTGGCCAAACGCTTCAGCATTGGCGAGCGGATGCATCTTCGCTTCGAAGCGACGTTCACCAACGTCATCAACCATACGAATTATGCGCCGCCGTCGCTCAACTTCGGGGAACCTTCCAGCTTTGGCGTTTTGAATACCGCGCTGCCCCAGGGCGAAGGAGGCAACCGCACGGGCCAACTGGCGCTGAGGTTCGATTTCTAACCCGGTTCGGGCGGCGATCCCCCGCCGCCCACCCCACCACCTGCAAACAAATTCGGCCTTTCTTATCGCACAGAAACACGCCTGAATCACCACCCTGCTATCCTCAACTTCATTCCATGGTGGAGACAACTTCCAGAGGAATGTCCGCGCCAATCCACCCAGCCCGCACCGCCGCCACCGCGCTCTTCCTCCTCACCTCCCTCAACCTCTTCAACTTCATCGACCGCTACGTTCTCCCCGGCGTCCAGCCCCTCATCCAGCGCGAATTCCACATCAACGACGCGCAAACCGGCCTCCTCACCTCCGCCTTCTTCTTCACCTACATGCTCATCGCCCCCGCCACCGGCTGGCTCGGCGACCATCTCCCCCGCAAACCCCTCATCGTCGCCGGCGCCCTCATCTGGTCCGCCGCTACCCTCCTCACCGCCACCGTCCACAGCTACCACACCCTGCTCATCCGCCACGCCGCTGTCGGCATCGGCGAAGCCACCTTCTCCATCTTTGCCCCCGCCCTCCTGGCCGACTTCTATCCGGAAGAAGATCGTAACCGTGTCCTGAGCATTTTCTACGTCACCATCCCCGTCGGCGGGGCCCTCGGCTATCTCACCGGCGGCGTCCTCGGCGACCGCTACGGCTGGCGCATGCCCTTCTACGTCGCCGCACTCCCCGGCGTCCTCATCGCTCTCGCCTTCTGGCTCTTCGTGCGCGAACCGCAGCGCGGCGCCGCTGACACCCTTCAGTCGACCGCTGAACGCGCCAGTTTCGCCGGCCTCTTCCGCAACCCCGCCTTCCTCACCGCGACCCTCGGCATGGCTATGTGGACCTTCGCCGTCGGCGGCATCTCCACCTGGCTCCCCACTTTCCTCCGCCGCTTCGCCGGCTACTCCGTCGCCGGAGCAGGCCTCACCGCGGGTGAAATCACCGCCATCGACGGCCTCCTCGCCACCATTGCCGGCGGCTGGCTCGCCCAGATCTGGCTCCGCCGCAATCATCGCGCCCTCTACCTCGTCTCCGCGTGGAGCGCGCTCCTCGCCATACCCTTCGGTCTAGCCGTCTTCTTCGGACCCCTGCGCATCCTCCTCCCCGGCGCCTTCGCCGCCGAGTTCTTCCTCTTCCTCAGTACCGGCCCCCTCAACGCCGCCATCGTCAACTCCGTCGCCGCGCCCATCCGTTCCACCGCCATCTCCGTCAACCTCTTCATCATCCATTTCCTCGGCGACGCGTTTTCTCCAGGCCTCATCGGACGCATCTCCGACAAAACCAACCTCCGCTTCGGACTCGCCGCCACCCTCCTCTCCCTCGCCCTCTCCGGCGCCATCCTCTTCTACGGCTCCCGCTTCGCCCCCCGCCTCCCCGATTTGGAATAATGCCTCAATCTTCTGCGAGTAGGATCGTTGTCCTACCCGAGTAGTACAATGGAAGTATGAAAGCGAAAACCTCGATTACACTTTCATCGGAAACCCTTGCGAGAATCGATCGCGTCGCCGGATCGGAGATCTCGCGCTCAGCGTTTATCGAGCGCGTTCTGAACGAGTATTTCCGCCAGAAGGCTCGCCGCCATCTGCACGCCAGAGACCTCGAGCGCATCAACGCCGCGGCTGACCGTCTCAACCACGAAGCCCTCGATACGCTCGACTATCAGGCATCCGAATAACCGCGGCACAACCATGAGGCGAGGCGAACTCTACCGCGTGTCCAAACCGGGCGGCGATCCGAAACACTTTCGCACCTTTGTCGTCGTCAGCCGCCAGGCCCTCATCGACTCCCGCTTTTTAACCGTGATCTGCGCCCCCATTTTCACCACCGGAGAAGGCCTCTCCACGCAGATCGCAATCGGCCCCGGCGAAGGCATGAAGCACGAGAGCTGGATCATGTGCGACAACCTCGTCAGCCTCCGCAAATCCGACCTCACCCACTATGTCGGATCCCTCTCCCCCAGAAAACTCTCCGAACTCAGCCGTGCCCTCGGCATGGCCCTCGATCTGGCCTGACGGACTCGCACCCATGCACGTCCTCCACATCCTCGCCATCGTCCTCGCCTGGCTCATCGCCGTCCTCTGGACCCGCGTCACCCTCACCGCCCTCTACCACCTGCCCCGCATCCCCAACCTCCTCGACCCGCGATACAACCCAGCCCGCTCACCCGACCCAGCCACTCCCGACATCACCGTCATCGTCCCCGCCCGCAACGAAGCCGCCAACATCGAAGCCACTCTCCGCTCCCTCCTCGCGCAAACCATCCCCGTCGCCATCATCGCCATCGACGATCGCTCCACCGACGCAACCGGCGCCATCATGAACCGCCTCGCCGCCGAATCTCAGCCACCCGGAAAATCCCTCACCATCCTCCACATCGAAACCCTCCCCGACGGCTGGATGGGCAAGACCCACGCCATGGCGCTCGCCGCCCGCCAAACCGCGACCCCCTGGCTGCTCTTCACCGATGGCGACATTCTCTTCCGCCCCGACACCCTCGAGCGCGCCCTCCGCTTCGCTCACGAATCGAACGCCGACCACATCGCCCTCGCCCTCACCCTCATTCTGCAATCCGCGGGTGAGCGCCTGATGACCACCGTCCTCGGCTGCTTCACCCTCCTCTCCTTCCGTCCCTGGAAAACGCCCGACCCCGCCGCCAAACACGATTCCGTCGGCGTCGGCGGCTTCAACCTCCTCCGCTCCTCCGTCTATCGCGCCATCGGCGGCTTCGAAGCCTTCCGTCTGGAGGTCCTCGAAGATCTGCGCCTTGGATTCGAAGTGAAACGTCAGGGCTACCGCCAGCAGGTCGTCTTCGGCCGCGATCTGATCCGGGTCCACTGGGCCTCCGGCGCACTCGGCATGGCCCACAACCTCACCAAACACTTCTTCGCCGTCTTCCGCTTTCGCCCCACGGCTCTCGTCGCCGGCGTCATCGTCCTGTCACTGCTTTTCTTCGCGCCCTTCGTCGGCCTCTTTGCTCCATGGCCCATCCGATCCGCCAGCCTCGTCGCCCTCGCCATGATCGCTCTGGCGCACAGCTACTCCTCCCGTCACTTCACCGGCATCTCCATCCTTTATCTGTTCACCCTCCCCATCGGAGCCGCCCTGCTCCTCTACGCCCTTCTCCGCTCCATGATCCTCACTCTCCATCGTGGAGGCGTCGTCTGGCGCGGGACCTTCTACCCCCTCCACGAACTCCGCCGCCACGCCGGTCCTCTCCGCTAACAAGACCCCAGGCAATCCCGATCCTCCGCCACCTTTGGGGCATGGCAACTTTTTCCGGAAGACAGATACTAAGCGGCAAAGAATTCCAGGAAGCGATAACTGACCATGCCCTTCCCCACAAACTCCGATCCAGCCCACTCCACCGGCACCTACACCGGCGCCATCCCCAACGAGTCGCGCACTGCCAACACCACCGTGCTGACCCTGACCGCCTTCGCAGCCACCATTCTGGCCACGCTGGCAGCCCACTGGATCGCAAAACAGTATTTCCCCGCTCACCAGGCGCTGATCACCCGCGTGGCCGGACTCGTTTCCGCCGCGGCGCTGGTCTCCGCCATGGCCTTCTTCCAGCGTCAGGCCAGCGCCATCTCCGCTCCGGCAGCTTTTCAGGACGCGCAGGGACATACCACCCCACAGGGAATGCACCGCAAGGTCCGCAGCGCCATCTACCTTTCCCTCTACGCCGCCATCATTGTTGTGCTGATGCTCCAGCCCCTGCCGCTGCGCACCAGGACGGCCATCTTTCGCGCGCAGTTCGGCGTAGTTCTCCTCTGGTCGTGGGGCGTGCGCGGGATCAAGCGGCACATCTATGTCCTCGGCAATCGCGGCCAATACGATCGGGCTCTGCGCCTCGACCGGTTCTGGTCCGCCACTCCTCTCTACGGCTCGCCCCTCGCCGGTTCCATCCTCTTCAACGCGGGACGCTACCGCGAAGCCCAGGCCTGGCTCAAGCCGCTGGCTTTCGACGCACAGGGCAACCCGAGGCTCACCTCCGTTGCGCTCTATACCTATGCGCTGGCTCTGGTGAACGACGACCGCACTGCCGAAGCCCAGGGTTTGCTCGAAGCGGCGGCCCAGGCTTCTCCGAACTCGGGTCCCCTGCAAGTGGCGCTGGCCACCTGTCTGCTCTCGCAGGGCAAGGATCCCGAGCGAGCCTGCAGTCTGCTGGAAACAGCCATGGCCGGCCCGCAGAAGGATGCTTCCACGTACCTGGGCCGCGCCGATCAGGCCCGGCGCATCGGCCGCTACGCCTGGGCGCTGGCCGCTGCCGGTCGGCGCAACGAGGCGCAGGCCAAAATCGACGAAGCCCTGGCGATGGGCAGCGACCTCCGCCCCGAAGATGCGGCAGGCGTGCAGTACTTTGTCGGCGAAGCCTGGCGAGCGCTCAACGATAAGGTGAAGGCAAAGGCAGCCTTCGACCAGGCCATCACTCTCCGTCCCGATGGCGTCACTGCTCTGAGCGTGCGCAAGGCCCTGGCGAAGATGGCGGCCAGTTAACCCAGGCTCTTGCCATCACAAAAGTAATGCGGGGTGGACCCCCCACCCCCCCCCCCTCTACCCCCTGACGATGCGCAGGTATTTGATTCCATGGGGCCGCGTTTTTTCGAGTCGGGGCCACGCATTTGATTCTGCAATAGTTGCGGCTTTCTATTTTGTTTTCAAATGCGTACGATGCGCCTCGGGAGTAAGTGGCGGATACGTATTTGAATCGAAAGTAGAAGTCGTCAACGCATTTGATTCGAAAATACTTGCACGAGCGATGAGAGTTAGCGGCAGGGCGATTGGCGAAAAGACGGCCTGCTTGTCGCGCGGCGTTGAGCATCGATTGGGGCATGGCGGTCTCCTCTCCAAAACAGAAAAGCCTGCCGGGAAGGCAGGCTTTTTCTCTTTTTCTATTCTAAGTTCAGTATATCACGCTGGAGGGGGTAAGACCGCCAAAACTCTTTGAGGGTATAAAGACGGAAGTGGTTTGGAATGTTGGGGCATTACTTTGGTGAAGAGGTGCGGGTCTTGACAAGAAAAACAAGGTTCAATGGCGTGACAGGTGGGGCGGTCTAGCCGCCTATTCGGTCGCTCCCGCCTCTGACTGCGCATTATTCGCCGCACCGATTAGAGTCAGGATGTTTTTCCCCTTTTTCGATCTTGCTGGAAACTCTTTCACAATGCGGGACAACTCCGTAAGTGCGTGGTTAATGCCCCGAGGGTCCGAACCCAGTAGCTGGAGGGTCTTCTTTATTCGGTCGTTCCGTGCGTCGGCCATTTCGTCGGCGATCACTTCAATGGCATGTTCGGCCATTGGGTCGATCGACCAGAACAATTCCGAGGATGTGTCTGAGGAGAGGTTGGACTGAAAGTACACTGCAATGCTCCTTTTGAGGAGGACAGGAGCCAGTTCCTTGTCGGCAGAACCGAAAGAAATGGCGTGATGATTGCTGGGTAGGGCTTGGAAGTTCCAGTCGTGCGCTGTCCTTCGGCGCTCCTCTTCCTCAGTTCTCTCGATCAAAAACGTGAGGACTTGTTCCGGATAGTTCTCATTGAGGTGGCTAAGAAAACGGGGTACGCTTCCTTGTTGAAAATCGAGGTCTTCGAAGGCTAGGAATTTCTTCAGGAGGTGAGACGTTTGCTCGGCGGTTAGTAGGCGTATTGGGACCCCGTATCGCCCGAAGACGTCAGCAAGGCCGTCGGCGACATGGACATCAAGTCCGACGTCGACAGATAGCGCGGCGTCGAGGAGATCATCTAAAAGCGCCCGATTCTTTCCCATGTAAGCGATGGCGTGTAAGGAGCTACGCTTAGTGAAGGAGTCGGGAATTTGCAGGAATCGTTTTATCAGCGCAACGTCCTCTCGGGTTGCAGTATCGGTGTACACCCTGAGTGCCGTTGCAGCGGCCCGGACGATTGCGATGTTCTCGCCCTCAAGGATCTTCCATGCGCGCCCGCGGAATTCCGTGGGCGCGAAGGCATGCAGGGCATCGAGGGCGCTCGCTAGCTGCTGGATGAATTTCCCGCTCTGGGCCGGGGCGAGCAACTGGTCGGCGATTGCTTCTAAGAACTCGACGTCTTCGTGAAAGGACCGTACTAGTCGATCAAATCCTCGAGTCTCGATTCTTGCATGGTCCGCGAGCCTGGCGAAATCGACTAACTTTTTGGCTCGATCTGTCGGGTTGAGCTCAGCAAGGGCGGAGTGCGCGTCCTTCGTCAGCGTCTCGATCTGTTCCATCCAAGACCCGGCTGGATTGTCCTTGTCCGCCTTCAGGATTGGGAGATCCCCTTCCCGCCTGCTTAGTGAGTCAAAGACGATTAGGTCGGGGGTGCGGTTGACTGTGGTCAACGCAGTTTGCGCGGCGACACGAATCGCTTCGGGGCAGTTGATGCCAGTTCCTGATCGTATCGCATCATAGATCTCTGATTGGACCGGGAGGCTCAGCGGCGACTTACGGATTCGCGCTGTGAGAATAGCGAGGCTGCGACACCTCTCCTTGTTCTGCCAAGCTACCTCCTCTGGGCTTCGCTGCCGGCCTACGCGAGTCAGGTATTCGTGCAGGAGCCAACCCAGTGTCCGCGCCGCCCTCACAGCTTTGCCGTCTTCTGGAGAGGAGAGCAGAAATTTGAGAAATTGCAAGGCGTTTTTCCTGACTGGGCCAACTGCCGGATAGTTGAGCGCAAAGCCACCGAAGCGGACGGTGTTGCCGCTTAGTTCGGTAAACTCGCCCTCTGATTCCAGAAGCACATCTATAAGGTCGAATGGCGTAAAGGGCGCATCTAGTGCGCCTTCCAGGGTGGACAGACGGATGCACTGCAGCAGCATCGCGAAGTTGAACGCCACCCAACGGTTCATCTGATACGACGCCAATCGCTTCAGAACTTCCCTGGCCGTGGTCCCCCAATGCCCATGTTGGGCGTCTTGCCGTGAAAGCTGCCACAGGAGATCGATGGATTCCGAGATGTGTTCGGGATGGTACGCTGTGGCCTCAAGGAGCCTCGGGATCGCGCTAATTACGTAATCCTGCCTCACCTGGTATCGGGAACCCGCTGGATTAGGGACGACGGGGGTTTCCATCGCGACCTTCACGAGCTGCAGGATCTTTTTTGGTTGGAAAAACGCCGCAGGTGCGAGTTGTTCGAGCGTTCGATGCCGATCTGTCCCATCCGCGGCTATAAAGGATTGTTCTATGTGTTGCCAAATCTTATCCAACAGGCTAAGCGCGTTTTGTTCTTTACCAATCCTCCAGTCCAGCTCGGACAAGTTCTTCATCAGGTTGCCGAAAAAAAAATCTCCGAAAACCTTATAAACTCGGTCTGCATACCCGGTCGGTCTTCATTGGCTGGTCGCACACGCTCCTTCCATGACGAAATCGGAAAGCACGTCGGGAAGGATCCGGATTCCCTGATCCGGACGCGAGACAATCCCCCGCGCGGCGAGTGCGTCGATGGTTCTGAGAATCTGATCGCGTGTGGCTGAGAGGAACCTTTCTGCCCCCGCCAGAAAAAGTTCGCTGTTTACGTCCACGGGACCTAGCGCCGCTATGAGGTCCAGGACCGGACGGGTCGGGCTGATCGGGAAATCAGGGCCTACTAGCTGGAGCTCTGCGATGAAACGATCAAAAACTGCGGTCTTGAATTGTTTATTTGATTTCAGTTTGGCCGGGTTCACTTCCCCAGTGGCGAGAAGCTTTCCTCCGGCAACGATCACTAAGGGGGAGTTCCCTGCGATCACTGCGAGATCCTTAGCGAGGTCCTGGTGACGTGGCCCTAAAACGTCTTTGGCGAGTGCTTCTGCTTGGGTCTCGGTTAGTTCCTTAAGTTCATCGAACTCCCTGATCTCGGCTTCGGAGATGCTTCGTCTGAGATCGCGCAGAATCCCGGAGGTCGTCCCCGGCCGCGCCGACAGGATGAGCTTCACGTCCTGGCGATTTCGCAGTTCTCTGAAGAGCTGGATGGTATGGTTGAGGGCTTCGGAAATTTCGGAGCGGTGTGCGTCGTCGACGACGATTAGGACGGACCCAACGGGGATCTCCTTGTGCGAATCGCTGTCCCAAAATGGGGAGTATCTGAGCAGGACGACCTTTCGATCCGCGATTCCGCGAATCCAGTCCCGCAGTAGTTTTGATTTTCCGATTCCTCCCCGGCCGGTGAGCACCCCGACCGATCGATCCGGGTTGTTCAGAAATTCGTTTAAGACGGCAATCTCGTTGTCGCGTCCGAGAAGTGTGGTGGAAAGGTCCAAGATGGGGCTTTTGAATTGTGGCGCGTTTTTGTCGAAGAAGTCTGGGGCTGATGAAAATGTTTTGCGGGCGCCCGGCCTGCCTTGGTCCTCCCAGTCATCGAGGGCCTCGAGGACCGCTGTTGCTAGTTGATCGGGGTTTGTGAATGTCCGCCATGTTTGGCGGGGCCCGGCCTTTCTCTTCAATCTATTTAGTGCACGCTTCTTAGCTGCCGACCGTTCCTGGTTGACCCACCGTACTTCTTTGCTTCCGGGAACCTTTCTTTTCTTCAAGAAGGGGAGAACGTCGAGTTGCAGCTTCGTTGCCTCGTCGTATTCGGCTTCTGTATACGACCGGTCGGTCCCGTCCGATATCAAGCTTCCGGATCGAAAACCGAGCAGAAGGATCACTACGTCAGACTTTCGAAGGTGTTCCAACGCGGTCTTTAGGGGAGTCGTGGGCTTTGCCAGAAAATATTCCATTGCGACGGGGGCTTGCCTTTTCCTTTGCAGAACGCCAAGGACGGCTTTCCGCTCGTTCGCGAGGTCCCTAAATGTCGAGCTCAGGAATATTTTCAAGGTGGCTCCATCAACGTTTCATCATCATAGTGCCTGACGGTGTCAGATTTCCCGGCAGAGGGGCTGCTGCCGACGGCCGGGATGGCGGGTTTTCGGGGCAAAACAAAAGTACCCAGCTCTTCCGGTAAACTACCCATGAGGGTCGCCCATGCCGGAAATCCAGCGCCGCAAGACTGTGACCGTCAAAATCGGTCAGGTCAAAGTTGGCTCCGAAGCTCCCGTCGTCGTCCAGTCGATGACCAATACCGACACCGCCGACGCCGCCTCGACCATCCAGCAGGTTGCCGAGCTCGTCGAAGCCGGCTCCGAGATCGTCCGGGTCACCGTCAACAACGACGCCGCCGCTCGCGCGCTGCCGCACATCGTCGAAGGCCTCGCCAAACGGGACATCAACGTCCCCATCATCGGCGACTTCCACTACAACGGCCACCTGCTGCTGAAAAAGTATCCGGCCTGCGCGCGGGCCCTGGCCAAGTACCGCATCAACCCCGGCAACGTCTCCATCGGCCGCAAAGACGACGACAATTTCCGCACCATGATCGAGTGCGCCGTCGAAAATCAGAAGCCGGTCCGCATCGGCGTCAACTGGGGCTCGCTCGACCAGGCCCTGCTGACCCGCATGATGGACGAAAATTCGAAGCGCCCCGATCCCCTGCCCGCACGGGACGTCATGCTCGAAGCCATGTGCCGCAGCGCCCTCGATTCCGCCGCCGCCGCCGAACGCTACGGCCTGCGCCACGACCAGATCATCATCAGCGGCAAAGTCTCCGGTGTCCGCGACCTGATCGACGTCTACCAGATGCTCGCCGCCCGCTGCGACTACCCACTCCACCTCGGCCTGACCGAAGCCGGCATGGGCATGAAGGGCATCGTCGCCTCGACAGCCGGCCTCACTCCGCTTCTTTTGGCCGGCATCGGCGACACCATCCGCGTTTCCTTAACCCCGAAACCCGGCGCCAGCCGGACGGAGGAAGTTTTGGCCGCCCAGCAGATCCTGCAATCGCTCGGCATCCGCAGCTTCGCTCCTCAGGTCACCGCCTGCCCTGGCTGCGGACGAACCACCAGCACGTTTTTCCAGGAACTAGCCCAGCAGATCCAGGACTACCTCCGCACCTCGATGCCCGCCTGGCGCGCCCAATATCCCGGTGTCGAAGAGCTCAAGCTCGCTGTCATGGGATGTGTCGTCAACGGACCCGGCGAATCGAAGCACGCTAACATCGGGATCTCGCTGCCCGGAACCTTCGAGGAACCGAAAGCGCCCGTCTACGTCGACGGCCGCCTGATGACCACGCTCCGCGGAGACACGATCGTTCAGGACTTCAAGAAAATCCTCGACGACTACGTTCGTTCCCGGTACGGTTCCCGGGAACACGAACTGGAAACCACCACCGTCTGACGCTCGCTACGAATGTGGTGCCCCATGTCTCGATTTTGAGACATGGGAAAAGCGCGAAGCGCTCCGTCTTTGCCGGACCTCGCTCAGTGATCGGACGGAGGATTGGCTGACCCGGCTTGGTTCGATGGGTTCCCTGCCATCGCCTGCCGATCCGTACCCAGAGGCAGAGGAATTTCGAGCGTTCCAATGCGATCGGTATTCACGTCACGCACCGCAACCCGCAGCCATGTAGCTGTGGTCGGCACTTCCAGCGTCTGCTCGGCACGAAAGAACGGCACCTGCTGCCCGGACTTCTCTGCCGCCGTGGTTTGCGCTCGAACTGCATTCTGCGCAATACCATTGAGCAGTTTTCCGTCGATGTTGTAAGCACCGGCGGCAAACTCCAGCACTTGTCCGCCTGCATGCGCCTCGGCACTCTGATCGAGCACCAGATAGTCGATGGTGTAGGCCTGCAGCGGTACGGGTGGAGGCAATTTCACCGGCTTGTCCTTCTTCCGAACTACAAAGTACGCCGGCTGCTCCACCAGGTTCGCCATTTGGTCTGGCGTCGCCTGAGCAACCGGCCCGGCATGAAACTGCGCCCGAAAAATAATGTCGCGGTCCGTCGGTGCGCCGTGGTGCATGTACGCATACAGCGAGTCGCCGGGCTTATGCGCCACCACCTGATCGGAGATGGCCATTGCCTCTGCCTTCTCGTCGTTCGTCAGCGGAGCATCCGGATCTTCGGCATAGTAGTAGCGCCGGTATTCCAGGAGGTAACCCTTATGTTCGAAGCTGCGATCGAGCCTCACCGCGATCTTCCGCATGCTGCCGTCTTCCTTAATTTCGCCCGGCGAGTAGCTGATCTCATAGTAGGTCGATCCATTCTTCACCGCATCCTTCATCGCCGCGCTGAAATCGTTGGTGTTGTAATAAGCGCGTCCACCTGTCGAATTCGCGATCGTGTCGGCGATCGTGTCGATGCCAACCAGCTCAGGCCTCAATCCCGCCACGTTCACCGGATATACAGAAACCTGGGCCGCATTCAGCGCATCGATTGCCTGCTTCATCACCTTCGCGTCCCAGCTCTCGCCCATGGTGGTTGGAGCGCTGCCGTCAAATCCCTGCGCCTGCAACGGTGAACCTGCCGGAGCAGCCATCACATTGCCCACCACCATGTCCTGGATTGCAAACAGCGGCACCGCGGCCGGAAATTCCGACGATAACCAGATCAGGTTCTTGCGCCCTGGCAATCCTTCCAGATAATGGCCGATGAAACTCATCACCTCGAAGGGCATATCGACGTCGGCGGAACCGTAATTGGCCCCGTACAGGAATACCTGGGGAATATCACCGTCTTTCCGATGGAGATCGAAGGTCGCCAGCAACTTGTTCGTATCCGTCGTAAATCCCTGCAGCAGCCGAAAATCCTTGGCCAGCAGGAACAGCGCGAACCGCGTGCCTTCGGGCCTCGACTCCAGAAAATCCGCCAGTTGCTTGCGCGCCTGGGCCTGATCCTCCGGCTTGATGTGCACGGCGTCGTAGACGATCACATACAGCGGACCCCGTTCCGGCGCCGTGGCCACGTTCATGTATGTGTCCGGTGGCATCGAGGGAATCTTCGGAGCGACAAAATTCGATGGGGCCCTGAAATCGAACTCCTCGAATGAGCGAATCTCCTGCGACTTCTTCTCTTCCAGGACTGAAAAATCCTTCTTCGTCAATCCCTGAACCGGATTACCATGCGAATCCGTCACCACCACGTCCAGCACCACCCGCCGAACCGTCACCGGAATCGTGTACGGCTGCTTGTTCGAGCTCATGTTGGGTCTGCCCGTGCCGCCGCGTTGCGCGTGGCCGCGCGGAGACCCCAACAGCACAACCAGGCACAAGACCATCGCCAGAACCGGAAAGCCGGCTGCTGCGCGTCGAGAAGACGAGAACATGCGGACACCTCGCAAAACCGTGGGGATTCCTCCGCCTATTTTAATCGCGGCGCCGACGCCGGGCAGGCGTCTCTCTGCGCCTATATACGGGTCGAACCCTGAAAAGTACGCAAGGTTTTTAATTAGCCGCTGCAAGCGGCAGCCAGAAGGTGAACCGCGTCCCTTTGCCCGCCTGGCTGGCCAGCTCAATGCCGCCGCCATGCGCCTCCAGAATCGCCTTCACGATCGCCAATCCCATCCCTGTTCCCGTCGCCTGGCTGCGCTGCTTCTTTCCGCGAAAATACTTGTCGAAGACAAACGGCTGTTCGCCCAGCTCGATGCCCGGTCCCCGATCGGCAACCGTCACCAGTAGCCGGTACTCGTCCTTCGCCGCGCTCACCGCGATCGGCGATCCCTGCGGCGAATATTTCACCGCATTTTCGATCAGATGCCGCAGCACACGATGCACCAGCTCCCGATCCATGGGCGCCCGCGACAACTCGGGCCCAACCGTCACCTCGACCGCCCGATCCCGAAGCAGCGGCCGCATCTCCTCCAGCGTCGTCTCAATCAGCTCGCGAACGTCCTGCGGCCGGGTGTGGACCTGCACCGTCGCCGCATCCAGCTGGGCCATCTCCACCGCCTGCCCGATCAGCCGATCCAGCCGCGCACTTTCCTCATCCACCACCGCGGCCAGATCCGCACGCTCCGCCTGCGGAAGATCGGGTTGGCTCACCATCGTCGTCGCAGCCGCTCGAATCGCCGTCAGCGGCGTGCGCAAATCGTGCGTCACCGAATCCAGCAGTGCAATCCGCAGGCGCTCGTTTTCCCGCGAGGCTTCCAGCCGGCTGCTCCGCTCCACCGCGGCTGCGCGCTCCAGCGCGATGGCCACCAGGCTGCCGATTGCCTCGTAAATCTGCGGCGAAAATCCGCCATCGATCACCGCCAGGACCCCCAGCGACCGCAGTCCCAGCGGCAGAGGAATGAGATGAAATCCATCCCGCGACACAACGCCTGTCTCGTTTTGGCTGTCAGCCAGCTTCAGATCCACCAGGGGCAGCAACTCATTCCGCGGATCCGAGTAATACGCCGCATCCTCATCGCGCACATACAACGCTACGGCGCGAAAGCCAAAGACCGACGCCGCCACCGATGGAGTTACCCGCGCCAGCCCGCGCAGATCCTCCTGCAAGAGCAGCTGCTGGCTGAACTCATAGAGCCGCTCCACTTCCCGCCGTCGCCCCTCTGACGACTCCGCGTGCTGGTGCTCTCTCTCCGCGAGATGACTGACCAACACGCTGCTGCACAGAAACGCCCCCAGCGCCACCCAGTTTTGCGGATCGGCGATGGTCAGCCGTCCCACCGGCGGCAGAAAGAAAAAGTTGTAGAGCAGCGCGGACAGCACCGATAGATAAGCGGAGTAGGCCAGCCGCCACTGCGAAGCCGTCACCAGCACCAGCATCAGGAAGCTCAGGGCGACCGTCGTGTGGTTCGCCGGCACCTTCCGGAAAAACTCCACCAGCAACAGGGCCGCCGCCGTCAGAACGGCGTAACGCAACAGAATCTTTATCGCGCGCGGCGTATCCTTCTCCATGAAAGGCGATCATACCCCGGCAGCCAGCGGTGCCCCCGCGAATCGCCGCAGCAAGACCCATGGCCGAACGCATCCTGGTAGTCGACGACGAGATTCAGATCACGCGCGTGCTGCGCGCCTCGCTCTCCGCGCAGCGCTACGACGTCCGTACTGCCAATGATCCGGAGGAAGCCCTGCGGCTCTTCGAGGAATGGGATCCCGATCTCATCGTCACCGATCTCATGATGCCCGGCATGACCGGCGTTGACCTTTGCCGCGCCATCCGCCGCAAAGCCAGCACGCCAATCATCGTCCTTTCCGTGCGCGATCAGGAGCACACCAAGGTCGAAGCCCTCGACGCCGGCGCCGACGATTACGTCACCAAACCCTTCAGCATCCAGGAGCTTCTCGCGCGCGTGCGCGCCCACCTGCGCCGCGCCCCGGAACGATCGGAGGATGGTCCTGTCGAGGTCGGCGATTTTCTCGTTGACCCCGCTGCCCACACCATCACCGTCTCCGGCCGTCCGGTGCACCTCACACCCAAGGAATTCGATCTTCTGCTGCTCTTCGCGCGCAACGCCGGCAAGGTTCTCACCCACCGCGTTCTGCTCACCAACGTCTGGGGTGCGCAATCCGCGCAGCAACCGGAATACCTCCGCGTCTTCATCGGCCAGTTGCGCAAGAAACTCCAGGGCAACACGCAAAAGGAATACATCCAGACCGAACCCTGGGTCGGCTACCGCTTCCTCCCCGAAGGCGGACCTCAATAGCTCTCAGCCTCGCCGTTACCGCAACGGGCACCTTTATGAATCCCTAACGACTTCCTTCGCCTTCCCTTCTGCGTTGACTCGTAATCTTCATTTTTAGCCACAAGATCGTTGCTGGAAATCCCGGCGCTGGTGCGTGGCTTAGAACAAAGCAGGACCAAAAGGATTACCCATGTCGCTAATCCGTTCACTCGTCGTGTGTCTGAAACGCCGCGCTCTGATCTTCACCCTGGCTCTCGGCTTCCCTCTCTTCTCCTCGCAGGTCAACGCGCAGTCGCAGGCAGCATCTGCACAGGTCAGCTCCGACGTAAACTCCGGAGGCACCGTCGCGCCCGGCAATGACAACGCCGCCATCCTGCGTGAGCTCGACGCCATGAAGCAGCGCATCGTCGAGCTGGAAGCGCAGCTCAAGGCGCGCGGCGGCGCGCCGGCAGATGCCGCGGCAGCCACAACCGCCGCCGAGTTGTCGGCCGCAAAAGAGCACCTCCTGCCCAGTCCGGCGGCCTCCACTTCTCAGCCGGCCGTGACCGGCACTTCGTCCGTCGTGCCCACAACCACGCTCGCGTCGATGCAAACGCCCGACCAGGCTCCCACCGTCGATAAGGTGACGCCCTTTGCAGACGCGTGGTGGGGTTGGCTGAACGGCAATCCCCGCACCATCGATTGCCCGCTGTGCACGAAGTACTTCACGCCGGAAATCCGCGTCGATACGAATTACAACCTGGACCTGAACCACCCCGCAGACGATACCATCAACGGATCGAGCGAGATTTTCCGCGCCCAGGAGATCCAGCTGGAACAGATGGGCGTGGGCGGCGACCTGTTAATCGACCACGTGCATGCCCGCCTCATGACCCAGTTCGGTATGTACTCCACGACCACCCCGCGCAACGACGCCAGCGTCTCGCGCGGCCAGTGGAACCTGGACGATGCCTATCGCTATGTCTCGGAGGCTTACGGCGGCTACCACTGGGACCGCATGCACGGCATTAATGTCGATGCCGGCATCTTCCTCTCGTACATCGGCCTGTTCAGCTTTTATAACTTCGATAACTGGGCCTATCAGCCGTCCTTCGTCTCCTCCAACACGCCGTGGTTCTTCAATGGCGTGCGCGGCCAGTTCTATCCCACGCAGCACCTGAAGATCGAGCCCTGGTTCATCAATGGCTGGCAATCCTATGCACGTTTCGGTACCAAACCCGGGCTCGGCGGACAGATCAAGTGGACCCCGACCACCAGCATCAATATCATCTCCAACAATTACGGCTACGGTGAAGATGACTTCGGCATCCACGGCCGCACGCGGTTCCACACCGACAACAGCTTTGAGTTGAAGTACTACGACAGGCCGGATAACAAACTCAACCGGATGGCTTTCTCCTTTACTGGAGACGCCGGCTGCGAAAGCGGCAGCGGTGTGGCCTGCACCGGGTCGGCCGATCACAAAATCTTCACACCCGCCACCTCCACAACTCCCGCCGTCTACTACCAGAAGCAGAGCTTTCTGGGCTGGATGCTCTACAACCGGTTCTGGTTCGATAAGGACAAGTATGGGTTGACTGTCGGCGGCGGCCAGATCAACAATCCCGGACGCTATCTCGTCCTGCTGCCTCCCATCAATGGAGCTACAGCGGTGACCGGCACTGCCTACTTCCCGGAGGATCCTGGCCAACCCTTCCATGGCACGGACGGAACTATCACCTGGGATTACATGCCGACGCAATACATCACCTTCCGCAGCGAGTATGGCTATCGTCACTCGGACGTGCCCTACTGGGCCGGTCGCGGCGGCTCAACGCCTCCCGGAGGCACCACACTCAGCGCGATTGGCAGCCCGGCAGACTTTACCTGCACGAATGGATCGACGTCAGCTGACTCTGGCCTTGGATACACAACCATGCCCGGCCTGAAATACAGCCAGGAGTACGCTGCCAACATCGCCGCTGCCAAAGCCGTGTGCGCTGCAAATCCGAGTTACCCCAGTCTCTGGCAGGCCGATATGCGTCGCGACCAGCAGATTTTCACCTTCGCCATTCTGGTCAAGTTCTAACGGAGGCGCAGTTGCTCATTCGTTCGAAACCCGGCCCTCACCCCGCAGCCTTGTCTCAAACCCTCGGCGCGCGCCCCTCCTTTATGGTTCCTTTACGAAATCCTTATCTCGGCCTTAGCGCCCCGCCACCTCTACTGGAGAGGGCTTCGAACCGGCCTATGACACCTCGTAATCTGCTGATCCTGCGTAGGGTCCTTCTGCCCGTCCTCTTTGTCTTTGTCTGCCTGCGGGGCGCGGCACAAGCTACATCCTCCGCGGATGATGTCGAGCAACTCAAGCAGCTCGTCTTCGATCTTGAGCATCGCGTCGCTGTTCTCGAACAACAGAATCAGCAGATGCGATCCCCCGTGGTTCCCTCGGGCAGCACGGGCCCGCAGGCCGCCGCCGCCCTGGTGTTGGCATCCTCGGAACTGCGCGTTCCAGGAACAACCTCTGCCCTGTCGCCCCAGGCTGTACCACCGACCCCGGCGCCCTCGCCGCTTCCCGGCACTCTGCCCGGCGGCGCGACCCTCAACTACACGTTCGATGGCTATTACGAGGGCAACTTCAACAACCCCACCGGCCGCGTCAACGATCTCCGCGCCTATGACGTCCTCAGCAACGTCTTCAGCATCAACCAGGCGGATTTCATCTTTGACCTCGATCCTGACCTGACCGTTCATCGCCGCTATGGCTTCCGGGTCGACCTGCAATTTGGCCAGGCCACCGAAACCCTGCAGGGCAATCCCACCAACGAGACTCGTCCTGAGATTTACCGCAACATCTTCCAGGCCTACGGCTCGTACGTCGTTCCCGCCGGCCACGGAATTCAGGTCGACGTTGGCAAGTGGGCCAGCTCTCTCGGCATCGAGGGCAATTACACCAAAGACCAGCAGGATTACACCCGCTCGTTCTACTTTTACTTCCTGCCCTTTTATCACGCAGGCGCGCGCGCCAGTTATCAGCTTACGAATAAACTCACAGCGAACTACTGGGTCGTCAACGGAACCAATCAATCCGAACCCACCAATGGCTTCAAAGACGAGATGTTCGGCTTTGTAGCCCAGCCCACGAAAACTCTGAGCTGGACCATGAACTACTACCTCGGCCAGGAACATCCTGACACCGCTTCCGCCACCAACTGCACCGTTCCCGTGCAACCGGGGCTGTGTCAGGCGCCCATCAACCCCGCACCCGATGGCAAGACTCACATTTTCGACAGCTACGCCACCTGGCAGGCGCGTCCCAAACTGACATTCTCCGCCGAGGGCGATTACTTCATCGAGCGCGAATGGGTCAACACCGCTCCCGGCGAATCGTCGGCCCCCTCCCACGTCGACGGCGGCGCCGCTTACGCACAATATCAAATCAACCCGCGCGCCGCTCTCGCTGCTCGCACGGAATATCTCTCCGACCGCGGCGGCCTCTTCAGCAACCAGACGCAGGCCCTCAAGGAAGCCACGGGCACTTACAAATACGCCCTAAGCGGTAACTTCGACGCTTTTCTCGAATACCGTCGCGACTGGAGCAATCGCCTGTATTTCATTACCAGCAACCCAGCCGCACCCTCCAGCCATCAGGACACAGCCCTGCTCGGCCTGGTCTGGTGGTACGGCGGCAAGCAAGGATCCTGGTAGAAAGGGAAACCCCATGTCAGATCTCCTGATGATCGTCTTCGCTATCGCCTTCTTCGTGGTGGCTCTCCTCTATGTCAACGCGTGCGAGAAGCTGAGGTAACCCATGAATATTGAAACTGGGATCGTTCTGCTCATCACCGTTTTCCTGTTCGGCTACCTGATCGTGGCCCTGCTTTATCCGGAGAAATTTTGAAATGACTGCGAATGGATGGCTGCAGTTTCTTGTTTATTTCGTGGTGCTTCTCGTGTGTATGCGCCCGTTGGGCATCTACATGGCTCGCGTTTTCAACGGCGACTATAACTTCCTGCGCCCGATCGAGAATTTTATCTACCGGGCCTCCGGCGTTCGCCGCGACGAGGAGATGTCCTGGCGTGGGTATGCCGCTGCCATGCTTCTGTTCAGCTTCGCCTCGCTCGTGCTCACCTACCTCATCGAACGGCTCCAGCACATCCTTCCCTGGAATCCCCAGCACCTGCCTGGCGTTGAAGCTTTTCTTGCATGGAACACCGCGGCGTCATTTACCACGAACACCAACTGGCAGGCCTATACCAACGACGTCACCATGAGTTACTTCACGCAGATGGCCGGCCTCGCGTATCACAACTTCTTCAGCGCCGCCGTCGGCATCGCCGTCGCCATCGCTCTGGTGCGTGGCATTTCCCGCCGCGAAGCGAAGACTATCGGCAATTTCTGGGTCGATACCACACGCGCCTGTCTGTACGTGCTGCTGCCCATTTGTATTGTCTATGCGCTCGCTCTTGTCAGCCAGGGAGTGATCCAGAACCTACACCCCTACACCGTAGCGCAGACACTCGAGCACCAGACCCAAACCATCGCCCAGGGTCCCGTCGCTTCTCAGGAAGCTATCAAGATGCTGGGCACCAACGGCGGCGGGTTCTTCTCAGCCAATAGCTCTCATCCTTTCGAAAATCCGACGCCCTTCAGCAACTTCATGGAAATGTTCTCCATCTTCTTCATCGGCGCCGCCCTCACCGTAACCCTCGGCCGCATGACCGGCTCGCCCGGCCACGGCTGGGCCGTCTTCGCCTGCATGTCGATCCTCTTCGCTGCCGGGTTCACCGTTGCCTATTGGGCTGAGTCGCACCCTAACCCAGTTCTTCACGGCGTCGCCCAGCAGGCCACCGCCCAGCAATCCGGTGGCAACATGGAAGGCAAAGAGACCCGCTTCGGCATCGCCGATTCCGCGCTCTTCGCCACTATCACCACCGATGCCAGCTGCGGCGCCATCAATTCCTGGCACGATTCCTTCACCCCCCTGGGTGGCATGATTCCTCTGCTCAACATCGAGTTGGGCGAGATCATCTTCGGCGGCGTCGGCTCCGGCCTTTACGGGATGATTATCTTCGTCGTTCTGTCCGTCTTTATCGCCGGCCTTATGGTCGGTCGCACCCCCGAGTATCTGGGCAAGAAGATTGAAGCCTATGACGTAAAGATGGCCATGTTATACGTCCTCATCTTTCCCCTGGTCATCCTTACTCTCACGGCCTTTTCCGTTCTTTACCCCATGGGCCTCGCCGGCATCACCAATCCCGGCCCTCATGGCCTTAGCCAGATCCTCTACGCCTTCTCCTCGGCGGCAGGCAACAATGGCTCCGCCTTCGCGGGCCTCAACGCCAATACTCGCTGGTACAACACGGCTCTCGGTTTCACCATGCTCAGCGGCCGCTTCCTCATGATGATTCCCATGGTCGCCCTTGCCGGTAATCTCGCCCGCAAGAAGAGCATTCCGCCCTCGCCTGGCACCTTCCCCGTGAATACGCCGCTCTTCACCGTCCTGCTCACCGGCGTCATTCTCATCGTCGGCGCGCTCACCTTCTTCCCCGCACTCAGCCTCGGTCCCATTCTTGAACATCTGCTGCTGCAGCACGGCACTCTGTTTTCGTAAGGCAAGGAACAAGCATTCATGGCTAAAAAGCAAAGTCTCTGGAATCCCGACATTCTCCGCCAGGCCGTCATCGACTCCTTCACCAAGCTCGACCCGCGCCTGATGATGAAGAACCCGGTCATGTTCGTTGTCGAGGTCGGCAGCGTCGTCACCACCGCGCTGCTTATTGAAGAAGCTGTCCGCCATCAGCCCATCGGCTTCAATCTGCAGATTACCCTCTGGCTCTGGTTCACGGTTCTCTTCGCCAACTTCGCCGAGGCCATCGCCGAAGGCCGCGGCAAAGCGCAGGCCGACACGCTGCGCAAAGCCAAGGGCGAGACCATGGCCTACCGCTTCCGCCCCGACGGCTCTACCGAAGCCGTTTCCAGTTCGCAGCTGCGTTCCGGCGACATCATCAAGGTTGAGGCCGGACAATTCATCGCCGGCGACGGTGAAGTCATCGAGGGCGTCGCCTCGGTCGATGAATCCGCCATCACCGGCGAGTCCGCCCCCGTCATTCGCGAAGCCGGCGGCGATCGCTCCGCGGTTACCGGCGGCACGCGCGTCCTCTCCGACTGGATCAAGATCCGCATCACTTCCAATCCCGGTGAAACCTTCCTCGACCGCATGATTGCTCTCGTCGAAGGCGCCACCCGTCAGAAAACTCCTAACGAAATCGCGCTCAGCATCCTGCTCGCCGGACTCACCGTCATCTTCCTGCTTGCCGTCGCTACGCTGCAGCCTTTCGCCATCTACTCGCACGCGCCGCAAACCATCTTCGTTCTCGTCTCGCTACTCGTCTGCCTCATCCCGACGACCATCGGCGCTTTGCTCTCTGCTATCGGCATCGCTGGCATGGATCGCCTCGTGCAGTACAACGTTCTCGCCATGTCCGGGCGCGCCGTCGAGGCCGCCGGCGATGTCAACACTCTCCTCCTCGACAAAACCGGCACCATCACGCTCGGCAATCGCCAGGCCACAGAATTCTTCCCTGCCCCGGAGATCAGTCCCGAGCGCCTCGCCGATGTCGCCCAACTCGCGTCGCTTTCCGACGAAACCCCGGAGGGCCGGTCCATCGTTGTCCTCGCCAAGGAGAAATACAACCTGCGCGGCCGCGACCTCAGCGGCATGCGCGCCGAGTTTGTCCCCTTCAGCGCGCAAACCCGCATGTCGGGCGTCGATTTGCCCGGAACGAAAATCCGCAAAGGATCCGCCGACGCCATCGCCCGCTACCTCGAGCAGCAGGGCTCCAGCCTTCCCCGTCAGGTCACCGATCGCGTCGAGGAGATCGCCCGCATGGGCGGCACGCCTCTCGTCGTCTCCGAAAATTCCACCGCCCTTGGCGTCGTCTACCTCAAGGACATCGTCAAAGGCGGCCTCAAAGATCGCCTCGCCCGCCTCCGCGCCATGGGCATTCGCAGCATCATGATCACCGGTGATAATCCTCTTACCGCCGCCGTCATCGCTCGCGAGGCCGGTGTCGACGACTTCCTCGCCGAAGCCAAGCCCAAAGACAAAATGGACCTCATCAAGCGCGAGCAGGGCAAAGGCAAGCTCGTTGCCATGACCGGCGACGGCACCAACGATGCTCCCGCGCTCGCTCAGGCGGATGTCGGTGTTGCTATGAACACCGGCACCCAGGCCGCCAAAGAAGCCGGCAACATGGTCGACCTCGACTCCAATCCCACCAAACTCATCGAAATCGTCGAGATCGGCAAGCAACTCCTCATGACCCGCGGCGCGCTCACTACGTTTTCCATCGCCAACGACGTCGCGAAATATTTCGCGATCATCCCCGCGATGTTTGCCGGCGTTTTTCCCGTGCTGAACGCGCTGAACGTCATGCATCTCGCCACGCCGCACTCCGCCATCCTGTCAGCGGTCATTTTCAACGCGATCATCATCGTCGCGCTCATCCCGCTCGCCCTGCGCGGCGTCAAATACGAGCCCATGTCCGCACAGGCGCTGCTGCGGCGCAACCTCATCATCTACGGCATCGGCGGCATCATCGTGCCATTCATCGGAATCAAGATCATCGACCTGGCTCTCAACGGCCTGCACCTGGCCTGAGGACGGAGAACACCATCATGCGCAGCACTTTGAACATCGCCATCCGCTACACGATCCTGACCACGATCCTGCTCGGCATCGTCTACCCCCTCATCGTCACCGGGCTCGCGCAGCTCACCATGCGCGACAAGGCCAACGGGCAACTCGTCGTCCGCAACGGCCAGATCGTCGGATCCGCGATCATCGGTCAGGGCTTCACCAGCGCGGGCTATTTCCACTCGCGTCCCTCCGCTGCCGGCAACGGATACGACGCCACCAGCTCTGGCGGCTCCAACCTCGGGCCGTCCAATAAGGCGCTGGTGACGCGCATCGATGGCGACGTCGCCAACTGGCAAAAGCTGAACCCCGGCCAACCTGTGCCCATCGGCCTCGTCACGACTTCCGCCTCGGGACTCGACCCCGACCTCTCGCCCGCCGACGCGCTCTATCAGGTCCCGATGGTCGCAGCCGCGCGCCATCTGCCCGAAGCCACGGTCCACGCGCTGGTCGAGTCGCACATCCAGGGTCGCCAACTCGGCTTCCTCGGCGAGCCGCGCGTCAACGTCCTTGAGCTCAACCTCGCCCTCGACGACGCCTATCCCACAAAGTAATTGTGATCCCGACCGGAGCGCGCAGCGGAGTGACCTGCCTCTCTATCCCCTACACCCTATCCCCTATACCCTGCCCGCTCTTCTATTCCCTATTGCCTACTCCCTGCCTTATCAATCGCCGCCTGCGCCAACGGCGCCATCACCGCAAACCCCGCCGCGTTTGGATGCAGCCCATCCGCAGTGAGCTCCGCCTTCAGCATCCCGTGTTCATCCACCAGTGCCGAAAAGTAGTCCAGATACACAAGCCCATTCTCCGCGCAATATTTCTTCAGCCATTCGTTCAGCGCCAGGATCTTCGACGGCGATCGCTGCAGAAAGAACCACAGCGCCCGCTGGTTGTAGTCGTTGATCGGCATCACCGAAGCAAACACCAGATGAATCCCATGCGCCTTCGCGAGCTCTGCCATGGTCGCATAGTCGCCTTCGATTTGCTCCAGCGTTTCCTCGCCCGTGTTTCCGGCAATGTCGTTCGTGCCGGCCAGCACCAGCACCACCGCGGGGTGCAGATCGATTACATCCGGACGAAACCGCACCAGCATCTGCGGAGTCGTCTGTCCTCCAATGCCGCGGTTGATGTAATGCTTGCCCGGGAACGACTCATCCAGCTTCCAGATGTCCGTGATCGAATCGCCGAAGAATACCACCCGCTGCTCCCCCGCTGCAGGCGGTCCCAGCTGCGCATCTGCGTCATGATAACGAGCCAGCTGCCCAAAATCGTTCATCAGCATCCGAGCGTTCCCCTCGCGATACAGCTCGAGGCTCCGCGCCGAATCGTACCCGTCTTTGGCGGTTCCCGCGAGCGGCGTCCCCGGCGAACCCGCACTCTGCGCCCAGCCGCACGCGCCAGACGCCGACATCAACGCCATCAACACCAACAGTTTTTTCATCCCAACACCCTACCACTTTCTCCATCCGCCGCAGGAAACCTCGCATGCCGATGTACACTGCTCCCACTCCGCAGAACATTCCCATGAGCCGCTCTCAAAGAAGCATCCCCGCCGCCATCACGCTCATCTTCGTCGCGCCTCTGGTCGCCGAATACCTTCTCGGCGATCTCTCCATCCGCCTTCTGGCCGCACTCATTGTGCTCGCCCCCATGTACGGCGGCGGCGCCCTCCTCATCCGCGAGCTCGTCCGCCGCACCGGCCGGGGCTGGCCCAGCATTCTGCTCCTCGGCGCAGCCTACGCCCTCATCGAAGAAGCCTTCACCACCCAGTCCCTCTTCAATCCCGACTACCTCCACCTCCACATGCACTTCCTCTCCCACGCGTGGATTCCGTTCCTCCACATCGGCGGCTGGTGGACACTTTTCATGCTCAACCTCCACACCTTCTGGAGCATCTCCGTTTCCATCGCTCTCGTCGAAGCGCTCTTCCCCTCCCGCGCCGAACAACCCTGGCTCGGCCGCATCGGCGACTCCGTTGTCGCTGTCCTGTTCCTCGCCGGCTGCATCATGGGCACGGTCCTGGGTCTCAAACAGAATCACTTTGTCGCGCCCGCCTGGCAGTTCCTCTCCGCCGCGCTGGTGATCCTGCTCCTCATCGCCGTCGCCTTCCGCCTGAAACCTGCCGAACCTGGTACCGGCACCGGCTTCGTCCCCTCTCCCTGGTTCACTGGGACCGTCACCTTCATCCTCGGCTTCGGCGTCCTTATCATTCCGTTTGTCTTCAACTGGAGTGCCGTCGCCCTCATGCTCGCCATCGACATCGTCTTTCTCGCGCCGGTCTTTGTGTTGTCTCGCCGCGCAGCCTGGACCCCGCTTCACATCCTCAGCCTCGCCGCCGGCGGAGCCCTCGCTTACGGCACCCACGCCTTCCTGCAACCTCCCGTCGCCGGAGGATCCAACCTCGTCGTCGCTCGCATCGGCAACGTCATCTTTCTCGCCGCCGCAGTCGCCGTCATCGTCGCCGGCGCTCGCCGCACCGTGCGTTTCGTGTCAAACCCTGTGTCCCCTCCCCTTACGTGACCTTTGGCGTCCTCTGGCACGAACAGGGGATGCAGCTCTCCGTCCGGGCTTGCCATAATCCTTTCATGCCGTCATGGAATTGCCTCACGACTGAAGGGAGCGGCCCCTCGCCAGCCCAGTGACCTCCGCCCCCGCCATCGGCGAGTCCGCTTCCTCCGTGAAGCCGGTTCTCACCGCCAGGATCCCCTGGGTTCCCTTCGCCTTTCTTGCTCTCACTGCCGCGATTGCCGTCGCATGGTCGGCCGCAAAGCTTCTCTGGTGGGACGAATTCCTCGTTCTCTGGACCGACCATCAGCCCGGCTGGGCCCAGGTCGCGCAGATCCAGCTCCACTGGCCCGTTTCGCTCGACCCGCTCGTTTACCACTGCCTGGCCAATACCGCTATGCGGCTCCTCGGACCCGGCGCCTTTGCTATCCGGCTGCCGGCGCTGCTCGGCTTTCTGGTCATGCAGTTCTGCCTTTATCTCTTCATGCGCCACCTGATTTCGCAAAAGGCGGCCGTCCTCGCTCTGGTCTTTCCCGCTCTCACCGCGGCGCTCTATTACGCCGTCGAAGGCCGCCCTTACGGATTGCTGCTGGGTTTGTGCGGTATCGCCATGGTCAGCTGGCAGGCAGCCGTCCATCGCGAAACCCGGCGCGCGCCGGTCCGCTCCTCGCCCTCGCGCTGTCTCTTGGCCTCGCCATCAACACCCACTATTACGGCGGGCTTCTGCTCATTCCCTTTCTTGCGACGGAGATCTTTCGCGCCTTCAGGCGTCGGCGTCTGGACCTCCCCGTCCTGGCCGCGCTGGCCGCCGCATCGGCGGCTACTCTCTTCATCCTGCCCTTCGCCCGGGCTGCGGCGCCATTCCGCCACCACGACTACTTCATCGCCCAGAACCGGATGACTCCCGCCGTCATCGCAACTGCTTACACAGAATTCTTTCTCGGCAAGGACTACGCGATCGCCCACGTGGGACTCGACGTTCTCCTCCTTGCTGCCCTGCTCCTGTTTTCGGTGGTCGCTTTCAGGCGCCAACTCCGCGCCAGGAAGATTCCTCTGGAGCCCGAGTTCGTCTTCCTGATAATCCTCGCCGGCTTGCCCGTTTTTGGATTCGTTCTCGCCGTGGCACTCACCCACGTCTTCGAGCCTCGCCACATCATCTGCGCCATCATCGGCATCTCCGGCCTGGCCGCCATCAGTCTCGACCCCCTCTTTCGCCGCCATCGCCTCGGCAGGCTCCTGCTTATTTTTCTGTTCGGCGAACTCGCCGTGGTGGGGACCCTCCACATCCGCAGTGACCGCGACCTAACCGCCCGCATCCGGGCCAGCATGACTCTTTCCCCTCAGGTCAAAGCCACTCTCGCTGCCACTGCCGATGGAAAGATCTACATGCTGCACCCCGCCACATTCTCCAAAGCCTGGTACTACCAACCCGATCCGCAAATCCGCTCGCGTCTCGTCTTTGTCTATTCCAGAGACGAAGAGCTGCGCTGGAACCACATGGACGTCATCTCCCTGACCGAGCTCCACCTGCGTCAGTTCACAGACGTTCCCATTGAGTCCTGGGAGTCCGTGTCCGCCCAGCCCGGACCCCACGTTTTCGTGACCTACCCGCATTCTGGCTGGGACTGGCTCGACGAGGCCGTCGCCGCTGATCACGCCGATGTGCAGCCCATCGGATCAGCCTTTCAGGGTGAAGTGGTTTCCGTCCGCTTTCACTAACCGGCAAACGAACCCACAGCCCGCATTCCCAACCCGAACGCAGAATGCAAAAGGGGAGCAGCCTCAGCCGCTCCCCTTCGCTTTTCTACACCCTAAACCCTACACCCTGCTTTTTACGCCACCATCTCCAGCGCCCGAATCTCTTCCTTGCGCACCGTCAGCCGCTCCACCAGATCGGTTCGCACCTCGAAGCCGCGCCCCGGCGTATCCGGCACCGTAATCTCGCCCGTCCGCGAAACCACAACCTCCGGCTCGATGATGTCTTCCTTCCAGTAACGCTTCGACGCCGACACATCTCCCGGCAGCGTGAAGTTATCCAGCGACGACAGCGCGATGTTGTGCGCCCTTCCAATCCCCGTCTCCAGCATCCCGCCGCACCACACTGGCACGCCCCGCTCCTGCGCCGCATTGTGCACCGCGATCGCTTCGCTGAAGCCGCCTACGCGCCCGCACTTGATATTGATGATCCGGCACGACTCCATCTCGATCGCCGCCAGCGCGTCTCTCCGGTTCCGGATCGACTCATCCAGGCAAATCGGTGTCTCCAGCCGCTTCTGCAGCATGGAATGAAAATAAAAATCGTCCGCCCACAGCGGCTGCTCAATCATCAGCAGATTGAACTCGTCGAAGGTCATGATGTGGTCGGTATCGTTCAGCCGGTACGCCGAATTCGCGTCGCAGCTCAGCTGAATCTCCGGCCACCGATTGCGCACCGCCTCGAACACATGCACGTCCCAACCAGGCTTGCACTTCAGCTTGATCCGCTGGTAGCCGGCGTTCACTTCCTTTTCCACCTCTGCCAACAATTGTTCGAGAGTCGGCTGGATCCCAATCGACACACCGCAGTCAATCGTTTCCCGCGTTCCGCCCAGCAAACTCGCCAGCGGAATCCTTTTCATCTGCGCCTCGAGGTCCCACACCGCATTCTCCAGCGCCGCCTTCGCCATCCGGTGCCCGCGCACCTGCCGGAAAATCGACGGACACTTCCCGCCATGTTCCGGATCGGCGCTCGCCAGCAATGGCGCCAGCTCCTGCTGCATCACCAGCCACGCCGTGTCGACTGTCTCATCCGAAAAGAACGGGTGCTCCCCGGCGACACACTCCCCCCAGCCGCTCAGCCCTTCGCCACGCAACTCCACCAGCAGGATGCGCCGCTCGGTCGTGGTTCCAAAACTGGTTTGAAATGGTTTGACAAGGGGAAGGCGTAGTTCGCGCAGGAAGATGGCATCGATTCTCATAGAACTCCGAGTTGTTCCTGTCTTGCGAGGTCGAAAGCGCCGTTACCTTCAGAGTCTACCCGGAACCCCACAACCGCCAAACCGCGAGCAAACGCATCCAGAAAGCGGCGGCGATTCTCAGCCTGCACCGCCATCGCCCTGGAGACACCCGTAGCTGAAGCTTTCCATTCGCTCACAGTCTTCGGAACCACAATTGTCTCCTGGATTTTCAGCGGCGCCTGAGGGGACCCGTTCAGAATGGCCTTCACACGCTCCGAATCCATCCACCACTCCGCGTGGAGACGATCCGTGGGAAGCCCACCCTGCAGACGAGATGAGGATACACCATAAAAATTTGGTGTATAGTCCCGCACGATCACGCCGAGTCTGTGGATATTGAGGAAAGCGTTTTTGATCTCCAGCGGATCGAACGTCCACTCCATTAAAGAAATACCTCTGCTGAGCGCCTCATCTCGCTGATATAGCTTTAGTTTCCTTCCAATCCCGGCGTTGCGGAATGATGGGGTCACCGCCAGCATATGCGAGTGCAGGTATGGCTTGGGCGATACGCCTGCCGCCTTCCCCGACTTGACTCCAGGCAAAGACATGGCGAACCCCACCATCGTCCGCCCTTCGAACGCTCCGATCACCTGCCCACCGATCCGCTGTGCCACAGTGAACAACCGCCGCGGGATTACATCCCCATCGTTGTAACCCCAGGTTTCAATTTGCAGCCGCACACAGGCGTCCAGCTCTTCGAAACCCTCGCAGTTGCGCAGAACCACTTCCGTCCCCGCTGGCGTCCGAATCGTCTCAGCCGTTGTGCTCATCGCCCGCGCTCCGCTTCCGATCGCTTGCTCCGCGCCCACAGCTCTTCCAGTTCGGCCGCCGACAATTCCTCCAGAGGCCGCTCCGTTACTGCCTCCATCACTGCAAATCGCCGCCGAAACTTCGCGTTTGCATCCCGCAGCGCCAGCTCTGGATCAACCTTCATATGTCGCGCGAGGTTCGCCGCTGTAAACAACAGATCGCCAATCTCTTCTCCAATGGCTTGTGCGTCTGCCGCGCTCATCTCCGCCTCGAGCTCCGCCGTCTCTTCCCTCAGCTTTTCCACAACTCCGGTGACATCCGGCCAGTCGAACCCAACCTTCGCCGCCTTCGCCCCAATCTTGCCCGCTTCGCTCAACGCCGGCATCGCCCGCGACACTCCATCGAGGATGCCTTCCAGGGTGCCACACATCTGCCCGCCTTTGGCAGATGTGGGTTCTTCCCCAACTTTCTTCTGAGCGCTCTTTTCGAGCTTCTTGATCTCCTCCCAGTTCCGCAGCACTTCGCCCGCGCCAATTCCGTTTGTCTCCAGACCCTCCGCCCGATTCCCCGCCGCCGCCGAAGCCTCTTCCCCGAAAACATGCGGATGCCGCCGCACCAGTTTTCTGTTTAGCCCCGCAATCACATCCGCGATCCCAAAGTGCCCCGCCTCTTCCGCCATCTCCGCGTAGAACAGCACCTGCAGCAGCAAATCCCCCAGCTCATCCGCCAGGTCCGCCCACTGCTCGCGCTCGATCGCGTCCAGCACCTCGTACGTCTCTTCCAGCGTGTACTTGCGAATCGTCGCGAATGTCTGCTCGCGATCCCACGGACACCCACCCGGCGCCCGCAGCCGCGCCATGATCGCCACCGCCTCCGCAAACAGCTCGCCCGCCCGCGCATTTCCTGCGCGCTCGGGAACGCCGTTCGCCTGCATTGCGTCCTTTTCAGGGGGCATAACCCTACTCTACAACGGTGACTCGACCGTCATTCGCATGCTTACTCAGCCGAGTCGGCCTGCCAGAATGTTGCCCACATCACGACCCGCGTGCAGAACGGAAATCACCTGGAGGGGCTTTGTGTCTGGACGAAAGATGACCAGCCACGAATACACCGCGAAGAATCTTACCGGCTCATCCGTGAGATCTCTGCGAAAATGCCGTCTGCCAGGTTTCGAAAACACTGGCCCAAAGCGCGGTAACGAGGGTAACGATGTTCTTCTACGGAAATCCCTGTGAGACGGTGCGAGCGTCCGCTTAGCCCAGTCGCGTTTCCGCACGATGTCTCAGAATCGAGGCCCGGGCCAGCCACAGGCTACTCCAGCCACCGGCTACCGGCTGCCTTCGTCACCACAACGTTTTGGATTCGGCGAGCATGGCGTCTTCGGTGATGGGGAGGAGGAAGGAGTTGCCGACCTCGAAGCGGGCGAAGCCCTCGGGGTCGGGAGTGAGGGTGCGAATCCAGAAGGACTCGCGACGGATGGCGACGCTGCTCTTCTCGTCGCCGCGGCGGTCGAGGACGGCGTGGCCGTGGCTGTGCAGGTCGAAGGCGGGGTCCTGGAGGGAGTCGAGGGAGACGCGCAGCTCGATGCGGATGCGGTATTCGTAGGTGGCGATGGCCAGCTGGACGGAGCGGTCGCGGCAGGTGAGCAGGTTGTGGCGGGCGGTCGACCAGGCGGAGGCGGGGCCGTGGTCGCGGGGCGAGGTAGCGAGGAGGGGGTGCTGGCGGCGGAGGCGTCCCCAGCGGGGCGAGAGGACGAGGTGCTCGTGCGCGCCTTCGGCGTGCGTGGCGTTGGGATCGAAACAGCGGATGAGGCGCTCGGCTTCGGTGGCGGCGGTGAGGGTGGTCTCCATGGGGCCGTCATTATTTTAGGGGTGGGGCGGGGTTGGAGGTGATTTTTTTGGGGGATTTGATGGGAGCGAAAGGGGCGCGCTTCGCGCGCTTCCCATGTCCTCAACAGCAGGGACATGGGGCACCCGGATTTCTTCTTCCTGAAGATTTGCTTCTTTACTCGACGTGGTAGTTGGGGGCTTCGCGGGTGATGAGGACGTCGTGGACGTGGGATTCGCGGAGTCCGGCGGAAGAGATGCGGACGAACTTCGCTTTTTTCTGGAGCTCCTCGATGGTGGCCGCGCCGACGAGGCCCATGCCGGAGCGCAGGCCGCCGACGAGCTGGTAGACCATGGCTTCGAGCGCGCCGCGATAGGGGACGCGTCCTTCGATGCCTTCAGGGACGTATTTGCCGAGGCGGTTGTTATTGCCGTTGCGATCGCGGGAGACGACGCTCTCGTTGTTGTCGTCGATGTCGAGGTCTTCAGTGCCCTGGAAGTAGCGCTCGCCCCCGCCCTGGGCCATGGCGGAGAGCGAGCCCATGCCGCGATAAGCCTTGAAGGAGCGGCGCTGATAGAGGATGGTTTCGCCGGGGCTCTCGTCGACGCCGGCGAAGAGGGAGCCGATCATGATGACGCTGGCTCCAGCCGCGATGGCCTTGGTGATGTCGCCGGAATACTTGATGCCGCCGTCGGCAATGATGGGGACGTTGTGTTTGTGCGCGGCTTTGTACGCCTCGCTGATGGCGGTGATCTGGGGCATACCCGCGCCGGTGACCATGCGCGTGGTGCAGATGGAGCCGGGGCCGATGCCGACTTTGACGGCGTTCGCGCCCGCATCGATGAGGGCTTCAGTTCCCTCTTTGGTGGCGACGTTGCCGGCGAGGAGATCGACCTCGGGGAAACGCTTTTTGACTTCGCGGGCGGCGTCCAGGACGCGGGAAGAGTGACCGTGGGCTGAATCGATGACGAGGACGTCGACGCGGTTGCGGACTAATTCGGCGGCGCGCTCCAGAAAATCACCCGTCGCCCCGATGGCTGCGCCGACCCGCAGGCGGCCTTGCTCGTCCTTCGAGGCGTTGGGGTATTTCAGTTTTTTCTGGATGTCCTTGACGGTGATGAGGCCCTTGAGGTCGTAGTTTTCGTCGACGACGAGGAGTTTTTCGACGCGATGCTGGTGGAGGATTTCCTCGGCCTGCTCCAGGGTGGTGCCGACGGGGACGGTGATGAGGTTGGTTTTGGTCATCACCTCGGAGATGGGAATGTCGGTGCGGGTTTCGAAGCGGAGGTCGCGGTTGGTGAGGATGCCGACGAGCCTGCGGTGGCGGGTGACGGGGACGCCGGAGATTTTGTAGCGGCGCATGACCTCGAGGGCGTCGGAGATGAGCTGCTCGGGGGCCATGGTGACGGGGTCGACGATCATGCCGGATTCGGAGCGCTTGACCTTGTCGATTTCCCCAGCCTGCTGGTCGATGGTGAGGTTGCGATGGACGATGCCGAGGCCTCCCTGCTGGGCCATGGCGATGGCCATGCGGGATTCGGTGACGGTATCCATGGCGGCGCTGAGCAGAGGGGTGGTGAGAGGGATGCGTTTGGTGAGGCGAGTGAGGGTGCTGACCTGCGCAGGGGCGACTTCACTCCACGCCGGTGTCAGGAGAACGTCATCGAATGTCAGGGCTTCGGCGAGAGGGTGTTCGATCATGATGTAGAAGTGCGCAGGCCTCGTGTGTTTCAGTGTGATTGTTTGGGCTTGCGGCTTCTGGGTATTGTAGACCAGCGCGGGGTGGAGAACTGGGACGGGGGAGAAGAGTTTGGAGTTTGGAGTTTAGAAAATGGAAAAGCCAGTGCCGGCGTACTGCCGACACTGGCAGAAGCCCGGAGAGCTGACCTGCAGCCACTCCGGGAAAATCGATGACCGCGCTCTATTCCTCTGTGCGAGCGGGTGTGGCCGCCTGCCCGTGGCCGTTGCGCGGCGAAATGTTGGGCGTGGTCTCGCGGCCGGGCATTGCAGCGCGGCCGGAGTAGACGCGCCAGGTGCGCTCGACGTCGTCGGTGGCTTCTTTGAGTAGCTCGGCGGCGGTGTCAGGATGCGCACGCTGCAGCATGGTGTAGCGCGACTCGTTATAGATGTAGTCCTTGAGCGGGATCGAAGGCGGACGCGAGTCGAGGAAGAACGGGTTCTTCCCTTCCGCGCGGACAGCGGGGTTGTAGCGCATGAGCGGCCAGTAGCCGGAGTTGACGGCGGCCTTCTGGTGGTCGAGGCCCTGGGAAAGGTCGTAGCCGTGGGCGATGCAGTGGCTGTAGGCGATGATGATGGCGGGACCCGGCCACGCTTCGGCTTCCTGGAAGGCTTTGACGGTGTGGCTGTCGTTGGATCCCATGGCGACGCGCGCCACGTAGACGGAACCGTAGGCGACGGCCTCCATGGCGAGGTCTTTCTTGCTGTTGGTTTTGCCGCCCGCGGCAAACTTGGCAACCGCGCCGCGCGGGGTGGACTTGGACATCTGGCCACCGGTGTTGGAGTAGACCTCGGTATCGAGGACGAGGACCTTGACGTTTTTGCCGGAGGCGAGGACGTGGTCGAGGCCGCCGAAGCCGATGTCGTAGGCCCAGCCATCGCCGCCGATGATCCAGACGCTCTTGCGGACGAGGGTGTCGGCGACCGCGTCGAGGTTGCGAGCGTCGGCGGAGTCGACAGTGGCGAGTTTGGCGCGCATGGCGCGGATACGCTCGCGCTGGGCGTTGATGCCTTCTTCTTTGGATTGGTCGGCTTCGAGGATGGCGCGGACGAAGTCTTCACCGAGGACGGGGGCGAGTTTGGCGACCAGCCCTTCGGAGTAGGTCTTCTGCTGGTCGACGGCGAGACGCATGCCGAGGCCGAACTCAGCGTTGTCTTCAAAGAGGGAGTTGGACCAGGCTGGACCGCGGCCGTCTTCGTTCTGGCAATACGGCGTAGTGGGCAGGTTGCCGCCGTAGATGGAGGAGCAGCCGGTGGCGTTGGCGATCATGAGGCGGTCGCCGAAGAGCTGGGTAAGCAGCTTGATGTAAGGCGTCTCGCCGCAACCGGAGCAGGCGCCGGAGAACTCAAAGAGCGGCTCGAGCAGCTGGATGTCCTTGACCTGGTTCATGGAAAGCTGGTCGCGCCCGACGTTGGGCAGAGATTGGAAAAAGTCCCAGTTGTCGCGCTCGGGGAAGCGAAGCGGCTGTTGCGGCTGCATGTTGAGGGCTTTGTGGGCCGGGTCGGTCTTGCTCTTCGCGGGGCAGACTTCGACGCAGAGGGTGCAACCGGTGCAGTCTTCGGGTGAAACCTGGAGGCTGTAGAGCTGGTCGTCCATGCCGCGCCATTTCGGCTTGGCGGATTTGAAGGTCGAGGGGGCGCCAGGCAGGAGCGCGCCGTCGTAGACCTTGGCGCGGATGACGGCGTGCGGGCAAACCATGACGCATTTGCCGCACTGGATGCAAAGGTCCTCATCCCAAACCGGGATGAACTGAGCGATGTTGCGCTTCTCCCACTTTGCAGTCGCAGTGGGGAAGGTTCCACCCGGAGGCAACGCGCTAACGGGGAGCAGATCGCCGTGGCCGGCAGCCATGGCGCCGAGAACGTCGCGAACGAAGGCGGGCGCGGCCTTGGGGATGGCGGGCAGGATGTCGAACTTCGCGGTGACGTGGGTGGGAGCTTTGACTTCGTGCAGATGCGCGAGAGCGGCGTCGACGGCGGCGAAGTTTTGCTGGACCACAGCATCGCCGCGTTTACCGTAGGTCTTCTTGATGGCCTTCTTGATCTGCTCGATGGCCTCTTCGCGGGGCAGAACGCCGCTGATGGCGAAGAAGCAGGTCTGCATGACGGTGTTGATGCGCGTGCCCATGCCGTTTTCGCGGGCGACGGTGAAGCCGTCGATGACGAAGAAGCGGAGTTTTTTCTCGATGATGGTCTTCTGGATGGTGCGGGGCAGATGCTGCCACACATCGTCGGGGCCGTAGGGACTGTTGAGCAGGAAGGTGGCGCCTGGCTCAGCGGCGGCGAGGACGTCGGTCTTCTCGAGGAACTCGAACTGATGGCAGGCGATGAAATTCGCGCGCGAGATGAGGTAGGTGGAGCGAATGGGCTCAGGACCGAAGCGCAGGTGCGAGGTGGTGAGGGAGCCGGACTTCTTGGAGTCGTAGACGAAGTAGCCCTGGGCGTAGTTCGGCGTTTCGGAGCCGATGATCTTGATGGAGTTTTTGTTCGCGCCGACAGTGCCGTCGGAGCCAAGTCCGTAGAAAAGGGCGCGGACCGTGCGGGGGCTTTCGGTAGAGAAGTTCTCGTCCCACTTGAGGCTGGAGTGGGTAACGTCGTCGTCGATGCCCATGGTGAAGTGGTTTTTCGGATGCGGCTTGGCCAGTTCGTCGAAGACGCCTTTGGCCATGGCCGGCGTGAATTCCTTGGAAGAGAGTCCATAGCGGCCGCCGACGATCACCGGGAACTGCGGCAACGGCAGGCGTCCAGTGGACAGCGCTTCGGAGACGACGGTGACGACGTCCTGGTAGAGGGGCTCGCCGACGGAGCCGGGCTCCTTGGTGCGGTCGAGCACGGCGATGCGGCGCACGGTTTCAGGGAGGGCTGTGAGGAAAGCTTCGATGGCGAAGGGGCGGAAGAGGCGGACCTTGAGCAGGCCGAGCTTTTCGCCACGAGCATTCAGTGCGTCGATGGCCTCCTCGACTGCGCCGGCAGCGGAACCCATGAGGATGATGACGCGATCGGCGTCGGGCGCGCCGTAGTAGTCGAAGAGCCGGTAGCTGCGGCCGGTCTGAGCGGCAAAGCGGTCCATCACGTCCTGCACGATGACCGGGCAGGCGAGGTAATAGGGGTTGCAGGCTTCGCGGGCCTGGAAGAAGACGTCGGGGTTCTGCGCGGATCCGCGGAGGACGGGGCGGTCGGGAGAAAGAGAGCGCTGGCGATGGGAGCGGACGGCTTTTTCGTCGAGGAGAGCGTTGATGGTTTCGTCGGAGATGGGGAGGACTTTGTTGATCTCGTGCGAGGTCCGGAAGCCATCGAAGAAGTGCATGAAGGGGATGCGGGCTTCGAGCGTGGACAGATGGGCAATCGTTGCCAAATCAGCAGCTTCCTGCACAGAGTTCGAGGCAAGCATTGCGTATCCGGTCTGGCGGCAGCCCATGACGTCGGAGTGATCGCCGAAGATCGACAGGGCGTGCGTGGCGATGGAGCGCGCGGTCACGTGCATGACGGAGGGCGTGAGCTCGCCAGCGATCTTGTACATGTTGGGGATCATGAGGAGCAGGCCCTGGGAGGCGGTGAAAGTGGTGGCAAAAGCGCCGCCCTGGAGGGCTCCGTGCATGGCGCCGGCAGCGCCGCCCTCACTTTGCAGTTCAGCGACGACCGGGACCGAGCCCCAGATGTTGCGCTTCCCTTCGGAAGCCCACTGATCGGCAAATTCGGCCATGGTGGAGGAGGGCGTAATGGGATAGATTGCAACCACTTCGGAGAAGCGGTAGGCCACGGAGGCGGCTGCTTCGTTGCCGTCGAAGATTGCGGTTTTGGCAGGTGCGGTCATGGTTCTCCTCACTGGGGTTGGGCGCGGACGAGTGCGAAATCGCCGCAAACCACTACAGGAAAAGTTTGCGCCTGGGCGTCGAGGCGCGATGTGACAGGGAACACAACTGTGCGAGGATGAGAGAGAGGCAGCCGGTAGCCAGTAGCCGGTAGCCAGTAGCGAGTGGCCAGTTGTGATTCGGGTCACGGAGCAACGCTGCCCGGAGCGCGTAGAGTCGCAGGAGTCACGGCGGATTGCCGGAGATTGGATCGATGAGAGCTGAACATCCCTGGCTAACGGTCGTGGGGCTTCTGATTGGCGGGGTCGCGTTTGGGTTTACGCCGCTGGCGCTGGCGTGGCTTTGGGCGCGGGTGTTTTCGCCCAACAAGCCGGGCCACGAGAAGAACGCGACGTATGAGTGCGGGCTGGAATCGAAGGGGGATGCCTGGATTCAGTTCGGCGCGTCCTATTATCTGTACGCCATTGTTTTTCTGGTTTTCGATGTGGAGGCAGTGTTCCTGCTGCCGTTCGCGGTGGCGTTTACGGGGCTGACGCTGGGAGCGTCCATCGCCATGCTGGTGTTTCTGCTGCTGCTGGTGGAAGGGCTGGTGTGGGCGTGCCAGAAGGGCGTGCTGACGTGGGCGTAGGAAAGCCTGCAGGCGGCAGCCTGCAGCTGGGATTGGGCATTTACAGGCTGCCGGCTGCGGGCTGCCGGCTGAGATGATGAAGAGATGGAACAGGACCTTAAAGAACTCAAGATCGAGCTGAGCAAGAACGGAATCTTCACGACCACGCTCGAGGAGATTTACAACTGGGGGCGGAAGAACTCCGTGTGGCCGCTGACGTTTGGGCTGGCTTGCTGCGCGATCGAGATGATCGCGACGACCATGGCGCGCTACGACCTGGCGCGGTTTGGGGCGGAGGTGTTCCGGCCGTCGCCGCGGCAGGCGGACCTGATTATTGTGTCGGGCACGGTTACAAAAAAGATGGCGCCGCAGGTGGTGCGGCTCTATAACCAGATGCCGGAGCCGAAATACGTGATCGCGATGGGCGCGTGCGCCATTTCCGGTGGGCCGTTTCGCGATGGCTACAACGTACTGAAGGGGATCGACCGGTATATTCCGGTCGACGTGCATATTCCCGGGTGCCCACCGCGACCCGAAGCGCTGATCCACGCGTTCATGACGCTGCAGAAGAAGATCGATGAGCAGGCGCTGCGCGGGGCGGATCGGCCGCGGCATTTGCAGGCGGATTTGCCGAGTGAGTTTCCGGTGCCTGCGTTCGGCGCGCACGGACTGGAGCCTGCGCAGAATGACGAGGTCTTCCTCGCCGAGCAGGGGAATCCACTTAAGGTCATTCAATGACGCCACTTCCCTCCCCCGAAGAAATCAAAACACTGATTGAGGCCGGCGTGCCGGGCGCGACCGTGACGGTGATCGCGAATGGGAGCCCGTCGGCGCAGCACTCGTTGCTGCTGGACCACGAGCACGCGCGGGCGGTGGCGGAGTTTTTGCGGGATCATGCGGAGCTGAAGCTGGACTTCTGCTCGCTGGTGACCGGCGTGGACTGGCCGGACACGGAGACGACCGCAAAGGTGAAGGGGAAGAAGCTGGTCGCGGGTCCCGATGGGGTGGAGCAGGAGCAGGAGGTCGAGGAGACGCGCAAGACGAAGGTGCCGGGGTATCTCGAAGCGGTCTATCACCTGTTTTCGATGGGGAAGAAACACGGGCCGGTGGTGCTGCGTCTGCGGACTGCGAATCGGACTGACGGGACGCATTTGCCGTCGCTGACGCCGGTGTGGCGGAGCGCCGAGTTTCAGGAGCGCGAGGCGTTCGACTTGTACGGGATTGTGTTCGATGGGCATCCGGACCTGCGGCGGATCTTGATGTGGGATGGGTTTGTTGACTACCCAATGCGCAAGGATTACGTTCCGCCGGAAGATGACATCCTGGTGACTGGGGTGAAGGCGTGAGCGGGCACGTCATGGACCTGGAGCCGATCGCGGGCCCAGGCGAGCTGCTGGAAGTGTCGATGGGGCCGCATCATCCGTCGACGCACGGCGTGTTTCGCATGGATGTGCGGCTGGACGGGGAGCGCGTGGTGCGGCTGAAGCCGGTGTTTGGGTATCTGCACCGCAATCACGAGAAGATTGCCGAGAAGGGCGCGTATCTGGCGGCGATTCCCTACACCGACCGGCTCGACTATCTGTGCTCGATGACGAACAATTGGGGCTACGTCCTGGCGGTGGAGAAGCTGGCCGGGATTCAGGTGCCGGAGCGGGCGGAATATATCCGCGTGATCGTCGCAGAGCTGACGCGGTTTCAGAATCACGCGGGGCTGGTGGGGTTTCTGCTGCAGGATATGGGCGCGAGCGGCACGCCGCTGATGTATGCGTTCCGCGAGCGGGAGAAGGTTCTGGATCTGTTCGAGTCGCTGAGCGGCGCGCGGATGATGTGCAACTACATGCGCTTTGGCGGCGTGCGCGTGGATTGCTCGGCGGAGTGGCTCGATGAGGTGCGGCAACTGGTGGGTGTTCTGCCGCGATTCCTGGATGAATTTGAAAACCTGCTGCGGGCGAATGAGATTCTGATGGCGCGGACGCAGGGCACGGGCGTGCTGCCACGGGAGCTGGCGATTAACGCGGGCGTGACGGGGCCGATGCTGCGCGCGAGCGGCGTCAATTACGACATTCGCAAAGTGGACAAGTACGGAATCTACGACCGCTTCAAGTTCGGCGTACCGCTGGGCGAGCATGGCGATGTGTACGACCGCTACATGATGCGGATCCTGGAGATGCGGGAGTCGGTGAAGATTCTCGAGCAGGCGCTGCGCGATATTCCGGCGGGGCCGGTGATCGACCCGAAGGTAAGGCTGCGCGGGCTGCGGCCGAAGGTGGGCGAGGCTTACGGGCGGATCGAGTCGCCGAAGGGCGAGCTGGGATTCTTCCTGATCAGCGACGGGTCGGGGAATCCGTACCGGTATCGGGTGCGGCCGCCGTGCATGATCAATCTGACGATTCTCGAAGATATGTGCCTGGGCGAAAACATCGCGGACACGGTGATTATTCTGGGCAGCGTGGATATTGTGCTGGGAGAAGTAGACAGGTGAGGCAGCTACCAGCCTCCAGCTGCCAGCTTCCGGCGAGAGGCGCGGGGAGAAAGATCGAGGCGGGAAGTACAAAGCTGAAAGCTGGCCGCTGGAAGCTGGCGACTGAGGTTCAGGATGCTGGGTGAAGGAATCATTCAGGGGTTGGTCGAGACGGCGCGAAACTTTTTCGGCAGCTATGTCGAGAAGGATCGGCTGACGACGGTGCAGTATCCGGAGGAGCGGCACACGCTGCCCGAGGCATCGCGGGTTTTTCCGATCCTGCTGTACGACGGCGACGACGCGGCGAAGGGGCTGCGCTGCGTGGCGTGCCAGATTTGCGAGAAGGAATGCCCGCCGCGCTGCATTCATATTGAGAAGAGCAAGGACAAGAAGCCGGATTTCGTGGGGAAGCAGCAGTTTTATCCTGCGGTGTTCGATATTGACGTGGCGGTGTGCATGAGCTGCCAGATTTGCGTCGAAGTGTGCCCCTTCGACGCAATCCGGATGGACAAGGTATATGAGCTGAGTACGAGCGATCGGTTTGGCGGGTTGCTGTGGACGAAGGAGCAACTGTCGAAGCCGAACGAGTACTACCAGAAGATTCATCCGATGGAAGCCGCTGAAACGGATGAGCGGCGGGTGAAGGAACTGGCCGAGGCGCAGGCCAAGGCTGCTGCAGCGGCGGCGAAGGCGGCTCAGACTGCGAGTCCGGCACCCGGCGACGCATCGGGGAATGGCGCTTCGGCAGCCGCAAAGCCGGCGACGGCGGTGCACGAATGATCTCCCCTGGCGCGGTCGATCAGGTCTTCGTCACGCTGAAGGACTGGATCGTGTTCCACACACCCGCGCCGCTGCAGACGCTGGTGTCGATCGTGATTGAAGTTGCGACGATCATCGTCGTTTTTGCGGCGCTGTTCGCCCTGGCGACGGTTTTCGAGCGCAAGGGTCTGGGGCGGATGCAGAACCGGTACGGGCCGAATCGCGTGGGACCGTTTGGCGTGTTTCAGCCGATCGCCGACGCGGTGAAGTCGCTCACCAAGGAAGACGTGGTACCGCGCGCGGCGGACCACGTGGTGCATTACCTGGCGCCGCTGGTGCTGGTGGGCGTTGTGTTTCTCACGTACGCGGTGCTGCCGGTCGGGCGCAACATGACGGCGGTGAATCTCGACGCGGGCGTGCTGTACTTCTTCGCGGTGGGCGCGGCGACGGAGCTGGCGATCTTCATGGCGGGATGGTCGAGCCACAACAAGTATTCGCTGCTGGGCGCGATGCGCGCGATCGCGCAGATGGTGAGCTACGAGATTCCGCTGATCCTGTCGTCGGTAGCGGTGATCATGATTGCGGGCACGCTGTCGACGGTGAAAATTGTCGAACTGCAGGCGCGTTATTCCAACGGCCTCGCGCACTGGTATGTGTTCACACCGTGGGGGCTGGCGGGGTTCATCCTGTTTATGATCGCGGCGACGGCGGAGACGAACCGGAGCCCGTTCGATCTGCCGGAAGGCGAGTCGGAGATTATTTCCGGCTATTTCATCGAGTACTCGGGGTTCAAGTTTGCGCTGTTCTTCCTGGCCGAGTATCTGGAGATGTTCGCGGTGAGCGGGCTGGGGATCACGCTGTTTCTGGGCGGATGGTCGTCGCCGGTGAGTTTCCTGGCGTGGATTCCGTCGTGGTTGTGGTTCTTCGGCAAGCTGCTGGCGCTCCTCTTCGCGTTCATCTGGGTGCGTGGTACGGTGCCGCGGCTGCGCATGGATCAGCTCATGAACTTCGCGTGGAAATTCATGCTGCCGATGACCCTGGTGACGATTCTTTCGGCAGGCATCTGGCACTTTCTCACGGTCGCCGTAGTGGGGCCGAAGCCGCTGGGCGGTGTGATACGCTGGCTGGTCTGTGCACTGGTTATTTTTGTGCCGTATATAACGCTGGCGCGCGTGCTGGAGCGCGGCCGGAGGATCGAGAAGAGAGTCTATCGCTTCGCGGAATAGCCGGCGATGCGAGTCCGAGGTGATTTGAGTCACAGTCGCGGGAACAAGGCTGTGAAATGGTAGGTGAGGCCCGGCGTGGCGGAGGCAGTCGCACGCGCTCCGGGTACTAACCCGGCGGGGGATGGGACGCGCCGGACATTAGCACGAAACAACCATGACTCTGCCTTTCCTGATTCTCGCGATCATGACGCTGGCCGGAGGTGTGGCCGCCATGACGATGCGCCGCCTGGTGCATTGCGCCCTGGCGCTGGTGGTTTCGTTTGCCGGGCTCTCCGCTCTGTATCTGAATCTGGGAGCTGAATTCGCGGGGCTGGCGCAGCTGCTGGTCTACGTGGGCGCGATCGCCATCCTTATAGTATTTGCCATTCTGCTCACACGCGGCGGCGAGGGCGAGCCGGAGGGCGCGTTTTCGCCGGCAGGGATTGTGGGAGCCGTGGTGGCTCTGGCGGTTTTCGCAGTGCTTGCGTGGGCGGTGGAGACAAGCGGCGTGGCGCGGGCGGGCGTGACTGTGGCGGCTCCCCAAATCACAATGCGGGAGATTGGGTTCGCGCTGATGCAACGCTATGTTCTGCCGCTGGAAGTGATCGCGCTGATGCTGACGGCGGCGATGATCGGCGCGGTAATCCTGGCGCTGCGGGAGAAGCGCAATGATTCGGCGGGCGACTCGGGCGCGGCGCAGAAACAGGGGCTGCGCGCCTGATGACTCCGCTCGCTGGTTGTCTGCTGGTTTCCGCTTTGCTCTTCTCGGTCGGACTGGCCGGAGCGCTGACGCGGCGCAGCGCGATCCTGGTGCTGGCCGGAATTGAACTGATGCTCAACGCCGCGAATCTGAACTTCATCGCGTTCTGGCGTTTCGGGGCGCACCCTGAATTCCTCACCGGGCTGATCTTTGTCATCTTCTCGATTGCCGTTGCTGCAGCGGAAGCTGCTGTGGGGCTGGCGCTGATCCTGGCCATCTATCGTCATGCGCGCACCTCAGACGTGAGTGAGATTACGGAGATGAAGGGATGATGCGGCCAGAGAGCATGAGCTGGATCGTTCGCAACCTCTGGCTGATTCCGGCGCTGCCAATGGCCGCGGCTGCGGTGAGCGCGCTGCTGAAGCGGTCGGAGCGGCGTTTGTCGGCCGGTTTGGCGATTGGGTCGATGGGGATTTCGCTGGTGCTGTCGCTGATGGCCTTTGCGGAGGCGCTCGCGGATCCGGCGCGCCGTGTGGTCACGTTCAACTGGATGCAGTTTGGCGATCAGTGGGTGCAGCTGGGATGGCTGCTGGATCCGCTGGCCGCGGTGATGCTGGTGATGGTCAGCTTTGTGGGGCTGCTGATCTTCATTTACAGCCTCGGCTACATGGCGCACGACGACAACTTCACGCGCTTCTTCTGCTTTATGTCGCTGTTTGCGGGAGCAATGCTCGGGGTGGTGATCGCGAACAGCTTGTTGCTGTTGTTTATGTGCTGGGAAGTGGTGGGGCTGACTTCGTACCTGCTGATTGGGTTCTGGTTTCATCGGCCGGCTGCAGCGGCGGCAGCGAAGAAGGCCTTCATCACCACGCGCGTGGGCGATCTGGGGCTGCTGATCGGGATGGTGTGGCTCTACGGGCAGACAGGCACGCTGCTGTTCTACAACAGCGGCGCTGGATGCCTGGAGCGGACGGCGGTTGCGGGCATGGAGGCGCACCTCACGGTAGCGGGGATGGCGGTCTCGACCGCGATTGGACTGCTGATTTTCTGCGGGGCTGCGGGCAAGTCGGGGCAGGTGCCGCTGCATGTTTGGCTGCCCGATGCAATGGAGGGGCCGACGCCGGTAAGCGCGCTGATCCACGCGGCGACCATGGTGGCGGCGGGCGTGTATTTGGTGGCGCGGGTGTATCCGCTGATGAGCGGGAGCGCGCTCGAGGTCGTGGCGTGGGTGGGCGCGATTACAGCGATCTTCGCCGCGTGCATTGCGGTCGCGCAGAACGACATTAAACGGATTCTTGCCTACTCCACGGTGTCGCAGCTGGGCTACATGATGCTGGGACTGGGCGTGGGTGGCGTCGCGGTGGGGATGTTCCACCTGATCACGCACGCGTTTTTCAAGGCGCTCCTGTTCCTCGGCGCGGGCTCGGTAATTCACGGCTGCACCGAGGACCAGGACATCCGCAACATGGGCGGGTTGCGGCGCTTTATGCCGGTGACGTTTGCGGCGTACGCCTGCGGGATGCTGGCGCTGTGCGGGTTTCCGCTGTTTGCGGGGTTCTGGAGCAAGGATGCGATTCTGCACGCGGCACATGGGTGGGGCGTTTCGCAGGGGCCGTTTTATCTGGGCGCGGTGGGCGCGCTGCTGACTGCGTTCTATATGACGCGGCAGATGTATTACGTGTTCCTGGGGCAAAGGCGGCTCGCGGAGGCGACTGTTTCGCCGGCGGCTGTGGCCGCACATGAAATTCCTGCAGAGCAGATTGAGCCGGTGGTTTCCGCGCGCACCGGAGAAGTATGCATCATCGAGCATCCGCACGAAAGCCCCGCGGTGACGACGCAGCCGCTGGTGGTGCTGGCGGTGTTTGCGGTGCTGCTTGGATTTGTGGGGACGCCGGCGTGGCCGTGGTTCCAGTCGTTCCTGGCGGGCGAGAGCGCGGGTTTGGATTTTGGCCGCTTTGGCGAGGCGGGCTTGTTGCCGCTGATGGCCGTTTCGTCGTTGATCGTTTTTGCGGGGCTGGGTTTGGGTTGGTGGTTTTACGGACGCAAGCCGATCCTGCACGCGACGGATCCCGATGCGCTCGAAAAGATTCAGCCCGGCGTGTTTCACGCGCTCGCGAACCGGCTGTACGTGGATGAGCTCTACGGGGTGACGGTGATCGCGCTGACGCGCTTCTGCGCGGGGTTTGCGGCGTGGCTGGATCGCTGGATCTTCGGCGGCGCGGTGCGAATTGTCGCGTGGATGGTGACGGGCGTGGGCTGGCTGGACGCCGGCGTCGACAGATTTGTCGTTAACGGTGGCTTCGATGAAGGCTGCCGCGATGTGGCGCGCGGCGGGCGGCTTTTGTCGCACTTCCAGAATGGCCGCGTGCAAAATTACCTGCGCGTGATTGCCGTGGCGCTGGTGGTGCTCGCAGCGATTCTGCTTTGGGGGCGCCGCGGATGATCACGCTCCTCACGCTGCTCCCCATTGTGGGCGGATTCGCCGTGCTGGCGCTGGCGCGCTCGCGCGATCTGGCGCGGGCGATCGGGATTGTTTTCGCTACGGGCGCGCTCGCCATCGCGGTGCTTTTCTGCTACGGACTCGATCCCGCGACTCCCGGGATGCAGTTTGAAGAGCACCATGCGTGGGCGCCCTCGCTGGGCATGGCATACCACGTGGGCGTGGACGGGCTGGGCGTGTTGATGCTGGCTCTATCGGCGCTGGTGGTGCTGATGTCGCTGGTGGCTTCGTGGAACAACGAGAAGCACGGGGCGGTTTACACCGCACTGGTGCTGTTTCTGGAAGCTGGCTTATTTGGCACATTTACGGCGCTGAACTTCATCCATTGGTTCATCTTTTGGGAACTGAGCTTGATCCCCGCGTTTTTCCTGGTGCGGATTTGGGGAGGCAAGGGACGCGCAAAGGCGGCGAATCAGTTTTTCCTCTACACGATGGCCGGGAGCGTCGCGCTGCTGCTGGCGTTCTTGGCCCTGTTTTTGGCGACGGGGCGATTCGATTTTGTGGACCTCGCGCAGCTGGCGCAGTCGGGGCAGTTGACCACGGCGCTGGCGCAGAATCTGCACTGGAGTGGCAATCCGGGACACCTCGGAATGCTGCTCTTCTGGGCCGCTTTTCTGGGATTCGCGGTCAAGACGCCGGTGGTGCCGTTCCACACCTGGCTGCCTGCGACCTACGCGGAAGCATCGAGCGAGACGACGATGCTGCTGACGGGCGCGATGTCGAAGATGGGCGTGTACGGATTCCTGCGGATTCTGCTGCCGATTTTTCCGCAGCAGATGCAGCGCGCGGAAAAGCCGCTGCTGTGGCTGGCGGTGGCGACGATTGTGCTGCCGGCGTTTGCGGCCTGGGCGCAGAAGGATCTGAAGCGGACGTTTGCGTACTCGTCGATCAACCACCTGGGCTACTGTGTGCTGGGCGTGTGCGTGGCGGCGAAGTTCACGGGCGCCGATGCCGGGCTGGCGGCTGAAAAAGCCGCGGCGCTCACAGGCGTGCTGTTGCAGATGTTCAGCCACGGGCTGACGGCGGCGGCGCTTTTTTGGTTTATCGCGCTGCTGGAGCGGCGCAGCGGCGGGTTGCGAGGCATCGACGACTTCGGCGGATTGCGCAGGATCGTGCCGGTGTTTTCCGGGCTGATGGGGATTGCGATTTTCGCCTCGCTGGGGCTGCCGGGGCTGAATGGTTTTCCGGCGGAGTTTCTGATTTTCAAAGGGTCGTTCCCGCTCGCGCCGTGGGCGGCTTCGGTGTCCGTGCTTGGGCTGCTGATGACGGCGGTGTTTCTTCTGACCGTGATTCAGAAAGTGTTTTCGGGGCCGGTGAATCCGAAGTGGGAGGCGATGCGGGACCTGACCACGACGGAGCGGTTGGCAGTGCTGCCGGCGATTGCGCTGATGTTCGTGCTGGGGCTTTATCCGCAACTGATCACGGGGATGGTGCACAGCGCGGTGACGCAGTGGGTGATGGGGGCGCGGTTCTGATGCTGGCGTGGACGATTTACGCTTCGTTCCTGGGCGCGCTGGCCGCGCGGCTGAGCCCGTCGAAAAGTCTTGCGCGCTGGGTGGCGCTGCTGGCGGCGCTTATTGGCCTGGGGATTGGGCTGGCCACGCTGCGGCACTGGCAGCCGGGCGAGTTGCTGACGGTCGCGCACGTCGCGTGGGTTCCGCAGCTCGGGCTTTCGTATTACCTGGCGGCGGACGGGATCAGCCTGACGCTGGTGCTGCTGACGGGGATCGCGGCGACGGCGGGAATTTTGTTTTCGTGGAATATCGAGCGGCGCACGCAGGAGTTTTTTGCGCTTTATCTGGTGCTGATCGGCGGCGTGTACGGAGTGTTTCTCAGCTTCGATCTGTTTCTGCTGTTCGTGTTCTACGAAATTGCGATTATTCCGAAGTATTTCCTGATCGCGATTTGGGGATCGGTGCCGCACGATGCCACGGGCGAGAACGCGGGGTCGCAGCGCGAATACGCGGCGATGAAGCTGGCGCTGTACTCGTTTGCGGGGAGCGCGCTGGTGCTGGCCGGGATGGTGGCGGCGTGGGTCGCCTCGGGCGGGCACAGCATGAGCTTCGACGCTCTGACCGGCGCGCACTTTTCAACGCACCTGCAGATGGCGATGTTCCCCCTGGTGTTTGTGGGGTTTGGGGTGCTGGCGGGCTTGTGGCCATTCCACACCTGGGCACCGACCGGCCACGCGGCCGCTCCGACGGCGGCATCGATGCTGCTGGCCGGGGTGGTGATGAAGCTCGGCGCGTACGGTTGTCTGCGCGTGGCGATGATGCTCTTCCCTGCCGGGATGGATCCATGGGGATTCCACGTGCTGGGGTTTGGATCGTGGCGCGATGTGTTTGCGATGCTGGCCCTGATCGGCATTGTCTACGGGGCGAGCGTGGCGCTGGTGCAGCGCGACTTCAAGTTCGTCATCGGCTATTCGAGCGTGAGCCACATGGGGTTTGTGCTGCTGGGGCTGATGACGCTGACGCAGATCGGACTCGACGGCGCGGTACTGCAGATGTTCTCGCATGGTGTGATCGCGGGGCTGCTGTTCGCGGTGGTGGGGCGCATGGTCTACGACCGCACGCACACGCGCGACCTGAACGCGCTGGGACCGATGCGGCTGGCGCATGCGATTCCGTTTGCGGCGGTGACGTTCATCCTGGCGGGCATGGCGTCGATTGGACTGCCCGGATTCAGCGGATTCGTTGCGGAGTTCCAGATCCTGATCGGGACGTGGCAGGCGTTTACGTGGATGATCGTGGTCGCCGGCGTGGGGATTTTGGTCGGGATCGCGTTCACATGGCGTGCGCTGACGAAAGCGTTTTTTGGCGACCCGACGCCGGGCGCGGCGGAACATGTGCTGCCGCCAATCACGCTGCCTGAGAAGCTGGGTGCGCTGTTGCTGCTGGCCGCCACGCTTGTGGTGGGGCTCTATCCGCGGATTCTGACGGATCTGATCCTGCCCAGTTTGAATTCCCCCCTCTTCGAGGGTCTGCGCAGAGGAGCGTGGCGATGAGCGTCGTGAGCTATTCCGACCTGCTGCGCTTTACGCTGCCGGAGATTGCGGTGATGGTGGCGGGGTTGCTGGCGCTGACGCTGGATCTGACGGTGTTGCGGCGGTCTGCGACGAAGATTCGCTTCGGAGTGGCGGCGCTGATCGGGTGTGTGGGATGCCTGGTCGCCATGTACGGGCTGACGCAGGCCGCTGCGCAGTACAGTTTGCCGGACGGCATGTTCGTGATGACGCCGCTCACGCGCCTGGTTCAGATTGCGCTGCTGGCGTTCACCATTCTGACCGTGTTGCTGTCGACGTCGACCCGGGTGATCGGCCATATCGGCGAATACGTTGCGCTGATTCTATTTGCGACGGTGGCGATGCTGTTCCTCGTCGCGACGCAGAACCTGTTGCTCATTTTTGTCGCGCTGGAATTTCTGAGCCTGTCGCTCTACATCCTTACGGGATTCGATAAGAACAGCCGGCAGTCGGCGGAGGCGGCGCTGAAGTATTTCCTGTTCGGCGGAATGTCCGCGGGATTCCTGCTGTTTGGACTGAGCCTGCTGTATGGGCTGTCGGGATCGATCGAATTGCCGCGAATTGCGGCGGCGGTGAGCGGGCCCGTGCTCGATCCCCTGCTGCTGGTGGCCATCGTGATGGTGACGATTGGTTTCGGATTCAAAGTGGCCGCGGCGCCGTTCCATCTTTGGGCGCCGGATGCGTACCAGGGAGCGCCGACGGTCAGCGCGGGATTCATCGCGTCGAGCTCCAAAGTGGCGAGCTTCTTTGTTTTCGGGCAGGTGGTCACGCTGGGGCTGGCGTCGGCGGTGGGGCGCGGGGCGTTTCGCGGGTACGAGCCCGGATGGGTTCCGGTGCTATGCGTGATCGCAGCGCTTTCGATGGTGGTGGGCAATTTTGCTGCAATTGCGCAAACGAGCGTGCGGCGTTTGCTGGCGTACTCGGCGATCGGGCATGCGGGCTACATGCTGCTGGGGCTGATCGCGCACAGTCCGCGAGGAACGAGCGCGCTGCTTTATTACGTGATCACGTACGCGCTGGCCGCGCTGGGAGCATTCGGTTTACTGGGGGCTCTGGAGTCCGCGGGGATCGACAGGATCGCGGATCTCGCGGGGCTGTATCGGCGGGCGCCGGGCCTCTCGCTGTGCATGCTGATTTTTCTGCTGTCACTGGCGGGGATTCCACCGCTGGCGGGGTTCTTTGGCAAGTTTTATATCTTCGCGGCGGCACTGGAGGCCGAACCGCATCTCGGCCTGCTGTGGCTCGTGCTGCTGGCGGTGGCGATGAGCGCAGTTTCGCTCTACTACTACCTGCGAGTGCTCAAGCAGGTGTATGTGGCGGACGGCGCGGCGGACGCGGGCCCGATCCACACACCGCTGGTGACGAGGCTCGTGCTGTGGGTGCTCGCCGGCCTGGTGGTGCTGCTGGGCTGCGCGCCTGGGTTGTTGCTGAATCGAATCGGGCCGTAGATCCGGAATTCCTCAGACCGCGACGTGCGGTTTGTGCGCGTACATCGCGCTGTCGGCCACGCGCTTCAGCTCGTCCTTGGTGATCCCGTCCTCCGGATAAATCGCATAGCCAATGCTGGCCGATCCGCGGACGGAATGCGAGTCAATCCGGAAGGGTGAGTCGAAGCAGCGCGTCAGGCGCTGCGTGATCTCTTCGAGTTCGTTCCGGCTGCGCACCACGGGAATGAGGGCGATGAACTCGTCCCCGCCCACGCGCGCCAGGGTATCCATGCCGCGCAGCTTCTCTGAGAAGCGCTCGGCCACCTGCTGCAGGTAAAGGTCGCCCACCCGGTGCCCGTAGAAATCGTTCACCTGCTTGAACTGATCGAGATCGATGTAGACCAGGGCGAAATGGGTTTGACTGCGGCGGGCGTGGGCCAGAGCCTCGTCCAGGCGGCTTTCGAGGAGAAAGCGGTTAGCGGCGTTGGTGAGCTGGTCGTACTGCGAGCGATGGATCAGCGTCTCGTAGAGGCGGCGATTGTCGATGGCCAGGGCGGCGAGACTCGCGCCCATTTCCAGCGCTTCGCCCGCCTGCTCCTCATAAGCCTCGACTCCGGAAACCACCAGCGATCCCAGGCGCTCCCCGGCGCCTGAGTAGATTCCGCGCCGCACCGCGCGATCAAAGTCCTGCGGAGAGCCCGCTTCGCCGACCACGGTGCCATTGGCCAGCTCGCACCAGCAGGAGCGCTCCTCCAGCTGCGTACTGATCAGGCGGAGAATCATCAGCAGCACTTCGTCAAGGTTGAGCATGCTGTTGATGGCTTCCAGCACCCGGCCGCGTTCCTTCTCGAGGAACGCAATGCGCCGTTCGCGAGCCGCTTCGGATTCCATGGTGAGGCGAATCTGCTCCGTCTGCTTGCGGACCTTGCGCTGCAGGATCACCGCCCAGATCAACGCGGTCAGCATCAGCAACAGCAGGGCGGCGCTCACATACAGCAGGCGGCGCACGGTCCACCACGGCGGGGCAACCAGCACCGCGACGTCCTGGGGCGAGCGCAGCTGCACATCGAACCATCGCTCCGTATTCCATGGACCACCGGCGTGCACAAAGCAGATTCCTGTAACCCGCACCGTGCTGCCCGGGCGATAGTCGGGAAGAACGGCCTCATCGGCCTCCTGATTCCAGACGGTGCGAGGCAGAATCGCCGAGAAAACGTGCGGGCCGGCCTGAATCACCAGCGTGTCCTGATGGGGCTCGTGCACCTCGGCCGCCAGTTTGCCCTCCATGGAGACCAGTTCGAAGGGGTAACGACCGGCCAGGGCATCGCTCCAGAGAACCGGAATGGGCTGAATGATGCGCGTATCGGAAGTCGGCAATACGCTGCCGTCGGTGAGCACCTCGGAATACTGATGAGGGTCGGGGAAACCGACGACGTCGACGACCTGCCCCATGTGCAGCGGAGACTGCTCCCACGAGTTCACCAGGACGGCCTGGCGGTCCGGTGTCTCGAGCACCATTTGCAGACCTGGCTGGTAAAGCGTCAAACTGCCGCGCACATGCACACGCTGGCTCTCGTCCTGGGCGTAATAACCCGCCATGATCCCGTTGATCGCGGTCAGGGGCAACTTCGTCGGATCGCTGGCCGGAGGTTCCAGCACGGTCATGTGCTGCGTGCTGCTCACCCACAACTGTTCTCCGATTTGCTGGAATTTCCCATCGAAGACCCCTCCAGCGACTCCTGAGAACCGAACTTCCGAATCCAGCAATCGAATCGGATCGATCCCATGGATATCCTCCATGTGCACGCGGAGCAATCCGCCCTGCGTCTCCAGATCGATCAGCAAATAGGGCTGTCTCTGGCCTTCGGTGGACGAGACCTGTGCCCCATTGCGAAGAGACTTACCTCGCTGCAGAACGCCGCCCAAACTGTACTGCCCAATCGCTACCTGGAGCGTGGCGGATCGCACCATGCCCACGATGCTGACGTAGCGGCAATCATTGCTTTTCTGCTGTATTTCCCGCCAGGTGACGGGGAGCGGCTCCGGGAATTGCGCGGGGTGTTCAAACCGCATCTCGCTGGCTGTGACGTTGGTCGAAAAGCTGGGCTTGGTCGTACCGCGGATCACAACCGCATCGCCCGCTTTGAGAACCGGAGGGTTCGCCGGCGAGGCGATGTAGACCCCTCCCGTGGGGTCCTGAACGAAGACCTGGCCCTCCGTCGGCTCGTAGTACGTGACGATGGCGTGGAGCTCGACGGGGAAGCCCTTCGCTGCATCGGTGGCCGAGAGGGCGTGAACCTGCGCAACGGTGGTGAGGAGGTGCGGGGAGACTCCGGGAGATAGGCCCTGGCCTGCGTGGCCCGGGAGCGGGTTCGTTTGTCCGAGGAGAGCTTTCCCGAAGCACAGAACGAGCAGAAGAAGGGCCAGCGAGGATAAACGGAACTTCCGCAACCTACGGCACTCCTGAGGGTGCCGATTACAAGAATGCGCCTCAAAGTTGCAGGCGTCTCTAGCATTTTTAGGGTAGAGAGCGGATGCGGACGTGGGGCTTAGTTACTTTCGTTTTAAGGATTTACGCGGGTTGGTAGTTTCTCCAGACAGCCCCGGCGGCAGCCAGATCGCAGGCCGCGACCCCCAGGGATTTGAAGACCACGCGGCCCGCCGGGAGGGCGCGTTTTTCTGCGAGGATCTCGCCGATTTCCGCGTAGACGGGCTGCCTGGAACCGAGGATGTCGCCGGACTCGCGGAGGGCGGCTTCCCGTGACTCAACAACGATGGAGGCGTTCATCGCGGTGTCGTCGAGCTCGCGGCGATCCGGGGTGACGACGGCGACGGCGCAAACGAACGTATTGGGACCGAGCCACTCGCCGCGGAACAGCGGCTCACGGGTGCTGGCGACGCCGAGGACGACGTCAGCGCCGCGGACTGCGGCTTCGGCGGTTTCGACGGAGGTAACGCCAAATTCGGAGGCGAAGGCGCGGGCGTGTTCCAGCGTGCGACTCCAGACGCGCACCTCGGAAAAGTTCCGGACGAGCCGCAGCGCACGCAAATGCGAGCGGGCCTGAACCCCGCTGCCCAGGATGGCGAGAGTTCGAGTATTGCTGGGAGCAAACAGACGGGTCGCGATGGCGGATACAGCGGCAGTGCGCATTTCGGTGATGAGCCGACCATCCATAGCAATGAGCGGCTCGCCGGTTTTCGCCGACAACAGCTGGATCACCGCCTGGTGCGTGGGCAGGCTGACGTTGCGCTCGTAGACGGTGACGAGCTTCACGCCCATCAGGTCGCCTTCGATCGCCGGCATCAGCGCAAAGAAACCTTCCTGTTCGGCGATGCGCAGGATGGTGCGCACGGGCTGCTGCGTTTTGCCCAGCGAGAGACTGATGAGGGCATGCTCGACGGCGGGAATGAGGGCTTCATAGGTGAGCAGCGATCGGACTTTTTCTTCGTCGAGATATTCCATGCTAGGCGAAAACCTCCAAAACTAAACCGCTACATCAGGCTGACGGGGTCGACATCGATGATGAGATTGGCGCGAGGAATTCCGGCTCCTTCAGCATGAGCGAGCAGCGCCCGCAGCGCGTGCTGCAGCGCGCGGCGGGATTCCCCTTTCATAACAAGGTGGAAACGATACGTGCGCTTGATTTTTGCAATGGGCGCGGTCGCGGGTCCGAGGACGCGGACGTGCCGGAGCGTGGTTTGCCCGCACCAGCGGCCCAGAGCTGTCGCCCATCCCGCCGCTTCTTCCAGACGCTGGCTCTGCAGCAGGACATTGGCGAGCGCGGCGTAAGGAGGGTAGTGCATGGCGCGGCGAAAGCGCAGTTCGCGCTCCACGAAGCCGGCGAAATCATGCGCGGCGGCGTACTGAATCGCGTAATGCTCGGGGTGGTACGTCTGCACGAAGACCTGGCCGGGCAATTCGCCGCGTCCGGCGCGTCCGGAAACCTGGATGAGGAGCTGGAAGACGCGCTCGGCGGCGCGAAAATCGGGCAGGCCGAGTGCGTAATCGCAGCCGACAACGCCGACCAGAGTGACGCCGTGCACATCGTGCCCTTTGGCTATCATCTGCGTGCCAACCAGCAAGTTGATCTCGCCCGTATGCAGGCGGACCAGCAGGCGCTCCATGTCGCCGCGGCCGCGGACGGTGTCGCGATCCATGCGGCCGATGCGCGCGCCGGGGAAGATTTCCTGCAGGCGCTCTTCGCCTTGCTGTGATCCCGCGCCCAGAAAATACAGATATTCGCTCTCGCACGAGGGGCAGCGCCGCGGGACAGTCTTTTTGTAACCGCAGTAGTGACATTCCAGTCGCTGCCCCGCGGCCTGGCCATCGCCGGGAACGGCCTTGTGGTAGGTGAGCGCGATGGAGCAGTTTTCGCATTCGAGCTTGACGCCACAGGCGCGGCAGATGACGACGAAGGAGTAGCCGCGACGGTTGAGCAGGATCATCGCCTGTTCGCCGCGCTCCAGCGTTTCCTTTGTTTGTTCGATCAGCGCCCGCGAGAACAGATGCTCCTGGCCGGTCTCCTGGAACTCCTGGCGCATATCGACGAGACGGACTTCGGGCAGCGGACGATCTTTCACCCGTTCCCGAATCTCGATGCGCTGGTACTTGCCGGTGGTGGCGTTGTGCCAGGTTTCAAGGGAAGGGGTCGCGGAGCCGAGCACGACCGCGGCTCCGGCCAGCTTGGCCCGCATCACCGCGACGTCGCGGGCGTGATAGCGCGGCATCGATTCCTGCTTGTAGCTGGAGTCCTGTTCTTCGTCGACGACGACCAGGCCGAGCTTCTCGACCGGCGCAAAAATTGCGGAGCGTGTGCCCACCACAACGCGGGCTTCGCCTTTGCGGATGCGATGCCACTGCTCTCCGCGTTCTTCGGGGGTGAGCGCAGAGTGGAGCAGCGCGACTTCCGATCCAAAAGCGTGGTGCAGTTGCGCAGCCATCGCCGGGGTCAGACCGATTTCCGGAACAAGCAAGATCGCGGTGCGGCTCGCGTCGAGGGTGCGGCGCATCGCCGCGAGGTAGACGGCGGTCTTGCCCGATCCGGTGACCCCCTGCAGCAGCAGCGGGCGAAACTCACTTGCCTCCACCGCATCGGTGATGGTCCTGAGGGCCTCGTTCTGCGCACTGTTCAGCTCGTGGTCCGGAGTTGCGAAGGCGTGCGGGTGGGTGAGGTGGAAATCCGCGGGGCGCTCTTCGATGCGGACCAGCTCGCGTTTCACCAGCGTGGCGAGCGTCGAGACGGGGACTTCGAGACGGCGCAGCTCCGCGACGGGAAGTTCGCCGGCGGCAGCGGCTAGTTCGGCCAAAATGGCCTGCTGATTGTCGTTGAGCTTCGGAAGGCGCACGTCGTCGATAAGGACGGCGTAGCGCACGGTGCGCCGCGCATCGCGGGACTCGGCTGCGGTTTCGCGCGCGATCCATTTTTTGCGCAGCATTCCCTGGAGCAGGCGCAGGGACGCACCGGTGGCCGAACGCAGGCGCGCCGCGCGCATCGCTTCGCCGGATTCGAGAGCGTTGAGGACCGCGTATTCCTGGTCCTGCTCCGCCGGCGAGAGGCGCGAGCGCCGCGACGAACCCCGTTCCGCGCCCGCTGACAACGCTTGCCGCCCCACAGCGGTGATGCGGAACAAGACCTGGCGGCGAACCTCGCTCATGAGGGGCAGCATGGAGCGCAGAACTTCGCCGATGGGGGCGAGGTAATACTGCGCGATCCACTGTCCCAGCTCCATCAGCTGTTGAGAAAGGACCGGCTCCTCGTCGAGGACGGTGAGCAGCGATTTGGCTTCGACCGGCGGCGGTTCGTCGTGGACGCGCACCACAACCCCGGCCAGCTTTTCATTGCGAAACGGCACGAGCACGCGCACGCCTACGACGGGATGTGATTCGCCCAGCGCATAAGTAAAGATGCGGTCCAGCGGGACCGGCAGGGCGACATCGCAGAACTGGGGCATGGCCGTAGAGCCGAGAGTATCAGAGCTGTTGCGGCCGGAAATTTGCACAGCGCTGTAACGCCAGCGAGCCGGCGTTCACTAGTCAGGGATCGCTCTACCTCCTCAACAGCCGGAGCCCAAACAGGCTCCGGCCTCTTTTTTTATGCGCACTGGTCGGCACCAGGCCGGTCAGCGAGAAGCCGATTTATTTCGCGGGCGCCTGGAGGCCGAGTTCGGCCATGGCCAGTTGCAGATCGGCCCAGGCTTCCTTCTTCTGGCGAGGATCGCGCAGCAGATAGGCGGGGTGGTACGTAATGATGAGTTTCGACCCGCGTGCGTGGTGGATGCGTCCGCGCAGCGCCGCGAGCGGGCTTTTCGCACCCAGCAGATAGGTTGCCGCAGTTGCGCCGAGCGCGACGATCACCTCCGGTTGGATCACGTCGATCTGGCGAAAGAGAAACGGCGAACAGGTGTTCGCTTCGTCGGGCTCCGGAACGCGATTCTGCGGCGGGCGGCATTTGACGATGTTGGCGATGTAGACCTGATCGCGGCGCAGGCCCATGGCGTTGATCATGTTGTTGAGGAGCTGGCCGGCGCGGCCGACAAAAGGCAGACCCTGCGCATCCTCATCGGCCCCGGGACCTTCGCCAATGAACATCAGGCGCGCGTTAGCGTCGCCGTCGCCGAAGACGATGTTGTGACGGCCCTTGTGAAGCGCGCAGCGCGTGCAGTCGCCGATGTCATTGCGGATGGCGTGCAGGGCGGCGGCGCGATCCGTGGGAGCAGTGGGACTTGTCGGCTCGAGCAGTACAGGCGCGGGTGTGGGCTTCAGGGTCGTCTCCAGAGCGGGCGGGGCGGCCGCGGATCCTTCTTCTGTAACAGCGATTGTTTCATTTTCGCCAGACACGGAGCCGCGGCGGTAGAAATCAAAGATGCCGAGGTCGCGGAAGTATCCGATGCGCGCGCGAACCGCCGATTCAGTCTCAGGAGAGAGTCTGGTCGCCAAGCCTAGTCTCCCGGAGCCATAGAGAGATCGGAATCGGACTCCGCCATCATCTGGCTGGGCCGGCGCAGGGCAAGAATCTCGTCCAGAATGCGGTCGGCGAGGTCGCGCTTGGTCATCTCGGGAAGTTCCATGGCGCGATCGCGCGTGAGGAAGGTGACGGCGTTGCGATCCGAATCGAAACCCACACCCTCGCGCGAAACATCGTTCAGCACAATGGCATCGGCTCCCTTGCGCAGCAGCTTGTCGCGCCCATGCGCGAGCACGTCTTCCGTCTCCGCGGCAAAACCAATGACGAGCATCCCGGCGCGGCGATGTTCGACGACCGCGGCCAGGATGTCTTCCGTGGGCTCCAGTTCCAGAGTCAGCGGACCGCTGCGCCGCAACTTCTGCCCCGCCTGCACGCGCGGCCGGTAATCGGCTACAGCAGCGGCCTTGACCACGACGGTTGCCTGATCCAGCCGTTCGAGCACCGCGCTGCGCATCTCTGCAGTGGTAATGACGGGAATCACTTCGACATGGGCAGGGGGACGGAGCGCGGTTGGCGCCGAAACGAGGATCACGCGCGCGCCACGACGCTGCGCCGCCTCAGCAAGGGCGTAGCCCGTCTTGCCGCTCGAACGATTGCCGAGGAAGCGCACCGGATCGAGCGCCTCGCGCGTTCCGCCGGCAGTGATGAGCACGGTCTCGCCGGCCAGGTCGTGGCGGTGGTGGAGCACGCGCAGCACCGCCTGCACGATGGCCTCGTTTTCGGCGAGGCGACCTGCGCCAATCATGCCGCAGGCCAGGTAGCCGCTCTCTGGCTGAACGATGCGGACGTTGCGGCTGGCCAGGGTTTCGAGATTCGCCTGGGTCGCTGGATGCTGCCACATGTTCACGTTCATCGCCGGAGCCACGATGACGGGGGCCGTAGTCGCCAGATACATCGTGGTGAGGAAATCGTCCGCGATGCCATGGGCAAATTTAGCAAGGATGTCCGCTGTGGCCGGAGCAACGATGAGCGCGTCGGTGGTCTGGGCAGCGTCGATGTGCTCGATGGCCGAAGCCGCATCGCCCGCATCCGATCCTTCCGGCGCCCAGAGACCGGTAATGACTTTGTGTCCGGTGAGAGCGGCAAAGGTGAGTGGCTGGATGAAGTGCTGGGCCGCCTGGGTCATCACGACGTGGACGTCGAGCGCCTGCTTTTGCAGGTCGCGCACCAATTCCGCCGATTTGTACGCCGCGATGCCGCCCGAAACGCCGACCGTGACCTTCATGAAGACAGTTTACGCTGCGGATTCACCACAGAGAACACAGAGAGCGCAGAGGACTCACGGGGTGAGAGGGCGAAGTCGACGGCGAACGAGCCACGCATAGGTTGAGAATCCGACGACCGAGGCAATCACGGAAAGGAGCCAAAGCGTCCCGGTGTGTCTGAACCCCTGATTACGGAACAACAGAAGCATGATCGGCAGGAAGGCGGCCGGGCCAAGCGCACCTGAGATGAGCAAAATCACAGCCCAGGGTAAGCGGCGGACAGCTCGCAAAGGAAGGAGGAAAACAAACGGAAGGCCCACGATCAGCCACGCGATCAGCGAGAAAGTTCCGTACAGAAGAAACAACCAAAACGTGCCGATCAAAATGTCGCCAATTCGACTGCGAAGGGCTGGGGAAAGAATAAAAGTCCGAACGTACCCCGTCAGAAGATACGCATCCATCGCCGCGTTCCCAGCGACGAGGCCGATGAAGGCATAGCTCAGCCTTCGCCCCCACCCGACGCGTCGGGCAGATTCTGACTGGGCATTGGGCATGCCTGGCTGGTCCGGCTACGGGGCGAACTTCGGAATTTCCGGAGCGTCGATCTCGGGCTTCACGACGGGAACGTCCTCCGTCCTGACGTACGCGACCTTGCCCGCGGCGATCTCTTCCTGCGCCACGCGGCACGCTTTGCGCGAACGGGTCGGAACCATGGGCTCGGCGCCATTCTGCAGCTGGCGCGCCCGGCGCGCGGCCACCAGAACATAGCGGAAGTTGCTGTCGTATTCCTTCTCGATACTCATCCCTGCTCCTCCAAAATCTTTCCCGCTCTCAGCCTTTCAGGCTCGGCACAGGCACGCCAAAAGCCTGCAGCACGGGCCTGACGCGCGCCTCGGAATTGGCCTGCCGGCAACTTTCCGCGATCCGCAGCACACGCTCACGGTCCGCGCCGCCGGCACCGGGATCACTGCCATGCCAAATGCGCTCAGCGGCCACGATGGCGGCCATCTCTTCGACTGCGCGATCCAGGACGTCGTTGACGAGAATATAGCCATATTCCCTGTAATTCTCAATCTCCTGGCGCGCCTTGGCCAGGCGGCGCTCGATGATCTCTTCCTGGACGGCGCCTTCCGCGCGGCTGCGGTTCCTCAGCCGTGTGGCCAGGACGTCCGGCGACGGCGGCATGAGGAAAATCGAAACCGAATCCGGCATCTTTGCCCGCACCTGCGACGCTCCCTGCACATCGATATCCAGCAGCAAATCCCTCCCCTGCGAGAAGGCCTCCCGCAGGTTGCAGCGCGCCGTGCCGTAGTAGTTGCCGAAGACGTCGGCGTACTCCAGAAACTCGCCGTTGCGGATCATTTCCTCGAAATGCTCGCGCGTGGTGAAGTGGTATTCGCGCGAATCCTGCTCAGAGCCGCGTGGCCCGCGTGTGGTCCAGGAAACAGAAAACTCCAGTCCGGAGACGAGGGAGCGCAGCTGATTGACGAGGGTCGATTTGCCCGACCCCGACGGCGCCGAAATGATGAAGAGTATCCCCGCCAAGCTCCCTGTTCCTCTGCGCAACGTTCCGCTGCAGGCCCTGATCCAGGCCCTACTCTAAGTTCTGCACCTGTTCCCGCGCTTTTTCAATCTCAGACTTCATACCCAACCCCGCTTCGGTAATGCGCGTGCCATTGCCGGCCACGCCGCTGGTCTTCGAAAGCAGGGTGTTGGCCTCGCGATTCATCTCCTGGAGCAGGAAATCCAGCTTCTTGCCCACTTCGCCGCCCTGATCGAGCAGCCCCGTGAAGTGGTCGATGTGGGTGCGGAGCCGGGTTACTTCTTCCTCGACGTCGCTGCGCTCGGCGATGAGCGCGGCCTCCTGCAGAATGCGCTCCTGATCGAATCCGCCGTCGAGCATCGTCTTCATGCGCTGGCTAAGGCGATCGAAATAGGCCTGCTGCACTTTTTCGCGGAGCAGCGCGGCCTCGTCCACCAGCGAGCGCAGGCGCTCCATGCCGGCGCGCAGTTCGTTGGCGAGCCCCGAGCCTTCCTGGGCGCGCATGGTTTCGAGTGCCGCAACCAGCGCATTCGTCTCGCGGAGAACGGCTTCTTCCAGTCCCTTCAGCTCCTCTTCGCTGTTGCGCGACTCGGCCATCAGGACGCCGGGCAGCCGAAAGACGCTGTTGAGGTCGGGCTCGGCGGTAAGGCGGTGCTCGGCAGCAGCGGCGCGAAAGGCTTCCACGTAAGCCGCCACCAGCGCGTGATCGTAGCCAGCCTCGGCTTTCTGGCTGCGTTCGAGATTCAGGGTCACTTCAATGTGGCCGCGCCGCAGCTTTTCTTTCAAAACGCGGCGCAGCTCCATCTCGATCCCTTCCGATCCCTGCGGCAGGCGCATGTGGAGATCGAGGAAGCGGTGGTTCACGCTCTTCAGGCTGAGAGAAAGTCCCAGCGTTTCAGAAACCCGGCCCGCAATCCGGGCGAATCCGGTCATCGAGAACACCGGCTGCTTTGCTTCGCTCATCGGTTGGTCTTCCCCAGCAGCACGGGCTCTGTCGTCTCAGCACCCGGAACCTCGGGTTCCTTGCCGACGATCGGAGTTCCATGCCCGTTGTTTTCGCCAATATCCATAAACTGCAGCCGATAGAGCTTCTGATAGGTCGCCGAAGTTTGCAGCAGCTCCTCGTGCGAGCCGATGTCGGTAATCCTACCGTTTTCCAGCACCACGATGCGGTTGGCGCGCCGCACGGTCGAGAGGCGATGGGCGATCACGATGACCGTGCGGCCCGTCATCAGGTTGGCCAGTGCGGCCTGGACCAGAGATTCACTTTCTGAGTCGAGAGCGGAGGTGGCTTCGTCGAGGATGAGCACCGGCGCGTTCTTCAGGATGGCGCGCGCGATGGCGAGGCGCTGCCGCTCGCCGCCGGAGAGGCGGAATCCCTTCTCGCCGATGACCGTGTCGTAGCCCTCCGGCATTTTCTCAATGAAATCATGGGCCAGAGCGGCCTTCGCGGCTTCGATTACGCGCGAGACAGGAACGTCGGGCTGCCCGTACGCAATGTTGTTGCGCACCGTGTCGTTAAAGAGGATCGTTTCCTGGGTGACTTTGCCGATCTGCGCCCGCAGCGACGCGAGACTCACCTGGCGCACGTCGATGCCGTCGATGAGGATGCGCCCGCCGGTCACGTCGAAGAAGCGCGGAATCAGATTCACCAGGGTCGACTTCCCTGCCCCGCTGGGCCCAACCAGCGCGACCACTTCGCCGCGGTGGATGGTCAGGTCGATGTCGTGCAGCACCACAGGCGGTCCTTCACGCTGGCCTTCCTCATAACAGAAGCTGACGTTTTCCAGCGCGATCGAATCTTTGAATCCCTTGAGCGGCTTCGGATGTTTGGCCTCGACGACCTCATCCTGATCGTCCATGAAGTCGAAGATGGCCGCAGAGGCTCCGGCAGCCTGCTGGAAATTGTTGTAGTAGATGCCGAAGCGGCGGACCGGATCGTACATCTTGAAGAGCGCGACGATGAAGGCGAAGAAGACGCCCTCTTTCATAGCCCCGTGGCCGATTTCGTTGCGGCCCACCCATAGCAACACGGCGATAGCGACGGCTCCGATGAAGTCCATCAGCGGCGAGGTGATGGCCTGGGCGCGGACCGAGCGCAGATTGGCGCGGAAGAGCTTGTGCGCCGCCTGGCGGAAGCGCAGCAGCTCCCAGAACTCCATGTTGAAAGCTTTCACGATGCGATTGCCGGTGATGGTCTCGTGCAGGATGTTCTGAATGTCGGCGAGCTTGTCCTGGCCGCGGCGGGTAGTGCGGCGCACATCGCGGCCGATGCGGAAGATCGAGCCCACAGCAATGAGCCCGAAGACCGGGAGGATCCAGGCCAGGCGCCCGCCGAGCGCGATCACGATAATCACCATGAAGGCGAGCGTGAAGGCCTGCTGCAGGAAGTCGGAGAGGATCGACGAGGTCACGTACTGCACGCGCTCGATGTCGTTGATGAGGGCGGAGAGCAGCGTGCCGGTGGTGTGCTTCTGGAAGAAGGAGACGGAGCGGCGCAGGATCGCCTCGTAGAGGTCGTCGCGCATGTCGGTGATCATGCCGAAGCCGGCGTAGTTGGCGAGATAAGTGCCGGTGTAGTCGCAAATGCCCTTGAGCAGCGTGGAGGCGACGAACGCGAAGGCGATCACGGCCCAGTCGTTGTGGAGGCGCGGCGGGACCAGGTTCTGGAGGGTGATGTTGATGTGCCAGCGCGCACCGATTTCGCCGAGCAGCGGGCTTTGTTTGGCGCTGCCGACCGCGGCGCCGGGGTGCAGAACGTTGTCGAAGATGGGGCCGATGAGCAGGACGCGGAAGGCGTCGAGCAGGCCGACGCCGGCGGCGAAGACGACGGCGGAGAGAGCCTGGAGCCAGTAACGGCGCGCGTAGTACAGCAAGCGCCAGATACGCATCATGCGGCGAGGGCTCCCGGCCAGGGAAACAAAGGCATTTGCCTATTTTACAGGGCGATATAGGCGGCAGCCGCTTCTTGTTCGACCCGGGGGTTACCAGCCGGAACAACCTGCGGTACTCGTTACAATGCGGGTAGATGGTCTTCATCCGATGCGATTGAGCAGGCTCTTCGGGAACAACGGGCGCGCCACCGACATCTGGGCTGCACTCTGCGAAGCTCGGGCGGACGGCTCCGATCCTGCGCACCAGAGCGGCGCACGGTATCCGTTGCTGGTGATGGTGCGCAGCTCTGAAGACGAGCTGGAGGGCAAGGTCTTTTCGCTGCTGAAAACCTACGGATGGCAGGAACCACGAGTCAGGCAACTCAGGAAGGTCGCGCAGCCATTCCACAGCGACGATGCGATCATGCGGAATTGTTACGACGGGGTCGTGCAGAGGGATGGCGGAATCGCCGTCTATTCCGATCCGATCGAGGATGACTGATAGGGGCGGGCGGCGCGGAGTTCCAGAACCTGCTCCTGAACTCGAGCCGAGCGCTCGTCCTGCACTCGATACAATGCGGGTATATGGGTTCGTCCTCTTCTCTAAGCGCCGAGGATCGCGCGCGCCGCATCAAGCTGATCATCTTCGACGTCGATGGGGTGCTGACCGACGGCGGCATCTGGCTTTTTCCCGCGCCGGCACCAGGCGCCACCACCGGTGATCATGCGGCTGAGATGGAGAGCAAGGGCGGCTACGCGATTTCGTCGCAAAGCATGGTGGAGGCGAAGGGCTTCAACGCACACGACGGGACGGGCGTCTCGCTGGCGCGGCTGGGCGGGATGAAGTGCGCGATCGTCACCAAACGCATCTCGGAGACGGTGGCGCTGCGGGCGCGCGATCTGCGCCTCGAGTACGTCTACATGGGCCAGGCGTACAAGATGAAAGCCGTGCGCGAAATCATGGAGAAGGAGCAGATCGGGCTCGAGGAAATCTGTTACGTCGGCGATGACGTGATCGATCTGCCGGTGATGCGGGTGTGCGGATTCGCCGTGGCCGTCGCGAACGCGCGGGAGAATGTGAAGTCCGAAGCGCATTACGTGACACCGCATGGAGGCGGGCACGGCGCAGCGCGCGACGCAATCGAGTTCATCCTGGCCGCCAGAGGGATTCTCGACAAAACCATCGAAGAGTACATCGACGAACGCAATCCCCTGCCGGCGAATATGGACATCGGGAAGGGCGGATTCTGAACGACACGGCGTAGCGGACCGGGAACAGCGAACTCGTTCAAACCCGCTTTCGTAACATTGACATCCGCCACGTGACAGGTTACAGTCGGCCATGATCCGGTCGATACGTCACAAAGGACTCAGGCGTCTGTATCAGGACGATGATCCGAGCGGCGTTAACGCCGATCACGTCAGCAAGCTGCGTAACATCCTGGCAAGGCTTGATGCGGCCCGTGCTGCTGCGGACATGGATTTGCCGGGGTTCCGGCTTCACCCGCTGAAAGGCGAGTTGAAGGGTTTTTACGCCGTGACCGTTCGCGCCAACTGGCGAGTCATATTCCGCTTTGACGAGGGAGGTGCGAACGATGTTGATTACGTCGACTACCACTAATACGGAGACTGTCCCATGCCGATGAAAAAACCCCCGCACCCCGGCACAGTTGTTCTCGAGGAATGCATCGAGCCCCTGCGTTTGAGCATTACCGGCGCCGCGGCCGCGCTGGGAGTCACGCGCAACACGCTTTCCGAATTGGTCAACGGAAAGCGCGGCATTTCGCCGGAAATGGCGGTGCGCCTGGAGAGAGTGTTCGGCGGCAGCGCCGAGAGCTGGCTTGTGCAGCAGGCGCAGTACGATCTCGCCCATGTTCGCCGCGACCGCATCAAGCTGGAGAGAGTCGAACTGGCCTCATAGTTCGCGAACAGCGTGCAAGGTACAGGGAACAAGGAACAGAAAAAGCCGTTGCCGCCCCCGAAGCGGTCGCGCCTGCTCATCACGGCAGCGATCGCGCTCATCACCGCCGGGGCGTCGGCGTGGCTGATGCTGCGGTCGGCTACGATTCAGTGCAGTTCGCTGGCGCCGCTCACGGTGCTGGCCACGCTGGCGGCGTTCCTGATCTCGATCTGCTTTCGCCAAATGGGACGCTATCCGGATCGGCGCGCCCGCCTGTTTCTCCTGGGCTGTCTGCTGATTGCCGCTGCAACGCTGTTCGCGGATTTCCGCTATGTGCGCCGGTATCGGGATTTTTGCGACTCGCTGCAGCAGCAGATGCGGCAGTCGATGCCGCCGCGCTAAGGCCTCTTCAGAATTTCCGCTTGCTGGCCGGCAATCGGCGAGGGTTCGTCGAGAAAACCCTTGAACACCGGCCCCACCTGCGCGGCGCACTGGCCGGGAGCGAGATGGCCGCAGCCATCCACCACCACAAATTCCGACTGCGGCACGTCATGGTGGATCTGTTCGCCCACGCTGACCGGAATGAGGTGATCCTGCTTGCCCCACACGATCAGCATGGGCATCCGCAGCGCGCCGAGCTTGCCGTCGAGCAGGTCCGCGCCGGTAAGCAGCGAATTCATGTTGCGGCAGACGACCCAGCCGTGGCGTCCCACGAAGCGGAAAATGTCGCGCTGAATGAATGCGGGCACGTGGGGCGCCGGCCCCGCCATCAGCAGATCGTCGAGGGTGCGCAGCTTCGCCGGGGTATCCGGCTCGAAGATCGAGGTATCCCAGGTTAGCGGGAAACGAGTGCCCGCGCTGTCGAAGATCACGAGCCGCCGGATCCGCTGCGGCTGATCGAGCGCGAGGCGCATGGCGAGCCATCCACCCATCGACCATCCGGCCAGATCGGTGCGCGCCAGGTGGCGGTTGTCGAGGAAAGCCTCGACGAGTGCCGTCTGCTCAGGGATGGAGTAGGCGGCGTTCGCCGGCCAGTCGGAGCGGCCGTAGCCAGGCAGATCGAGAGCATAGACGCGGTGATGATCCCGGACGAGCTGCGGCATCAGAGCGGCCCAGTCCTCGGCGCGGCCGCCGAGGCCATGCACCAGCACCACCGGCGACCCGGATCCGCCAGCGTAGTAGTGAACGCGCACGTGAGGCGCGCCGGCGAAGGGCAGCTCGGTATAGTCCGAGTGAATGCCGTCGAAGAGCAGCCGGGTTTGGGTGGCGACGATGAGAACAGTGAGCGGGCGCAGAAACGCGAAGACCACCAGCGCCGCCAGCAGCGCAAGGATTCCCAGCAACACCCATCGAATCAAGCGCCACGCGCGTCGGGTTCGTTTCTGGGGCGGCGTTGCGGTGCTGGCCATCCTGATCCCTGAAACTAGGATGCCATGCCGAGGGCTTTGCGGATGACCTCAACGGTGAGCGGCGTCAATCCCTCCAGCTCGTTCCCGGTCACCCAGCGGCCTTCGAGGGCATCCGAAGCGCAGGCCAGCGAGCCTCCCACCACGCGGCAGAGAAAATCGATGAGCACATAGTGGTAGCGAACCCGGCCCTCGGCGTCCCGTGAGATGCGATCGAAAGCCTGGACCACATCGACGGTCTCGACGACCAGTCCGGTTTCCTCGAGGACTTCCCTGCAGATCGCCGCTTCCAGAGTCTCACCCAGTTCCACCGCGCCGCCGGGCAGCGACCACTCGCCTTTCAATGGCTCCTGACCGCGGCGGATCAGCAGCACCTGCTTCTCCCCATCGGGGCCGTCGCGCACGATGACCGCGCCCACGCCGGCAATGGGAGCATCCGGATATTCGCGCTTCACAGAAGCAAGGTTACAGGGAACAGGTGACGGGTTACAGCGCACCTACTGCGCCCTGCCTCCTGTCACCTGTCACCTGTAACCTGTCACCTGTTCTTCACAGCTTCATCGGCTTGCCGTACTCTCCGTCAAAAACGGTCCGCTGCATGCTGAAGCGCCCACCGTTGTATTTGTCAGGACCTTTGAGACGGCCGATACCGAGAAGCGAAACGACCTCATAACTGATGGGCAGGTTGAGCACCAGGCAGACCTTATCGGCCTCAAAGCCTTCGGTGGAGGCGGTGTCGTAGCCCAGCGTCTCCGCCATGAGCATCATTGCTGTGAAGGCGATCATGACGTGGCGATTGAGCCACGCCGTGAGGTTCGGGTGCGAGGCCATGATCTCCGGAATAATGACGCGGACCGACTCGGCGTAGTTCTCCGTCATGCCGCGCTCCTGGCCCATGCGGATCATCTCCTCCATGTCGCTGCGCCAACCGTCTTTGTCGCCGCACGCGACGATGACCACAGAAGCTTCTTCGACGTTGGCCTGGTTGAAGCAGGCGGCGCGCAGCTTGCGGCGAAGCTCCGGCGTGCGCACCACGACGAATCGCCACGGCTGCAGGTTGAAGCCGCTCGGCATGTTCAGCCCGGCTTCAAGGATCTTCTTCAGATCGGCATCGGGAATGGGTTTGCCGTCAAAACTGGGCGTGTCCCGCCGCTGCTCGATCACTTCGCTGAGAGGCTTTTCCGTTCGACTGGCCATGCCGGTCTGTCCTGCCTGCCTTCCTTGCTATGGAGGGTTAACTGTGTTGTCCGGGAGGGGGAACGGAATTCTGAATCTGGCCCATGGGCAGTTCCAGGGCAAAAGGACTCTGATTGCCGGGCGTCGCCGCGTAGACCCATAATCCGTGAAACGCGGTCAGCAGTTCGGGATGCTGCTGCAGCAGCCCCCGCATCACGGCGGTCACCTGGGCCCGCGCCGTGACGGGATCCTGATTCGGCGTGGCATTGTAGGTCACCACCAGGTCGAGCTGATTCGACAGCTCGCCCGTGTGCAGGCTCACGATGTCGAAGGTCTGCGTTCCGGAGCTCAGGTGCAGAGGGTCCGAGCCCGGCAGGTTATCGGGGCGGGCCTGTTCGGCCTCCCGCTGCAGCTTCTGCAGGTTGGGGCTGCTGATGAAATCGACGGGATCGAGCAGGTACTGCGCAGTCTGGTAATAGAACCATGCGTCCCACAGCTGCTTCTTCGCGGCATAATCGCGCGCCTGGGTCCAGAACCAAACTCCGTCATGGCCGCCCATGGTCATGGGCCTGGTGAAGAAACCAGCCAGCTTCCAGTCCTGGCTCCCCGCCGGATCGTTTTCGAGCACCAGGGAAAGCTGCTGGGGCTGCTGGACGCCGGTGGCGTGCAGAATCGCGAGCGCATACTTGCCGGGCGGCAGGGCGGGGATGGTGATTTCCACGGTCAGCGGCGATCCGGTAACGCCGCAGAAGAACTGCGTTTCCTCGGCGGCCTTCAGATCGGAGGCGTCGAGGAGGTAGAGCGCATCCACGGTCAGAGCCGCGTGCTGAATCGAGGAGTTGATGGTCTGGATGGAATTGGCAATCCCGTCGAACTGGGCCGCCACCGCGGCGATGGTCTGCGTCCGCACCGCCGCCGCATTGGCGGCTTTGACGTTATCGCCCAGCATCTGGGCTGACTGCTGCAGGTTGGTCCGCTGCGCGTCGCTCATTTGCGACTCGGTCATGCAGGAGACGCCGAACGCCGGAAACGCCAGGCCCAGAGCCACGGCCAGCACCAGGACTTTGCCCCATTCCATCGAAAAACGGCAGCGCATCGGCAAACTTCCCTCAATTCGCGGTGAGCGAATTCGAATCACTGCTAGTCTAGTACACAGAGGCTGGCGGCCTTGCCGGGAAGGCGGGGTGCGCTGAAAATCCTGGGAGTCAGATGCGGTTCACACGCTATTCTCGATGCCTGATTTGGGCGGCTGCTGCTGCTTTGGCGTGCTCGTGTCAGGGCCAGGTGATGCAGCCTCCGGGAACAATGCCGGATGGCCGCCGCTTTCACCCTCCGGGCGTATCCCCGCCGCGAGTCCCGCCGCCATCGTCGATTGCCCCCAAGCCTTCGGCAGCGGTTCCACCGGGAGCGCCAGCCGCAACACCCCAGCCAGGTCAGGCTTCTGTGGGCGCCGCGGCCTCGGATGCGATGAGCAGCGCGCGTCCTCTGCCGCCTTCCCTGCTGGACAAGCCCGCTCAGGCGGCTCGGATCAGCCTTTCCGGCGGACAACTGTCGGTAGAAGCGAACAATTCCAGCCTGTCGCAGATTCTCCAGAACCTTTCCTCCACCAGCGGCATGACCGTCGACGGGATGGACAAAGACCAGCGCGTCTTTGGCGTTTACGGACCCGGCAACCCGCGAGACATCCTTTCCGAGTTGCTCGACGGAGCCGGTTATAACTTCCTCATGGTGGGCACGACCGACACGGGAACGCCGCGAGCAGTCGTATTGACCGCACGCAGCAACGCACCGCTGACGCCCGCGACATCCAGCGCTCCCTCCTCCCAGCCCGAAGAAGAAGATGAGCCTGTCGTCAACAATTACCCGCCCGAACAGGCGACCCCGCCGCCGCGTCCGCCCATGACTCCCGGCCAGGATTCCAACGGCCAGCCCAACCAGCCGCGGTCGCCCCAGGAAATCATTCAGGAGCTGCAGCGGATGCGCCAGCAACAACAGCAGCAGCAGCAGAATCAGCAACCAGGGCCTCAGTAGAGGCCCCTCTTCCGGCACGTTTCTTCACGTTTCATGACCGTAGTAATGCCTCTTTCGGGGTCTGGTAAGAGGCGGAGCCTGCTGTTCATCTTTTAGATACCTCGTCTGAGGTAAAGGCTCCCCCATGCAGAACCGCGGTACCGCTGTTTTCCTGTCTGTCCTCACTGCCCTTGGCTTCGCTTGCGTCGCCGGATGCGGCATGGCGAACACGCCCATCCAGGTAGGCACGTCGCTCTCCGGCAACTGGTCGTTTGCTCCCGGCAACTACGGCGTCATCCTGAATCTCGGCTTCACCCAGGGCGCGTATGAGACCGTCAGCGCTGTGGCTCGACTCAACGGAGTATCGTGCGTTTCCCCCGCCACCGACATCCTTCTCACGGGCTCGGTGGGCGGCGACAACCAGATGATGCTGGTTTCAACGCCGTTCAACGGTACTACCCTGACCCTGCAGGGCCAGGTCACGGGGGACGGTAAAGGGATCGCGGGCGCAACCTGGGCGTTCGCCGGCGGAAACTGCAACACACTGGGTAAGGCGGATGTGACGGCAACAAATTACTCGAACATTAACGGCACCTACACCGGGAACTTTGTCGATGCCTCCAACGATCAGCTGGCCGTGTCGGCGCTCCTCGAACAGACGACCCAGCCGGATCTGAACGGCCAGTTCTCGCTCTCGGGAACGGCGAGCTTCCCAGGCAACAAATGCTTTGCGCAACAGCCCACCCTGACCACGTCGCTGATCACGGGCAACAGCCTGTCGATGACCTACACGGATACCGCCAGCGGAGCGGTGCTGACTGCCTCGGGCACCTTCAACGGCGCGGCCAACCAGCTGACCATCACAAGCTGGTCGATCGTCGGCGGCGCGTGCAACGGGGACTCGGGAACGGGAATGCTGGCCGAGCAGCAACAGAATCTCTAAACCAGGGTGCAGTTCGCAGGTTGCAGGCCACAGGTCGCAGGTTGCAGGTTGCAGTGTGCAGCGTACAGATTTGGGCTCTGTAGTCGCTGCGGCTTAACCCTCGCTTCCGATCGCTGATCGACTCCCTGAAACCTGTAACCTGAGCTCTGTCACCTGTGCCCCGTACCCTGTACCCTGTACCCTGTTCCCTGTCACCTGAGCTCTGTCACCTGTAACCTGCAACCTGTCACCTGTAACCTGAGCTGTTCCCTGTTTCGGGCCGGGGCCAGCGCGCTTCAATTGTCGTGGAGATGCCGCCGCGAGGCCGGAACTCGCCCTTCACCACTGCCCACACCGGATCGCAGGCCCGCACCACGTCCTCCAGGATGCGGTTCACCACATTCTCCTGAAAGATGCCCAGGTTGCGATAGCAGAAGAGATATTCCTTCCAGGATTTCAGCTCCAGGCACTGCTCGCGCGGCATGTAGCGCAGCGTGATGACGCCGAAATCCGGAAGCCCGGTTTTGGGGCACACCGAGGTGAACTCGGGATCGTCGATGACAATCTCATAGCCGGGAAACTGGTTGCGCCAGGTTTCGATCGGCGGAAAGTCGAAGTCCAGCCCCGCCTGGGCATGCTTATCGGTGTAGCGCGGTGCGATGGCCATGCTTCGATTTTACGGGCAGGTTCGGCAGGCGACGACTGTTCTGATCCTCGACCACTCCGGCAAAAGAGAACGGCACCAGGATCGAGCACTCTAACGGTACGCCTCGGAGCGGTGAAGAACGGCGTGAATGTGAAGCGTACCAGGCGGATCCTCGGTGAAGCGAACGCGTAGTCCCCCACACGCAGGCGCAATTCCCTGGGATTGCCGTGCAGCTTCTTGACGTCGCCTTCGCCGGTGCGGGCAAGGCGGTCGAGCGCAATATGGATTCGCATGGCGGTCTCACGGTCGATCCTGCGCACATCGACACGCGCCGCCGGGGTGAAAATGACCTTCTTCACGGCGGATCCTGTCAGCGGCCGAGGTCGTCGGGAGTAAGCCCGAACTCGCGGAGGATTTCTTCGTGGGGGATGCCCTCTCCGGGATGCTCCGCCAGCCACTGTTTGGAAGCGGCAACGGCTCGCTCCTCTTCCTCGCTGATGGGCTCATCCTCCCAGGGCGCATTGGCAATGGCGCGATCTACCGGATCGAGCATCGCTTCCAGCAACCCAACGACGGCGGAAACCTGCCCGATCGACATGCGTTCGATCAGCTCATGTGCCTGTTGCTTCGGGTTGGCGGCGGTGCTTGCCATCGGAAATCCTTCTTCCCATCCTGCGCCGCGCCGGCGAATTTATCAATCGTTCCGCGCGCGCACCGGAGTATGCAGTCCGATACCCCGCAAATTTAGCTTTTTCCGAACCCTAAAGCCTGCCAGGTGTGTCTTATATACTGACTCACGGTTTTACGAATGACAACAGGGCAGGCAAGACCACGAACGGCGCGGGTCTGGATCATTACCGCCGTCGCACTCATTCTTGTTTTCTATGGCGTGCACCTCATGACACGAGGAAGTCTGCCCATCCGTGTCGCTGCCGCCTCCATGGGAAATCTCACCAGCACCGAGGCCACCAACGGCAAAGTCGAACCCCAGCCGCAGGTGAATTTCGAAGCCCACGCCCCGTTTCCTGGGGTAGTGCAGACGCTCTACGTCCATGAAGGAGACAAAGTCGCCGCCGGCAAGCTGCTTCTCGCCATGGATGACACCGAGGCCAAAGCGCGCGTGGCCTCGGCTCTGGACGCGCTGAAGGGCGCGCAGGCGGCCTACCAGGCGGCGCAACACGGGGGAACGCAGGAAGAGCGCATCTCGCTGACCGGCGAGCTGGAAAAGGCGCGCATCGATCGCGGCCAGGCCCAGCATGACCTCGACGCTCTGCAGAAACTGCAATCCTCGGGCGCGGCTTCTCCGAGTGAAATCAGCGCGGCCCAGGCGCGGCTGGCTGCGGATAACAGCACCATTCAGGTGCTCCAGCAGCGGCAGTCGGAACGCTATGGCTCGGCCGATCTCGCCCACACCCAGGCCACGCTCGACGATGCCCAGGCCGCCTACGCCGCCGCCCAGGACGCGCTGCAGCACGCGGTGGTCCACGCGCCGTTTGCCGGAACGGTGTATTCGCTGCCGGTTTCGCGCACTGAATATGTGAACCAGGGGGACCGGCTGCTTTCCATGGCGGACCTCTCGAAGCTGCAGGTGCGTGCCTTCTTTGACGAGCCGGAACTCGGCAAGCTGAGCGTCGACCAGCCGGTAACGATTGTGTGGGATGCCCGCCCGGACGAACAATGGCATGGCCACATCAGCCGTCTGCCTTCCACCATCATCACCTATGGAACGCGCAACGTCGGCGAGGTGCTGGTGACCATCGACGATGCCGACGGCGCTCTGCTGCCGGACACGAATGTTCGCGTGACAGTCACCGTCGCCAACGTGTCGAACGTCTTACAGGTGCCGCGGGATGCGATGCACTTCGAGCAGGGTGCCACGTTCGTCTATCGGAAAGAGGGCAATTCCCTGCACCGGGTCAAGGTGGCGATCGGCGCCAGGAACCTCGGCGCGATCCAGATTGTCAGCGGGCTCAACTCCGGTGACATCGTGGCGCTGGGCACGACCAACGCCCAACCGCTGAGCGACGGCGTGCCGGTTAGAGTCGTTCAGTAAAGGGGGAGATTTGCGGAGAGAAACACTGCTGGCGGGGGGTCTTTTTTTTCTTTCCGCCGTGATGGGCGCGACGCCGGCGGGCGCTGCAAGCCCGGCGCGCCAGGACCTGGATCTCGGCCGCGCCGACAGCGCTCTGCAAACGCTGGCCGCAGCTCTCGCCCGCAACCCCAATGATGCGGAGGCGCATAACCTCCGTTGCCGCGTCTTTTACGAAGAGGCCCAGTGGGACCAGGCCATCCTGGATTGCGAAGCCGCGGTTCAGTTCGCGCCGGGCGACAGCAGTTACCATCTCTGGCTCGGCCGTGCCTATGGGCAGAAGGCCAATCGCGTGTCGATGGTCTTCGGCTACCCGCTCGCGCGCAAAGTTCACGCGGAATTCGATCAGGCGGTGCATCTCGACGCGCACAACGCCGAAGCTCTGGCCGACCTTGGGGAATTCGACGTGATGGCTCCGGCGGTGGTCGGCGGCGGCCTCGCCCACGCTGACGCCATCGTGCAGCAGCTCCGCAGCGTCAATCCCGCCGGCGCCCTGACCCTTGAGGCCCGCATTGCTGAATCCAAAAAGGACTACGGCTCCGCGGAAGCCCGCCTGAAAGATGCGATCCGCCAATCTTCCTACCCAGCCAATGCCTGGATGGACCTGGCAGCTTTCTATCGCCGGCAAGGGCGGCTCGATGAGATGACCGCCGCGGCGCACACCGGCGCATCGCTCGACGCCAGTCACGGCCCCGCGCTGGTGGATGGCGCGAGCAATCTGGCCCTGGCAGGCCGTGAAACGCAAACCGCGATTCAATGGCTCCAGCAGTATCTAAGCTCCAGCGCGCAGTCAGAAATCGCGCCCGCCTTCGTCGTGCGCGCGCAGCTCGCCCAGCTGCTGCGGAAACAAGGGGACGCCGAGGCCGCGCAGCAGCAGCTGGCGGTGGTGCGCGCCCTGGCTTCCGGCTATCGCATTCCTTTCGCCAACGCCTCCGGCAGAGAAGCCGGTCTGTAAACTCAAGACGATGCGCGAGTCAAAGCCGTTCCGGACGAGAACACGGAGCCTGGTACCCAGCAGTATCGCGGCGGCCCTGTTCCTGCTCACGTCGCTGGCGGCTGCAGCACAGATTTCCCTCTCAACCGCCGTCGACCTCGCCGAGAAAAACAGTCCCGCGGTGCGCGCAGCGGTGGCAAACGTGCAAAAGGCGGAGGGCGCGCTGGCGGAATCGAGAGACGCCTACATTCCGAATTTCAATCTCGGCGGCAGCCCCGGCTATGCCTATGGATTTCCCTTCGGCTATCCGTCGTTGTTCTCGGCAACCTCGCAGTCGCTTCTGCTGTCCTTTCCCCAGCGCGACTACATCCGCGCCGCGCGCGCTGCCGTGGACAGCGCCACCCTGAACCTGAAAGACGTCCAGCAGCAGGTGGCTCTCGACGTTTCTCAGAACTACGTGGAGCTCGACTACGACCTGCGCGAGATCGCTGTACTCGAAGAGGAAACCGGCTTCGCGGGAACCCTGGTGCAGATCGAGCAGGACCGTGTGCAGGCGGGCGTGGACCCGCGCGTCGCCGAGCTGCAGGCGGAGCTGACCGCGGCCCAGGTGGACGAGAAGCGCATCCATCTGCTGGGCGACGCCGAGGCGATGCGCCAGAAACTGGCGCATCTGACCGGGCTTCCCGCCATCGGGCTCACTTCGGTGAGCGCCAGCATTCCTCCGCCACCAACGGCCGATGCGCTGGCCAATGCCGGCGAAGAGGCAGCGCCGAATAGCCCGGGCGTAGCGGCGGCCTACGCGAATGCGAAGTCGAAGCTTTACGCATCCTTCGGCGATGTGCGGCAGAATTACCGGCCGCTGGTCACCTTTGGCGCGCAATACAGCCTCTTTGAGAAGTTCGCCGATTACACCAAATATTTCCCGACCGGCTTCCAGTACAACAACGTCGCCATCGGTGTCGTCGTCACCTTCCCGCTCTTCGACGCCACGCGTCGCGCCAAGGCACGCGAATCCGCAGCCGATGCCGTTCACGCTCAGGCGGACGCCGACGCCGCCCTGGATGTGCTGAGCGAGCAGCGGTCGACCATGCGCGAAACCCTCCTCGAACTGGGCGCGCAGCAGCGTGTGGCCCAGGTGGAAAGCGAAATGGCCCAGGAACAACTGAAAACCATCGAGACGGAACTAACCAATGGCACCGGCACGCCCAACTCCCCCCAGGTCTCGCCCAGCGAGGCGCAGAAGGCGCACATCGAGGAGCGCGAGCGCTACCAGGACGTGCTGGACACAAATTTCTCCCTGATGAAGGTAGAGCTGAACCTGCTCCGCGCCACCGGCCAGATGGACGCCTGGGTTCGCGCGTCGCTGCAGTAGTCTCCGTCTACCGTCCTGTCGATCGCCCTCGCAGAACCGGGAAGAACGCCTGGCTGGCAGCGCGCCGCAGACTCCCAAAAATTAATGTTGCGTAATCGCCAGAATGTGGAATAGGATTCGCCAATCCTTTCCGCCGGAAAGAAAGCTGCCGGCGAACCAGCAGAATAAAACTCATGTTTGGTGCGGCGGGCAGTCACCCGAGGCCCCCGACGCCACACTCACCCATGGGATCGATGGTGGTCCGGCTGGACATATCACGTTGGTAGTTTTCGAAGCTACCGGGAAAATCCCCGCTCATCAGGCTTCGAACGGCCCGAAGTAAAGCGGCCCCTTTTGTGACTCCCCCCCTGGATTCAATCTGGTTCCAAGGCCTCGGTTGCAGTCGCAGTCGGTCATGGGCACTAGCTGGCGCCTTCGTCCAACTTCCAAAGCGAAGGCGAGGAGGAACAATGGGTACATCATTCGGCGCAGTAACACCGCCCGCGGAGCCCCGCAAGGGTTGGTTCGGACGCAACTGGAAGTGGTTTGTCCCCGCTTGTTGCCTGTTCGTCTTCCTTCTCGTTGCGGGGGGCGTCGGGGGCCTCCTCGCCATCGTGGAGGGTTCCATCAAGCAGAGTGGCGCCTACACCCAGGCGCTGGCGCAGGCGCAGGCCAATCCCCAGGTGACCGGCCTGATCGGCCAGCCCGTGATGCCGGGGATGTTCGTCTCCGGCAACATCAACGTCAACGGAGACTCGGGCAATGCCGACATTTCCATTCCGGTCTCCGGCCCTAAAGGAAAAGGCAAGGTTTACGCAGTCGCGAAAAAGAGCGCGGGGCAGTGGCAATTCGAGACGTTGCAGTTCGGAGCAGACGGCCAGACAGACCGGATCGACTTGCTGCAAACGCAGGCCGCGGCGCCGGCTGCAGCATCGGCAGCGGCTCAGCCCGATCCGTCCGCCGCCGCCCCCGCAACCGATACCACTGCGTCGTCCGCCGACCCTGCGGCTGCCGCAACTCCATCGTCTGCAGATCCTGCGCCGGACCCGGCTGTGCCCGCGGCTCCCGCCGGCGTGATCGCCAGCGCCCAGTACAGCAACGATCCGAATATGCGCTGTGACTTGCTGGAGGTGAAGCGGGCCAGCGGAAACGCGCTGCTGGTGCGCTGGAGACTGATCAACACCGGCGCGAAGGGCGTTTCCTATGACTTCGACTGGCCTCAGCTGTACTACACCGATCCCGCAGAAAACAAAAAGTACGCCTTCCTGACCGATTCCTCCGGTGCCCGGGTCCTGGATATGTGGTGGGGGACTCTGGGTCCTGGCGAGCAGCGATTGCAATGGGCCAAGTTCCCGGCCCCACCGGCGACTTCAAGGAAAATCACCGTCTACATTCCGAAGTTCATGCCCTTTGAAGATGTGCCGGTGGGCCAGTGAGGACCTGACCGCGATGCCCAAAAGAGCGGCTCAGGCTTTTCTGCTTTGTGCCTCCGTTGCCGTCGCAGTCAGCCTGCGGCCGACGGCGGAGGCCCAGAAATATAAGGTCGATGACCCCGTCCCCCCGGGCGCAAAGGGGCAGGTGACCACCCTCCAGGGACAGGTGACGAACCTCGTCGGCATCAGCCTGGCGGTGGGCGGCAAAGTCGATTCGCTCAATGCGGCCCTCAAAGATCTGGGCGCGCGCACCACCGACACCGAAATTCAGATCGATCTCGCCAGCGATGTCATGTTCGATTTCGATAAGGCCGACCTCCGCCCCACCGCGATTCCCAGCCTGCAGAAGGTGGTGACCGTGATGCGGGCTTATCCCGCGTACCCCTGCACCATCGGCGGCCACACCGATGGCAAGGGCGACAAGGCCTACAACCAGAAACTCTCCGAACGCCGGGCCGATTCGGTCAAAACCTGGCTGGTCGCCCACGGAGCTTCGAATCCGATCACCGCGCGCGGCTTTGGCGATACCAAACCCATTGCGCCGAACAAGAAACCCAACGGCAGCGACGACCCCGATGGCCGCCAAAAGAACCGGCGCGTCGAAATCACCCTGCACAAGCAATAAGGGTGGTCTTTCTTCGGTGCTCACGAACCGGCATCTCAGACTACTGCCGGAGCAACTGCGCGCCACCGGTCGGATGGACGCGTGGGTTCGCCAGTCGCTGAAGTGGTCTCCGGCTTTCGGTAACCGGCCATCGGATCTCCGCTGTCTCTCGCTAACCCCTTCATCGCTAACAGGTTTATCGCCAACCGTTGTTTCGCTACCGGCTGTTCTCTGAGTGGTAAACTGGAAGGACTGCCTATGCCGCTAAAGACCTTATTCCTGAATCCTCCCTCCTTTGAAAACTTCGACGGCGGCGCCAGTTCCCGCTGGCCCGCTACCCGCGAAATCGAGTCCTACTGGTACCCGGTTTGGCTGGCCTATCCCACCGGGATGCTCGAGGGCGCGCGCCTGCTCGACGCCAACCCGCACCACATCGCCTGGCCACAGGTCATCGAGATCCTGAAGGACTACGAGTTCCTGGTTCTGTTCACCAGCACCATCGCCTGGAGCGGCGATCAGCGCTGGGCGGAGAAAATTCGCGACACGTACCCGAACCTGAAGATTTGTTTCGTCGGACCACCGGTCACCACCGATCCCGACAAGGCGCTCAACGAGTGCCACGCCATCGACTTCGTTTGCCGCCGCGAGTTTGACTACTCCGTCGTCGAGTACGCCAATGGCAAGCCGCTCGACCAGATCCTCGGCATCAGCTATCGGAAGAATGGCCAGATCGCCCACAATCCCGATCGCCCGCAGGTCGAAGACCTCGACGCGCTGCCCTGGGTCACCGACGTCTACAAGCGCGATCTGGACGTGACGAAGTACAACGTGCCTTTCCTGCTGCACCCGTTTGTCTCGCTCTACTCCACGCGCGGCTGCCCGGCGCAGTGCACGTTCTGCCTGTGGCCGCAGACGCTGAGCGGGCATGCGTGGCGCAAGCGCTCCACCGACGACGTGGCCGCCGAAATGGCGCACGTAAAGGAAAAGTGGCCTGCCGTGAAGGAATTCTTCTTCGACGACGACACCTTCAACATCCAGAAAGCGCGCACCATCGAGCTCTGCGCGAAGCTCAAGCCGCTGAAGCTCACCTGGTCGTCCACCTCGCGCGTCACCACTGACTACGACACCCTCAAGGCGATGCGCGAAGCCGGCTGCCGCCTGCTGATCGTCGGTTTCGAGTCCGGCGATCCGCAAATCCTCAAGAACATCAAGAAGGGCGCGACCGTCGAGCGAGCGCGCGACTTTGCCCGCGACTGCCACAAGCTCGGCCTGACCATTCACGGCGACTTCATCCTCGGCCTGCCCGGCGAGACGAAGGAGTCGATCCGCAACACCATCGAGTTTGCCAAGCAGCTGGACGTGGAGACCATCCAGGTCTCGATTGCGCATGCCTTCCCCGGCACCGAGCTGTACGAGTACGCGCGTGTCAACGGCTTCATCACCAACGAGAACAAGATGACCGACGAAGGCGGACACCAGCTCGCACACATCGAGTATCCTGGCCTGCCCGCCGATTACGTGCTCGAAATGGTGCATCGCTTCTACGACGAGTACTTCTTCCGCCCCAGGGCCGCGTGGCGCGTGGTCAGCAAAGCCATCGCCAATGGCGACCTGAAGCGGCTCTATCACGAATCGAGGGCGTTCCTGAAGTTGCGGGCACAGCGCGGCAAGATGGTGCGCGACGCGCGGACGCAGAAGGCCGGCGCAGAAGCCCGCGCCCAGGCGTGACCACGGCAGCCCGCGGCTTGCAGCGCGCAGCGGGCAGCGGCGGGAACACGACCCGCTACCAGTTTCCGTCTTCGTTGGGTTTCGCCTGCAGGCTGCCGGCCGCGGGCTGCAGGCTTGAACTCAGCTCTTCGTCATGAACAGCCGCCACTCCATGACATTCCGCCGCTATCTGGTGTTGGGTGTCATCACCATCACAGCATCCTGCGGAGACACCTTCCTCGCGCGCGGCATGAAGTCCCTCGGCCCCGTCTCGCTCGCCCACCCCGGCGCCCTCATTCACGCCATCTTCTCCCCCTGGGTCGCCTCGGGCATCGTCCTCCTCATCGGATTCTTCGCGTCCTACCTCACCGCGCTTTCCTGGGCCGATCTCACTTACGTCCTCCCCGCCAGCTCGCTCGGCTACGTCATCATGACGCTGCTGGCGAAATTCTGGCTGCACGAGCACGTGTCGCCGCTCCGCTGGCTGGGCGTCGTCTTCATCACCGCGGGCGTTGGATTTGTGACGCGCGGGCCGTCCTACACCGACCACAGCCACCACCACGCCACCCCCGCCGCACACTCGCCTTCCGAGACGAACACCGAGCCAATGGCCGAGGAGGCCCATCGATGACCTCCGCCATCCTCGCTACCACGGCCGGGTGCCCCATAACCTGGCCTGAGCAAGCTGCGAGCCTGGCGAGCTGCGCGTCGAACGGCTCTGCCTGCTGTTGGCAGATGTGGGAAACCACCAATCCATCCCTTCGATTCCTTCACTCGCCTGCACAACCGCCTCAGCCGCTTTTGTATCAGGGCACGACTTCAGTCGTGCCGAAAGCGTCCCAAAAAGAGGTGGGCTTTAGCCCCTGCGTCGTAAGGCCCGGAGAGGTTCGCCGATGACCTCCGCCCTCCTCGCCACCTCCGCCATGATCGCGGCTATCGTCATCTCCGCCACCGCTGGCGATATTCTCACCGCCTCCGCCATGCGCCAGGTCGGCGATCTCGACGTGATCCGCCAGCGCAGCGGAATCCTCGGCGCAGCCGGAGCAGTGGTCACCAACGGGAGATTCGGCCTGGGCGTCATCTGCCTCGCACTGAGCTTCTTCTCCCTGCTCTTCGCCTTCAGCCATCGGGATCTGAGCCTCATCGGCCCCGCGGCCACTTCCCTCACCTTCGTCACCAACGCCCTCGCCGCAAAATTCTTCCTGCACGAAAACGTCGATCGCCGCCGCTGGACCGCGGCCCTCTTCGTCTGCGTCGGCGTTGCGCTGCTGGCATTCTGAGGCGATGCACGGAGAGCGCAGCTTATTGCCTGGCGGCCACCCTCAGTTCCATCCCTAAGGCGTGAAGGACGGATGAAAGCGTCTCCAGCGTCGGGTTTCCATTCTCAGACAGCGAGCGGTAGAGCGTCTCCCGCTGCACCCCGGCCTCCTTCGCTACCTTCGCCATCTGCCGGGCCTGCGCGACCTTCCTCAGCCCCTTCAGAAAAAGGTCCGGGCCCTCTTCAAGGCACGCATTCAGATATCTCTCAGCGATCTTCGGGTCGGATAACTCCTCCAATAACCAGTCTCGATACGAGATTCGCGTCTTAGGCATTGTATTGTCTCCAGTACTGCTTGGCCGCGTCGATGTCCTTCTGCTGCGTGGCCTTGCTGCCGCCAACCAGCAGGATGACGATGTCTGCCCCGTCCAGGCCGTAATAGACGCGGTAGCCCGGCCCGAAATTGATCACCAACTCGCTTACTCCCTCTCCAACCGATCGATGCTCTCCGAAGTTCCCTTCCTCGATGCGCTCCAGCCGGGCCACAACCTTTTCATAAACAGGCTGGCCTTTGACCAGGTTCATCCACTCACGGAACGGAACCCTGCCGTCCCTGGTCTCAAAAAAGAAAATCTCCCTTGGAACAGCTTCCACTTGAGCGCACGGCGCGCCTTTTGGCGTGTGATATTTAAATCACACCCAAACAATAGCATCGCCCCCCTCTGGATTCAACATGACCGACCAGGAGGCTTTGCGCTACAGCACCACTGTAAGTATTCAGAATTGAATTACGACTCGCTGCCGGGCCGTCAACCCCCGAATCGCCTTCCGCCACATCCGTCTATCCGTCGCCCGCCAAGAGCGCAGCTTGCCAGATTTGGGGTTCACATTTCCCACCTTGCCTGTATGCGCGCGCAGGGCGTCACCGCGACCGTCTTCGTCCAAACTTCAGCACGGCAGCGCCAGCGGAATGCGCTTGTCTCGTGCGAACACATAAACGGAATCGTCCGGTGCGTTGCCTGACCGTCGGCCCCACCCTCAGAAAAACCGCATAAACATGGGTCATAAGCACTACTTGAAAACGAACCCCTGTACGTAGACGCTGCATGCGAGCAGCAGAACTGACAGACACTTCCAGCGCCCGGGGGCATCCCGGCGGAACCCCCGGAGAGACGGGAGGTTCCAGTTTCATGCTGTTCATACATTATTATAAGTTGTGTCGCTACCATATTGGCCCGTAAGCACTTCTAGATACGACTGATAGTACGCATATCAATATTAGCACATATAAATGTGCGACACATACATGCGCTGACGGGGCCACGTTCGTCCAAGATTCAGCACGGCAGCGCCAGCGAAATGCGCTTGTCTCGTGCGAACACATAAACGGAATCGTCCGGTGCGTTGCCTGACCGTCGGCCCCACCCTCAGAACACCCGCATAAACATGGGTCATGGGCACTACTTGAAAACGAACCCCTGTACGCAGACGCTGCGTGCGAGCAGCAGAACTGACAGACACTTCCAGCGCCCGGGGGCATCCCGGCGGAACCCCCGGAGAGACGAGAAGCCGATCCTTGGGCTGGTGTGTACCGTGGCATTTAATTGGCTTTAGAACTATTTCTTGACATCGACCGGCCGATGTGGCAAGATTTTGCAAGGAGGACCAGAACCCGATGGGCATCGAGGAACTTAAGAAACAGTTCATCGTCGATGAAGATCTCCTGAAATCCCGGCTCGAACCAGTTGTGACCATGGCGTTGGCCCACTGCCGGATTGACAAGGATGGGGGCGTCGAGATCAGAAACCCGGCACTCTCCGGGAAGGATCAGGTCAAGCTGACGCTCGCCGCGAGGGCGATCGGCGCTGAGATGGACTCCGCGATCTCCCGTGACCTTACTGTGGCTGAGATCGCTAAGTTCACCGGGCTGCCGCCCAACCAGGTACGGGCCCGCGGAAAGGACGCGATTGAAGACAAATTCGCCCTGTCGCCTCGATCAGGAATCTACCGTGCACTGCCGCACAAGATAGAGCCGTTTTTGAAAGGCCTGTCGACCCCGAGCACGGGCAAACGGTGAGGCCCCATCGGGCGAAGGAGATGCTATGGAGAGCAGCACATTTCACGAACGCGTTAAACGGCTGAAAGAGGTTAACGAAGTCATCGAAAAGCTCGATCCCGCGATTCGCGAGGGGGCCTTCTCACTCCTTACGGGCTACATCACGGGGCAGGCTCATAAGGTCGATGGCAAGCACCAGCCGGACGCACCTCCGGACGAGAGGGAAGGCTCTGAAGAGCAGATGAAGGAGCTTTTCGGCAATTATCCGGACGGTAAACCCTCGGATAATGCCATTCTTATTGCGGCTTGGCTGTACAGCCAATACGGGGCACAGCCATTCAAGCTCGATGAAATGCGGCAGATTGCTGACTCTGTGGGTCTCACCATCCCGGCTAGCCTCGATATGACGTTGAAACAGGCCCAACGTGACGGCAAGATGCTTTTCCAACACTCCGGCAGAAGCGAGTTCAAGCCTACCGTGCCTGGCGAGATCTACTTCAAGAAGGCTTATCAGGTGACGAAGGGGACGCGGAAGCGGCCCGCTGAAGGCAGTGAATCATGACGCTCGGCGAATTCCTCGCACCGCTGGCAGGAGGCTCTCAACGAGAGTCGTGCCTCGCGGTGCTCTACTACCAACAGCATTACCAGGACAAGGCCGCTCTCACTGTTGAGGAGATACGCGACGCGCTGGTTAGGGCCAGGGTGCCGAGGGCCTCGAAGATCAATGTCGCAGACGTATTGACCAAAAGTGGGGCGCTAGTGGACAGCCCCGGAGTATCCGGCAAGCGTCGACTCTGGCAGCTGACCAGCTCTGGAGAAAAGCACATCAGAGCAAAGTTAGGCCTGCCCGCCTCGACGCCTGAAATTGAGCATGATGTGGCCACCCTAGAGGCCCTAGCAGCAAAAGTCGGCGACCAGGTTGTCCGCGACTACATCCTAGAGTCAATCAAATGCTTGAGCGTAGGCGCACTCCGCGCTGCGATTGTCTTCCTATGGACAGGTGCCGTCCGGACCCTCCAAGAGGAGGCCCTCACCAAGCATCACGCGGCCCTCAACGGAGCCATAACCAAACACGATCCCAAAGCCCGACCGGTGAACAAGCTTGAAGACTTCGCCTATATCCGCGACGCAACCACGTTGCTAGCCCTCCAAGAACTGGGTGTCCTTGATAAGGGCGAGAAAACGACTCTCGGGGAAGCCCTCGACCTGCGTAACCGCTGTGGACACCCCACGAAATACAGTCCCGGGATAAAGAAAGCGTCGAGCTTCATCGAGGATGTGATCGGGCTGGTTTGGGCCTGAAGAAACGCCGCCGCGGCCGACCCCCACCTCCCGCCTTTTCACCACCGAACCCCGCAGGTTTGCCAAATGTGGAAAATTTGTCAAGAGGGACACCCAAAATCCAAAGTAATGACCGCTGACTTAGCACGACTTACACCACAATGTCCTCAAAGATATTTGGCCGGTTTATTCTCTCCATGTGATATTCTGAACTTATAGAGTAAAGATAGAAAAAGCCCCACCTTCCCGATGGGGCTTTTCCTTTTCTGCTCTGCGATCCGATCGCGGATATCTGCTCATGGCTCTTTGCCAGGGTGCGTCTTTAACTGACAGCTAACCGCTTCTTAGCTCGCAGCTCGCTCGCCTCTCGCTTGCCGTTTACTCGCTTCTCGCTCTCACAACGTCCTTACTTTCAAATAGGAGGGCACAAGCGCCTTGTTTTCAAATTGCTGGAACCCGTCCATGTTGTCGAGGTCGTCAACAGCCGCCGAACCCTTATTTTGCAATGAGATGCGACTTGGCCCCCAGGGGGGTACCCCCCTGCACGACATTACTTATGTACTACCGGCAACTCGACATAGCTTTCATGCCCAGGTGCATGCCACACCTTTTGCTCGGCTTTCTGGTAGTCGCCGGGCTTCGCCCAGAAGATATTTGGGACGAACGTCTGCGGATTCCGGTCGTACAACGGGAACCAGCTCGACTGCACCTGCACCATAATCCGGTGACCCGGCAGAAAAACATGATTCGCTGTCGGCAAATTGAATTTGTATTCCAGAGGCTCGTTCGACGGGATCGGATGGGGAACGGCCAGGCTTTCCCGATACCGTCCCCGGAAAATGTCCGCCGAGATCATCAGCTCGTACCCGCCGAGGTCAGGCTGGTCGGCGACTTCGTCGGGATAAACGTCGATCAGCTTCACCACCCAGTCCGAATCGGTGCCGCTGGTCGAAGCCACCAGATGAGCCACCGGCTGCCCGCTGATCTGAACCGGTGATTGCAGGACTTCTGACGTGTAACTCAGCACGTCGGTCCGCCCCGACTGCTCCCGCTGATCGTCGACCAGCCACTCCGGCCACGTCAGCGGCAGAACGTACCCGATGGGCTGCGCCGGACGCCGCCGATACGGCACCGGCTTCGCCGGATCGGAAACGTAAGCATCGAACTCGGCGCCGGACCCCGACGGTTCGGTGAAGCTGAGGCCGAGGCCGGCCGTCAGATATAGCGGAGCCGGTTGGGGAGAGCATCCGCTGGGACACCCGGAGGGCCACGAAGCCAGCCTCTCCCACTCATTGGTGCCGGTCTTGAAGGCCCAAACCGCCGGAACCTCGGTGACCGGAGTCTCGTCCATCAGATACTTCGCCAGAAAGGGACGCAGAATATGTTGCCGGAAGAAAAGACCGGTGTCGCTGTTGAAATGGATCGCTCCCAGGCTCGATCCGTCGTCGATTTCCTGGCCATGATGCCACGGGCCGATGACCAGGTGCAGATCGCCGCTCTTATCGAGAGGCTTGATGGCCTTGTAAACGGCAATCGCTCCGTAAATGTCTTCCTGGTCCCAGAGGCTGGCGACCAGCATGGTCGGAATCATCGGCTCGGTTTGGTAGTACTGCGCCAGCACCTTGTCCACGGCCTGATCGCTCCAGAAAGCGTCGTAGCTGGGGTGAGCCAGAATCTTGTTCCAGTAGCCGACCTGTTCAAGGCCACGCTCCTTGCCCAGCTCGCCCGCCGATCCAGCTTTCATGTACATCTCGAAGTCGTCGAAGTCGCTGGTGAACCACTTCGCCATATTGCCCCGGGTCGCTTCCTGCTCCAGAACGTACGGCATGTTCTGCTCACGAAAAGCTCCGTTATGAAACCAGTCATCGCCCATCCAGCCGTCGACCATGGGATTCATCGGCACCGCGACCTTAAGCGCCGGATGAGGATGATAAAGCGCCATCAGCGGCAGGAATCCGTTGTACGAGATGCCAAGAATGCCGACCTTGCCGTTACTCTCGGGGACGTTCTTCACCAGCCAGTCGATGGTGTCCCAGGTGTCAGTCGCTTCGTCGACCGGAGTGGGGTTCTGCGGACCGTGGACCGGCCGGTTCATCACGAAGTCGCCTTCGGATCCATACTTGCCCCGAACGTCCTGGACCACACGGATGTAGCCGTCCTCGACGACCACGTCGGTCGCATTGTCGTACCCTTCGAGAATCGGCCCCAGATGAGTGCTGGCAGCATGGCTGGTCAGCCCGGTGGCATCATACGGAGTCCGAGTCAGCAACATGCCGGCATGCTTCGCCCCATGAGCCTCGACCAGCGATTTGGGGAGAATGATCACCGTGTGCAGCTTCACGCCATCGCGCATCGGGATCATGACGTCCCGCCGCTCGTAGTGAAGGATGTCGGTCGGAGACGTGTACTGCGCCGGAGTCTCGCTGGGATAGTTGGGATATTGTGCCGTTTGAGCAGCGCCGGTCAGCACGATTCCTGAAACGGTGAAGGTAAGCACAGCGAAACCACGAAGGCACTTCGTCAGGGTCATGGGAATCCTCTCCAGAGACGGGGTACTTCCCTGCCTTTGTATCGCTGCTGGATCAGGAAGACAACTTGAGCCGTCATGCGGGCGTCCGAGCCCGCTGGCGAAATCCTGAGCGCAGCGATGGATCTCAGGGCCACGGAAGTCGCCAAAAGAGTGGCGGCGGATGGGATCTTAGTGCCAATTCTGGTGGCGGCGGATGGGATCGAATTCCACTACCGTATTGAAAACAAATAACTTATTGAAAACTATGGCCGCAGAATTATGCCCCAGACGCCCAAAAAGCGGTACCTGAGTACGTATTAGGTACACGAGATTTTTCATTGTGTCGATCCGGCGTTTTTTCTACCATGGGTGCGCCCAGAGGCGCATCGATTCATCTGCATAGCGAAAAACTGAAAGGCATGAGCCTTCCCCTTGCGTTGGCTGTGGCCCTGAGTTGCAGCGGCCAGAGCGGATCTGTGATCTCCCCTAATAACAAAGCATATGTTCGGGCAGGCAAAGCAGAGGTTTACCACCCTATGGCCCCTATTGAGGGCGAACAGGCACCCACGTGGACAACCTTCCCGGAAGATACGATCCAGCCCGGTTGCAATCAATTCTCACGATGTAGAGCCTACACCATCATCTCGTATGACAGCACTTGGCATAATGACGACGGCAATGAAGGTCTATTCGTCCTGCGTTTCAAGAATGTTTGGATCACAGCCTTCTGTGGCCACAAGCCCGGAAGCTGCTCGGAGTTCATTGAGGCAGTTGGAAAGACGGTCTGGCTCGATGACGAGATCACGGATTTGCTCTTTTTGCGCAGCGAGCGTACACCCCAGAAAAACGACGCCGTTCTCGTCGTCATGAAGCGTAGTACCGAGAAACCACGCCTCTAGAGAGGACAAGGAAAAGGCGGCTCGCGCCGCCTCTCCCGATTCAGTTTGTGGAATTGACCCGCGTGAAGCGATCGAGCTCACTCTCCGCGATACGGAAGCACTCGTATATTCTCTTGCGCTTCGAGGAAAGCGACGGCAGTTTCAATGCCCTCAGAATCCCCCGCTTTATCCGCCGCCGGATCGTGTCACAGCTCACGCCGTAACGCGCCGCCACTTCCTTCACCGAGTACCACTTCTCATTGGAATCCATTTCTGTCTCCAGATTTGAATTCCTCTCCCTTACGGGAGAACTGATGAGAAGCCCAGACCGCTCCGCTCTTCAGAAGAGTGACCGGCCTGAAAATCCCTCTGCCCAAAGGCAGAGGTTGGGCGTAGTATATCGCCAGTTCCCCACTTTTGCCGTACCTGAAACACCCTTTTTCCAGTACCGCTGTCTATCCCCGACAGGTACTAGAAAATATCGCCGCGGATATGCCGCGGACGATATAACGCCTTTATTTACTGGAGGATACGGGTATGACTGGTATGCCGCACCGTCCCTCGTCTACCGACGGGCAGTCTTCCCTTTCTCTCCTCATCACTTATCGTTCTTCGTCGTTCAACCCTAGCGGGCTTTCGGCGAAGACTGCCCGTCGCTGCGCGTCGCCCTATCGGGTACGCCTATCGGCTAGGACGGTGCGGCACTGATATGAGAGAAGCGCCTGATCAAGCCTACGCACGACATGGAATGACCGGTACCATACTCATGATCATTGCCGGCATTTGCGTGTTCATCGCAATCGTCAGCATAGCTATTCGCAGTTTTCCTCCGACACTTCTGTTCGCCGCGCTCGCAATGATGTTGGGCTGGTACGCGTTCGACCATCTTGAGAAAGCCGCAGAGTCAAAACCAGAGCCGCCACCCGAGACCTATGAGATCGGATTGCTCAGCTCATCCCTCAAAAGCGGCGATGAAATCGCCGTAATGGTCGCCATTTCATACCTTGATCCAAAACAATCTGCGAACGCGCTTATTCGCATTAAAGTGCAACTACAGGCATGTTTGAATGGCTACCTGTCGCAACGAGAAAAGCTCTCAGATGATCCGTATGGAGAAATGCAAGAGCTCTTGAATGGTGCATTGGCCCCTCTCCACGCCGAAATGGGTTTTGAAAGATTGACCCTAAAAATCATCGACGTGAAAACGCAGAGATCTTCAGGGGTTTCCAAAGGAATTTATTTCGGTTCTACAAAACGATGAGCGATGATTCACGCTACGGGCTCTATCGCGGCTTATTCATGACGTTGTGCGCAACACTCATCGTCATTGGCGGCTTTCGCTCTTGCAGCGACACGATTTCCCCTCATCAGGCGACACCTCAAATCATTTCATCGCACTATCAGCGTCGTTTCTGCGATGACGAAACCGTTCTCGACTACAGCAAAAAGACCGTCGAACGGATCACTATACCCCTAACGGAAGGCTGCTACGGACCGAGGGTAATTGTGCCAGAAGCATGGCAAACTTTCGAAATTCAGAAATCGCAAAATCCCGGAGACTACGTGAGCGTCTGGTGCAATGGCAGAGCGAATCCGGGTCCCCTCGTACCCTTCTTTACCGCGGGCACCGGAGGAGCGCTCGAAAACAGTTGCTTTGCGGGTATGGACCGCTCGGCCAACTTCCACGTTCAGGGCAAAGGAACTCTCACGCTCATATGCACGCAACCGAAATTCGGGGCGCACTTGCAGGATTCTCCCCTCTCAACGCCGAAACCACCGTCCCCAGAGCCAGCAGAACCACCGGCTCCGAAAACACAGGCTTCAGAGCGAACTTACATAATCGAGTCCGTTGCCCCCAGTTCGGGAGCGGACAGTGACTATCGGCTCCTGATTGACGAATGCCATCGTTCGGCTGATAGGATTCACTGCTCTGGAAAAGCGACCAACACGCTTGACGTCCCGAAGCATCTCTATTTGAAAGACGGTCATGCGGTTGACGATCAAGGCAATTCGATTGAGATTCGTTCCGCCCAATTTCAATTTCCCGGCGGAACACAATTAAATTACAGTTCCGAAGAGAATCTGCTACCGAACGTCCCTACGAAGTTCACACTGGTGATCAATGACCCGGATTCCAATGTGCTGAAGATCAATTTACAGCTCTCTACCTATTGGGAAAGCGGCGGTAAGGATGACGAACTCATCTACACGGGAGTGTCCGTCCAATGAAATTCAAGCCCAGCTTCACTTCCGATTGGCCGCGCACCACATTTACTGAAGAGGTGATACCAGAACCGTTCGTTCGATATAACAACCCCTATGACGAAGCTGCCAGAGAACTCGAAATTCCTGCGGCATCCCGATTCAGGCATGTCTATATTGCCGGCGCCTCCCAGTACGGCAAGTCCACTCTTCTTGAGCACATGATTACGCAGGACATGGCAAATAACGAGGGGTTGACCTTGCTCGATCCGAAGGGCGATCTTGCCGAATCTGTATTGCCCCGCGTTCCTCATAGCCGTATTCCGGATTGCATCTACATCGACATTAAGAATCCCGTTCCGATCAACTTCATGGGATGGAAAACAGAAGAAGAGCGACAGACTCTTCTCGCTGATGTAAACCAGACATTTATGCGATTTTCCGCGATGGCGGCGGGGGATCAATGGGGATCAATTCTCCGATGGGTCATTTACACCCTGCTCTCAGCGAAGGAGGTCTCGTTCCTCGACATCTACCATTTCTTCATAGACGAAGACCGCCAACAAGCAATTCTTGATCTCGTCAGAAAGAATAATGAAGGCGGCAGATATGACGACATCATTCATTACTGGGCTAAAGTATTCCCGAAAATAGGCAAGCCTCGCGAAGGGCCGATTCTCACCCGAATGTCCACCTTTATCACCACTCCGCCACTGAAGACAATGCTTGGACCCGCAAGCATGCCTCTCGACATTTTCGATTGTATGGAGTCCCGCAAGATCCTCCTCGTCAATCTCATGGGCGTCGGTCGCGAGAATGGCAACCTAGTCGGGGCGCTCCTCACCTCCAAGATCCAACAGGCCGCATTTCGCAGGCAAGAGCAAGCCAAAGTCGATCGCGTGCCGCATTTTTTCTATGCCGATGAATTCCAGAACTTCCAAACCAGCGACTTCGATCGGATACTGTCAGAGGCAGGCGGGTTCAGGCTATCTCTCACGCTCGCGAATCAGGGGTTATATCAGTTGGATAGCCAGATAAAACAGTCAGTCTTCACGAACGTCACTGCAGCTCGTATTGCATTCCGTATCAATCATGAAGACGTATCGAACTGGAGACATCTTCTCCCACATAACTCAGAACAATTTCCGGACCGCATAACTATTGAGCCCGATCGACTCGCGAATCTTCCGCTGTACACCGCGTTTTTCAAGATCGGCACTGAGGAAGGCATCATCGCGAGCACGCCTCCACCTCTTCCCCCTCCAACACAAGAGCAAATGACGAGTGCAGCCGAGATAAGGCGGGCGACTCTGTCAACGTATGGCGGTATACCTTCTCCTTCCGCAGAAAGCAGCCTATTAAGCTCTGGGGATAACTCCCCTTCCAATTCCCCGCCGGTACGTCATGATGAAGTGAATGACGACAACCCTCCCCAAGATCAGCCGCAACGCGGCAAAACTCCCAGCGTTCCGCCTCACGGCGACAAAAAGGGAAATCCTCGAAATTCTCGCTGAATACTTCTGTCTCCGCACAAACGACGTCGCAGAGCTCCTGCGCAACCGGACTCCGAACGAGAACGACAAACGCTCTGTCAGGTATACCCTTGGGCTTCTCTATCGCGCCGGCCTCGTGAACCGTCTTCCCTACCTCGAACTCGACCGCGAGAGCGGCGGTGTCACCTACGTCTACGGCCTCTCTGACGCTGGTGTCAGGTTCGTCACCAGCGTCTACCAGCTAGCGAAGACGTTCGACGAGCACTCTCAGCGGACCCTCGACCACGAACTTGAGATCTCGTGGTTCCACATGGTGCTCAAGAAGTTCGCCCTGAAGCACAAACTCCAACTCTACTGGCAGCAGGCCGACCTCAAATGCACGATCTCTCCCGACGCCATGTTCGCCCTCACTGATCCCGCAAAGCCGGAGGACAAAGGAACGCTGTACTATTTCCTCGAAATGGAGCGCGCGAAGATCGGCCACTACCAGAACGGCGAGCCGTCCATCATGAAAAAGCTCGGCAAATATCACGAGTATTACGGCTCAGATGCCTGTCAGAAAGAATGGGGGACGTTCCGGCAGTTCAGAGTGATCGTCGTCCAGCGGACGCATGAGCGTCGCCGGAACCTCCTGAAACAACTGAATCAGGAATGCAACCACCGGATGTTTTGGCTTGCGACCGAAGAGGCGTACACGAAGGATATTGGGGGCGAGATTTTCGCTACGCCGAAAGACTGGGAAAAGGTCGGGTATTCATTCTTACAAGCATGAGGATCTATCAATTGAACGGTGAATCATTCATCGTTCACGAAGGAAAGGTGTACGTAGAATTGTCGCCAGTTGAACAGGCAATTCGTGCCGAGGAGCGTCCCGTGTCCCCAAAAGCAGTAAAGGGTAAAAAGGGAGCTCGTCGCTGTAAAGCGTGCGGCGAACCCGGACACCGCTCAGATAATTGTCCGAAGAAGGGTGGCAAGTCGGCGGAAAAGCCTATCTCCGGCATGAGTGCCGAAGACATCAAGGAGAGAATCGCGGAGCTCAAGGCAGACGGCCTGACTTCTGTTGAGGTCGCAAAGGAACTCGGGTGCACTCTGCAACTCGTCAACCGGTACTGGTAATGCTCGACTTCTCCCGCGAATCAGCCATACTTAAAATCAATCGCGATGAATAATCGCGGGGCCGGACATTCCGGCACTATCCGTCCCTCGCCGTCGTCTCGGGCTGTGATCCAGTCTTTGATGGCGGCGGCGACGGCGGCATAGCAACGCACCATTTTGGCAACAAATCCGGCGTCCCCGGGACGAATCACGCGGAGGTGCTCATGGCAAGGTATCTGAACAACCCCATCCCGCATCGCATGAAGCACGGAGGAGCAAGCATATGACAGCTCTGATCGAAAAGCGCGACGATGATGACGACGATGACGGAAGGGCCGCTATGTATAAGGACAGCGGGACTGATGAAAATGAAGAGCTCGACGGCAAAGATGCCGACGAGCCGAACGCCGCAGACGAAGATGAAGAGGACGACGAAGAGAGCGAAGAACTTTAGAACGCCCATGATGAGCTCTATCCATTTGTCCTCATAGCAATGCAAATTTCCCTCGGCCGGGATTCGATCACCGGCAACGAATTCTCAATAGATCCTACAAAACACGTTTCAATCGAAGGCATGTCGGGCATGGGAAAATCCACCCTGCTCGTCAATCTTTTCATCGAACACATCCGTCAGGGCAATGGCGGTCTTTTCATAGACCCTCACGGCGACACCGCCGACCAGATCGCGCGCCTCATCCCGAAAAGCCGGATGCGGGATTTCATCTGGATCGACCCTGATGCCTCCCTCGTCCCGCCGTTCAACCCGCTCTATTTCAATTCTCCGGAGGAGCTAGAGCTCGGCAAGGAGTCCCTTTTCACCACGTTCAAGTCCCTTGCCGGCTCCGCGTGGGGCGATGAGTCGGCGCGCGTCATCATCAACGCCATCGACGCGGTGTGTGAGTATTTCGACCACCCCACGCCGGTCCACATCTTCCGGTTCATGGCCGACGACAAGTTCCGGGAGAAGATCCTCGCCGCGACCGAAAACCCCCTGCTTCAGATGTTCAAGGAACAGTACGACGAGAAGCTCCGGGATTCGGAGCAGATGTCCAAGTTCTCGCCGCCGATCAACAAGGTCGGGAAGCTCCTCCGGCCGTCGATCATCCCGATCATCGGCCAGCCAAAATCCCTCGACTTCCTCGAAATCATGAACACGAAGAAGATCGTCGTCTGCAGGTTCTCCAAAGGCAGGCTGGGTGAGGAGATCGCCCAGATCCTCGGCTCGCTGATCGTTTCGATGGTCTCAATCTCGGCATTGAAGCGCGAAAAGCAGCGCGTCAGACCGCCGTTCATGCTGGTAGCGGACGAGGTTCACAATTTCGTCCACGGCGGCCGGTTCGGGACCCTTTTGGCTGAATCCCGGAAATACGCCATCACCCTTGTCCTTGCCAGTCAGGGGATGTACCAGCTTCCTTTCGCCGCGGATGTGTTCTCGAACTGCCCCACGCAGGTGGTGTTTAACGTCTCCGGCGTAGACGCCCGCGCCGTCGAGGAGAACTGGAACGAGGAGCAGGTGCAGGCCACACACATCACCTCATTGCCCCGCTACAGCTTTTACTGCCGGACCTTCATCGACGATCTTCCGCAGGCCCGAAGGGTCATCGGCTTTCCCACCATCCTGAAACGCGGCGACGAAGCCAACCCCACAAAGCTCATAAAGCATTCCCTCCAGCGCTACGGATCAAAGCGAAAAGAGGTGATCGCAAAGATAAACCGCTTCCTTGCGGCTTCTGCGTAACGTGCGTGCGTACCCGCTCATAATCTCTGTTCGCGCTCGACAAATCCCGCGCATAATTTAACCATGATGCTCACGATAAGCCACCGCGTGCGGAGGGACATTCGCGGCATCATCGTTGCGGAAGCAGGGGAAAGACACCAATTAAACCTAAAATCCATGAACAGTTCACAATTTTCGTTGGCGAATAGGAAGCAGCTTGCCGACGTGCTGAATAACGACTACAACAGTCTTCGCTCTCAGGCGAAGAACAAACTTCGTGAAAAGCGTCAGGCACTTGAACAGTCGATCGTTGAGGAATTCGCGGAGAAGAAAGGTGCATTGAAGTTGGCGGACCAGATCAGAGCCGGTAGAGAGAAGATCAAGGAGCAAGAGGAGGAACTCTCTCTGCTCGGATTTCATCTCGATAGCGACGATGATGTGGTACTCGACTACAAGAATGGACAACTTCTCAGGAAGACCATCACCGCACGTCTCGACAAGGACCTTGGCACTGAAGACGATATAGACGCCCGCTTCGATAGCGCCAAACTCGCTATGCTGACGGTCGCATCACTCGAAGACGCTGAGAAATTATTGAAATCGGTGTCCTCGATTTAGAAGATAAATTAACCCTTTTCCCTGCCACGCAACCGAAGGAGACCACATGACGGCAATCGAGCAGGCTGAACAGCTTCGCCTGCAGGCTATCGAGATCCTCACCGCCGAGCGCGGACGCATCGACGAACAGCTCGCCCAGCTCGGGCACGGGCAAGAAAAAGCCCCGACCGGAAAACGGCGGGGCAGAAAACCTAAGAATTTTGTGGAACAGGAAGTCCTTGAGCTTGTCGCTTCCCATTCTTGAATGATTCGATCAGGCGGGATTTAACCCCGTTCCTGATGCGTTTCCAATAAACGTCGTCTTCTTCACCTTCGCGCGGCGCGACAAGCTGTTCGAACCACGCGTCCACGTCCTGCATGTAGCCCTTGACGCTATCGCCCGGACTGGTATGGTCTGAAGAGTCCTTTTGAGGTCCTTTTGGGGACTTCTCAGGAGCCCGCTTCTCGATATGAGGGGCGGGTTTTTCTGTCAGGGGAAACCACCCGGCGAGCTTCTTTGCCGCTTCGTGCTGAGAGCATCCGTCCATGACCGCGACGAAGTTGATGACATCCCCACCTTTGGCGCCGGCCTTCTCGTTGCAGCTTTCCGACCAGCACTTCCAGTAATTTCCTTCGAGGTTGATGTTGAAGTTCTTGTCCTTGTCCCCCGCCTTGTGTGTGGGGAGGGGACACTTTGCCTTTGCGTATTTGCCGCCGAACGTGAGCGCGATACCATAACGCGCGCAGACGCTTGTGAGCGGGATCTTTTTGAGCGCCGCGAAGTCGAGCACGACTCCTCCCTTCATGGAAAAGGGGATGGACTTCCATCCCCTTTAGGTCTGCGGTTCGGCGTCCTGCTCGTCTGCGTTCTCGAACAAGACCAGTTTGGTGTGAGGGGCGAGGACCAGCGGGAGGCCGATATTGATCTCGATCCCCACGCTCTCCGCGCCGCCGTCGCTTTTGTTCTTCCAAGCGCCGCCTACGCGAAAATAGGTTTTCCTGCCCTTCCCGTTGTCTTCCACGAACATCACCCGGTAATCAGGCTTTCTTCCAGCCATGAGATAGCTGTCCTTTCAAGCAGCTCCCTTAAGCGTAGGAAACTGACAGGAAAGCGCAAGGTGGGGAAATAGCGGGATGGAAACGATCTATTTGAAGTATTGCAGGATGAGAGTCACTACAATGCCCAACACGAAGAACAACAATGACATCAGGAAGCGGTCCTTATTCCTCTTAAAAAACGACGCGTCCTCTCGCTCCCGCTTCAACGTGACCAGATAGGCGGTTGAATATTTGAACAGAGGGCCCATGAGGAGACCGCTGATCGCTAGAGCAAATACAAATGCCAAAAGCACGAACGACAGCGGATAGGGAGGCGCATCCCGGCGATGAAGATACATTATGAAACTACATAATGGAATTATCGATATACACAGAGCCGGCAGCACGGTTCCCAGCCAGAATTGAGAAGGCCTCCGCCTTCCTTCAAGGAACTCTTTAGCTCGATAGAATGTCAGGTCAGCCTCGTCACTGATCTTTGTTGTCGCAAGTGTTGTGGTACTGGTCGCAGTTGGCAAGCGTCGAAGCTGTAGCTTGATCCCGACAGTGGCGTTGATCAGCCGCAGGTCGGCGATCGCCGGTCCCTTGTGCACAAGCACTTCATCGAAGGACGGATATTGGGTTTCCTCATCCTCAATCGAAACGACGGAGTCAGGGGCGGCTGTCCGGAAGATTTTCACGATCTCTTCCAAGTCTTCCCGGAATAGCATAATCGACTTGGGGGTCCACGCTTTTGTCGTCCGCGTTGTTTCCAAACCAATCTCCGTTCCTGATCGGTGCTTGACCGATTATCCCGCACGTGTCGGCATTTTGCTATCCCCAGCCCCCTCCCTTGCAATACCGCGCCGGTATGGGATGATTAAGGCATGGTTGATAGGCGGTTCGGGGCGATCACCCACCCTGATCCTCCGACGCAAGGGAACCACCCCTCCGCCGCCTGTCCCATGTCAAAGGTCGAAACCAACCAGCAACAAATCCATGAATATCGAAACAGAACTCATCAGCTCCGAGATCGGATACTTCGTCCGGCCGAAGCAATCGAGGTGGAAGACGCTTGCCGAGGACATAGTGGCAGCAGCAGCCATCGTCGGCATCGTTCTTCTTCTCTTGTGGCTCGCGTCAATCGGCGCGTTCTAAGAACGGTTCCATTCGGCAGGGCAGAAAACGAGTCATTCTCGGAACTTGGGCGAGCAATCAGGAACGGTTCGCTCGCACCCTGCCGAATTTCAGAACAACAAATTAATCCATCAAACCAATCCATGCCAGAAACATTGCAAGAATACGGTTGCGTAAAGTGCCAAGAGACACATTTCAGCAATCAGTCGATTTATCGCGAGCATATCGATTTTCAGTCGAAGCACGGGATAAAGACCCACGTCCATCAATTTGTCGATTGCGATGAGTGGTCGCGAACGTGTTGGTGTGGTGAGCAAGAAGCACTCTAACAACCACATCCATGGCAAACAACATCATCGAATCGGTATTGGGCGGACAGGACGACTTCGTCTGGTGCCCGCAAGGAGCGCACGTCGTCATGAAGGAGGACTTCGAGTCCCGCGCCGGCATGTGCGGAGCCTGCATCAACGAAGCGATGGCGGAAGCAGGAAATTACTTTTCAAGACGAGGGTTGGTCGCCTCGGCGGAAGAACAAGAAGCATATGACTAACGAGGAAATCAAGGCTGCGAATCGGGCATCTGCGAAGCGGGAAGCGAAGGAGGATTGGGTGAAGGAGCAGCGGCGTGAAGAGATATTGGTGGAGGAACGATTCGGGTACAAGCGCCACCGCCCGAGGTGGAACAGTGAGAACGCGCCGGGGCAGGAAATCAGTGAAGTCGTGCGTTCAAATGCTCAAACGGTCCAAGCGCAGGAGAGGCGATATGCAGAACAAAACAACTAATCACAAAAATGGAAGACATAAATGATTTGGTCAAATACAGCGTGACGGATGCGGCGCTCGAATCGTACCGCAAGGAGTTCCTTCCACTCACCGTCAAGGGGCTGGATGATTTGGAGGGTTACGAAAAAGTGCGGGAGGCACGGCTTTTCATCAAAGGCGAGCGGGTGAACGTCGAGAAACGCCGGGTAGAGCTCAAGGCCCATAGCCTCGAATACGGTCGAGCCGTGGATGCCGAAGCGAAGCGCATCACGCAGGCGATCTTGGAAGTCGAGGACCACCTCATGGCCGAGCAGATGAAGATCGACGATGAGAAGGCTCGCATCAAGTTCGAAACAGAACAGCGCGAAAAACTCCCGGACCGAAAGTCCAAGCTAGCGGAGATCGGCGCGGAGATCGGCGACGCGGAATTGCTCACCCTCGACGATGCGGCATTTGCGGAAGTATTGAATACGCTCATGGCCGCGAAATTGGAGAAGCAGCGGCTTGAGCAAGAAGAGCGGGACCGGCAGCAGAAGGCTGAGCAGGAGCGGATCGAGGCGGAAAAGAAAGCGATCGAACAGCAGAAGTTGGATGCCGAGCGCGAGGCGCGCCATAAGGCGGAGGTTGAGGAAGCCGCGCGCAAGGCCGCTGAAGATGCCCGCATTCAGGCGGAGATCGATGCCAAGCGCAAGGAGGACGAACGCATCGCCGCGGAAATAGCCGCAAAGACGGAAGCGGAGCGGATCGAGGCGGAGCGTCCAGACACAGAGAAGCTCCGCGCTTTTTCCGGTACGTTCATGGCAATCCCGTTCCCAGTGGTAACTGGCAAAAAGGCGCAGGCAAAGGTCGCGAAGGTGCGGAAGCTCGTGGACGAAATTGTGAGCGAATTGCAGGCAGCGTAGAGCAGTAAATAAACAAAATTATTTATTCAAACATGAGCACATTAGCAAAGCAGCTTGCGGATAAGGCGCGCGAGAAAGGCGCAATTGCGGATAAGAATCAGTTCTTCAGCGTTACGGATAAGAAGAAGATCGACGCCGGCGGCGGACAGATGATCGATGTCGAAGTCCCGAACGGACAGCACCGTGTGAAGATCGTCTCCCAAAAGATTGGGAAGGGGAAGAGTTTCAACGGCGCCGAGCAGGAAGAGCTCCAAATGGTCATCACCGACAACGGCGTTGAGAAGCTGTGGAACATGCCGATTAAGAATGAGGACGGCAATTTGTATTACCTCATTGAGGACCTAGAGGACATCGAGATCGGAGAGGAGTTCTATGTGGAGGCGTTCAAGTTGAAGAACGGCAAATATGGCAAGCGCATTTCAAAGGTCGCAGTCCAAGCGTCGGCGGAACACATCCCGACCATACAACTCGATGAGCAAGATGGTGAAGGAGATCGTCCAAGCCTGGGAGGGGGAGAGGATATTTCGATCGACGATCTACCCTTCTAAAAGGGACCAGTCTGTCGTGTATACGACGACGATCTACTGGGGCGGGTCGATGATGAACCCGAACATCACGTGCACCTGCCCCATGGCCACGTTCCAACGAAAGCGTTGCCGGCACGCGGAGGAGATGTGGGGCGAGCTCAGCCAGTTCACGAAGAACGACATTGTCCACCACTACGAGATAGTCGCAAAGCCGTGGTATCGGAAGTCCAATTGACAACCACTCAAGGGTCTCCTCTCCCATAAGCACGGGGCAAAAGAGAGGTAGGTGCAATACCTATGGAAGGCCCTCCCCGCGGTTCTCACTCCTTTCCGCCGCGTCCAAACTGGATAATGCGGCGGATGGTATGCCACATCAGCGCGATCAAAAACGCGATAAAGAGCAACGTCTCGCACACTTCGAAGACGTAGAAGCGCACGAGGAAAAGGAAGTGGCTGAAATCGGGCGACCCCATGTGACCCCCAAATGAACGTCATAAGCAGCTATGGGTAAATACCCACTTTTGCTTAAGATCAATCACTTGGTTTGTAAAGGGGATACAAAAACTGTAGGCGTGCCCAGAACACGATGCAAGTGCGCGCAACAAGAAATCAGTGGATAAGGAGGTACGAAACGGGTGACAAATCCTCCGATGCGTCGTGGAATCAATACTTTAGCGCGATTCACCCGCATCCGTATAGTTACATTTGTGGTGCACTTTTCCTCAGCTCTTAAACCAAGATTGGACTAGCGAAAACTCAATCAACGATTCAATGCAACAAGAGACCTCCCTCTGGGCCTACGCCCGGGCCACACAGAACCTCGGTAAGAAGCAGAAAGAAGTGCTCGATGCGCTCCGGCTATTTCCGGATGCGACGAACGCCGAGCTTGCCGCGCGCTTAAACTGGCCGGTGAACAGGATCACGCCGCGCTGCCTTGAGCTCCGGAAGATGGGACTGATCCTCGACGCCGGCAAGCGGACGTGCAGGGTGACGGGAAGCACAGCCCACGCGTGGAAGGCGAAGTATCCGGTGCTGCCAGAAGCGTTTGCAGAGAAGCCAAAGGTCGAACAAAGCAATTCACTTGGAATATGAACGAAGAATGGCCGTGGCAATGTGACCTCAAACGATATTGTCCCTTTTGTGGCGACAATTGCTATCGGGAGAAGCAGGTCGTTGCCCACATCAAGGCTAAGAATTGGTGGGAAAGAAATAAGGGGTTGGAGATAACTCATTTCATGCAAACTAATTTAATCAACATGAACAATTGCGATTACGACGAGACGAAGGCGAAGATTAATGCGTTGATCGAATATCTCGGTGTGGAATTTGTTTCCGAGAAGATCGACAACGGCGCGGAAGAAACAATTAACGTGTTTGTGCGAAAGAAGAAAAGTGAGAAGAAGAAATGATCCGCTCCCTCCTCATCAAGCTCGGCGTCGTCGCAATCGTCCCCCGAGAGATTCCTTATCGTGGCGGCGCGCCCTTGCCGAGCGCGAATCCATGCCTGACAAGATCGGCAACGCTGGCATCCGCGGAAACGTGCAAAGGAAAGCCGGGCGGGAGGGCTTTGGCGGCGAGGGATTCTACGGCATTGATCAGGCCAAGGCGCTCGGCTTCGGCAAGCGCTTCACTCCATGAAGCAACATCCTTGTTCGCCTCTCCAGTGTCAGACTTGACCCGCGTGTTTGCTCCCGTATCCGTGCGGGTGATGGTCACTTGGAACTTCATATCCTTACACCTCCCGCTTGTGATCATGGTACTACACGCTTCAAGACGAAAGAGTGTCCCTTGAAGTTATCGCTCAAGAACACGCGGACGATCGGAATGGATCCGCTTGATGAGACCGGCGCGAGCAAGTGGGTTACTTTCCAATCCTTATCGTGCCGGTTGATGATACTTCCGATACTCGGCATCTCCATCCCGCCGCTCAGATCTTCCTCGACCTCTCGCAATTTTGGCTGTCCATTGAATTCATATACGAACCGCCGCGCGCCGTTGCTCGCCACCGCATAATCCTCTCCGACTAGCTTACGCCTTCTCCTTGACTCCGCGCCCGCCAATTGTACAGTTAACTTAATTCCCCATGCGCGGCCCCCGCTACATCTCCATCCCCTGCAAACAGAAAAAGCACTCAGACTGTGATGGCTCCGTCCCGCGTCAAGAATATAACGACGACAAGCTCGCGCGCCGGTTGGCTCACGCCGCACATGAAGACCACACTCGCATAATTCGAGACTGGCAAGAGAACAACAGCCACGATCACCCGTGCGATTGCGAGTGCGGACACGGCCGGCCGGTATCAGACAAACCTAAACGTCGGAGGGAATGAAGGAAAGCGCGACACAGAAAGCGATTCTCGAATGGCTGGCGTGGAAGCACGTGTTCCACTACCGGAACAACAGCGGCGCTTTCGTCGATTCAAACAAGCATTTCTACCGGTTCGGCGCGGTCGGCAGTCCGGACATCGTGTGCGTCGTGAACGGGCAGTACGTCGGGATCGAGGTCAAAGCACCGGGCGGAAAGCAGAGCGAGCACCAGAAGGAATTTCAGAGACGACTGGAAGAAGCCGGAGGAAGGTACATCATTGCTCATGGCATTGATGATGTTCTTGCGCAAATTTAGGACTGAGGCTTCTTGTGGAGCTGCTTTTCGACGATTTCCGCCTGAGTTTCTATGAGTTTCTTTGTCTTATACGCACCGGCTCCCACAGAATGGAGTAGTGCCCGAATGTCAGGCGTAACGTCTTGGACAGTGACAGGGCCGAGTGGATTCGAAACAATACAGGTGCCCTTCATTCTCTCTCGACCGTCCGCTCCGACGCAAAGATTCATAAACAGGCCCGGCACATAAGAGTGGTAATTCGCGAAGTCGGCATTCGATCCACGTATCGGATCGGTTGTGGCTATTAGGGACACCGGTGGAGGAACGACAATCAGGACCAGCGCAACATTCTCTGCTAGGGCCGCTTGCCCCAACAGGAATCGCCGGAGATTCTCCCCGACGTCGCCGAGATCGATGCGCGCTTCCTGTCGCTCGCCACTCCAAGAATGAACGGAAGCCTTCCAGAAGAGGCCAATGGCGAAGTTGATCAAGCTTTCGCGATCCACATCCGGGTTCTCGGCCGTTGCATAGACGGCCAGATAACCATCGTCGAATACTGGTGGCCTCTTGGTGAGAAGATCGTAGAGCGGAAATGAAGCGTTGTACCTCGCAAGACGGGGGAGAACCCACCGCTCACCTTTCTTGTTGAGGAGCTGCTCACAATCGTGGCACAGGAGGTATTCGGCCGTCTGGAGAGATGTGGGCCTCACGACCTTCGACGTGAGCTGCACCGGCTCATAGCCCGGAGCTCTCAGATTCCCATAAATAGCCCGAGGCATGAAATGGCTACGCCTGAGTTCCCTGTGCTGCAGGCAAAGTTTACAAATCCTTTTGGGCATTCCATGTTCCTGTGGATTGACTAATATCCCCCATATTCTACACTTTAGATAATCCCCTAAATCAATGACCTCCAAGCACTTCAAGGCATCCATGCGTTTTGTCACTGTGCTGGTATACGTGTTCATTGCGGCGTGGATCTTCGTCGAGATCATCAAAGCCACCGCAAAATAACAATGCTCAGATTCATCGCAAAGCGGTATGCGAAGGCCCAGTACCGGCTAAAGCAGGAAGTGGAAGCGGCAACGAATGACCTGAACGCGGGCCTCGCGTCAAGGCTCGCCGCGGAGAAACGCGACGTTGTCTCACGCCTCAATGCCGAAGCCGATGAGATGGAAGCTCGGATCAAGCAGGTGAGCGAGTTGGAGGAGAAGGGCTTTTATTCCTGTGAGAACGGCCACGAGAGCATGATCGGAGATCTAAAGGGATCGGATGAGTGGGTATGTTCGATTTGCCATGAGCCCGCGAAGTTCATCAAGCGCGACCAGATGACCGGACAGGAGAAGTACTTGTCCGACAAAGAGCGCAAGCAGGCAGAGAAGGTTGCGGAGTACAAACGCCAGCAGGCGAAGGCCGAGGAAGAGAACGCGGCAAACGGAGAGAAGACAGCTCAATATTTCCGCGGGCTTGCAGAGAACAACAGGAGCGTCGCTGAAAGAGTGCGGCGTCTGTAAAGGTCGATACAAAACCACACATCAAAACAAATGGCAGATTACGAAGCAGCACCAGAGGGCGGAATCCGGGAAGCCGGAGCCGAGCAGCCGGTAGCGGCGCCCGCGGCAGAAGAGGTGAAGAACGATGCAGCGCCCACTCCCGAAGCCACGCCCGCAGTAGAGCCCGAGGAAAAGCCTGAGGGTGACGAAGCGCCGGCAAAGGAAGAGCCGGTCAAAGAACCGGAGGGCGCGCCGGAAGAATAGCAATCGGGCCGGGAACGCGAACCAGTAATGGCGCGGCAGGACCAATCGGCGGAACCCGTTCTAGACGGTATTTTGCCCGAACAAGGCATCCATACCTGCGCAACCGCCCCATCCGTCGGGCAAAGGGGCTTCCCGGTTTCTCAATTCACGGCAGACTTCAGATCCCGCCCGTGCATATTCATTCGGCAGTCGAAGCAGACATCAACGCGAGATTCGCCTTCGGGCGTTGGTACGAGGTAATAGGCATATGTCTCGCCTCGCGGGATCTCCTCATCACATACATCGCAGAACCGAATGCCGTCTTGAACCATGGCATAAACCTATCACGCAATATGAGAAATGATTTCCCTCGCCAAGCGTAAACGAAAATACCGATGCAATGCGTGCCTTAAAACAGTCCTTCGTGTCAGTGATAAAGCGCGTGTCCGAAGTTTTTGTAATGCGTGGCAAAAAGTTGTTTGGCTCACGCTCGTCGCGAAAAATCCAAAGAGATGATCGAACGCTACACCATAAAATTCGGCCCGGCCGTCAGCCAGAAGGAGCTTGAGAAGGCGCTGAATGATCCCACCATTCATGGGGAGGTGGAGGTCTCCAAGCGGATGCACAAAATGAAGGCGCGGATCGAGATTATCGCGGATTTTGAGGACTTGAAGAAGATCGCAGCGATGCTAAAGGAAATCGCAAAAAAGTAGACCTTTATTTTTTGCGTTGTCTCTCATTTCCTTTGGGTCGCGATTTCCTCCTCAATCATCTTGGTTATTTTGCGCTTGTCGAGGTGAACCTCGCGCCGGTTGATCCTGATACTCAGGTTCCCGCCGTTGTGCTCTATCAACTTGATGTAGATGTAATTACCGGCGATCCCCGCGGCGATGCTGTCCACAACTGAGAGAATGATTTCGATGTACTGCGGAATGCCGTACGCCTTGCGCAACATCATCGACTGCATCGTGATCGTCCCGCCTCCGGGAATCTCCTCTTGAGTCCCGGCCGCTAGCGCGTCAGTCCCAAAGAGCGCGGAGCTGAATTCGTTGAGATCTTGGGTTCGTCCGGTGAACTCTATCGTTATCTCGGCCATACAGACCTCACATCACGCCTAGTCTAGCTTTTTTACTTCGTCGCGGTACAGTTAAGGGGAACCAACCCAATCCTTCCATGCCGCTTATAGCCAAGGACAAGAAGCAGTACCTCATTTCACGGGTGCGTTCGGTCATCGCGCAGGACCACCAGATCCCTCTTGACGACCTCGCCGACCGGCTCGATCGCGAGTACGGTATCAAGATCGAGCGGCATTACCTTTCGACCCTCGTAAAGAAGATCTACGCGGAGCGCATCAAGCGTGCCGACCGTCAGACGCTCAACTATGCCCTCGCCGCCTTCGAGGACACGATGACGCAGGTCGTGCGCGTCGCATGGGAGATCGCGAACGACCCGTTCGCCCGCAAGCAGGATCGTGTCATGGCCCTCCGTGAGATCCGCGAGGCCCACAGCGCCGTCTTCGAGAAACTCTTCGACGCCGGCGTTTTCGAGCGCAAGCTCGGAACGCTCGACGCCACGATCCGCAACACCCCGCTCCCCGAGGAACGAAAGCAGGCGATCCGCGTCGCCTTCGACAACTGGGGCCTTCTGAACGCCCCGAAGGAGGATGTCCAACCCAGCAACGCCAGCCAGCCCGGCTGATTACCCTTTCGACAACTTCGAGGCCCGCAAAGAGAGCAGGAAACACCTGCTCGGCTTCTCGCTGATATACCTCACCGGATACTTCACCGACCCTCCCGCCACATTCCACTCACAGCTTGTCCACACGCTTGAGGACGAACATGAGCGCCGCGTCCTTGTCCTCGGGTTCCGCGGCTCAGGCAAGAGCACGCTAGGCAGCTTGGCCCTCCCTCTCTGGGCCGCGCTCGAATATCCCGAGAAATATCCCTTCATCATCCTGATCGCCGACTCCTCTCGTCAGGCGACCCTCAACATTTCAGCCATCAAACACGAGCTCGAGACGAACACCCTCATCAAGCAGGACTACGGCGAGATCAAAGGGAACGTCATCGAGGACTTCAGCCTTCAGGGCGAAGGCGAGGAGTGGCAGAAGCAGAACATCGTCCTTTCGAACGGGGTCCGAATCCTCGCCCGGTCCCGCGGCCAGAAGGTGAGAGGTCTACGCCATCTGCAATACCGCCCGAAGCTCATCGTCGTGGACGACCCGGAGGACGGCGAATGGGTACGCACGAAGGAGAACCGCGACAAGACCGACCGCTGGCTCCACAGCGAGATCATGCCGGGCTTGGACGCCCGGAAGGGCAAGCTCGTCGTTATCGGGAACCTCCTGCATATGGACGCGTTGCTTTCGCGTCTCCGGGCGCCGGGCACGGGATTCAAGGTCCTCGAATTCCCGCTCCTCGACAAGGACGGCATTTGCACATGGCCCGCGATGTATCCCACGGAGCAAAGCCTCAAGGACAAGGAACGGGATATGGGCGCGATCCCGTGGCAGCGGGAAATGCTCCTGAAGATCGTTTCGGACGACGAGGCGATCATAAAGCCCGAGGACATTCACTACTACGACGAGTTCCCGAAGGGCATCGCGGCGATCAAGGGTCACGGGATAGACCTCGCGATCAGCCAGAAGGAAGGCGCGGATTACACGGCGATCGTGTCCGGCGAAGTGTTCTACGTCGAAAACGCGCCGAAGATCTATATCCGGCCCCATCCGTACAACGAGCACGTCACGTTCTTCAATTTCCTCCAGAAGGTGAGGAACATTCCCGGCGAACTCGGCGGCGCGAACCTGTTCTTCGTGGAGGATGTGGCGTATCAAAAGGCCGCGATTCAGGAGATGGAGCGCGCGCTTTTGCCCGTTGTTCCGATGAAGCCGCAGGGCGACAAGCGGGCAAGGCTTCAAGTGGTAGCGCCCTACATCAAGAACGGCACGGTGCTATTCCCTCGGGCGGGATGTGAGGAACTGCTCGGGCAGATGTTCAATCTTGGCGTCGAGTCACACGACGACCTATGTCTCGATGGCGACACGTTAGTTTTCACCGAACGAGGTGAAGTCCCAATAAAAGCCGTGTGCGAAGGCGACCGAGTTTTCACCCGTCAGGGATATAAGCGCGTGCTTTGGGCTGGTCAAACCGGACGGCGAGAAGTGATTACAAGGTTCGGATTGACCGCCACGCCCGATCATCCCGTCATTACGGCGCACGGAGTTGTCCCCATTGCAAATGTGCGTGAATCCGACATGATTTATGTATGGAACAGAAAGGAGGACTGCATCTCGGCAATAGAAGCGGGAAGTGTGAAGTATGCGGAAGAGAGTTCCGATACTACGCCTGCGAGCGCACCGGCAGGTTTTGTTCTCGCGAATGCGCTGGTAAGGTCTCTGTCCGCAATCTCGGCGACCGGTATAAGGGACACAAGTGGAGTCCCGAAATGCGTGCCCGATTTTCGGCTGCCCGTTCAGGCGAGAATCATTGGCGCTGGAAAGGCGATGCTGTCCGGTACGAATCGGTTGATTGGGCGAATCCGCCGCCTGCCATTCTTTACGATGGCAAGGTCTACCGCCGCAATCCTGAAGCCGAACAACGCGCTCATCGCGTTTACTACTGGCGGCATGACGGCAATCACAAATCTCCCGTCTCTCTCCACCGTCAGCTTTGGATCGACAACTTCGGGCCAATCGATCGATTCACCCATGTCCATCACAAAGACGGCAACCCGCTCAACAACCGCATCTCTAATCTCGCCTCAAAAGATGGCGCGAAGCATATCTCCGACCATATGCGCCGGCGCACACCGCAACAGATCAGGGAAGCTCGACGCAACATGCTTTACAACGTCATTCCCGCCGCTGCAGCGTGGCACAAAAGCGAATCCGGCCGGAAGTGGCACCGCGAACATCCGCAAGGATTCGTCCGTAAGGCCCGTCTACAACCTCCTCGTTGAAGGCGCACACGAATTCTTAGCGAACGGCATTCTCGTTCACAACTGCGATGGCCTTGTCTATTTGCTGCAAGGACTCGTCAGTCAGGGGCTTGAGCTGCCGAAGATCCATTGGATCGATGCGTAGCCACTGCGCTACACTGTTGCGCATGAATACCACTGAAATACTTTCCCAAATCGAAGCTGAGATTTCCCGCCTCGAACAGGCCCGCGCTCTACTCACCGGAACCAGCAGTGGCGCAAGCCGCGGTGGCCGTAAAGCGAAGCGGAAGTACACTCTGAGTGCCGAAGCACGTGAGAAGATCGCCGCAGCCCAGCGCAAGAGATGGGCGAAGCAGAAGAAGGAGGCGAAGTAAGCAGCTCAGTCGAGCTTTATCAGACCCGGAGCATCCTCTGCGGGCCGCTCTATGCCCAGCTCTTTTCTAATGTGATTGCGAGCGCTCTGCAACTTTTCATATAAGGACTTGCGCGATTTTTCATATAGGCTCGGGTCCGTTTTCATCCCTGCCACCACCATGTCGCACCACGTGCCAAACGCATCAAAGGAATCTTCGGTGACGCGTTCGCACACGATTGCCACAATAAGTCTAGTTTCGTCGAGCGCTTGCGCAGCGGCGTTCCATCTCTTCGTAGCGGCCGATCGGTTTTCTCGCAAGATCGCCATCTCCTCGTCATCGTCAGGGTTCGGCATCGCCATCGCCGTCCAGTAGGAAAGCAGCGCGTTATCCACCTCGGACAGCCTCTTTGCCGCTTCCAATAACACCTCGCGCTTGAGCTCCCATTGTCTTTGACGCCCCAGCATCCCCTCGTCGATCTTCGCCTCTATTTCTTTCGCAGTTTTTGTGAGTTCAGCAATGTCTTCCTTCGTGGCGAGATTCTCGCCCTTCTTTTTGAAATAGCTTGGAAGAAATGACCCAACGATATAACCCACGACAAGAATGAGCAAATATAAAGCCGCTGTTCCCATGCCGAAAGTCTCTCACCGTTATCCCCTTGCCGAAAGTAACCATTTTGCTACTGTGAAGATAATCCCTCCAAATGTCCACCGCGCTAGAAGTAAAGCGTGTGCCCCACTCTGAAGACCTTTCCCATCCCGGCGAGTTCGTTTTCATACCCAAACGGGAGCCCATTCGGAAGTTCTACAGCGAGCCGCTTACACCGCCGACCGGGGCATTCCGCCGGCTATGGTGGAACTGGTTCGGGAAGAAGTACGAGATCAAACAGATCGTCGAGCTCCTGTGGCCCGAGATCGACACGGTCATCATCAATTGCCCGGACTGCAATCAACCGCTCGCCACGACGAAGAATCACGCGATAGTCAGCCTCGAACCGCTCACCATCGAGACTTCCCTCACCTGCCCCTATTCGAAGACGCACACGTTCAAGGTCGCCGATGGAAAGATCATGACCGCGTAAAGTGGCTTCACCCTCCCTCAATTCCAAAGGCAAGCCCGGATGGTTGCCACGCCTCGTGCGAGGCATCGCCTCGCGCATAGATCCCGAGCTCTACGAACAGGAGCGCGGCGGCTTGACGTTCACCCGCTATGGGCTCACCAAAGCCTCGGGCGGCAAGTTCGGCGACATCGACACGAGCGGCAACCAGTTCGCGATCGAGCGCCCCGGCGGCGGCCACCACATCGACCCGGAGAAGGCGCTCGCGAACAACCGCGGCTACGTCTATGCAGCCGTGAACGCGAAAGCACGCGAAGTGCAGAACATCGACTTCCGGCTCTTCGAGGTGAATGGCAAAGACCACAACGAGAAAGAGCAGCATCCGCTCCTCGACCTTCTGGACGGCGTGAACCCCGACATGATCGGTTCGGAGCTGAAGTACCTCACCTCAAGCCATCTCGACCTTGTCGGCAACTGTTACTGGCTTTTGACCGATACGAAGGGAAATCCGGTAAAGGACGACCTTGCGAAGCCGGACGCGACCTATCTGCTCGACCCGTCGAAGGTCCATCCACTGATTGATAAAAGCTCTTTCCCGTTCCGCATCACGGGCTACAAGATGAAGCTCGAATCGCGGAACATCGTGTTCGATCCAGCGTGCATCATCCACTTCCGCTCGCCGGACCCGATGAATTTCTTCGAGGGCCGCGGCATTGTGCAAGCGGGCGCGGAGTACATCGACAACGACAACTATGCGATGGAGTTCAATCGCAAGTTCTTCCTGAACGGCGCACGGCCGGCGGGCTTCCTTGAGACGGAGATGGTGGCCGAGTCGCAGGTGGAGGCCCTGAAGATCGGTTTCATGGACGTCCACGGCGGCATCGACAACATGCAGCGCATCGGCGTCCTGCCGAAAGGTGTGAAGTGGACTCCCGCCGGCACGAACCCCAAGGACATGGACTTCAAGAACCTCTCCGAGGACATGCGCGACCGCATCCTCGCCTTGTTCGGCGTGTCGAAGACGATCCTCGGCACAGCCGAGTCGGACACGAACCGCGCGACAGCCGAGACGGCGGACTACGTGTTCAGCAAGCGCGTCATAAAGCCGCACATGCAGCGCATCTGCGACTTCCTGAACGAGAAGCTCGTGCCGCGCTACGGCGATGATCTTTATATAAGCTTCATCGATCCAGTGCCGGAGGACCGCGGCGCGCGGACGACCGAGATGCAGGCGGCGGTCGGCAGCCAGCCGATCCTCACGATCAATGAGGCACGCGACGAGTTCATGGGCCTCGGTCCTGTCGAAGGCGGCGATGTCCTCATGGCCCCGAGCACGATGGGACCGGTAGGCGAGCCAGAAGGCGACGGCGACGTGGCGCCGGAGGCCGCAGGAGGCGCGGACAAGCCCCACAAGATGCTCCTCAAGGCGATCGAGGCCAAGGTCCAGAAGGCCGCGAACGGGCAGCGCGTGGCCTTCAGGCCCGCACGCACGAAGCTCGCGAGTCGGGCGAAACAGCGCGTCGCCATGGCGGAATCACTCACAAAGAGCATCACCGACAGGCTCAAGGATCGCCTCGCGGGCAAGAAGTTCGAGACGACGAAAGAACAGGACGAAGCGCGATGGAAGGAGTTCAGCGAGTACACCGAGCAGGCGGAAAAAGACATCGCGGCGACGATCCGCAAGATCAACGGCGAGCAGAAGGCGGAAGTGCTCGCAAACCTTCCGACAGCGATCGGGAAAGCCGTCGATCCCAAGGACCTTTTCAACATCGAAAAGTGGATCTCCATCACGACCGACGCCGTGACGCCGATCATGGAGACGCTCTTCGAGCATCAGTCCCGATCGGCCGCGGCCGAGATCGGAAAGCCCGAGCTCAATCCCTTCAACGACACGACGCGCGCGGCGGTGAAAGCTTCCGTACAGAAAATGTCCGAGAGTTACCAGCAGACGACGCTTGAAGTGCTAGAGACGAAGATCAATGACGGCCTCACCGCGGGTGCGCCGCTTTCCGACATCACGAAGACCGTAGAGGAGATCTACGAGTGGAGCGACGAGAAGCGCGCGGCGATGGTCGCGAAGACGGAATCATTCAGGGCCGCGAACGACGCGCTGAAGAGCGCGTGGAAGCAGTCCGGAGTCGTGAAGACGGTGAAGTGGTACACGAGCCAGACCTCTAATGTGTGCCCGTTCTGTCAGGCGATGGACGGCAAGACCATCGGTATTGACGATAACTTCTTCGAGAACGGCGCGAGTCTTACCGTGGGCGAAGGCGACGACGCGAAGACCATGTCGCTCGATTACGGCGACGTGAGCGCGCCTCCACTCCATCCGAACTGCATGTGCTTCCTGCGTCCGGAAGAAATAAGTATCTGAACACGCATGACGCTCGATTCCGTCGCGAACTTCATACAGCTCACCGTCTCGACGGGATATGGCGCAACCGACACTTCGATCGTGCTTTCTTCCGGAGGATCATCGCTTCCTTCCGCGCCTTTCAATATGGTGTGGTGGAACTCGACCGATTATGTGAATCCGGCACTTGATCCCAACGTGGAGATCGTCCGCGTCACGAACGTCTCCGGAAACACGCTCACCGTCACCCGCGCGCAGGAAGGCACCGCGGCTTCGACCAAGAACACCGCAGGCAAGACGTATCAGATGCTGCTCGGCATCACGGCCAAGATGATCACGGACATCGGCGCGAACCTTCAGCAGCCGTGGAAGCTCGTGAATGTGGACGGCACGATCGACGGCACAAACACCACGTTCACGCTCCACGGAGGCATCACGCCGTTTGACCCGAACTCCCTGCAGATCACCCTTGCACGACAGCCGCAGCTTCAGGGGGTTGACTATGAGATTTCAGGCACTACGATTACGTATATAACCCCGCCCCCGGCAGCCTTGTCAGGCGAGCCTCACATCGCGCAGTACCAGTGATCCGCAAAATCCTCCTCATCGCAGTCAGCATCGTTGCCATCTTCGGCTTGTTAAGGGCGATCGACGCGATCGCCGCTGCTTATCCTCCGGCTCTCGGCGGAACCGGCACCACAGCATCGCCCGCGGCCGGGCAGGTGCTCATCGGCACCGGAAGCGGGGCCTACACGCCCGCATACATCCTTTGCGCGGGGACTTGCTCAGTTTCGAGCGCGAGCGGGACTGTCACGATCACCGGCACCGGAGTCGCAACCAACACCGGGAACTGGGCCGGAACGTGGCAGCTCTACAACCCGTCGGACTTCCTCTCGTCGAGCACACAGGTTGTGAACACCGTGAACGGCGGGTCGGGAACGGTCACCATCACATCAAGCACGCTCGGTGTCGTTTGGCCCACGATTAACGGCAACAAGGCGGCCGCATATCAGATAACCGCCGGTACAGGCGCAACCACAACGGTAAGCGGTGCGACGACGACGATCAGCGTTAGCCTGAATAACGGCGTCACCCAGACGTGCAGCGCAAACCAATTCGTGAATTCGGTGACGAGTGCAGGGATTGCGAGCTGCGGCAGCGTCACGTTCCCGACCGCTCCGACCTATACGTCTGTTGCAGGAAGCGGAATCTCGATCACGCAGGCGACGAGTTCCACGAACACGACAACGACGGTCACATTGAATATCAACGGCGGCAGCGTCCAGAACTGCTCGACGGGCCAGCTCGCCAATTCGCTTTCAGCGACAGGCACGATTACCTGCCAGATTGCCGTACAGACAATCGCGGGTGTGAACACCTCGACGATCAGCTTCGTCGCCGGAACTGGAATCGGCATATCGACGACGACGAACAGCATCACCCTCACGAATGTCGGGGTCACAACGAGCACGGGAAACTGGCAGGGGACATGGCAAGGTACGAACTCGACGACCTATTACCTCGCCACGAATCCTTCCGGCTATATAAGCTCGGCGCTTCAAAACGCCTCTGTCACTGCCACGTCGCCCATCACATGGAGCGCGGCAAGCGTGATCGGCTGCGCCTCGTGCCTTACGACCTCTACCGCCTCCACCACCTATGTCCCTTATACAGGCGCAAACTCGAACGTGAACCTCGGCTCGAACAATCTTGCCGTCGGCGGCACCCTGAACGTCACCTCGACCGCCAACTTCGCCTCAACGACGACTGTCGGTTCTCAATCCGCTGGAGCGAACGCTTATATTGACGCCACGCGCGGTTCAAACATCGCTCCCGCTATTCAAACGAGTAGCTGGACGCTTCAAGCGGAGTGGAGCATTGCGGGAGGAGTTCTTATTGCGGCGGCTGGCTCAAACCAAAGTGCCCAGCCGAATCCTGCGCTTTCCATCACGGCGGGAGTTACCTATGAAGTAAAAATGACAATAGCGACATCATCCCAATATGGCGCTTATTCTATCGGCGGCACAGGCGGCGCATCAACTCTCGCTGGGTCAAGCATAGACGATTATGTTACCGCTCAAAACACGGGGAACTTCATCATAAACTCAGGAGGGGCTGCGCTTGCCATCACTTCGGTAAGTGTGCAGCCCATTTCAAACGGCAACTTGTCGGTAGATGGTTCTTTATCCGTGAAATCGGAAACATCGTTCTCGAACCCTGTGGGATTCGGTGCGGCTCCGTCTTCGTTCCTTACTGCTCCCGTATCAATCAACGGCCCTACTGCTGGCTATGCGATGGTAATTTACAGGAGTGGCAATTCAGGGCAGTATTTGGGCTTCAGCGGCGCGGCAGGAAACACTTATGAGATCGTCGGTGTCGGTGCAAAGAACTTCCTCATTCAAAACGACTCCACTGGGGCTGGAGTCAATTCTGGAGGTATAGAACTGGCAACCGATAATGGTAGTCAAGTTCCTTTGTTCCTAGATACGAACGGGGAAGTGGACGTGAACGGCACGACGGATAGTGGCAACAACCTTCACGTTTCCGGCACCGGCGACTTCACGAGCAACCTCGCCGTTGGCACGACGACAACAAGCACGGCGACGCTGAACGTGGTCTCGGCAACGACAAGCGTGGCGACCTTCGTCGCTACGGGTACTACGACCTCAACGGTTATCACCGGCTCGGCTTCGTCCACCGCTTGCCATGTGATGTACGCCTCCGGCGCGGCAAGTTCCTTCGATGTCGTCGCGGGCATCTCATACTACTTTAATACCAATAATTGTTCATGAAAATAAAACATCTCGTCATCTCCGCAGTCGCTTTTGTAACATTCGCTTTCGCGGGCATCGCATCGGCTTCACTTGTTTCACAGACCGTTCCGACGCCAGGAGCGAATGGAACAGTCCCTATCGCAAGTTCCACGGCAACGGGTGGCATCCAGTGGGTTGCGACATCAACGCTCGGCATTTCGGGAGGAGGGGGGAGCGGAACGGTCACGACCTCATCGGCGGTCACTACGAGCACTTTTCCATTCTGGAGTACGGCGAGCGCATTGTCGGGGACTTCCACTCTCTCGGTATCGGGTACGACGCTGACACAGGCGAACAATCTGAATGTCGGAGGAACTCTGAACGTCACTTCCAGCGTGACACTCCAAGCCACCACGACCGAAAACGGGAACATGGTGATAAACAATTACGATTCCCTCCTTGTAAATCCCGACGTGAGCTTGGGCGAGGGAGTGGGTACTGATACCGCTGTTTTCGGAGCACGTGCGAATCTCGGCATCGCGGTTCCCTTCGCCACGGCATATCAAGCATCAACCCCTGCAGCGTTCGACGTATTTCCGAAAGGACCTACGATTGCAAATGGGTTTGGATCAACGATCTATGGAGCGGCGTGGGAAGACATCTGTTCTTCAGACCTCGACAATTTTGCGACGACGACATATGAGTGCCTACACTTCGGGAAGTCCGTCAATTCGGGAGCAGGTACGGGGTACGCGAACATCAGCACGGAGGCGGGGGGAAATGGAACTGTGCAGAATCTCGAATTGCAGGCGAACGGTGGAAATGTGGGGGTCGCTACCTCAACACCTACGCAAACGCTTACGGTAGCGGGAACACTCGGAGTGACCGCGACATCGTCTCTTGCAACCACGACGATAAGTTCATCTCTCGCGGTAGGGACGACGACGGCCGCGCCTTCGGGTGTCCAACTGTACGCGTGGAATCCCGTGAATCAGACAAGCACTGTATTTGTAGGAGCGACTTCTACCGCAACATCTTCCTATCGGACGGGGTGTTTGGAAATGACCCCCAGCCAAGCGTCAGGTACGACTGTCGTGTACGCCGATTTCCAAGTATCAAGCACGATAGCGTGGCAACTTTCAACTTCGACATGTCTATAAAGAAATATCTCTTATTTTTATTGCTCGGTTTTCTCTTTGTCGCTCCGGTCGCTCATGCGGCCATCGCCTTTGATAACGAAAAGACCTCCGTGTATGCGGCAAGCGGAGTTTCAACCACGACTTACACGATGGGGTCGGGTGCCAATGGGGTTCTGCTCGTATGGAACGAAGACGGGGGAGGTGGCGACCCGCAGACCGTGACGGCGAGCGGCACCGCGCTCACAAAGATAATCGCCGGGTCTGGTGGTGCGGCGTTTGGCATTTCCCTCTGGTGTCTTGCCTCTCCTCCTACGGGGAGCATCATTGTGAAAGTGAGTTCCACCGCGCAGATTTACTATTCGGAAATCTCCTACACGGGTGTTCAAAGCTGCACGCTCGATGGTTCCGCGAGTTCGACGGGAAGCGCGACGGCTGGAACGAACAGCATCACGCCAAGCCACACGAACACATGGATGACCTCCTACGCGGAAAACGAAAGCACCGCGAGTTGGACGGCAACGAGCACTCCTACTGGTTCTGTCCTGCGCGGCAATTCGGGGGAGTTCGGAGATATGTCTATGGTGGATTCAAGCGGTACGATTGCGAACGGATCTGCGTACAAGCAGGGATTCACTTTCTCGGCCTCCACGGCTTACGGCATCGTATCCGCGACGCTTATCCCATATGCCGCCGCTCCCGCTGGACCACCGAATCTCGATTATCAATTCGCGGCAAATCTGAAACTAACTGGCAACGCTATTTTTCGATGAAATCCTTCCTCATCCTCTTCGGAATCTCGCCCTGCCATTTCGCACCCATTGTGAGTTGGGACCCTCGCCATCACTACTGCTCGGAGTGCGATAAACGAATCCGCTAACGAATGTACGGCTTCTCCGGCTACGGCACCAACGCATATGGATCAGAACGGCAGAGCCTCCTCGGCCCGATCGTTCGGCTTGGGATGCGCATCGTGCAGAACGGCTATAACGCCGTACTCACGCTCATGCTCCGGTTCCGCAATCTCACCCTCTCGAATCCCGCGACAAACGACAACACCCTCGAACTATGATCCTCCAGCCCCAGATCGTCGGGCAGAACGACTACGGATACGAGCTTCCCTTCACACTTGAGGACGGGAACGGCAATGCGGTGGATATTACGGATGCGTCCCTCACGATAACCGTGCAGGACAGCCAAGACCCGACTGGCGCCGCGCTCTTTACGGGGAACATGACTGTGGACAGTGGCCCGGCCGGCACCTGCCATTACACCGTCGCATCAGGCAATTTCCCCAATCCCGGAACGTTCCTCGCGCAGGTGACGGCCACGTGGTCATCGACCGAGGTGCTCACGTGGTCCGGCATCACGATCATCGTCGAGCCGAAGCTGCCTAAATCGAACAACTGATATGCCCGTCACCGGCACGCGATCGACGAACTACGAAAAGATGGAGTGCAGCAAGTGTCCGGCCATCATCCTGCGCCGGAGGGGAGTCAACAATCCTGTCTGCCAATCCTGTCGCGCGCGCCGCGAGCGTGAGCGGCATCGGAAAGTTGTACACATATCCAAAAGGGCTTGACGTTCCTACGATTAGGGTATGAACAACAAATCCTTAATTGCGGGGCTCGCGGTCCTTGCGATCGTGGGCGGGCTTGTCGGGGGGTATGCAGCAGATAAATTAACTCCGGTGCTTGGCGGTGACTTCGCAGGAGGGATCGCTCCGTCGAACCTCGTCACCGCGACCACATCCGGAGGGCTGACCGGCAACGGGTATGTCTATCCGGTCGGAGCGTTCTCATCCGACGCGGCGAGCGGCCTCTCGGTAGGCGGTTCGGACCAGTACCATGGCCTCACGGCGTATGTGACCGCGAGCGGAACACCGGCCGTAGTGGCCACGCTCGGACCCCTCGGCGCGACGACCTCGACGGCAACGACGACTGTCACTGTCCCGGAATCGGCCGGCCTCGCAGTCGGCGCGATCTGCAGCGGCAGCTCCGCGACGACCACGGTCTACGTTTCGGGCTGCATACTCGCTTCGACGAACGGCGCGACGGGTACGGCGACGGTGTACTACAGCAATGGCACGGGCGCATCGCTCGCAGTACCGACCAGCACGGTGTTCCGCCTTTCGTTCGACGAGCTTCCTTACTAAACACTAATCACCTATACGGTGAATGAATCCCTAAAGAAATTCTCGCAGGACCTCGCACTTCAACTGAAGGCATCCTTTGCGGCCGAGTCCGTCGGGGATTTTGTGAAGCAGACCAAGGCCTCCGGCGACGACCGCACCTTCGAGGTTGTGATGAGCACGTCCGACGAAGACCGTCAGGGCGATGAGCTCGACCAGTCCAAATGGGACCTCAAATACTTCACGCTGAACCCGGTCGTCCTCTGGGCGCACAACTACGGGGGTTTCCCGATCGGGATTGTCACTGACATCGAGATACAAGGCAACAAGGCGGTCGCCACGGGCAAGTTCGCGCCGGCAGGCATCAATCCCGAAGCCGACCTCGCATGTTCGCTGTATCAGCAGAAGATCCTCCGCGCCGTCTCTCCCGGATACATCCAGAACGACGACGGCACCCGCGAACTCCTTGAGATGAGCTTCTGCCCCGTCCCTGCGGGAAAGTTCGCCCTATCGTTACGGCAGGTGAGCGCGCTCGGTATGTCCACACGTGATCTCGTGACGAAGGGCTTTTTCTATGAGACGAAGGGAGCGGTTCCCTACAAGGACCACGGCACAGCCGACCCGGACACCGCATGGGACGGCCCGGCAGAGGTGAAAGAGTGCGGCGACGACATGGACAAGCTCAAGTCCATCTGTGCGTGGTTCGATTCCGAAGACCCCGACGTGAAGTCCTCGTACAAGCTCCCCCATCACCGCACCTCCGATTTGAAAGCTGTTTGGAACGGAGTGAAAGCAGCGGCGGCTGCCTTACAAGGCGGCAGAGGGGGAGTTGACATTCCCTCCGGCGACGTTGCCGCCGTGAAAGCTCACATCGCCTCGCATTACAAGGAATTCGGCAAAACGCCGCCTTGGGAAGAGAAGTCCGAAAAGTCGCCTCAGATCGGCGACCGCTGCGAGCTCGACGACGGGACGCCCGGAATACTCGCAGACGATCCCAACAACCCCGGCAGCCTCGTATGTGTCCCCGCGAAATCCACCAAATCCGAACCAATGAACCAAGAACTCACAAACAAATTCAAAGCAGAGCACGAACGGCACGGAAAGGCCTTTGCGAAGGCTATCGACGAGTTCAAATCGATCGACGAGTTCACGAAGGCTATCGACGGAGAGCAGGACGAGCACCTCCAAAACACGATGAAGGCCATCGACGATGGCTATGCGCTCGAAGACCAGCAGCCGAAGAAATCCATCGACGAATTCAAGTCGGAGGTCAAAGCGGAGCATCTGAAGCACGTCAAAGCCGTCGATAAGGCCATCGATGAGTTCAAGTCCGCCCATGAGTCCGCTACTGGAGACGACGACAAGCAGAAGGCTATCGACGAGTTCACGAAAGCGGTGGGCGACGAGCTCGACCGCCATGAGAAAGCCCACAAGGCCATGTGCGACGCGGAGTTCGGTCAAGGCGAGGACAACGAAGAGAAATCCGTGCAGGAGCTCATCACGAAGATCGGCCGGCAGATCTCCGCGAAGAATAAGGAGAAATTGAAAGCCATCTTGGAAAAGATGGAATCCCACCACAACGATGTCACCGCGGCCCTCAAGGAGCTTATCGGCTCCGATGACGGCGGCGGAAGGGAGGAACCTTCCCCGAAGCCCGAGGCCGAAAAGCCCGACGGCGACGAGAAGGCCCTGAAACCAAGGTCGAGCACCTCAGGAGCAGACGCGGATTTGGAGACTTACCTCTTCACCCAGCGGCTCGTGAGGCAGGTCAAAACTGCTTCCGAAGGTGCTCTCCGCCAGCTTAACGACAAGATCAGGGCGGCGCGCGCTTCGGGCAGATAGACCTATCCCAAACACCAAATAAGTGGAAAAACAAGAAATCTTGGATGCGGTCTCTAAGACCGTTTCCGATGGATTCAACGACTTCATGGAGAAGTCCCTCGTTCCGACGATGGAAGAGATCTCCGTGAAGACCGCACGACAGGTCGTCGAGCGGGCCATGGTGGAGCGCGCCGTCAAAGGCCGCGACATCTCCGGCATGACGACCGACCAGAAGGTTTCGTTCGCCAAGCAGGTGCAGGCAGTCTTCCGCGGCAACCGCGAGGGCGCGCTTGTCATGAAGGCAAACGAAGCGCTCATCGAAGAGCAGGACAATCGTGGCGGCTACTTGGTTGAACCGGAAGTTGCGGCAGCGATCCTTCGTATCGCCGCTTCGGTCGGAACGATCATGAAGCAGTGCCAGAACTGGCCGATGAAGACCGATGAGTTGGGCATCCCCAACTACACCGGTTCATTCCTCACCGGCTCCTATGTCGGCGTGGATCTTCCGGGAACCACGACGGGCCTCACGTTCGGTCAGGCCGTCCTCATCGCCCGCAAGTGGCAGCTCGCCTTCACCGTTGGCAACGACCTTTTGGCCGATGCCTCAGTGCAGCTCGCGGACTGGCTCATGGCAATGGCAGGTGAGGCGCTCGCGAACATGATCGACCAGCAGGGCTTTGTCGGCGGCGGCAGCGTCGCAGGCACGGCTTACACCGGTCCCTTCGTCGGCATCTTCAACACCGCGAACGTGAACACGTACACGATGAAAGCTGGCAACAGCCAGACAACGTTTGCGTCGTTCAATCCGGTCACGGATGCAGCGAACGTCATCGCTACACTGGAGGAATCCATCTTGGACGGCGCCGCGTGGTACTTCCACCGCACCGTCTGGGCGGCGATCCGCTCCGCGCTCGCTTCGAGCTCCGGCCTTCCGTTCCTGTTCCTTTCGGGAGCAGGCAACGAGCTCAAGGACGATGTAGGCGGCGGTCCGATCCGGCCGGCTGGTTATATGGCGGGCTATCCCGTCTATACGAACCGCTGGCTCCCGGCGACCACCGTCGCTTCGCAGACCAGCCAGCCGTTCGCCATCTTCGGCAACCTCAAGGCGTGCGCGTTCGGCGACAAGGGCGACCTTCGTGTCGCGCAGTTCGAGTCAGGCTCGTTCGGCGGCAAGGAGATCGCGCTCGCAGACCAGCGCGGCATCGTCTACAAGCACCGCCACGCATTCGTGGTTGTGCTCCCCAAGGCATTCACGGTCATTTCTACGGCAGCGTCGTAATCTCGTGAACTCCTCTCCGGTTCGCGCCGTTTCCTCGGCGCGGATCGGCGGGGATTGGGAATAAACCGCCCGTCGGAGCGCGCCCGCGCTCCGTCCCTTCCGATTAAAGTCGAAGGAAGGCAGGGGCCAATCAATCAAAACCAATGAGATTTAACGTTTATGACAATACGCTGCTCATCGGCGGTGTATCACTCGTCCCGCAGAGCTTCACCGGCTCTACCGCGGTTGACGGCTCGTCCGTCAACACGTCCGGCTATGACAACGCTGCAATCCACGTCTATGGCGCGGAGGCATCGGGTTCCCCGTCTGCCGCAACGCTCGTCATCACGCTCCAAGAGAGCTCGACCGGCACCGGCAACTGGGCGAACGCGCTCGATAACACCGGCACCGTCATCGGATTCACCCTCAACTGCGAATCCGCCGCGGCGGAGAACGTCGCCCGCATCGAAGGCCTCAACCTTAACCGGAAGCAGTACCTTCGGGCGGTCGTCACGCCGGCCTTCACCGGCGGTTCGTCCCCCGCGATCCTCGGTTTCGCCGAGATCGTCTTGGGCAACGCCGAGCAGAAACCCGTAGATTCGACCGTTTCGAACACTTAGTCAATAGGTTTTCGAACCTTCGTCCCGTGGCACTTCCGGTGAGGTAAGTGCCACGAAGCGAGGGTATTTCCCTCGACATTTCATGGCTGAACAAGTCTCTAAATACGCGCTCACGACGCTTTCTCGTGTAAAAGACCGCCTCGACATCATCATCCCGGACAACGACGCCGTTTTGACGCGCATTATCAATGGCGCCACCGACTACATCGAGCGCGAATGCGGCGAGACCGGCCTTGAAGCATATCCAAACGACGGCCATTTCGTGCAAAAGACCTACACGAACGAGGTTTATACCGCACAGGGCAGGAAGCAAGAACGGCTTGTCCTCCGCAATTCGCCCGTCACCTATCTCCTCGTCACCGCAAATCTCACACAGGGATCGTCGAGCGTTACCGTCGCGCCCTACACTGGCATCGTCGCCGGGATGCAACTTTACAACATTCAGGGTCTATTCCCGCAGGGCACCACAGTTTTGACGGTTGGCAGCAGTGGCGCGCTCACCATGAGCCAGCCCGCGAGTGTCACGCAGACGGGGGCTGTGTTCGAGATAAGCGGCCTTCTATCCTTCCAGTGGCGCGCGGGAACGCCGAGCAATCCGAACTGGACCGATTTTATTCAGGACCAGTACGAGCTCGACCAACAGGGGCACGCTGGAATCATCCGCGTATACGGCTCGATTCCCGGCCTCTACAACAACATGATCCGCGCGAGCTACGTCGCAGGGTATCCCGTGGATTGGCAGAACGCCGGCAACGGCTCCACGCATCAGCTTCCCTCGGACCTTACAAGCCTCTGCGAAAACATCGTCGTCCGGATCTACAAGCGCCGCCAGCTCGACGGGAAGGCGAGCGAGGCAATACAGGGCGCGACCACCGCGTGGAGGGACCAGCTCGACGCCCTTGACCGGAATGTCATCAATAATTACCGCCGCGTCGGCAACATTTTCTGACTTCAATGAACGGAGCCTCATTCTCAGTTTCAATACCCAACCTCCCTGCCCTACAGGACGCGCTCGCGCAATATCCTGCGATCTCGCAGCCGATCATCCAAAGGGCGATCGTTGCCGCGCAGGCGATCCTCGCAAAATTCACTACCGCAGCCACAGTCCCGGTAAAGACCGGCTACCTCGTGCAGAACTGGGCGTTCGAAGTCGGCAACCTCGTGGCACGCTGGTATCCTCGCGCGAGCTACGCCCCCTATGTGGAATTCGGCACCGGGCCGCATGAGATCAAGGCGGTGAACAAGAAGGTCCTCGCTAATACCGCTACCGGCCAGATATTCGGCCCCATCGTCCATCACCCCGGCACGAAGGCGAATCCGTTCATGGAACGAATCGTCGCCGGCGCGCAGCCCGACATTGAGACGCTCTTTGTTCAAGCGCTCAATCAGGTAAACGAAGCGCTAGCATCACAAGCCAATGGCTAATACTCCTTCACAAAATATCAAGCAGGCGATGGTGAACGACCTCCAGTCGCTCGTCTCGTCAGGGACGCTCGGGTCAGTGGTGGCCGATGATTTCACGAAGCTCAATCCGCTTGACCGGACGTGGGGCAAGTTCCCTGCGGCGCTCGTCATTCCGCCCACCGTCGGCCAGTCGCAATATGAAGACGTCGCAACCAACCTTCGCGAATACACGTGGTACGTCATGGTGGTCACGACCCCAGAAAACCTCCCGAAGAACGATCCGACGTACCTTGAAGGGCTGATGGACGCCGTGCTGCAGGTCTTTGACAACGACGTCACTCTTCAGGGAATGGCCGTAGGAGGCGTAAATCCGGCCATCCTTGACCCGCCCGGACCTGTGAGTAGCGGCAGCGTGACATTCGTAACGATGTACATCACAATTAAGGCAAAGGCCCTCGTACCGGCCGCAGTGCAACAAACCTAATCACCACATTCGTGGACATTCAAGACAAGACGAACAAAATGATGAGCAGTCAAGACGCCGAAAACAAGGACGTCCAGCCGACCTATTCGCGCGCGGCGTCTGTCCTTGAGAACGATTATTTCTATCCCGAAGCCAACGGCTATCAGGCTATGACGGTCCGCGCGGCGACCCGCGAGGACGCGCACGCGATCTATCTCGCCAAACGGAAGCCGGTGAATCCGGAGGAAAAGGTCGGTGAATCAGAAACCATTATCGAATAACCATGTCACAAAAAGGAATAGGTCGGCGGTTTAGCATCGGCATCGCAAAAGAAGTGACTCGCGGAACCGCCATATCGTCGGCCAACCACTGGCTCCCGTTCAGCGACGCATCTCTCGACGAGAAGTATGAGAATGTCTCACAGGATGAGGCATACGGAATCATCGAAGATTCGGTAGGCCAGTTTCGCACGAAGAACTGGGCCGAAGGCACGCTCAAGGTCCCTCTCACGGACCTCAGCCTGCCGCTCATTCTCTATGCGATGTTCGGCGCGAGCGCGGACAGCACGCATTCCGGCGAAACCGTCGTTTACGATCACAAGGCGACCGTGGGGGAGACCGCGCAACACCAGTCGCTCACCCTTTTCATCCACGATCCGCTTTCCGGTGTGGATTACTCGCACGCGCTGGGCGTTATCCACAAGATGGATCTGGACGTGGAGCTGAAGAAATTCGCGGAGCTTTCTCTTTCCGTGAAGGCCCTCAAGGGCGTGGCGCAGTCCTCCTTCAGCCCTTCCATCGCGGCAGAGAACCGCTTCCTCCCTCAGTACATGACGTTCAAGTACGCGACCTCGGTCTCCGGCATTTCCGGAGCAACCGCGATCGCCTTGAAGTCATTCAAGCTTTCGGTGGATGCGAACATCGAGGACGATGACGTGCTCGGCAGCATCGCGCCAATCGACTACCTCAACAAGGAGTTCAAGGTCTCGGGCTCGCTGGAGGCGATCTGGCAGAACGAGTCGGACTTCAAAACAGTCGCACTCGCGACGCCGAACGTTCCTCAGGCGCTTTCTGTCGTTTTACAGAACACCGATGTCAGCATCGGCACCGTTCCGTCGCATCCGACGGTCAATATCACGCTCGATCAGGTCTACTTCACGGCAATATCGCGCCCGATCAAGATCAAGGACCTCGTCTACCAAACCATAAAGTTCACGGCTACGTATTCAACAGCAAATTCGGAAATGTTGAACATCGTGACCACGAACACCGCAGCCACGAGCGCATAGCCAAATTAACGACAAAACCCTCACCACAATGCCAGAACGCAAGACAAATACAGTGACCACGCCTTCCAACCACACCGTTGAACTCAAGGAATACATCTCCGCAGGGGAGTTTCTCGACATCAACGACGCGAAGCAGGGCGAGGAGCTTTCTAAGAACGAGCTCGCAAAACGCCTCGTCGGCGTCGCCATCGTTTCGATTGACGGCAAGACCGATGACATCCCCAATGCTCTCCGTGCGCTTCCCCTCGCGGATTATCTCTTCCTCAGCAAGGAAGTGACCAAGATCGTGAACGGGGATTTTACGGAGGCGAAGACTCAGCCGAATTAATTTGGCATGAGTTCTTCGCCATCGGCCGCGCCTATCTCTCTCCCGAACTGAAGGGCGTTCTTCTCTGTCGGGAGATGAAATGGTCGTGGGAGACCTACCGCTCGCAGCCCCAATGGCTCATAGCGAATCTGCTTCTCATACTCCAAAGCGAGGCGGAGGAAGCTGAACGCAAGTCGAAGCACTGACCTTGCAAAGGCAACGTCAATATGTCTTAGTTAAGGAGGTCGAAATCAAACAAACATAACTAAGCAAACAGATGCAAGAAGCACTTGCTGTCCTTCTAACCATTGCCGTGCTCGTCGTCATTGCGAGTCCGTTCGCCCTCATCATTTTCGGGGCGATTTATCGGGCAAAGCAACATAAGAAGGTATGGGACGCGGCAGACAAATACATCCACTCATAGCGCATGGAGTCCGAGCTTGAGATCCTCATATCCGCTGTCGATGAAGCTTCGGGAACGATAGCCGAAGTTGGCGACTCAGTTGCGGGGATGGCCGATCAGGTCACCACATCTACCGGCGCGGCCGCCGACAGCTTCGCCGAGTTCGGACTGCAGGTGGATGAAACCACTGGCGAAATAACGAATGCACTGCTCACACAGGAGCAGTCTTTTGCGCTCTGCGCCGACATGGTAAATGCGTCGACGGCAGAAATGGAAGACCTCATGGTGGAGGAGGGAATCTCCGCGACGGAAGCCGCGGCCGTCATTACAGAGGCGAACGCGACCATCGCATCGTCGAGCGAAGCGGCAAGCACGGCGTCGGCCGGCGCGTATGCAGGACTTGCGGCGATCGCCGGAATAGGCTTCTTGGCGATCGCGAATGTAATAAAAGACGCCGTTTCGTCGGCCCAGCAATGGGACGAGACCTCCGCCCAGATCGCGCAAATTCTCAAAGACACCGGATCGTCCATCCCGCTTTCGCAGATTCAGGCGTATGCCCAGCAGGTGCAGGCCACGACGCTTTTCACGCAGCAGGATGTTCTTTCGTCCGAGGCGCTCATCGTGAGCCACACCCAGCTACAAGGTTCTTACCAAGAGACGACCGTCTTGGCGGCCGACCTCGCGACCAAAATGGGCAGCGATCTTCCGAACGCGACCCGTATGCTCACGAATGCCCTCACCGATCCTGTCGCGGGACTGAACCAGCTCATCCGTCAGGGCAATATCGACTTCCCGGCCGCCACCGTCACCATGATCGAGAACATGGCGAAGGCGGGCGACACCGCGGGCGCGGATGCCGTGATTCTCCAGACGCTCCAGAATTCCATCGGCGGCGTGGCTCAGGCGGCTGCAGGTGCGCCCGGCGCGGCGCTCACGCAGCTCAGCAACCGGCTCACTGCCCTAAGGACCGTGATCGGAAATGACCTCCTGCCGCTCCTCGACGCGGTTGCAAGGGACCTTGAACCCGTCATTCAGGACGTCAGCAATTGGGCTGAGGCACACCCGAAGCTCACCGATGCCATCGTGCTCGGCACTGCGGCGCTCACCGGACTGCTCCTTGTCGTCGGCCTCATCGGTGTCGCAATCATCACCGTGACGCCGGTCGTTGAGGCAATAGGCGTCGTCATCGCGGCGCTGAGCGGCCCCGTTGGCATCGCGATCCTCATAATCGCCGCCCTCACTGCGCTCATCATCTCGAACTGGACGCTTATTCAAAGCGTCACCGAGACCATCTGGAACGGCATTTACACATATTTCGTCGGGGGATGGGAGCTGGAGAAAAACCTCTTCGCCTCGGCGCTCGACGACATATCTCACATCTGGGAATCCGCATGGACCGACATGAGCGCCTTTTTGGGGAACATCTGGAGCACCATCCAGAACACCGTCAAGACGGGCGTCGATTATGTCATTTCAGCCATCAACGGCTTCATCAACGCGCTCGACGCGATCCGCATTTCAATACCTTCAATTTCCATTCCCGGCACGAAGCTCGCCACGCCCGCCATCAACCTCGGCTTCTCGATCCCCGACATTCCGATGCTTGCCGCGGGAGGTTTCGTCACGCAGCCCACGCTCGCGATCATCGGCGAAGCCGGTCCGGAGGCGGTTGTGCCCCTCTCACAGATGGGCGCGGCCGGCGCCGGCGGTCAGCAGATCGTCATAAACGTGAACGGCGGCCTCTTCTTAAACCCACAAACCGTGAAGCAACTTGCGGACTATATCGCGAAAAGCATCAACACGCAGGTCCGAGTCACGAACTATCGCACCTGATCCATGGCCAACCCCGTCAAGATCCTCGACAACGGGACCGACATCTCCAAATCCGTCGATTGGAAGAGTATCGACGCTGTTTCGGTATTGACGAAGGAGACCGGCACTTTCAAATTCAATATCCGACAGGGCGTCGGTCAGACCTATCCCGCGAAGACCATTCCCGTCATAGGCGACACGATCGAGCTCTACGACTCTACCGGCATCATCTGGGGCGGCACATGCACCGAGGTAGAGCCGATCATCTCGGGACTCCTAATCACGTGGCAAGTCACAGCAACCGACTGGAGATTTTTGCTCGACGGAACTTTGGTCAAAAAGAACTACTCCGGTATGGATCCCGCCGACATCGTGGCGGACATCATTAATACGTTTTGCTCGGGCAAGGGCTTCAATCTCGACGGCGTCCAGCGCGGGAATTTCCTCGTCGAGACGATCAAGTTCAATTACCAGCAGCCGTCGAAAGCCCTCCAGTCCCTCGCGAAGCTCATCGGGTGGGACTGGTTCATCGGCCCCGATAAGACCGTTTATTTCTTTCTCGGCGACGTGGACGACGGCGATGGAGGCGGCGCGGTCGGGGACGGTGGCGTGGCCCCGATCACCGTTGACGCGACCTCCGGCGAAGTGGAGTGGAACTCGCTCGACATAGACCTCCAGATCACGAACATGCAGAACTCGGTGTACGTGATCGGCGGCACGCTGCCGGTCATGTTCACCGCCTCCAACACGAACGATGTATATCCGACGAACGGCACTGCCAATACCTTCCCTGTCGCTTATGCATATAGCTCGGATACGATTGTCGTGCTCTTGAACGGCGTGCCGCAGAGCGTCGGCGTCCTGAATCAGGTGACCGACCCTTCGACTGTGGACGTGCTCTACAGCGACTCCGGGCGATTCATTCAGTTCACTGCGGGCGCGCCTTCGAGTGGACAGGTAGTGAAGATCTTTGGCACTGCGCAGGTCCCGATCGTGGCACACGCCCAGAACTCAGAGAGTATCGCCCTCTACGGCGAGCGGCAGGGGGTGGTGACCGATTCCACGATCACGTCCGTTCCCGAAGCTCAACTACGCGCGCAGGCGCAGATCCTCCAGTTCGGCCATCCCGTGTACGACGTGAAGTTCAATACCCTCATTCCCGGCTGCCAGATCGGCCAGACGATCAAGGTGAACGTCCCTGCGATGGGGATCACCAATTACAACCTTGTCATCAAGCGCATCGAGGCTGTCGGTTACGCGCCCGGCGACGACAATTTGAATATCGACGGGATGCTCGAATACCAGATCGAATGCATCGGCTCAGACACGGTGACCTTCACCGACCTTATGACGACGATTTTGCAGCAGGAACAGACTCAAACCGATGTGTCCGACGACACGATCACCGAGAACCTCGAAGAGGCCGATGAGGCACTCGACCTTACCGACACCGTGACTGTCACTGCCGGATCTCGGCCGTATGAGTACGGCCCGACTTCTCCACAAGCCCGCTATGGTTTCGCAGTCTATTTGTAACTATACTGATTACATACTATCTAATGAAAGAAGGACTAAAGGTTTCAGGAAAGATCACCATCCGCTCACACCCCGCAGGGACGCTTCATCTCTATCAGAGCCTCGTAGACTTGGGAAAAGTGGCGCTCGCGCGTGAGCTTCTCGCCGACGGAGAAGTGGAAGTAGAACAAGAGAATCTGATCGTCGATTCCTCCAACTACGGCATCGACATCCTCGTGCAATACCTTATCAGCGCTTTCATAGGCTCGTTCAACTTCCCGCTGGGCATCGCGTGGGGCGAGATTGGCACCGGCAGCACGACCCCGAGTGCCGGCGACACCGGCCTCACATCCCCCACGAACCGCGCGGCGGTCTCCTATGCCGCCGATTTTGGCCTGAACACCGCGCAGCTCCAGTTCTTCTTTCCGGACGCTGTCCTTGCGAATGAAACGTATTACGAATGCGGCTCGTTCATCGGTGGCGACGCCACAATCGGCACCGGCAATATGTTCAACCACGCGCTCTTCGCCACGCCATATTCAAAGTCCTCGGGTTCAGACACGACTTTGGAAATAGACATAAGCTTTGCAAATTCATGAAATCCCGCCCCATCGGAACAGACCAAAACATCTTGGCATCGCATCAGAACGACAGGCACGATGATGCGCGCGGTGGCAGCTTTCTTTTGGCGCATCAGCAACTCGGGGCGCTCTCGCTCGGTACCAATCCTACGAACGGCCAGACCGTCACCTTCGATGTAAACGGAACGAACATCGTCGCAACGTACGTGACGGCCATCGGCTCGGCCGCGAACAATATTCTTATCGGAGTGACGGCAGCAGCGAGCGTACAGAACCTCCTGAATTGGCTACGCCGTCCAGACCTCACGAACTCGAACCAAATCGCCGCATCACTCGGAAATCAGGCGCTCCTCTCGTATGTCGGCTGGGCATGGCCCGGATCATCCACGACGATCGTGCCGTTCTCTCTGAACAAGAATGTGAACGGCATCACGGGCGGTCTGACGAGCTTCAATATCACGACCACGGTGACGAGCGGCACATGGACTGCCCAAACCATGCAGCTTTACGTGGAAGACGGCACATACTATATCGGCGGGGTCCAAGTGAAGTTCTTAGGAGGGTCAACGCCGACCGTCACGGCTCCGGTTTCCCATCCCCGGATCGACGTGCTCACGATCGACACGAGCGGCACACTCGCATGGACAACGGGCACCGAGAGCTCTTCCCCGGCCGTCCCCACGTATCCGTCCGGGAAAGTACCGATCTGCGAACTCTACAACGTTGTGAGCGAAACCGCGCTTTATGACACAGAAAATGAACAGAGCGGCGAAGGCTACGTTCAGGCGGACGTGCGGCCATTTACATCGCTCCAAGCAGGAGGCTATTCACCTGTTGCGAACGGCACCGGGTCTGTTTCTTCATCCACCACGCAGACCATAGCCCATGGCCTCGGCAGGATGCCAGTTTCGCTCGATCTGATTGCCACCGTCATCACTTCTACCAGCATATTCGCGAACTCCATCGGAAATTACAACGGCACGCAGAGCGTATGCGTTAGTTTTACTGCGACCGCATCATCAAGCCTGATCGCGGACGTCTCTAACTCCTCACACCAAGCAACCGCGACCGTTACGTGGGACGCCACAAATTTCTACCTTGTGTGGACGTTCAGCGGAACACCGGGAACCGTCGATTATTCGTGGAAGTGTATGTAATCCCATGGACGACGAAGTAAAACTCCCCACCCAGCCGGGCAGTCCGACCTCTGAACACGGCCAGATCATGTTTGCGATGGGTAAGATGTTCGGGCGGCTTGATGCCATTGACCAGAAACAGGCGTATGCGAACGGCCGCACCGGGAAACTTGAGGACGCAGTAGCCGACATCAATAAATGGCGGGAGAAACAGAGCGGCGAAAGCGTTGGCAAGAAAGCCGTCTGGGATGTTCTCAAGGTGCTCGCTGGCCTGATCATCGGGGCGCTCACGGCTTACTTTACTTTCCATCACTAGCTACGAGTTATGCACTATGGACAACTGCTAATAAACCATCACAATTAAATCAAATGCCACACAACCTCGGCGCGAGAGAAAGAGTAAAGCTTTCGGATGAGCGAAAGCTCGGAACTGCGGTCGCACTTCCCGCCACACACACGCCGATCGATCTTTCATGGCTTCAGGTCAATCAGCAGGGCGAAACCCCGTTCTGCGGCGAGCATGCTGCTTCGCATTTGCAGGCGATCTTGGAGCACGCCGCGAGCGGCACGATAAATCGTTTCTCCCCGCGCTACGCCGCGATCAAGCTGAAGACACCTTCCTCGCCTGTCTATGACGGATTTTCCGTCGAGGACGGGACCGATATGACGGCAATCTTCAAATTCCTTCAGACTGTCGGAGCCGACCTCTACGAACCGCTAGAGAACGACGTGACGCTGCCTTTGACAACGTATCTTGACCCCACTGCGGTCACCGAGAACGACGACCTTGAAGCGACGAACCATAAGGATGTGGATTTTGCATACGACGACACGGTGAATATTCAAACGATTGCTTCGGCGATCTATCAATGGAAAGCGGTCATCCTGCTCCTAAAGTGCGACGACGGATTCTGGGGGACTGCAAATCCTACATTTACGCAACCGCTCTACGGCCACTTCGTGACCGCGTATGACTGGGATGACACCGGCGTCTGGGTAGTGGATTCAGCCGAACCTAATCTTGCCTACTCGCTAAAGCACATCGACCAGAAGTACTTGACGTCTGAGTTCTTCTTTGAGCTGGGAACGGCAGTGGACGCATTGCCGGTGGAACAGCAGACCGTGTCTGACGCCTCAGAAGCGGTTCAGGACGTGACAGAGGATACCCAAGCTCCGGCCGCCGAGAAGGAAACCCTGCTGCAAGAGATCGAGCAAGTGGTGGAAGAGATTGAAACCGTAATCTGACGGACCTAAAAGGTCGAAACTAACAACAAACAAAATGACAATCTCAGCATTCGAGCAGGCGGCGCTTCATGCGTGCAAGGTTGCGGCATGGGTGATCGCCTGTGCAGCCATCCCGGCGCTCTTGGCGCTCTACTCCGGCAACGTTTATTGGATGGCTCTAACGCCCTTCATCAACGGCATCGCCGCGGGATTGAAGAAGTGGTCAGGCATCCAAGCCGCCGTAGCTATTCAAGCTGCGGCCGCCAACGCAGCCGCAGCAGCAAAGCAGCCCTCCGCGCAGTAGAACTTCCACACCAGTAGCTCTCACGGACGGGGAATCCCAGCTAAGCCGCGCGGCTTGCTCCTACAGGATTGCTACTGGCGTGGGCGTTTTCGAACGTCCCGGCTACCTCTTCGCTTCGACCCGGAGAGGCGGGCGGGGCGCTTGGAAAGGAATCCTCCTCGACAGAGATTCCCCTGCTAACCGGCACCAGCCGCCCTTTCGTACTTTCACAAATCAACGTCCTCTCAAATGGGTCTCATGACCCCAACCTTGCATTAACTGGTGGGTACGCTAGGGTTAGTTATATAACCCCACCAGTTAATGGCATTTAAGAGCCCCGAACGAAAGAAAGAATGGATGCGCCAATGGTTTCTTGCAAATAAGGGCAGGATTTATAAAAACCAAAAAGCTTACCGCCGAACACAAAGGCAACAATTTCATGAAGAACTAAACCGCGCTCTCGGTTCCAAATGTAAAAGCTGTGGCTTTAGTGACACGCGGGCATTACAGATAGACCACATAAAGGGTGGCGGCCGGAAAGAAAGGGCGCGTATTGGCAACACGTATGCCTATTTCCTTTATATGGTCAGACTGCTCAAGAGCAATCCAGAAGAGTTTGTTGCGACTTACCAACTCCTCTGTGCCAACTGCAACTGGATTAAGCGCCTCACTCAGGATTCCCCGGAAGATGTCAGCGAAACCTCTCGTTGATCTTCCGGGGCATCTTTCCCCACCCGCACCTTAAAAACTGAAAAGGAGAATTATGGAACAGCTACTTGCTCACACGGGAGCTTCCAAGCTCTCGCGCGACCAACTCGTAACCATCCTTCCGCCCGAGGCGACGGACACCTTTAAGCCCATCGCCCACGCGGACCTCATCGGGAACGTCCTTGAGGCGCTCTCGTACCGGCACATTAACGTAGTCCGCGACGAGTACGCGGTGACCGACGACGGGATGAAGCTCTTCGGGGTCCTCGACCTCGAATCGTCCTTCGAAGGCTGCAGATTCTCGCTCGGGATCCGGAACGCGAACGACAAGTCCATGCGTCTTGCGCTCACGGTCGGGTACCGGGTCTTCGTCTGCGACAACATGGCGTTCCACGGGGATTTCACCCCCGTGCTCGCCAAGCACTCGAAGCACTTCAACCTGCAGGATGCGCTCGCCATCGGCATCGATAGGATGCAGCGCAACTTCGAGCCGATGCGGAAGCAGGTGGAAAGCTGGAGGAACTTCCAGCTTTCCGATGCCGCCGCGAAGCTCGTCATCTACCGCGCGTTCATCGAGGACGGTCTCGAAGCGCCGAAGCACCTCTCTCGAGAGGTCCATCGGCTCTACTTCGACCCGCAGTTCCCCGAGTTCCAGCCGCGCACGCTCTGGAGCCTGTCGAACGCGTTCACGTCAGCGTTCAAGGATCTCGACCCGGTTCCTCAGTTCAAGGCGACCGCCAAACTTGGCGGATTCCTCGCTTCGATGAATTGAGGCGCCCCATGATCCCAGACACCGATCTTCACACGCTGAAATCGCTCTCCCGAGCGGTCCGGGGAGGGACACTCGACGCGCTCCGGCTTGCCGAACGCGCCTATGCGATGGGATCGGAAGCGTGCCATGCGGCACTCTCCCGGTCTTTCGCCCCTCCCGAAACCTTCAACCTCGACGAGCTCGAACGGATCGCCTTCGTGAGAGCCTTGGAAGCGAGCGGTGGGAGCATCCTTGCCGCCGCGCGCCTCTTGGGCATCAGCAAGACGAACGCGTACCGGAAAGCACGTCGCTACGGAATCCGCACCGGGCTTGTCTGCCCGAACTGCCACACTGCGGTCCCGCGGAGGCCGGCGTGCAATCCCGCATGACGACCCATCACAGGAAACCCCGCTCCATCGGCGGAAAAAGTGAGCCACGCAACATAGTCCGGATTCCCGGAAACAAACATGCGGCGTGGCATCTCTTGTTCGCAAACTTCACTCCTGAGGACATCGCGCGCCTCATTAACGAAATGTACCTCGACCCGGATTACGAATTCATCGCGATCCGAAAGGAGGAACTATGCGAAAGCTTTCGGCTCTTGTCTGGCTCCTCATCGCGCTCGCGCTGATGTGCTTCTGCTTCTGAAAGGAGGAACCATGGTCATCGGAAGAATCACCTATTGCGACTACTGCAACGAAGCGTGCTTCCCTGATGACTTCACAACCATCCAGATCGAAGCATCGGGAACACTCCATACTTTTTCCTTCCACAACCGCAACGAATCAGACTGCCTCGCGCAGAAGCTCAAAGAGCTGCGCGCGCAGTTTTCGGAGAATACATTTGCAGACGCCCCCGAAGCGTAAAACAAGGAGAAGCAATGGTCATCGCCGCGGCCCTAAATTGGCCGCGGCTTTTTCTACCTGTGTGCGCTTTCTTAGTGTCGTCGTGGCGGCGATCGCGGCATGAATCTTTACGAGCTCCGCCTCTGCTTCTGGACGATTGCCGATGCACGTCTTGTCAGCGAGATACTGAAGATCCTTTTCAAAGCGTCTCAATCGCGCGAGTCTTTCATCAATTTGATCGATCGTTTCCATCTGAACGTGGCCCATACGAAGAATCCTACCCGCGCGGCGGCGCTTGCAATCTCCCACTTGCGTGCCATGCTTAATCTTGTCGCTAAACCCCAATTGCCCCGGTTAAATCACGGGGATGCGCGAATCAGCGCGGGCGATAGATGATTACGGGCCAGCGTGACCATCGAATCGCCACACACTTTGAAAACCCTATGCGTCGCCGCGTTTTTAGCCATTTTTACCCTCCCTTCCGCCCGATATAGCGTCATTCCCTCAGCCGAAGCCCAAAGCCCCGCACAGGTCAATTTTCAGCCCGAAACAGCCATCCTAGAGGCCGGCCAGCAGCTTTCCATCGAATACGGCTCCCGACCGCCCTATAGCGGCCCCACATTCGCCAAAAATGAGCCTCTCAGCCCCGATGAGGCCCAAGCGGTCATTCCGTACCTCGGAGCCTGCGAAAGCCGCTGGAAGGTCGTAAAGGAGGTCGATTCAAACGGCTTCTACAGCTACGGCCCGCTCCAGATCCAGTCCTCTACCGCGGCGCTCTTCAATTCGCTCGACCACACCGCCTACGACCCGATGAATCCGTTCGACGCGATTGACCTCACTGAGATCGCACTAGAGCACGGCTACCTCTACCGCTGGTCCTGCGCGAAAATCCTCGGAATCGTTTCCTCGTAATAAAGCCCCTATCCCGCTCGTAATATTCTCCGGATGGGCTGTCATCGTTCTGGCAGTCAGACGGCTTTATCCATAGGCGCGATATGGGGCGCGCTGAGGGTCGAACAGGTCGAAACTGACCGTGACCTTTCGCATGAAAAGCTAAAAGAAATATCTTTTGCGCCGCCGATTTCTTCCGGTGTATTCCCGGGACGGCGGCTTTTTCTTTTGCCATGCGCATAACCTTCGCCGTTTCTTCGCTATACTGCTGCAATGGGCCTCGAAGTCGGCGGGGCCAATTTCTGCGTCAATGCATCTCACAATAGACGGAGAAATTTATGTCCAAAGGCAAGCACTACTTCATCGACGAAACCGCCGACAATAAATTCGCGGTCCGCGCGAAGGGCTCCGATCGGGCGGGCGGACTTTTTCGCTCCCCAGCAGAGGCTCAGGAATATGCGAAGAAGCTCAATCCCCACGACGAGCCAGATGTTGAACGGGTATGGAACGAAAGGACCGGCGGCCGTGATCAGTGGCGGAGCATGGGATAAACTCTGTCAAAACATCGACGGCACCACCACCCGCACTTATCCCCAGCCCCCCTTGCGCGATCCTGCAGGTTTGCTTCAATGAGGATGTTCCCGAAAGGGGACGACCGGGAACCGCTTGCAAAAACCTTTTGACGGCGGTTTCTAGTGAGGGCTTCGGCTCTCTCGCAACCTTATACGTTGCGAACTAGAACCCCGGTCAAAGGGTTTTCTTTTTCAAAACATCCTGCGGGTTGGGTGAGCGAAGCAAACAGCCCCCCGTGGTCGCAGTTTGAATGTTGCACTTGGTAACCCCGAAGCACCCCGACGATGCCAGAAACCAAGCGTGCGATCTCCGTCCTCCCCGGCGGGGACGACGAACCCAATGTACGGACTCATACCGTTGCGGAGAGTGGGGAGTGAAGCGGCCGGAGGAATTTCGTTCTTTGAAAACTTGGGGCCAATCAACCTAATGACACGAGCAAAATTTCAGTGCAGCAATAAAACAATCACGACCGATTCCGGATGGGACTATCTTGAGAACGCATCAACGACGAAGGAAGTGGCGAACATCGAGCTCTTGCCGGTGACGGGTGGATCCGAGGAAAACAAATCGTTCTTCAAATCGACACCGAACGGCAAGATCGAACTGCGCGTCTTGAATCTCGCGGCCGCAGAAATGTTCGAAATCGGCAAAGAATATTACGTGGATTTCACAGTCGCAAATTAAATTAGCCGCCCCAAGTTTTCAGAGCGCGAATGAAAAACCGATTTCGCCGCTAAAAAAAGAAGGGATCACCCTGCTCTTAACCCCTCGCACGCCCTCAAAAGCCATAAACCGAGTTAAGAGTTTGAAGAGTAGACTCGACGGAAAGCCGTAGGCAATTCGCAAGGAGAATGAGCAATGAGAAGGATTTTCCTTCCTCTCGTACCGATCGTAACCGTTCTCATATTGACTGGCTGTCAGGATGATCGCGTTCCACCGTTAGAAAAACGAATCGCCGAGCTGGAAACCAAGGTGAAAAACCTTGAGGAGCTTCAGGAGGCGAGAGCCAGCGCCAATTCGATAAAGGAAGCCGATTTCAGAGATTGCGTTTCGCGCGCCGACGACGCATTCGATCACTCACTCCGGATGAATGGTACGAAAAGTTCCGACGGATCATATGCGGTTCCTACGAGTATTCTTGAGCAGATTCAGCGGCAAAAAGAGGGGAAGCTTGAGGAGTGCAAGCTCCTTTATAAATGACGGCCGAAAATTCAGTCGGCAGGGAAGTCGCTTACCTCCCGAACATAAGGGTGTGAGGAAAAGGCAAATCAGTAATCGGCACCGTAGAAGATGTAATTTTGAGTGTCATCTCGGAGCCCAATTGGCTATAGAATATGGTGCATCATGGCTGCGAAAAAGACAGTTTCTGAGCCTAAACGCCGCGCGCGCAAATTTCCTGCGTTGACATTTTCCGAGTCTCTTACCGTCCCAGAAGCAATTCAAAAGTATGCAGCGGGGCAGAAAGTCCGCAGACTCACACTTTTCGAAAAACTGAACAAAGAGCCCGACAGTGCCGACTCCCGTCGCCTCGTGACTGCGTCGGGTCAGTATGGCCTGACAAAAGGTAGCTATCAGGCGGAATATTTGGAGCTCACTCCGGAAGGCAACGAATCTACGAGCGACGAAACCAAGCCACGGAAAAAGCTAATCACTCGGTTTGGGGTCGCGATCGCAGCGATTCAGCCCTTCCTGTTCCTTTACGAGAAAATCAAAGGAAACAAAGTACCCGCTAGAGAGGTCATCGCGGATTATCTAACCGAAGCTGACGTTGCAGATGATGAAAAAGCAGAGTGTATCGACACCTTTATCCTAAACGCCAAGTTCCTTGGTCTTCTGCGAACGATCGGAGCATCCGAGCGCCTCATTCCAATAGAACAGGCCGTAGAAGAGGCCCCAGCAGAGACGCCAAAGCCCGGGGCGTCAACGTCAGGAATCGAATCTGTCCTGTCGTCAATACCAATAATCCCACCAGAGCCGGGTGCCCAATCGAGTAGCGAAAACTTTGCCAAAATCTGTTTTTATATCACGCCGATCGGTGACGAGGAGTCGGAAGAACGTCGACATGCCGATTTTCTGATGGAGTACATCATCAAACCGGCCGTCAAGGAGTTCGATTTGCTCGTCGTTCGGGCAGATCAAATGGGCAAGCCCGGAATGATCGGGAAGCAAGTCATCGAGCACATTCTCAAGGCGCGTCTTGTTATCGCCGACCTGTCCTTTCACAATCCGAACGTCTTTTACGAATTGTGCTTGCGCCACACTACAAGGCTTCCCACAGTGCAACTGAAGCGAGAAGTAGATAAGATTCCATTTGACGTAAATCAATACAGAACAATTCCAATCGAAACCCGTGATCCATACACGCTTGTTCCCAAGCTTCAAACATATACTGCGCAGGTCGCGAACCAAGTTCGACGAGCGCTCGAAGATTCCGATTCGGGCGACAACCCAATTTCTCTCTATTACCCGAGCGTCAAACTGAGTTGGTGATGAGCTCCAGTCCGCACCAACAATTCCTCACCGAGAAGCCCTCTTAAGCCCACGCCGGTTGCATCGTTTGGTCGGCTCTTACTGCTTCGTCGCGCGCTACCGTATTCACTTCGGCGCTAAAGCACGCAGCGCATTGCACGGTTTCCGGGTCAGGGCCGGTCTTGGGATCGACAATTCCGAAGAAACCGTTCCATTCCGCATTCCAAACCTCATCGCCTATGTGTGTTTCCGCCCATACACCGAGCAGTCCCTTGCTGCCGCAATTGCGGCATTCGAGATCGTAGAACGCCCATCCTCGCATAGTTGCACCTTCAGAACGTTATTGTGGGCAGGACGCCGATTCTAGCGATTACTGCAGTCAGGAGAATGCAACTTTTGTGGGATATGGTTTATTTTCAGCGCCACGTAGCCTTCACGGCCTGATTCAGTGATTCCTGCCGGCTCGCGATCCACTGGCTGTAATGCTTTTCGACGATCCGCGGGGAATTTCCCAAAATCGCCGCGACCTCCGAGACTGAAACCCCTTTCGACAGAAGGCTCGTGGCCAACGTGTGGCGCCAGCGATGCGCGTGGATATGGATCTTCGCCACCTTCCCAAGGCGCGCGAGGGTCCGCTGCCAGTCCGAAATGCCCGACTTGATCTTCCCTTCCCCGGACCAGAAAAAATACTCGCCGTTGCCGTTCATTTTTTCGAGCGCCGCTTCCACGTCGGGATGCATCGGGATCCTCACGAGTTTCCCGTTCTTTGTCGTCCGCAGCGTGATCTTCCCTCCCAGAACTTTCTTCCGGTCGAGCCGGACGGCATCACCGATGCGCAGCCCGGTCCACCGGAGGACCGCGACGAAGGCTCTCACCCTGTCCCGATTCCCTTCCCCGTAGATCCCCCACGCCGGGAATTTCCCGATCGCCTCGTCGATTTTCTTCAGCTCGCCTGCCTCATAAGGCTTGCGATCGACAGACAGTTCCTTCGGGAGCTTCAGGACCTTCGCGGGATTTTTCGTGATCCAGTCCCGCTCCACGCAGAACTTGAAGAATGACCGGAGGCGCTCGATCTTCGTCCGGGCGGAAATGTTCGACAATTTCCATGACTCCCGGAACCGCGAGAGATCATCAACGCTCACCGTATAGACGGGAACGTCGCCGAGGAATTCCACGAGCTCACGCTTCAAAAGCTTGTGCTTCCCTATCGTGGCTTCGGCCGCGCCGCTCACCTCGTACTGGGAAATGAGCCGGTCGTACGCCGCAGTGAGAGAAACGACGTTGTCCTTTCCCTGAACTTCCCAATCCCGGATGGCTTTGTTCGCAGCCTCCCAATTCGTGAGATCGAGCGACTGTCGGACCTTTTCGCCCCGCAAAACCCCCTGTACCCAGATGGGACACGAGCATTTCGCGCGACGCGCACTGTATTTGCAGGTGGCCCGATGACGGCGATAAAGGCTGAGCATGGCGTCCTCCCGAGTACGTGTGGAGGACGCCATTGTAAACAGTTCTGTAAGCTATTGTAAACAGGACGCTTAAATTGGTGGCGGCGGATGGGATCGAACCATCGACCTTGGGGTTATGAATCCCACGCTCTAACCAGCTGAGCTACGCCGCCTGGGAGAGAAGCAGTTCTGATCATACAAATCGTGTTGCGGGACGGTCAATCGGAGCGTTGCCCGGTCTCAGGGTGTCGATTTGCTGAACTGGAGAGAAGTCAGGGTGGAGTGAGCCGCTTCGCCGCGTGGGTTCTGCCGTTCGAGCCGGAACCGGGAGACAAGATTCTGCAAATCCACCGCCAGGCGGGAGAGGTCGGAGCTGGCCTTCGCGACGTCCCGCGTTCCGGCGTCCGAGAGATCGATGACGCGCACCGTTTGCGCCATGGTCCGGCTGACTTCCTCGATGGCAGAGGTTTGTTCGGTGGAAGCGGTGGCGATCTGGCCGATCATGTCCTTGACATTGTCGGAAGCCTGAATGATACCGTTGATGGAGGAGCCGGCGCGGGAGGCGCTCTCCGCGCTTTCGTTCACGTGCACGATCTCGGTCCGGATGGACTCGACGGCCTTCTTCGCATCGGCCTGGATGTTGGCGATCAGTCCACCCACCTCGCGGGTGGCCTGGCCGGTTCGCTCCGCAAGCCGGCGCACCTCACCGGCGACCACGGCAAAGCCGCGACCCTGCTCGCCGGCGCGCGCCGCTTCGATGGCGGCGTTGAGGGCCAGCAGGTTGGTCTGCTCGGCAATTTCGCTGATGACGGAGATGACCTTGCCGATCTCGCTGGAGCTGCGGGCCAGCCCCTCGATCTGCTCGCTGGTGGCGCGGCTGGCCTGGGTGAGACTCTGCATCGCGGAGACGGTCTGTTCCACCGTCTGTCCGCCCTGATGCGCCTGCCCGCGGGCCTCGACAGCGCCTTGCTCGGCGCGAGCGGCACTGGCGCTGACCTCGGCGATGGCCGCTGACATCTCCTGCATGGTGGTGGCGATCTGGTGGCTCTGATCTTTTTGAGCGCCGGCATTATCGAGAAGCTGCTGGGAGGAAGCCGAAAGCTCCACGGCCGCGCTGGCCACGAGCTCCGCGTTCTGCGCGACGGACTGGATGGTTTGGCGAAGGCTGTTCTTCATGCCATTGAGCAGGGTTCCGCATCGTCCGATCTCATCCCTGTTTCTGACCACCATATCGTCCAGGGAGAGGTCGTTCTCGGCGATGGCCTGGATGGTGGCGACCATTTGGGCAACGCGTCCCACGATGTTGCGGGCGATATAGCGGGCCATGGCAAAGGCAACCCCCAGACCGAGGAAGGCGAGGATCACCAGTTCGATCTTCACGCGGGTCTCGGTGGTCTGTTGTTTTTGACGAGCCACCGCTCCCAACTCGTCTCCCCGGGCAGCCAGGGCCTTCAGGGAATTCGCCGTTTGGTTACGCAGAGCTACGGTCTGGGAATCATAGAGCAGGGCTACGGCCTCTTTGGCGTTGCCGGCACGCCCTAACTCGATGACCTTGTCCATCCTCGACCGGTAGCCATCCCAGCTGCCATGAATCTGGGAAAGGACCTGCTTTCCCTTTTCCGTATGGACGGCCAGGCCCAGGGTAGCGAAGTCATCCGCCAGCAGCTGGGTATTGCTGGCGTACCGCTCGAGTTCCTCCTGCCTGCTGTTATCCAGGAGGAACCCGCGCGATTCAGCCTTCTGATCGTTCATCCGGGCTTCGATGTCATGCATAACCGCAACGGAATGCGTCTTGTCGACGACATCCGCGGACAAAGCAGCCAGAGTAATGATGGAGGAGTAGCTGACGGCAGCGACGATCACGAGGACCAGCAAGGGCGCCCCGAATCCAACCGCCAGCTTCATCCTGAGGCTGAGCCTTTTCATGACTTACTCTCCGGTGGGCCGATTCCGCCGGTCAAGGCTCGAAATGAGCTGCCGCCCTCTTTCGAGGCTCAGCGGAAGGCCCATCTGGAACCAGAAGGCCTGCCCCTGCGGTTTGTTTTCGACCAGAGTATCGCGTTCGTATTTCAGCGCCAGGGCCGAGTGGTGTCCGAAGGGAATGAAAACCTCAGGTCCAACGGCGAGATCGCGACCGCGGTTGCCGTCCCCGACCACGACGCCGTGCTGGAAATCGTTGGTGGTCTGGTCGTACAGGTATCCGTTGATGCCCAGAGCCAGCCGGTGGCTGACTTCCCGCATCCCGGCGTATTCCCAGATGAATTCGTTGCCGCCGTGATAGCTGGTCGCCGGATCGCGGAAGTTGACGATGTACAGGAACTTGGAGCTGGCTTCCCATGCTCCCCGATGGGGAAGAAACGTGAACCCGCCGACCGGGGCGACGGCGTAGTTGTGCTGGCCGATGTTCAGAATGTCGCTCTTCGCATACGAGCCGCCGGGAAAGATGACGTCTCCCTCGTAATACCAGTGCCACGAACCCGTGTTATACCCCACCTGAAAGGGGCTGAGATCGACGTTGCTGAGGCCGGTGCTGCTGAAATTGCCGGGGGCAACGTGGAGTTCCTCGTAAAGAACAGGAACGGCGAGGTTGCTGTTCAGCCTGCCGCCGAAAACGGGGACGTTCCAGTTGTGCACGACTTTGAACGCGTTGGCCAGAACCCGCAGCTTGAATTCCGGAGCGGCGCTGAGGCCCGAGGAATTGTTCATCTGGTTGGCCGAGTAGAAAGCGGTGAACTCGAAGATCACCGATCCGTTGGGCGGCGGCGTCAGGCCGGGCTTCACGGTTTCCACGCCTACTGGATAGACACTGCCTCCGTTTTCGGTCGCGTTGGCGGCAGCGGCCAGGAGGAGGATTGCGAGGAAGACGACCGAACCGCGCCAGGCGCGCCGGTTGGTTCTGGTGGTGAGAAGAGTTTCAAGCACTGAGATTTCTCCTTGTCGGTCGTCCTGCGAGCGGCCGGAAAGTCGAACTCCGCCGTCACTGCAGCCTGGCTCGGCACGCCCTGCCAGGTGGGACTTGCCTTCCTGATCGGCGACCGTTTCGGGGACGTGAAAAGAGGGATCGATGACCGATTGCAGAACAGCCAATGATGACGGACCGCACTTCCGGTGATCGGTTTCTGTACACGCCATCCCGGCGGCGGTACACTGCCGGGTGCGATCGATTCCCGAAAAAACTGAAAGATCCTGGTGGCCATGACTCGAACGTTCGTTGCGGCAGGCGTTACTCTTCTCTCGCTGCTCGCTGCCGGCAGCGCTGTTGCTCAAAAACAGATCGTTCTGGAGCGCCGGGACGCCACCGTCACGCTGGAACCGTATGCGCCGAACGTGGTGCGCATCACGATGAGCCTCAAAAAGGATCGCGCCCTCGCGCCTCCTGGTTACGGCATCACGGCCGAGCCGTCGGAATCCGGCTGGACCTACGAGCACACCGACAAGACGGACACGTATCGCTCGGATCGCATGACGGTGGAGATGCCGGTGCCGCACTACGATCCGAAGAGCACGAAATACTCCTGCGACACATGCCAGTATTTCTTTGGGTCAACGCCGTGGATCCCGCTCACGGTGACCGGCGCCGATGGCAAACCGCTGGTCAGCCTCAATGGCTGGTCGATGAGCGTGCCGAATCACAAAGACGGCAACGCGCAGGTGCTCGCCGATGTGCAGCCCTCCATCGCCTACGACCACTTCGACTCACGCCCGGCGGACGCCGCGTATTTCCAGGTGGGGGCCAGCTTCCATTCGCCCGACGATGAGCACTACTACGGGTTGGGGGAGAACCAGGAGGGCTTCCTCGACCATCGCGGCCGTCCGATCCATTGCTGGAACGACTACAACGCGCCAGCCGCGCCCAGCTTCTGCGTGCCGTTCCTGGTCACCAACAAGGGCTATGCGATTCTCTGGGACAATTCCTCGAAGACGACCATCGAGGCCGGCTTCAACGAGCAGACGCGGTGGGTCTCCGAAGTCGGCGATCGGGTCTCCTTCTTCGTCATCGCCGGCAACACTACCGATGAGCTCTATTCCGGGTATCGGCTGCTGACCGGCGACACGCCGATGCTGCCCAAGTCGGCCTACGGATACATCCAGTGCAAACAGCGCTACTCGACCCAGGCCGAGGTTCTCGCGGTGGCCGACGGATACCGCGAACGGCATCTGCCGCTGGATACGATCGTGGTCGACTGGTTCTACTACACCAACATGGGACAGATGGACTTCGATGCGCGCTCCTGGCCCGATCCGAAGGCCATGAACGACAAGCTGCACCAGATGGGCATTCAGACGATGATCAGCGTCTGGCCGCGCTTTGTGCCCACGGATCGCTTCTACGCCGAACTGGCCGAAAAGGGGTGGCTCGAGCATCTTTCCGACGGCACGCCGACCAACGGCATGCCTTACGATCACGCCGGCTCCGACATCGACACGACGAATCCCGATGCGGCGAAGTGGTACTGGGACACGATTCGCGACAACATCCTGAGCAAGGGATTCGACGCGATCTGGGCCGACGAGACCGAGCCCGATCTGCCGCCGAACGGCAGCTACTACTTCATTGGGCCGGGCACGGAATACTTCAACGTTTATCCGCTGTTTCACACCGCCGCGCTCTATAACGGATTCCGCAAGGACACCGATCACCGCGCGCTGATCCTTTCCCGCGACGGATATCTCGGCGTGCAACACAACAGCGCCATCGTTTGGTCGTCGGATATTTTCCCGACGTGGGACACGCTGAAGCGGCAGATTCCGACGGGGCTCGACGTGGCGGCGTCAGGGTTGAATTACTGGAGCAACGACACCGGCGGCTGGCAGTATCTGCCGGCGGTGCATCACCCGGAGCATCCGCCGCTGCTCGATCCCTCCGACGCGCGGGACAACGTCGGAGGGTACGACGATTATCCGGAGCTCTACACGCGCTGGTTTGAGTACGCGACCTTCCTGCCCATCATGCGCACCCACGGCAGCCGCAAGCACAACGAGGTCTGGTCGTATGGCAAGCAGGCCGAGCCGATTCTGGAGCAGTATCTGAAGCTGCGCTACGAGCTGATGCCGTACATCTATTCGCTGGGCTATTTCACGCACCAGACAGGCGCGCCGTTCATGCGAGCGCTGTTCATGGACTTCCCCGGCGATCCCAAAGTCGCCGACGTTGGCGACGAGTACATGTTTGGTCCGGCGTTCCTGGTGGGTCCGGTGACCGACCAGGGCGCGACCACGAAACAGGTGTATCTGCCGGCGGGCGCGGACTGGTACAACTACTGGACCCACGAGCATTTCCACGGCGGGCAGACGGTGACGGTCGACGCGCCGATCGATAAGCTGCCGCTGTTTGTGCGGGCGGGGTCGATCATTCCGCTGGGCAGCGCGGTCGAGAACACGAGCGAGAAACAGAGCATTACGAAGGTGCAGGTTTGGCCAGGCGCCAACGCCGATTTTGCCCTGTATCAGGACGACGGCCGGACCTACGCCTACGAAAAGGGTGACTTCCAGCTGACCCGTCTGCACTGGGATGATGCGACCCACCAGCTGACGCACACTGGCGCGTCGGCATGGGGCGAGCCGGATATGCAGATTGTGGAGTTGGTACATCCGCCGCGACGGTGACCGACGGAAGCCGCAGCGCTGCCAGAAAGGGATCCGCCGCGCTGCATGCCCCATGGTTTTCCATCAACGTTTCAATAACTTAGGGGACTTCTTTTAATTGCAACCTTAGCCAGTCCTAGCCGCCGTGCCCCCTAGTGCGCGTACTTGTTGATCAGCGTGATCGCCAACACAATCACCACCACCGCTGCGATCAGTCCCGATGCCGCCATTGTTCCCAGACTCATAATGTCTCCCGTCCGTTCCTCCTCGCGGCCGGGGTGCGAACTCCGGATCCGTACCGAGGAACGTTCCAGGATAGAGTCTTCCCGCTGTTCGCTCAGTGATGGCGATCACGAAGGCTGAGGGCTGATCCCCTTTGGTAAGGCCTTCCTTTTGGGGTCGGATTGGTGCGCTGGTTCTCGGACAGGCAGAAGGGAATCTAGTCCGACCACGGGGCGGGACTGCGCTCCCAGCGGTGCTTGCGCATCTTCTGGATCACCCCAGCGTCGAGGCCTCCAGCAGGGCTGAGGGCAAGGTTGCCGCGGACGTGTTCTTCCTTGCGCATGCCGACGATGATGGTGCTGACAACGGGATTGGAAAGGATGAATCGGATCGCCAGCTCGGGCAGCGTCATGCCGGAGGGAAGGTCTTCGCGCAGGCGGTCGACGCGGTCGAGGGTCGCGTTGAGGTTCTTCGGATTGAAGTAGCCTTTGCGCCAGTCGCCGTCGGGGAAGGTGGTGTCGCGGGTCATTTTGCCGCCGAGCGAGCCCTCGTCGAGAGGGACGCGGGCGATGACGCCGATATTGTGCTCCTGGCAAACCGGGAATAGCTCGTCTTCGGGATTCTGGTCGAAAACGTTGTAGATGACCTGCACGGCATCGATGAGGCCGGTGCGGATGGCGCGGATCCCGTTGGCGGGCTGCCAGCGATTCAGGCTCAGCCCGAAGGCGTGGATGATCTTGTCGTGCTTGAGCTTTTCGACGGCGTTGCGAAACTCGGGGCGGTCGGTCCAGCTATCGTCCCAGACGTGGAATTGCAGCAGGTCGATGGTGTCGACGCCGAGGGCGTGGCGGATCCTATCGGCATGGGCGAAGACGTGATCGGCGGGGAAAACGTCGTTGTAGTCGTAGGTGGGTAGCGCCGGCCAGCGGCCGTTCTTCGGAGGGATCTTGGAGGCGGAGTAGAGGCGCTTCCCTGGATTGGCGGCTAAGGTTTTCCCCAGGAAGCCGTCGCTCTTCCCTTCTCCGTAAGCCCAGGCGGTGTCGAAGAAGTTGCAGCCGAGATCGACGGCCAGTTGGAGGGCGCCGAGCGATGCTTCATCGTCGGAACCGCTCCAGCCGCTCATGCCCCAGAGGCCACAACCAATGTCGGTGACGGAAAAGCCGGTTCGTCCCAGCGTGCGATGTTGCATCGTATCCCCCCGAGCCTGTCGTAAAAATCAGTGCTCTTCCCTTATAGACTGCGGGAGCCTGGTACGCATCCTGCGCTGGTCTCAGGAGGCAGCTGGATCGGAGGGGGACCAAAGTACTGTGTGGGATCCCCCCCTCCCCCCTGGGGGTTCGGGGGCTGATGTGGTGCATGTATTTGATTCCACGGGGGCGCGGTTTTCGCGGTGGCGCGCACGTATTTGATTCTTTAATTGGTTGCGGGTATCCATTGTGGTTTCTTATTGCTGCGATGCGCCCCGCCGGCGAGTCCCGTCTTTCTATTTGAAAACAAAATGGAAGTCGTCAACGAATAACATTCCAAAGCCTGTAGCCTGTAGCCTGTAGCCTGCAGCCCGCAGCCTGCAGCTGGCAACCTGCGGAGAGTTTCGAAGCGTGAAGTGTGAACCGCGCTGGGAACAAGACAAAAGGCCCAGCCGCGGTGGCTGAGCCTTTTTCTTTCTTTACTCTATAAGTTCAGAATATCACATGGAGAGAATAAACCGGCCAAAAATGATTGGGTGTAAGTGGCGCGGAATCAGCATAAGTTACTTTGGGTAAGTGGTGGAAACTTGACAAGAAAAGCGGAAACCGGGTTTTGGGCTCAAAAGGGTCCGTGTGCCTCCCACTCAAGCCAAAGGAAGGCTTGAATGGGCCACCCGTCCTGAAGCGGCTCCTGGTGTGGGAGCGGGCCGAAATAAACCCGGTTCGTCCGGTTGGGCAGGCTCATTGAGAACCATCGGCGGGTTCCGGGCATCGGCCATGTGAAGCCCGTTTATGGGTACTAGTCCGTGGGGCGGGCGCGCTGGCGTGTCAGGGCGTCCCAAATAGCGGCAACCAGAGGGCCGTCGGCCCAGCCCTCTGCGGCATCTGGAAAACCGGAAGTCTCCTCTTGCGTTCCGGAAGGTCATCGATCAGTCCGCCTCTGACCGCACAAAAACTAGGGCCTGCCGAGCCCGATCGCACGCGTCTCGAAACCGCTGGGTGCGAGGCCATCTATTGGCTGTCAAGTTAACGACCACTATCTCCAAACTAAATATTCGTCGCGCTTCAATGCAATGACATCACTGATTATATGAGGGTCGCGCTCAAACAGACGCTCCGCAGAGGCCCCATGCATCTCAAGAATATCGCGCAACGAAGCAGGTAGCACGCCATACAGCTTGCGGGCTACACGTACTGCATGAACGAAAAGAACATGATACGAATGGAAGCTAATAAAATGTCTGCGGGTGGATTTTCGGATTGCTTCGTCAAGAAGTCGCACGGCATTTTCAAATAGGTCTTCGCAATCAGATCTCTTTAGCTGATCGTCGTGCTCCACAGAAGCCAACTTAATAAGGGCGCATGTGGTCAATGGCATTGGGTGGTCTTCAATCCCAACTGCCTGTTCTGAAAAGTCGCGGGCGCGAGAGAATTGCCAAGCCTTCAGCGCCGCTAGGGCTCGCTGCTCCCAGTAACGACTGTTCCATCCCCACTCGGACTCAAGCTGTGCGAACCATTCTAGGGCTCGATCCTTCAATGCAGGAACTAAACAGCCGTCTGAATCCATCAGCGAACGCGCGAGTCGCGTTTCTGGCGTGCGAGCCATTATTGTTTGACGGTTAACATAGGGTGCAAGTGCTAGAGTAAGTTGACGAGAAATGTTAAAGATTTCATCAAGGGTCATGCAGTGCTGCAACATTTGCTCGCCGATCACGCGATGTCGAGGACGAACGAATTCATATTGATAGACCTCCACCAGCCCCCGCAAAGTACCGGACTCCAGCTCCGAGATAACAGTTCGTTTCTCGGTCGTGTCAGAGATCGCTCGGTAGGCAGCGCCTAAGCGAACCGGAGTTCCGCAGGCGGCAGCAATGCAGATTGCCCCATACAATGCCTTGGTGTCGCCATTGGCGAGAGAGCTCCATTCGCTCTGGAGCCTCTCGTGAAGGGTCTCTCCCGGCACGACCTGGAGGAGTATCGTGAGTATTTGCCCAGCCCAGCCAGATGCCCCGGTCGAAGTAAACATCGTTGCGAGTTGCACCTCGGTGAGTCCGGCATAGCGACCAAGCTTGGAATGCGCTCGCAGTTTGATAGCCAGATCTGAAGCTTCAGGCAAAGTCAGCACGGGTACCTTATCGAATTCCAGATTGGCGATCCCGTACAGATTCTGTTCGACGGCGCTTTTTCTCCCAGAGCGCACAGCACAAAGCAAGAAACAGCGGCCGGCCCCGCTTGGATAATTCTCGATGAACTGACGAACTTGGATTGCGTGCGTATCTACATCGTCAATCACAAGAGCATACCCGGACGCCTCTGGTAAGGACTTTGCGATTTCAAGAAGTACTGCTACGGGAAGGCGGTTCTGGCCGAGAAAGAATAATGTGTCGATCTTTTTCTCTGCGAGCCCTGTTGCCGCCCTCATCAGGAGAGTTGTCTTTCCTTCCCCAGCGGTGCCTTCTATGCAATGTATGTGAATTGATTTCGCTGAGGTGGCTGCAAGGAATTGGCGGGCTTTTTCAGTGATCGTTCGCGACGAGGCTAGTTGTACGTCCCGTAATTCTTGGAAATCATCCCACGACGGGCTGTAACCCTCGTAAAAGCGTTCCGGTGGTCGATGACTTAATGGTAAGTTATCGACGTCGTTGACAACAACAAAGTGCCGAGCAATGGTGGCAAGCGACTGTGTTGCCTTAACCTTATCCAAGAGCGACAATCCATGTACTGATTGGGCCCTCATCATACTTATCATTTGACGCTTCTTGACCAACAGATCGAGTTGCGTCAGAAATTCTTCACCAGACATCTCAATCGGGATCAGCCCTAAACGCTCGCAGATAGCTCGGACCGCATCATCTATTGTCGGTGACACAAAGAGGCTCTGTGCGGCAAGAGGCATCTGTGGTCGACGTTTCCACGCCAAATAGGCCTCAAAATCTGGTTCCTGGAGAGAGGCACCAAGTACGATATACGATTCACAGACAAAACTCGAAGCGAAGACATGCCACCATGTATGTTGTCGAGTCACCGCAGCAGCATAAGCTGGGGGACCGAATACAATGGGGCGATCCGGAAAGAGCTCAGAGCCATGCAGGCAGACAACCTGGCATTCATCTGTTAGCTGGTCAGCCTCAAGATAGTCGGCATCAAAATGGATAGCTGCCGGGTGTTGAAGGGGGAATTGTGCCAACTCATAAGCCCGGGGAATTACATCATCAATGTTAAATGTATAAATCCGCTTCCAAGCAAAGGTCGGAATCTTGCAATGGTACTGCGCAGGTTGGCAGTTCAGGAAGCGGGGAACACAATAGTTTTCACGGACAGCCTCCTCTGACCCGAGCTTCCGGACTGCAGCGTCCCACACGTACGACAGTGGCGTGCCCTGCTTTACGTTGAGGCTGAGACCTGAAATCAATTCTTCTGCAAATTCTGAGCCAATGGGCAGTTCTTGCCCATTACGTGAGCGGGCACCCCAAGATGCGCCGGCGCCCAGGAGTAGGCTGTAATGACCATCCCGAATTCCGTTCAGTGTGTCTACCGAAAGGTCAAGTTGCAAACTGCTCATGAGCTTTCCCGCCCATTGATTTCACATGAATTAGCAGCGATAAGTGTAGCGCAAATTCCAACGGCACTGTTCCGTCACTAAGAGCAATTCGTGATTTGGTGATTTGGAAAAGATCGAACGCTCGGCTGAGGCTCCCTCTGATTCGGAGGATGGAGGGCGGGTGGGTTCCATGGCAGCGGCCTGCGCGACCATTCGAAATAGAAGCGTTGGGAACACGCCCTGGGCTTGATCGCTCGATGGGTACTGAAAAGTCGGCTTTGTGGGAAGGAATCCGCAGAGCGCCCGCAGGTGGCCCGCTCCAGCCCGGTTTTGGCATGGCACCGCGATCGGACCGTTACATGGCGGTGCGCCACCAGGGAGATTTCTCCATGGTGATGAATCCGGTAGTGCCGCCGCGCGCCAGCCACAGGTCGTAATACTGGCCGGATTCGAAGGTATTGCAGGAGGGCCAGCTGCCGTCGGTTTTGAGCGTGGTCGGACCCTCGGGTCCGGCGAGCGTGATCTCTCCGCTGCCGCAGGTGACCACTCTCTGCCGGGTCATGCGAAAGGTTGCGCCGTGCGGCCGGGTGTCCTGGGCCACATCGTTGGCATATTTGGTGATGAACAGCGTGCCGACGATCAACACCGTCCACATCAGGATCTTCTTCATCGGGATCAGGGTACAGGTTACAGGGTACAGGGTACAGGTTACAGGGTACAGGCCGCAGAGTGCGGGCGCTGGCCGCAGGAAAACAGGACGCAGAACGCAGGGAGCATGCCCCAGGTGACAGGCTGCGGGCTGCCAGCCGAAAGCCGCTGGTGGCTGGTGGCTGGTAGCTGGTGGCCGGTAGCTGATGGCCGGTTGGGGGAGTGCGCTAGAGCGGCGCGCGGTCCACAGATGTAATGAAGTGAATTCCATCCACATGGAGTCCGTGCAGATTGATGTCGTTGGTGAGGAAGAGGTCAACTCCCGCAGTCGCAGCACATGCCAGCTGAATGGCGTCCGGCGGTGCGATTTTGCGCGGCTTCCGTTGTGCCCTGAGCTTTGCATATATCCGGGCAACGGCAACGTCGAAATTAACGACGATAGCCGTGGCGCGGATTGCGTCTTCATAGTTTCGACAGAGTTCGTCATCGGAGACACTGGTTGGCTTGACCAGAATTTCGCCAATGGTCATCGCCGAGGTGACAAGCTCATCGTTCCGCTCGAGCATTTTGCGCCGGAGGGCCACTACTTTCTCGGAGTCCCTTCCATAGTCTTCGAAGAGGTAAACGAAAAGATTCGTGTCCCAGAAGACTCGGCTCATTGCCAGCCCTCGCGCAAGTTCCGGACATACTGGTCGGCGTGTTCATCCTTCCATAGCAGGCGGCCGGACCCCCTGAGCGCGAGCAGCGGATCGGGCGCAGGAGCAGCATGCCCTCGGGAAGAGGAGGTTTGGCTCCATTTCCGGTACCAGGCGAGCAACGGATGATACCTGGAAGGTATGTCGTCGGGACGGGGTGTGGTTTTTCCGATCCTTCCAGGAAAGCAGGTGTCCCCTTCCCGATACAAGCGCCGCCTTCCTTTCCCCGTTTCAAAGAGCATCCTGTGATTTGCAGGATTGGGTCGCCGGTTTGAGACGCAGTGCTGGTTGGCATGAACGGAAAAGACGTTGGACTTCTCTTCGACAAATCCCTCACGGCGGCCACGAGCGATGATCTCAGACTCGCTGAAGTCTTCCCGAAGAGGGTTTTCCCTGTGCAGAAGGGCCGCTGCGATCCATACTCGATCGGCCGCGAGGAACTTCTTTTCGGTTTCCGTCGCAATCATGGTCATTGGGTTCGTCCTCCCAGGACAATGCTCACATTGCTCAACTTCTCATATGAGAGCAATGCTGTCAAGTGATTAGAATTTTCAATGCCGCCAATGCAAACGGGCCTCGTCAGAAGACGAAGCCCGTGGAAACTGCTCGGAACGAAGGCCGCTCTGGTTGCTATTGCTGTTGTTGTTGGGTACCGCTGCCACTGCCGCTGCCACTGCCGCTGCCGCTGTCGTCGCGGCGATGCAGGGTTGGCTGATCGCCGGTGTTGGTGGTGTCGGTGGTGTCAGGAGACGTGCTGGCGCGACGGAGGGTCGGCTTGCCCTTCTTGTTGTCGATGATCCGCCGCTTGTTCTCAATGCGAGCCAGCCGGGCCTTCACATCGTTGAATTCCGATGTCGTGACCAGATACTCATCCTTTGGGGGAAGGATCTTGGCGATTTCTTCTTCGGTGTGCTCGATGCGATCGGGGGTCTGCGGGTGATTCTCAAAGACCTTGGCTACCGCGCCGGGCTTCTGCTTTTCCAGGTTTTGGATTTTCTCAAAGAAGGTCACGAACGCCTGGGGATCGTAGCCCGCCCGATACATGTACTGCACGCCCAGGTAGTCGGCCTGCGCTTCGAACTCACGGGAGAACTCGAGGAAGGTGATGGGGATGAGCAGCTGGGTGGCTTCGTAGATGCCGTAGCCGGTCCAGCTGTAGCCGGTCATCATGATGAGCGGCACCATTCCGATTTGCGCATAGTTGGCGCGGGTCATCTCGCGGGCCGCGTGGTGGGCGCAGACGTGGGCGGTCTCGTGGGCCATCACGCCGGCCAGCTCCGCTTCCTCGTCAGCGGCCAGGATGAGGCCGGAGTTGACGTAGAAGAAGCCGCCGGGCAGCGCCATGGCGTTGATCTCATCGGTATCGATGACCTTGATGGTGAAGGGCACCTTGCAGTCGGAATTCTTGACGATGTTTTGCCCGATGCGATTCACGTACTCGACCACGACGGGGTCGGTGATGAACTTGGTGCTTTTCTCGACCTCGTCGGCATACTGCTTGCCCATCTTGATTTCCGACTCGGTCGAGTACCAGTTGCCCATACCGCGTGCGCCGATGCTGCGGGTTCCGACGGCGTTGACGTCGTCGATGGTGCCGCTTTTGACGCCGGGCATATTGCCATCTTTATCCGGCTGCGCCTGGGGGAAGGGGTTGACGTTGGGATCGGTCTGGCCGTTCTTGCCGGGGACGACCGGGGTGCTGTCTTCATCCGTCGAACTGGGGACCGGGGACGCGGTCGGGGTGGAGCAAATGTCGCCGCCCTTGTCTGGAGCGCGGTGCAGGACCGGACCCTGGCAATCCTGGGTGGACTGCGTGTTGCTTTGGGGGGTGCTGGCGGAGGCGTCGGGGGTCTGCTGCGCCGTTGGCGCCGGGGTCGACGGCGCTGGGCTGGTCTGCTGCGGGGTACCGCTGGAGGGGGTGCTGGGACCGGTCGAGCTTTGCGCGTACAGCGAGGCACCCGCGAGGGCCAGAGTGGCGCAAACCAACAGGTTGAGGGTGATTTTTGGGGTGGTCATGGGCAGACCCTCCTGCAGGGGCAGACGGAACCCTGCTGCTCTTAGACGTTAGTATGCGCCTTTTCGGTGAGGGGTGTCCGGGGAATATTTGGCAAAGCAGGGTGCAGGGTACAGGGTGCAGGGTGCAGGTTGCAGGGTACAGGGTACAGGGTACAGGTTGCAGGTTGCGGGTGACCGGGTACCGCGACTGCCCTGCCACCTGTAACCTGCTCAGTTCACCTGTTGCAGGCGCTCGATCAGCTTTCGGGCCAGGCTTTCGCCGGACTCCGACCACAACAGGCGGGTGGAAATGCCGCCATTCTTCTGGATGCGGTTGGTGAAGTCGACCAGGCGCGCCACGTTCTCCTTGACCCGCACCACGGCGTCCTCGTCCAGGTCCATGTCTTCGTAGAGAAAGGGGGTATCGAGGCCGAAATCGACGCGGATGTGGCCGTTGGTTTCATAGGCGCCTTCGTCGAATGCCGGCCCGAAACCGACCACGCTGACGGCGCGGGGCTCGTGGCGCCACATGGTGTCGAAGCCGGCGGCTTGCTCCGGAACCCACAGCTCCCAGATCAGCTCGAACTCCCAGGCGTAGTCTTCGTGGGCGTTCTCCATGGCGGCGGCGATGACGGCGCGGGGGCTCGACTCTTCGTCGTCTGTCTCGTTTCGATACACACGCTGCCAGGTCGGGGTTTCGTTCCAGGAGATCGGGTAGACGGTGGCGGCGGAGACACGGGCCGAACCGCCGACGGCGGCGAACTGCTCCATGACCTTCTCCAGCGCGGCGGGCAGGGCTTCGAGGCGGAAGTTGGGGTACCAGAGACTGAGGTAGAGCTGGTCGGCCATCTTTTTCAGGGTACAGGGTACAGCGTGCAGGGTACAGGGTACAGCGTGCAGGGTACAGGGTGCGGGGTGCAGGGTGCAGGGTGCGGGTGCAGACTTCAAAGCCTCTGCGCGATTACCCAGAGCAACTTGCTCGTCTCTTCAGCGAGTTCCTCAGCCCGTGCAATCTCGCGCTCATCACCGAAGCCCAATCCCCGCGCGATGACAAGTTGTGTTTGAATCTCGAGGGTCGAGCCACGCGCGATTCCCAGAAAGCTGCGGTATTCACCTCTGGTTCTTCGTCCATAGCCTTCGGCGATGTTGCTGGCGGCGGAAACTCCAGCCCGGCGCAATTGGCTCGTCAAGCCGTAGATCTCCTCGCGGGGAAACTGTTGCGTCAGCCTGTAGAGAGCGGTCGTTAGTTCAATTGCGCGCTGCCAGGCAACCAGTTCCCGGAAAGACTTTGCCGCCATCCGAAGACCTCCTGAGGACTGAGCCTCGACCGCGATTGGATCACAGAGAAGAGTCGTACTGGTTGATTAAGTCTGACCGAGTTGTTACCCCTGTACCTCTGCTCCGTCGCACTGCACCCTGTTCGCTGAACCCTGTACCCTGTACCCTGCACCCTGTACCCTGCTTACTCGATCCTTTCGTGGCGATAGCCTGCCTCGGTGAGGGCTGCGCGGATCTCTTCGATGTGAGTGGCTCCGCGGGTTTCGAGGGTGAAGTCGATGACCGTGTCGCCGAGGCTGACGCCGTAGTAGGCGCGGTCGTGGGCCGTTTGCACGATGTTGGCGCGGAGGTCGGCGATGATCTTCGTGAGCTGGTGCAGGGCGCCGGGGCGGTCCGTGAGATGGATACGGACCCGGGTGCGGCGTCCGTCCTTGACCAGGCCGCGCTCGATGATTTTCGAGAGCAGGGTGACGTCGATGTTGCCGCCGCAAACCAGAACAGCGGTGCGATGGCCGTTGAGGTCGGTCTTTTTCTGGAGGAGGGCGGCGAGGGCGGCTGCTCCGGCGCCTTCCGCCAGGGTTTTCTCGCGCTCGAGCAGGACGAGGATGGCGCTGGCGATTTCTTCTTCGTCGACGGTCACGAGCTGGTCGACGTATTTCGTGACCAGAGGGAGGGTGCGGTCGCCGGCACGGCGGACGGCGATGCCGTCGGCGATGGTGGCCTCGGCAGGGATAGTGACGGGGTGGCCGGCTTCGCGGGCTCGCAGCATCGAGGGGAGGCGCTCGGTTTGGACGCCGATGACGCGGGTTTTCGGATGGCTCTCCTTGATAGCGCAGGCGACGCCGCCGATGAGTCCGCCGCCACCGATGGGGACGACGACGGCTTCGAGGTCGGGGACCTGCTCCAGCAGCTCGAGGCCGATGGTTCCCTGCCCCGCGATGACTTCGTCGTCGTCAAAGGGGTGCAGGAAGGTGAGGCCGTCGGCGCTGCTCTGGCGGATCGCCTCGGCGCAGGCCTCGTCGTAGTCGGCACCACAGAGGACGACATCCGCACCGTAGTTCGAGGTCGCGGCGACTTTGACCAGCGGTGTCATCAGCGGCATGACGATGCGAGCGCGAATACCGCGCTGGCTGGCGTGGAAGGCGACGGCCTGAGCGTGATTGCCGGCGCTGGCGGCGATGATCCCTTGGCGGCGTTCGTCGTCGGTGAGGGTGAGGATTTTGTTCAGCGCGCCGCGCTCCTTGAAGGCTCCGGTGCGCTGCAGGTTGTCGAGCTTGAGGAAGACCTGTTGGCCGGTGATCTCCGAAAGCTCCGCTGAGTGGGGCGCGGGAGACAGGTAGATGTGGCTGCCGATGCGCTGCTGCGCGGCACGAATCGATTCGAGGGTGACGGTCAGACTCTTCCTCCCATGCGATGGACTGCGAAAAGCGCCAATTCTCAAGCCGGGTTAGAACGCAATGCGCATTTCAATGCGCTCCGCAACGGGTTCCACGATCTGCACGATCCCATGACCCGGGTTGGTCCGCTCACGCAGCCGTACCAGTCCGAGCTTTTTGAGCTGATTTACATCACGCGTAACTGCGCCACGGTTTCGGCCCAACTCCGCAGCCAGCGCCGAGATGCTCAGACGCTTTTGCCGCACCGCCTGACAAAGCCGGACGCGCTGAGCCGAGAGACAGGCCAGCATATCGAGTGGATCGGCAAAGGTGATGACCTTTTCGGCCTCCGGGCGCTCGCCCTTTTCCATGCGCGCGATCCTCTTGAGCGAGCGGCGGCGATGTCCCTCAAAGCCATCGTCAAATATTTTGCTCTTCATTGCCTTTTCCTCCACGCCTCGACTTCGCGAAAAAAGCGCTTCGCCGTCGCGCTATAGCTTGTGTCCTTGAATCTCACTGACCAATTCGAAAACCAGGAAAACGCCCCTCAGGGGCTAAAGCCCATCTATATTGGCGTGATTTGCGGCACGACTAAAGTCGTGCCCTGATACAAAACCTAAGGACGTTCATCGCACATAAAGTGGTGCCCACCCATACTTATTCGCGCAATACAGCGATGCCGCCGCCGCATCGAGAACGAGTTGTGTACTCGGTGATTTTCCGGAGCTTCGATCTTCTTCCCAACTCAGATCCACACTATCACAGATGATACATGTACTGCATCATCTGTCAGGCAAAGGACCCCCAAAGGGCGGTGTGGCATGACGCTTTGGCGAGTTTGAGCTCCTACCGCCGCCGCGCCCGGTGGACAGAAGTGACCGTCAGTAACGGTTCGAGAGGAATGAAGACGTTGAGAGACGTGGGCTCCAGTTCCAGGGTAACCTCAGGTTCCATAGTAACCACGGGGCCGATCGGACGGCTATCTATTGCCAGGGTAGCCCGAAGGGACTGGTTCGACTCATCTCGGATTTCTATTCTTTTGAAATAGCGTTTGAATCCGGGAGCAGCGATTGAAATGGCGTAGATCCCTGGCGCAAGACCCACGGTTGTTTCGCCGTGACCATCGGTCTGGGTCGTCGCCTGCTCGGGTGCTGTAGACGCGTAGTGGAGCCAGTCGCCGTCGTTCGGGATGACGTCTGGCAACCGGACAATCCCAACATGCGCACCCGGAATAAGTGCTCCAGACGTATCAATGACCGTAATCACAACCTGGTTTGTTGATGTATTTTGCGCGGTGAGGGCCGTGGCAAGGGCGACGAGAAGGGCGGCGGCAAGACGAGCAGCAGCCATAGGTGGAAGGATGGTACCCGAGCCACGGCTTTTCAAGCGATTATTTTGCCAGTGTTTTTTGCAACCCTTGCAGATGGAGCCTCGATAATAGACCTATGCCGCTATTGCCGGAAATTCCTGGACCCATCGCTGCCAGTTCCCCGCTGGAGTGGGACAAGTTTGTCGGGTTCGTGGGCGGGTATGCGCAGTCGGCGCTGGGGCGTGCCTGGATCGGCGCGCTGACGCCGTCGACGGACCGCGCGTGGGTGGGACGGCAGCAAATGCTGGTGGCGGAGATGCGGTTACTGGTGGCGGCAGGCGTGATGCCGCAGCTGCGGGCGCTTTTCGATCCTTCCGATTTGCTGGCGAAGGCGCGGATCGAGGGCGTGGCGCTCGAATCGGAGGAGCTGCGGGCAATCATTGCGCTGGCTGAGGAGATCACTGGCTGGACGGAGCTGATGCGGACTCCGCCAGAGAATACGCAGGACCGGCTGCCTGAGCTCACTACGCTGTCGAACGAGCTGCTGGCGACGAGCCTGCGACACCTGACGGAGTCGATGCGTGAGAAGATTCTGCCGGATGGGACGCTGGCCGACGATGCTTCGCCCGAGTTGCGGCGCATCCGGCGCGAGATGGAACGGCAGCAGCGGGCGATTGAGGAGAGTCTGCGCTCCGCGCTGCGGCGGTATTCCGAGGGCGGCACGGTGCAGGACGAAGTGATCACGATTCGCGGCGAGCGCTTTGTGATTCCGGTCAAGACGGAGTGGAAGCGCCGCGTGCAGGGCGTGGTGCATGGAGCGAGCTCCAGCGGGCAGACGGTGTACGTCGAGCCCCTGGAGACGATTGAGCTGAACAACGACCTGGTGCGACTGCTGGAAGATGAGCAGGAGGAGATTCACCGCATTTTTCTGCAGATGACGCGGCAGATCGCGCAGCTGGCTGGGCCGATTCTCACCGGGGCCGCGGTGCTGGCGGAAGTGGACACGCTGCTGGCGCGGGCGCGGTTCGCACAGGAATACGATTGCTTCGCGCCGAAGTTTGCTGAAGAAGCCGCGCCGGAATTTCGGCTGAAGAACGCGCGGCATCCGCTGCTGGAGCGGCGGTTGCGCGCGGAGTCGAAGACCATTGTTCCGGTGAGCATGGAGCTTGCCGGCAGCGACCGGCAGCTGATCATCAGCGGACCAAACACCGGCGGCAAGACGGTAACACTGAAAACCGCAGGGCTGCTGGCGATGATGGCGCAGGCGGGCGTTCCGGTTCCGGCGGAGGAGACGGTGACGCCCGTCTTCGATGCGTTCCTCGCCGACATTGGCGACGCGCAGTCGATCGAGCAGGATTTGTCGACGTTCTCGGCGCACGTTACGAATCTGAATCGCATTGCGGGGCTGGCCACATCGCGGTCGCTGGTTCTGCTCGACGAGCTGGGCTCGGCCACCGATCCCGAAGAGGGCTCCGCGCTGGCCGTGGCCGTCGCTGAGCATTTTCTGAAGGCCGGCGCTTGGTCGATTGTCTCGACCCACCTGACCTCGCTCAAGGTGTACGCGGAAAACACGCCGGGGGCGGTCAACGCCGCGGTGGGCTTCGATGAAAAGACGCTGGCGCCGACGTACGAGCTGCGGCAGGGCGTGCCGGGGCAGTCGGCAGGCATCAACATCGCGCAGCGGATTGGGCTGAGCGCGGAGATTATCGACGCTGCTCGGGCGCGGCTCAGCACCCAGACGCTGGACATCGCTCGCTTCCTTGACAGCCTTCACGAGCAGCTCGCGGCTCTAACCAAGGAGCGAGGTCGTGTTGCCGGCCTCGAACAGGAATTAGCGAAGGAGCGCGCGCGGCTCGACGCCGAGGGTATGAAGGAGTGGCGGGCGAAGGTCAAGGACCTCGAAGGCCAGCTGCAATCGCTGCTCAAGAACTTCGAATTTCAGATGCGGGAGACGGTGCGGGCAATCGAAGACCGGGCGGCGCAGCAGAAGCTGTCAAAGCAGGCTGAGCAGCGACTCGCCCGGCTGCGGCGGGAATTTTCGGAGAGCTTCAATACGGCGGTGGTCGCGCAGCATACGGGCGCGGATCGGGGCGATCACAATGCGCAGCCCCACATTGTGCGTCACGTCGCCGAGGGCGACACGGTGCGGCTACGCAGCCTGGGCAGGACGGGGACGGTGCAACGGCAGATCGACGACAAGACGTTCGAGGTGGCGGTGGGGCCGATGAAGATGCGCGTGGCGCGCGATGACATCGCCGAGGTGGTGACGACCGGGCGCAAGCAGACGCCCATCGAATCAGCGCGGCGGCGGGGCATCAGCGTTTCGGTTGCCGAGCCAGAGATGGCGTCCAGCGAGATTAACGTGATCGGCAAGACCGCTGACGAGGCGCGCGATGACGTCGAAAAATTCCTCGACCGCGCGTTCCTGGCGGGGCTGCCACGCATCCGAATCATTCACGGAACCGGGATGGGGGTGTTGCGGCGGACTCTGCGCGCCTGGCTTAAGGAGCATCCTCAGGTGGCATCGGTGACCGAGCCGGGGCAGAACGAGGGCGGGGCCGGAGCCACGGTGGTCGAGTTGCGGGAGTAGTCGCCGGAGTTGAAACGCCGAAGGCATGTGCCTGGACGGCAAGTCCCTTGACGGAGCCTGGCAAAAAGTTGCACTATCGGCTCGCGAAGGGAAGAACAAGGCCATGATTCAGGTCATCACGGTGGAACGGGAGTACGGCAGCCAGGGCGCGGAATACGCGCATCACCTGGCCCACCGCCTGGGATGGAAATTGATCGACAGCTGTCTCATCGAGGACGTCGCGCGCAAGGCCGGCGTCACCCCCGATCTGGTCAAGCGCTGCGACGAGCGGGTGGACCCATGGTTCTATCGCTTCGGCAAAGCCATCTGGCTCGGCGGACTGGAGCGCCTCCCGGGGGATCCCGACGTCTTTGACAGCGCTCGCATGATGGAGTTCGTGCGCGGTTACGTGCAGGAGCAGGCCACCAACGGCAACTGCGTGGTGCTGGGCCGTGGCGCCGCCTGTACGCTGGCCAGGTCGTCGGGGGCATTTCACGTCTTTGTCTACGCCTCGCTGGCGCGCAAGATTCGCTACGTTGAGGAACACTTCCCGGAGCACGCCAAAGACGCCGAAAATCAGATTCAGGACACCGATCGGCGGCGCGCGGAGTATATCCGGCGATTCCATCAGCGCGAGTGGGACGATCGCCGACTCTACCATCTGATGCTGAATTCGTGCATGGGCCTGGATGCGATGGTCGAGTCAACGGTGGAAGCCGCGGGGTTGCATGCGGTCGCCGCAGCCGCCGAGCACGCGAACCAGGCCGCCGTCAGCTAGCGCCGGGCGGTTTCCCACACGCCGTCAGTTCCAGGATTGGCCGATACGCCCTTCTTCGGTTTCGTCCCACACCATGGCGTCGAAACGGTGGGTCCCCCTGAAGCCGAGCCACTCGTAGAGCGATACGGCTTTGCGATTCGAGGCGGTGACGGTGAGCGTCAGCAGGGAGAAACCCCGCCTGGCCAGAGAGAGCGCGCATTCGACCATCAGCAGCCGGCCCAGTCCCCGGCCGCGGTACTCCGGCGCGACGCAGATTTGCGTGACGTGGCCGACATCTTCACGGACGCGCGAGCAGAGCAACAACCCGGCGAGCTCGTCACTGCCCGGCTGGACGAGCGCGAAGGAGGATTCCGTGTCGAAGTAGCCGCACCCGGGAAACCGCACAATGTTGTGCAGAAAGCGCTGGGAACCGGCCGCATTGCGGTATTGCTCGTTGATGTGGCTGTCGAGGTGGCCCTGGTAGGAAGTCGCAATCAGGCGGGAGGCGGGTCCAAGGTCGGACTCCGTCCAGCGGCGCAGTTGCAGGCCGCGGGGCAGCGAAACCTCGCCGCCGTGGGCGAAGCCAGCTCCGTCCCCCTGCGCCGCATCCACTGCGGTTTGCAACGGCCACTCCATGAAAATGCGCTCATGGATTTCAAATCGCGCGTTCTGGAAGACCCGCTGATGCGCGCCGTGCGGGTGAAGCAAGAGCTGCGATTCAATGCGCGAAACGCCCGGCGAGTTTTTTAACATTTCGAAGAGGCGCACCAATAATTCGTTGCGAATCTCGGTCGCGGAATCCCGCGAATCCAGCGCGAAGACGTCGCCGATGACCGCTTTATGCCCCTCGTAGACGCAGAAAACGTAACCGACGACGCGCCCGTTGTCGACGGCGACGTATCCGGGGAGCACGCGGGAATCAAGATACTGCAGTAACAGGTCGGCCGAGCCGCGATAATCCCAGTGCAGCCGATCGCTCCAGATGCGGCTCTCCTCATCCAGCAGCGGGCGCAGACTGCCTGCCGAGAAATGGCGCAGATCCAACAGCTCGAATTGAAGCGTGGAACCCATCGATGCAGCACTGCCACGGCGCGTCTCCGTGCGCCTGGAATGCTCCCTCCCCATCCCATTGCAATAAACTGCTCACCGGCTGCGGACTGTTGGGCCTGAATTGCTGGCCATGACCTCGTACACGACCAGGTTTTGGGCAGGGTAGGTGAAAAGTGGTTCGTACCGCCTGCCCTGCAGCGTTTGACGAAGCTCTGTCGCTGAAGATTCCGGAATTACCAGAAGGTGCTGCCTGTCCGGAATGCCGTCCTGCATGGTGCCGCTCGCGAACTGCGGCGCTTTATCCGGAATTCTGGGATCGAGCACCTCGAATTCCAGCTTCACTCCTGGCTTCCACCCTCTTCTGATCGCGTAGAAATCCGCCGCGTTCAGAACAGGCTGGCCGTTCACCGCTACCAGATCGTCGCCTACGAGCCTGCGCAGGCCCATCTGCTCGGCGGACGATCCTTCTTTTACATCGTCGACGACCACGCCATGAGGACCGGGACTGGCGCCCAGCGGCGGGTCGCTCACTGTGATGCCAACATCGTAATTCACGGTGCGCTGATTCCGATAGAAAGAAAGTCCGTACTGAACATCCCTGCGCACGTGCCACACCGCGACGATCCCCGGCGGGGGGCTGATCTGGTCGAGAATTTGCGCCAGCGGACGCGCGGAATAGGTCATATCCATCAGGTTGATGTTGCGTTTCGTGTTGGGCAGCGGGCCGATCCCGAAGACGGGTCCAATTCCGAATATGTACAGCAGCAGGATCACCATCGGCGTCATGGTGGCGATACGCAGCCGCTTCAGGCCGAAGTGGGCAACGGTAATCAGGATGAAGACCGTCGCCGCGACGCCCACCATGCTGGCAGCGATGATGGCGACGCGCGGCGGCACCGCCTCAGGATTGTGCAGATGCAGCGGCATCAGGAGCACGAACATGGTCAGGATTCCGGTGAGCACCGCATGCAGAACCAGCAGCCAGGGTTTGAGACCACGGCCGCGGATGCGGTTCAGATAATCGCCCGCAAGAATAGTCAGCGGAGGGACCGCGGGCAGAATGTATCCCGGGAGCTTGGAGTCGGAAAAGGAAAAGAAGACGATGGGCACCAGTGCCCACAGCACCAGGAATTCCGGAAAGGCGTCGCCCGCGCGGCCGTGGCCCACGTAAAGAATCTTGGCTCGCCGCACGCGCCATTCGTTGAGCGATCCTCCGACCGCATCCACGAAAGCAGTAACTGCGATGACCGCCCAGGGCGTCAATCCCAGCAGCATGACCGGTATGTAATACCAGAACGGGTGGTAGTGCTCGAACCGATCGGTGGCGAAGCGCTCGAGGTTGTGTTCCAGAAAGAAGATTCGGAGGAAGGTCGGGTTGCGCAGCTGGACCGCGATGAACCACGGCAGCACCATGGCGAAATAGAGCACTATGCCGGGCCACCACAAGCTGCGCCGGAACAGGGACCACTCTCGGCGCAGGCCGGCAAAGATCCCGATAATCACGAGCGCCATCACGGGGGCGATGGGCCCCTTGGCCAGCGTCGCCGCGCCCACAAAGAAGTAAATATCGAAGAGCCAGAACTTGCTGTTGGTTTCATACCACGCGTACCAGCCGAGCATGCCGATGCAGAAAGGCGCCGCCAGCTGCATGTCGGTAGAAGCGCCTCGCGCGAAGCTGAGAATCGCGGCGCAGGATGCGGTGATCAGCGCCGCGTCCAGTTGCCCTCCGTTGCGGAAGCGCCGGATGTGCAGGTAGATGAGCACCACGAGCATGAAGGCGAAACTGGCCGAGGGTAGACGGGCCGACCAGTCGTGCACGCCAAATTCGCGGAAGGCGAACATCGCGCGCCAGTAGTAGAGGGCCGGTTTTTCGAGCCAGGGATGCGCCCACAGAACCGGAGTGACGTAATCACGTCGCGCCAGCATCTCGCGCGCCACCTGCGCGTAACGGGGTTCGTCGGCTCCGACCAGGCCGAGGCCATCGCCGCCGAAGATCGGCACCAGGCCGTAAAACAGGAAAAAGGCGGTCAGGCCAAACAGGGTTGCAGCTTCCGCGATCTCGCCGATCGCGGGAAATCGGGCTCGTATCCGGGTCAGCATGCCAGGGGATCGCGCTTGCGCGCTGCGATCCGGCTGCGCAGGCGGCGGCTCTTCCGGCGTGTCAACGGCGTGCCCGGAACCCGCTCCAGTTTTCTCCTGATACTTCGAAGTCTCGGTCACATTCCCGGCGGGTGATTCATTCATCCTGGTAAACGGTTCGGCTCTCTCGCGCAAAGCTCATTGCCGCGAGGCTCATTCTGATGGCCAGATACCTGAGGCATGGATGCACCACGATTGAGTCAGCCTACCAGATTCCGGTTCGGTTCTTCCGATGTTCCGGATCGCGAAGGAACCATCGTCATTAGCTCCTGCCGCATGGTTGCCAGAATGGTTTCGGTGGCTTCGCGCAAGGGGCCCTGCAGCGTGCAACCGCCGGCGTGCAGATGGCCTCCGCCGCCCAGCCGGGCCGCGATGCGGGCAACGTCCAGGTGGCCCTTGCTGCGCAGAGAGAGCCGCACGCGACGATCGGGCAGCTCGCGCAACAAAACGGCCGCCTCAACGCCGCCCACGCCGATCGCGTAATTCACGATGCCTTCGCAATCCTCCTCGGCGGCTCCGGTGCGGATCATGTCGTCGTGCGTCACCCACAGCCAGGCAAGCCTGCCTTCACGCCGCAGGTTCGAGAGCGCCGCTCCGAGCAGCAGCATCTTTGACAGCGGGTTCGAGAAGTACACTTCCCGCGCGATCCCGGCGGGATCGGCCCCGCGACCGACCAGTTCGCGCGCCAACTCGAAGGCGTGAGCGTCGGTTCCCTCATAGCAAAACGAGCCCGTATCGGTCAGCAGGCCCGCGTAGAGACAAGTGGCCATCTGCGGGGTTACTTCCGCGCCGACGGCCATCGCCAGCCGTCCGATCATCTGCGCGACGGCGCAGGCCTCGAAGTCGATCCAGTTCACGTCGGCAAAGGCGCGGCCGGTTGTGTGGTGGTCGATGTTCACGAGAACTCGACCCTCCAGGCCGGCAAGGCGCGAACGCTGGATGCCGTCGCACTCCAAAAGAATGACGGCATCGTAGTTGCCGTCCAGCCGCGTCGCCTGCCGGATCCTGGACGCACAAGGTAGGCCGCGATAGATCAGCGGCACCGGGTCGGCTGAAACCAGGTCGGCCTGCTTGCCGAGCTGATCGAGCATCATCCCGAAGGCCAGCATCGATCCAACAGCATCTCCATCGGGGCGTGCATGCGAGCAGATTGCAAACCGCTGCCCGCGCCGGACAACGTCCAGCACTCCGGATAACCCCTGGCCAGGACCCGTGGCAGCAGGGACGGCCTGGCTACGGCCGGAGTCGCCTCCGTCGTTGGCGTGCTGCAACGGAATGTTCTGACGTGCCACCATCGCGTCTTCCCTGCCCTTCAACCGCTCTGCTCCGTGGTCTCCGCTCTCAGCCCTGTCCTGCGTTTCCTGCCCAGCAACTCGTCGATGCGGGCTTTCATCTTTTCGGAACGGTCGATGTGGAACGTCAGCTCGGGAACGTAGCGCTTGCCCATCCGCTCCAGCAGCTCGTGGCGGATGTAGCCGCGGGCGGCCATCAGGCCCTCCAGCGTGTCTGCCTCCTCCTGCGCGCCGCCGTCGACGGCCACATAGATCAGGGCCGACTTCCCTCCTGGATTGAGCACGACCTGGCTGATGTACGCGAAGCTGATGCGCGGGTCGGAGAGCTCGCCCTCGATCATCGCGCCGATCTCGTCGCGCAGCGTCTCCGCCACGCGTTCCTGGTGATACTTGCGTCCTCGCTGTTCCAGCATCGCCCCAACTCCTTCGACCGCACTGCGCGGCGTAACCACAGAACGGAAGAAAACCCTTGAGAATATCAGAGTGGAGGGCGCGAGAACGCCGTCATCGGGGACCGGCGAGGAAAACAGTGCTCACGATAACGGCGGATCCTTACTGGACGCTTGTGCTGCTGTACATAGTGTGCATACAATCGTCGTGTGGGCTTCGAATGGGACGCGGAGAAGGCCGAGGCGAACTTCGCGAAGCATGGCGTGCGGTTCACCGAGAGTCTTTCTGTCTTCGACGACGATCTTGCAATCACCGTCCCGGATGACGCGTCGGATCCCATCGAGCGGCGGTTCGTATCGATAGGGACGGGGGCAAAAGGCCGGGTTCTGGTGGTCGTTTATAGCTGGCGACGGACCAACATTCGTATCATCTCTGCGCGAAGAGCTGAAACGCACGAACGGGCGGAGTACGAGGAGAAACGATGAAGCGGCGATACGACTTCAGCAAAGGCAAACGAGGGAAGATTCTTCCGACGGAACCGGAGCCTCGCGGCAAGACGCGCATCACCATCCGCATTGACGACGATCTGATGGACCACTTCCTCAAAGAGGCGGATGCCTCCGGGGGAACGGTTGGCTATCAGACCCTCATCAATGATGCGTTGCGCCAATACGTCCAAGGCACCGCGCCCCGGTTCGAGGACACGCTCCGGCGCATCGTCCGCGAAGAGCTTCGGACTGCCGGCTGACCGGGACTGCATCGATGCTGCCCCGTCAGCTGCATGAACCCTGAGGGGAAATATGGACCGACTCTTTCTGTACCGTTTTATGTCGCAGCATCGCTACGGCGTCGTGTCCAGCATCGGCGGCGAGGGCAACCCCCAATCGGCCCTGGTGGGCATCGCGACCAGCCCTGACCTCGAAATCATCTTCGACACGGTGAAGTCCTCTCGAAAGTATTCCAATCTGATCGCACGGCCAGCCTGTTCCTTTGTCGTGGGATGGAGCGGAGAGCAGACGGTGCAATTCGAAGGCATCGCCGAAGAGCCGACCGGAGCCGAGCTGAAGCGCTGCCAGGAGATTTACTTCACCGCGTGGCCGGATGGTCCGGCGCGCATGGCCTGGCCGGGCATCGCGTACTTCGTGGTGCGGCCGCGATGGATTCGCTACAGCGACTTCGATCAGAACCCGCCGGTGATCGAAGAAATCAAGCTCGGCAAGAAATGAAAAAGGGGCATCCGAAGAGGCCCCGTTCCCAGGCGATTAGTTCTTCACCGTCATCGCATCCGAATCTATCGCTTTCTTGCCGGAGACACCTTCAAGCCCTGCCAGAATGCCTCTGTATTCGTTCTTGTCGCACTGCATGGCGAAGCCGCCCTTTTGGTCGGCGGCGGCCCAGGTGAGCCCCACGTAATGCTTCTTCGATTTGCTGAGCGCGAGAAGGGCCCCAATCCCCAGCGACACGACAGCGACACCAATGGCCGCACCGACTCGCCGGTGGACATCCTGCCCGTAACTGATCTCCGTGATCGCGGACGCCGGCACGACAACCAGGTCTTTACCCTCTTTGCCCTCCTCGGCAAAGCGCACCTTGTCGCCTTCGATGAACATTTTCACCTTTGTTCCGGACTTAATTCCGGGCAAAGATCCACCATCGTAAGTAACTCCGTAGCCGCTATCTCCGGCGAACGCAGCCAAGGGCATGACAATACATAGGACCAGGGCAAAAAGGCCCCGCAGAAAGTCTTTCATTAGAACTCCTTCGAGAATCCGCCGGAATTCTAGCCCTTGGCCACCCGATTGCAACCGTTAGTTGCACCAATCACAGGTACGTAGGTAATCAAGTGGCCCGGCTACGCGGAGATGCGGCGCTCAAATCACGCGCAGCACGACGACCGTTTCATCGTCGAAGCGGTCGCGCTTGCCCTGGAAGCGTCCAACCTCGGTCAGAATGCACTCGGCCAGCTTCGACGCTGATTTGTGGTGATGCTTTTTCACGGTCTCAATCAGCCGGTCGTTGCCGAACATCTCGCCCGCGGCGTTCTGCGCGTCGACGATGCCGTCGCTGAAGAAGACCACCGAGTCGCCGGGCTGGGTGGCGATGCTGAACTCCTCCCAGGTGGCGTTGGGGAACATGCCGAGGGGAAAGCCCTCCGCGCGGATGGTCTCAATCTCTTCGCCGCGGCAGAACAGCGGCTGCACCGATCCGCCGTTGGCGATCTGCATGGTCAGGTTCTCGTCGTTCCAGACGCCGAAGAGCATGGTGACGTACTGCGAATCGAGCTTCCGTTCCTGCAGCGCGTCGTTCAGCGTCTTCAGCATTTCCGAGGGCGAGAGGTGCTGGGGAGCCACCGAGCGCATGATGCCGCTCACCAGCGCCGCATACAGGGCGGCCGCAGCCGCTTTGCCGCTCACATCTCCCAGCGCGATGGCGCTGCGGTTTGCGTCGTACGGCAGGAAGTCGTAGAGGTCGCCCCCGATGGTGCGCGCGGGCAGGAACCTCGAGGCAAATTCCGCCCGCTTGTGCTGCGGTTTCACCGGAGGCAGCAGGCGCAGCTGCACCTCCCGCGCCATGGCCAGATCGCGCTCGAGGCGCTGTTCCTGCTGGGCGACACGCTGATAGAGCTGCGCATTTTCGACCGCAATCGCAATTTGCGCAGCGAGCGTGGTCATCGCTCGCTCGTGATCCTCAGTGAAGTAGTGAAGGCGCGTATGCTCGACGTCGAGCACACCGATCGCCGTGCCCTTGTAGATGAGCGGCACCGTCATCTCCGAGCGCGTCTCCGGGTTCACCATGTGGTAGCGCGCGTCCTTGCGCACGTCGGGTACGTGAATGACGCGCTTCTCGCGGATCGCCGCGCCCACCAGCCCGCGATCGAGCGGAATGGTGGTGCCGATGGCCGCGGAGTTTTCCGTTAAACCCGCCGCCGCGAGGGGAGAGCCCCCCGGCAGTTCCGGTGGCGAGGAGTCCCAGATGCTGCGCCGTGGTTCCTGCTTCTCCTTTGTATCGGAGCGGTGGACGAACCGAATCGACAAGCGATTTTCGAGCACCTGATCCCGCTCGTTGACCAGCCAGATGGAGAACATCTGGTAATCGATGATGCGTCGAACCAGCTGGCCCACGCGTTGCAGCAGCTCGTTGGGATCCAGAATGGAGGTGATTTCCCGGCTGATTTCGTTCAGCACCTGCAGCGTCTGCGCCTGACGGGCGACACGCGTGTAGAGGCGCGCGTTTTCGATGGCGCCCGCAATACGGGAGGCGGTGAGGGTGAGCAGATGCAGGTGTTCCGGTTTGAAGTAATTCGGCTGCTCGGCCTGAATGTCGATCACGCCAATCATGCGATTCTTCGTGATCAGCGGCACGGCCAGCTCCGACCGCACATCGGGATTAACGTTGATGTAGTTCTCCGCCTTGGTGACATCGTTCACCAGCTTGGCCTGGCGGCTCTGCGCCACCTCGCCCACGATGCCCTGCCCCATCCGGATGCGCATCCGCTCGGCTTCCGGCTTGTGGCCGATCTGAAAGCGCATGCGCAGGTCGTGAGTGCGGTCGTTGACCAGCAGAATAGCGAAGATGCGGTAGTCGATAACCGCCCGCACCAGCGACGCGGTGCGTTCCAGCAGAGTCTTCAGGTCCAGCGTGGTGTTCAGCGCGTCGGCCAGGCGAACCAGGAATTCCGTTTGCAGCGGATCCACGTGCACCTGCGCAGGGCGCTGCGAGGCCTCGGGTGAAATGGGCCGGTAATCCCCTTCCCACGACTGCTCTGCCGGGTTCTGCCGGGGATCTTCGCTCACAATTCTCCTGGGGACGCAGGGCGCCGCGCGCGCTGACCGAATGTCATGATACGAGGTTTTGCGGCGGCCCGTCGGGAGCGCGCAAACGTCGAGAAACCGCACCGCGCTGCGAATTTCGAGGCCCGGCAGCGCGAGAATCTCAGGCCGTTTTCAGCTCGCCGACGATCACCACACTGGCGCTGGCGCCGATGCGGTTGGCTCCGGCTTCGAGCATGCGCCGCGCGTCGGCAAGCGTGCGAATCCCGCCCGAGGCTTTTACCCCGCAGCGGCCGCCGGCCACGCCGCGCATCATTGCCACGTCTTCCGGAGTCGCCCCACTCGTCGAGAACCCTGTGCTGGTCTTGATGAAGTCGGCGCCGGCGGCAATGGCCAGCTCCGATGCCCGCAGCTTCTCTTCGACCGTGAGTAGACACGTTTCGAGAGTCACCTTCACGATGGCTCCGGCTTCGTGCGCGACCTCGACCACTCCCTGAATCTCCTGCAGCATGGCCTGATTCTCGCCTGACTTCAGCAGCCCGATGTTGATCACCATGTCCACGTCGTGCGCGCCGATCTTCACCAGGGCAAGGGCCTCCTCGCGCTTGGTGGTTCCGAGCGAGGCGCCCAGCGGAAAGCCGACGACAACGCCAACAGGGATGCCGGTTCCAGCCAGCTCGGCGTGCGCCAGAGCCGCCCATGTGGGATTGACCATGGCGCAGGCGAAGCCGTACTCCGCCGCTTCGCGGCAAAGCCGAATCACCTGCTCCTGGGTCGCTTCGGGTTTCAGCAGGGTGTGGTCGATTGCTGCCGCGAGGGTTCGCCTGGACAACAGGGCCTGCATCGCAAACCCTTCCGCGTCAAAGCCTGGTACTTCCTGTTCCTCTTCTTCGTCGAGGAGGTGAATCTGTGTGCTCATGGGGGCAAACTCCTTTTTCAGCCCGCCGATAATTCCGGTGCGTCCGAAGGCATCAGACAGATGTCCGGCAGGTTCCGGTATCGCTCTGCGAAATCCATCCCATAACCAATAACGAACTGATTGGGGATCGTGAATCCCACATAATCGGCATCGATTTTTTCCACGCGCCGCGATGGTTTGTCAAGCAGGGCGGCAATGCGCAGGGTTTTGGGGTGGTGCTGCTCGAAGAGGCTGCGCAGGAATCCCAACGTCAGCCCCGTATCCAGGATGTCTTCGACGACAATGACGTTCTTGCCTTCGATGGACTGATCGAGATCCTTGATCAGCTTCACCGCGCCACTGGAACGCGCCCCCTTGCCGTAGCTGGTCACGGCGACGAAGTCAAAGGTGTTGTCGACGGAGATGCTGCGCGCGAGATCGGCGAGGAAAATGGCCGCGCCCTTCAACACTCCGACGAGAACGATCTTCTCGCCCGCGTAATCCCGATCGATCTGGCGTCCCATCTCCAGCACGCGATGACGAATCTGTTCGCGGCTAAACAGAACCTCAAGTCCTGAGTAAATGCTTGTCGTGCTCACGCAGCTCAGATTAACTCCAAACCCGCCTGTGGAAGCTATACTTGAAAAACGCGCGTATGTATCCGTTTATTCATATTGGCCGCTTCTCGGTTGGCACTTTTGGCATCATGCTTTGGCTGGCGGCGGTGGCTGCCTGCTGGATTCTCTACCGGAATTTTCGCCGCTGGGGGATTGACGCCGACGCCATCAGCGTCGTGGCCGTCTCCACTGTGGCCGGCGTTCTGGGATCGAAGATCTGGCACGTCCTCGAAACCCCCCATGCTCTGATGCGCCATCCCGCCGATCTGCTCTTCGATCGCGCCGGATTCGCCTGGTACGGCGGCCTGATCGTCGGCATCCTCACTTTGCTGTGGCAGGCACGCGTCTACAAGCTGGGCTCGCTGCGGATGCTCGACCTGGCCTCGCCTGCTGCCGCGATTGGCTATGGCGTTGGCCGGCTGGGCTGTCTCGTTTCCGGCGACGGCGACTACGGCATCCCGACGAATCTGCCATGGGGCATGAGCTTTCCCCATGGGCTGGTGCCAACCTTCCAGCGCGTGCATCCCACGCCGATTTACGAGTTGCTGGGCGCGTTGCTGATCACGTGGATCCTGTGGCGGCGGGGCGGGCCCGAGCGACCCAAACCGTTGGGCCAGATCACCGGCGAATACCTGATCCTCACCGGCATCGCGCGCTTTCTGGTGGAGTTCATTCGGATCAATCCGCGAATCCTCTGGGGGATGACCAACGCTCAGCTGGCCAGCCTGGGAGCGATTGGGTTTGGCTTCGGATTGATCCTGGTAGCGCGGGCTCGCGCTGGTGCGAAAGGGGCGGCCGCTGAGCGGCGGACCGCAGCCGCACATAGTTCTTAGGGCTGCTCTCTCTCAGCCTCGGCTTCAGACTTTCCAGGGGTTCACGAGGCGAATGCCGCAGTCTTCGAAGTCCGGGCTGTTACGTGTGGCCAAGGTGGCACCGTATAAGCGGGTGATCGCGGCGATCAGAGCATCGGCTTGGTTCATTTCGCGTCCATGCGCCCTACGCTCGGCCGAGATTTGCGCATAGTAAATCGTCGCGTCGTCTTCAAACGGGAGGATCCGACCAGAAAACGGGCCGCTAAATATGTACTCGGCAGCCGTCTCTCTCGCCGCACGCTTCTTTCCGGGGGGCGATATCGCAATCCCATATAGAATTTCCGCCTTCGTGATCGCGGTTGTGAACATTTCAGCTTCCGGCTGCTGGTCGAGCCACGCCGCGACGCGAAGCTCTGGTCGCTCACGCATCGCTTCCGAGAGCACGTTCGTGTCGACGATGATCATCGGCTATTCATCGTCGCTGGCTCGAAATTCGGGGCCGCTGAAGTCGGGGAGTGCCCGCATGGGCCCGCGCGGAGGAATCTCCAGGTCGATACCGTCGACGCCTGCATCAGCCAAGCAGCGCCGGATCGACTGATAGAAGCTGCGTGGCTTCCCCAGAGCAGCCGCAGGCACCTGAACCTGAACCGCCCCCTCCAGAATCGCCCGCACCTCTTCTTCCATGGATCGGCCATGCTCGGCGGCGCGCACGCGGAGCTTCGCCTTGACGGAATCGTCGAGTTTGCGGATGGTCAGGCTTGCCATGGATCCAACGTAGCCGATGCAATCAATGCTGTCAATGCCAGCAATGCAATCATTGCTGTCATTGATTGCACTCTGATTCTATTGCGCGAAGCTCCTGATCCACTCTACGATGCTGCGCATCGCAGCTCCGGTCGGTCCCGAGGCCATCCATGGCTTCGCCTCGTCGCTCCAGGCCACGGCGGCGATGTCCAGGTGGATCCAGGGGGTTTCTTCAGCAAATTCTTTCAGGAACATGGCCGCGTTGATGGCCCCACCATAGCGGCCACCGGTGTTTTTGATGTCGGCAATGGTCGATTTGATGACGTCGCGATAATCGTCGTCGAGTGGCAGCCGCCAGAAGCGCTCTCCAGAGATCTTCAGGGCATCGGAGAAGCGCTGGTAGGTGTCCTCGTCGTTGGCAAAGATACCGGCGTTGAGCAGGCCCAGCGCTACACCAACGGCCGCGGTCAGGGTGGCCGCGTCGATTAGATGGGTTGCGCCCAGCTGCTTCGCGTAGGTGAGGCCATCCGCCAGCACCAGACGTCCTTCGGCGTCCGTATTGATGATCTCGATCGCCTTGCCAGGCTTGCCGGGGGCGGGCATGGCGATCTGCACGTCGCCCGGCTTCTGCGCTTTGCCGGAGGGCATATTCTCCGCGGCACAGACGATGCCGATTACCTTCACCGGCGGCTGAAGCTGCGCAATAGCGCGCATCGCGCCGATCATGGCGGCGCCTCCGGCCATGTCGTACTTCATCTTCTCCATGTTGTCGGAGGGCTTGATGGAAATGCCGCCCGTATCGAAGGTGATCCCCTTCCCTACCAGCCCCAGGACCGGACCAGCCGGCGCCCCTTTGGGTTCGTAAATCATCACGATCAGCGCGGGCGGCTCGTCGGAGCCCTGCGTGACGCTGAGGAAAGCGCCCATCTTCAACTCGCGGATCTGGTCGGTGCTGTGAACTTTGCATTCGATCCCGAACTCGCGGCACATCTCCGCAGCCCGCTCGCCGAGGATGGTTGGCGTGAGGCGATTGCCGGGCTCGTTGACCAGGGCGCGGGCAAAATTCTGCGATTCGCCGACGATCACGCCTTCGCGCAAGCCTGCTTCCGCGGCGGCTTGGTCCGCTGAGGGAGGAGCTATGACCTGCAACGATTGCACGCTGCGGTCCTTGCGGTCAGAGCGGTAGGTATCGGAGTCGTAATCCGCGATCACCGCGCCCTCCGCGAGCGCGCGCACCGTCAGCTTTGGATCAAGCGCCTCAGCCACCGGGACAGCAATCGCGACTTCCCGCAGCCCGCGCGGTTTAGCGAAGCGAACCGCGGTTCCCGCGCTCTTGCGGACTTCGTGCGGTGTCAGCTTCGCCAGCTTGCCCAGGCCAACGATGAGGAGCCGCTTTGCCTTCAGTCCAGCCGGACTATGCAGCAGCAGGGTCTCGCAGGATTCAGCCTTGAACTCGCCGCCATCGAGCACGGTCTGTGCGGCTCTGGCTGCGGACTCGTCACTCGCCAGGAGACGAATTTCGGGCTTTGCGGCCTTATTGGCCGAGGCATCGACTGCAAAGACGGCCAGCAGTTCGGTTTCAACGTTAGAGGAGGGGGCAAAGAGGATTTTCGTATTCATAGGTTTTCGTCTTCGGGACCATGAGGCCTACCAGATCACTTTAACGTCTGCGTAGCGGCGGAAGGCCCGGTCTCCGGTGACAATGGGCAGGCGCTCGGCCAGAGCGGTCGCCAGGATCATGCGGTCGAAGGGGTCGCGATGGTGCAGGGGCAAGGAGAACAAACCAAAGGCATGGTGAGACTCGAAGGGGAGAAGGGTAATCCGCAATTCGCGAATTGCGTTCTTTGTTTCCTCCTCCGACATTTCGAGCTTGCCGATGGCATTCTTGATCGCAATTTCGGAGATCGAGGCGGCACTCAGGTTCACTTCGACTTCGACGGGCGCGAGCACTTGCTGTACCCGCGACGGCAGCGACCCCAGGTGGGCGAGAATCAGAACCTGGGTGTCCAGGAGGACCCTAATAACGGCCCTCCAGGAACGCGTCGACTTCCTCGTCAGTCATCGGATCAAAGGCATGCGGATCGATGATCCTGACCCTCCCCTTTCCGGTGCCAAATCGTCGCACCGGCTTCTCGGATTCCTCTTTAGGCGCCGGGGAAACCAGCGCGATTGGCCGTTTGTAACGGTAGATTACGATGCTTTTGCCCTTCTCAACATCGTCGAGAATCTGCGGCAAAGTTGCTCGGGCCTGCGCGGCGCTGATCTTCTTCGGCATGCCGATAGTGTACAACAAGTCTTGTACAACTTCTAGGACTTTCTTCCCCGGGCAACGGCTGCCCGCGCTTCCTTATCGGCCTCCCGCCGGCGTTCGGTTTCGCGCTTATCCCACTCCTGCTTGCCGCGGGCGACGGCCAGCTCGCATTTGACCCGGCCATTGCGAAAATAAAGCCTTGTGGGGATGAGCGTTAACCCCTTCTGTTGCGTCTTTCCCGTGAGTTTACGGATTTCCTCCTGGTGCAGCAGCAGCTTCCGCGTGCGCAGCGCGTCGTGGTTGTTGTAGCTCGCATGGGAATACGCTCCGATATGCGCGTTCAACAGAAAGGCTTCCCCATCCTTGACGAGGCCATAGGCGTCCCTGAGATTGGCCTTGCCCTCGCGGATCGACTTGACCTCGCTCCCGCGCAGGGCCACGCCCGCCTCGTACTTTTCGAGGATGAAGTAGTTGTGGCTGGCTTGGCGGTTCTGGGCGGCATCGCGGGTGCCGGAAGCCACCGGGTCGCGCGATTTGGGCTTCGGCGGAGCTTGCTTTACGGGATGGCTGGAGGTTCGGGCCATGGCGGTGGTCGCAATTTTTCATCGTATATCGTTATTGCAGGCGCTGGTACCGCTGAATTGGAGGCCGGCGCTCCGGCCACAATCGAAAGGGCCGGAATGCGATACTATACGCAGCGCGAAGGGGTAGCACCGTCGAGCCACTCTTCCATGGCAGGGGACGCAAGGCCAACCGCTCCAGCGCCCATGATTCTCTCTCCCGAAACTGGAGCTGCATGAAGAGAAGTCTTGTCATCTGGGCTTTCCTCGCCATGATTTTGGCGGCCCTGCCAGCGGCGCACGCGCAGTCCGCGGCCCACTGGTTCAAGCAGGGTCAGGCCGCTGAGGCGAAAGACGATACGGTGGGCGCCTACGAGGCCTTCTATCAGGCCTACCAGAAGAAGCCCTCCGACGAACGCTACAAGCTCGCGTGGGAGCGGACCCGGTTTCCCGCGGCGGCTCTGCGTGTCGAGCACGGGGAGCGGCTGCGCGACCAGGGCGACTACACCGGGGCCCTCACCGAGTTCCTGCGGGCTCTCGAGATCGACCCCAGCAATGAGCTGGCGTCTCAGGACATCAAGGCCACGCGCGAGAAGCTGAACTCGCAGACGCCGGCGCCGGAAAATGCGCCGCGAACCACGGACGAGGCCCTCGAACTGGCTGCTCCCATCCAGCTCAGACCCATCTCGAACGAGCCGCTCACCCTGCACATGGTCGAAGACAGCCGGATTGTCTATCAGGCGGTGGGCAAGGCCGCGGGCATTAACGTCCTGTTCGATCCTGCCTACAGCTCCAAGCGCATCCAGGTGGACCTGCAGAACGTCACGCTGAGTGACGGGCTGCGCATAGTGGCCACCGTCTCCAACACCTTCTGGCGGCCCATCACCTCGAACACTATTTTTGTCGCCGAGAATTCGCGCAGCAAGCACACCGAGCTCGACGAGCAGGCGGTCGAGACGTTTTATCTGCACAACGTGGCGCAGCAAAACGATTTCACCGAGGTACAGACCGTCCTGCGCAATCTCTTCCAGGGGGCGCGCATCAACGGCGTCGCCAGTGAGGATGCGATCGTCATGCGCGGCACGCCCGATGAGTTGCTGCTGGCGCGCCGGCTCATCGACGATCTCGATAAAGCGCGTCCGGAAGTGGTCATCGATGTAGCAGTGCTGGAAGTGAGCCGCGATCTGCTGCGCAATATCGGTGTGCAGCTGCCGCAGACGGCTAGTATCAATTTCCAGCCGTCGAACGCCAACCTGACCAACACCGGCTCGACCACCAATACCGGCACCACTGGCACCAACGGCACCAATGGCACGACAACTCCCAACAGCAGCATCACGCTCAATAACCTGGCGCATCTGAACTCGACCAACTTCGCGGTCACCATCGGTCAGGCGGCCGTGGATCTGCTGCTCACCGACACGCGCTCGCGCATCATTCAGAATCCGCAGATTCGCGCCTCTGACGGACAGGAGGCAACGCTGAAGATCGGCGAACGCATCCCCATCGCCACCGGTTCTTACCAGACCGGCGCCGCCACAGCCATCGTCAGCTCGCTGGTGAACACCCAGTTTCAGTACATCGATGTCGGCGTCAATATGACCATCAAGCCGACCGTGCACTTCGATCGCGACGTCACGCTGAAAAGCAAGATTGAGGTGTCGGCCACCAACGGCAATTCGAGTATCGGCGGCATTACGGAGCCCATCATCACCCAGCGCTCCGTGGATCACACGGTGCGCCTGCGAGACGGCGAAGCCAATCTGCTGGGCGGCATCCTGCAGCATCAGACCACTTTCGCCATCAGCGGTTATCCGGGTCTGGCGCAGCTTCCGCTCATCAAATACCTCTTCAGCACCCAGCAGAAGGAAGTCACCGACGACGAGGTGATCTTCCTGATGATCCCCCACGTTGTGCGTGCCGAAGAAGTCGACCCGGAAAATATCCAGCAGATCGATACGGGCACGACAAACAATATCGAACTGCGCCCCATTAACTCGCCGCAGCAGTTAGCGGCCGCGATGCAGGCGCCAGCACAATCCGTCACGCCGGCTTTTGGCGGACAGCAGGCTGCTCCGGTACCTCCACCGCCGGCGCCGACGCCGACGCCGGCCACCGCAGCCACGGCGGCCCAGCAGGCCATGACCAACATGCAGCAGCAGGCGAGTGCCGCGGCGCCGGTGAATCTGCAGCTGACCCCACCGCAGTCCACGCAGAAAGTGGGTTCGAGTTTCAAAATGATCGTCAATCTTTCAGGCGGAAGCGACGTTTTTGCTGTGCCCATGGACGTGCAGTATGACGCCTCAAAGCTGACCCTTATCAATGTGGACACCGACGATCCGCAGAATCCGAACGTCCTGGGGAAAGACGGACAGGCCGTAGCCCTGGCGCATCGCGATGACGGAAAAGGCAACGCCGCTGTCGCCGCTTCGCGTCCGCCTGGAACCAAAGGCGTTACTGGCTCGGGCGCGCTGTGCGTGCTCACCTTCCAGGCGAAAGCCCCAGGCGACGCGTCGGTTGCCATTGTGAGACCGGTTGTCCGCAACAGCCAGCAGCAGCCGATCCCCGCGATGGGATCTCAGGCGGTCGTGCACATTCAGTGAGCGGCTGTCGAAGTGGTGAAACTATGCAGTTGATCTTGTACAACCGAGAGCAAGCGCGGCGGGGCCGGGAAGCCGGCCTCACGCTGGTCGAGCTCATCGTCACGGTCGCGATCCTCGGCATCCTTGCGTCGGCGGCGATACCCATCGCCCGCTTCCAGGTGAAGCGCCAGAAGGAGCGCATGTTGCGCTATGACCTGTGGCAGATGCGCGCCGCTATCGACGCCTACAAGGATGCCGCCGAGAAACATGCATTCCAGACCAAGGTGGACAGCCAGAATTATCCGCCCGATCTGCAGACTCTGGTCGACGGCGTCGATGTGCAGGGAAAAAAAGTGCGCTTCCTGCGGCACATTCCTATCGATCCGATGACCGGCAACGACGACTGGGGGCTGCGCTCGATGCAGGATGACCCCACCAGCGACTCATGGGGCGGCCAGAATGTTTTCGACGTTTTCACGAAATCCGACGGAGTGGCCCTGGACGGAACGAAATACTCGGACTGGTGATCCTATGCGGCTGAAACCCCCAATTCGAAGACAGGAAGGCGGCTTCACCCTTCTGGAACTCATGGTCGTCATGCTGATCATTGGCGTGCTCGCCACGGTGGCGATCCCCAGCTTCGTCGCCGCCATCAAGAGTGCGAAGGAGGCTGCGCTGAAGGAGGATCTGCACGTGCTGCGCGACGCCATCGACTCCTACACGATGGACAAGAACAAAGCGCCGCAGTCGCTCGACGATCTGGTACAGAACGGCTACCTGAAAGTGATCCCCGAAGATCCCTTCACCCACAGCCGCGACACCTGGGTGACCGCAAGTGACGATACGTACGCGGATCTCGATCAGACGGAACCCGGCGTCAACGATGTGCACAGTGGTTCAGAGGAACAGGGATCGGACGGGCAACCGTACTCTACCTGGTGAGCGTTCTGCCGATGGTATACTCAGGGTGAAGTAGTTCCCGGAAGGGTGCGTGCCCTCCCGGGAGGTTGGCTACTTCATCAGTAGCATGAGTACGAGGACAGCAGCTGCCAGAACGAAGCGCCAGTCCAGCGCAATCGTTATAGCGATGCGAGTCCAGGATGATTTCTTATTCATCCCTGGCACTCACCCCCTTTCATCGGAACGGCCCGCAGGTCGTTCATCGCGGCCTGCGAGTCGTCGGTCCATCGTCCGGACCGATCTCTGCGTCATCCGCATTCGCACTTTGAAAGAGGCACTTCCAGTTTAGGGAGTGCTGTCCGCACGCAAGTCACTTCTGTGCGCTTCTCCGAAACTCAGGTAACGCGCCCGTACGGCATGGCAGAATAACTGCGACGATGCTTACCGTTCCGGAACTGGCGCGCGTTCACGATCGATACCTCTCCATTGCCGGCGTGGCCCGTGAACAATTCCACGACACTCTGGGCGGAAAGCTTCTGCTCCGCTCCGTATGGAACGCCGACGGGATCGCCGCAGTCATCGCGGCAAGCGTCGCCGGAGCCGCTTCGTTGTGCGTCGATGCGGATGCCGATGGCCTTCGCCAGGGTCTGCGTTCGGGATTCATCGATTTCGTCGTCGGCAATCTCGACGAAGCGCTGCGCATTTTGAAAAACGAATTGCGCCGCGGGCTGCCCGTGTCTGTCGGGCTCGCCGTCAATGCCGAAGACTGCATTGCTGCGATGATCGATCGCGGCTTGCAGCCAGACCTGCTCTCCGGGGTTCCACAACTCTTCGCCAGCAGTTTCCTGGAACGCGGAGCGATGACGCTCCTCGAAGTCAACCCGGCGGACGGCTCAGCCTCAATCCTGCATTGGACGATTGCGGACGACCCAGCGCGATCGATGCCCCGCATGGCCCGCATCGCATCCGACTGCCTCGATCCAGCGGGCGCTGACACGGCTGCCCGCCGCCTCTGGCTGGAGCGATCGCCGCGCTATCTCGGCCGCACCTTTGGACCGCGGCAATGCCTGCGCGTGACCGAAGCGGAAATCACCGCCTTCCTCTCCCGGGTGCGATCCGAACTTCCCTCGGCTATCGTCACCCGCGACGGGGAGAAACCATAATCCAATTCCGCCATGCCTCAACCGGCCTCTGCGCATCTTTTCCGTTTGCAGCAGAGTCTTACTGTTGTACGATCCTGCAACGGAGGTCCGCATTGCATGGGGTCACAACCTGAGTATCCCGCCCTCGATTCCCGCCCAGAATCGGTCCGGCAAACTCCCCAGGAGCTTCAGGATGAGCAGCGCAGGCTGCGCCGCCTGCAGATCATGGTGAACATGGTGATGTCCGTTATCAGCCAGGATTTGTCGCTCACCGTCGACGAGGCATCAGAAATGGTGGCCGATACACGGCGGGCCGCCCTCGCGATGTTTCCCGGCAAGGAGCTCGCTTTCGATCTCCTCTACAAGCCTCGCCTGCAGCGCCTGATGCGCGAGCGTTTTCGAATCCACTAGCCCACCAGGGCCGCCCTTATTTTTGCTCCATTGCCGTCAGGCGGAACGTAATCGTTCCCCAGAACAGCCGCGCCCGCATCTGGACGGGCACATGCCGCTCGTCGTCCGTATACCAGATCCAGATGTTGCCTCGAGTTTTGACCACGCCGGCGTCGGCTGTCGGCTGCACGCGAACCGTCTGATACGTTCCCAGAGGCGTGCGGACGGTCTCACGCGCCTCCACCTTCATCGTCACAGCAACCGTGTGCATTGCGTCCGCGACCGGAACGCGGAAGCTTACTCCCGGCGTCAGAGTCAGGGCAGCCGGATAAAAAATCGCCGATAGAAGATCGGTCACACACGGACCTATGGGCGCTTCCTGGTGCTTGCTGTTTCCTTTCACCAGATTCTTCTCGTCGAGCAGCGCCTTGCCCTGCGCATAGTCGAACTTCAAATCGGTGTTCACCTGGCGCCGGCCCTCCTGCAGTTGCTTCGCAAAACCCGCCGAACATCCCGTGCGCCGATTGAAGGAAGACTGAAACCGATCGCTCACGCGATAGATGAGATTGATCGCGCCCAGTGTGTCCCCGGTCGCCGACACGCGCTCCTCATCTCCGTCCTGCTGGAGATGCATCACCGTCGTTCCCGCCGGAAAGACCCGCCAGTCCACGGCGTACGTCAGTGTCTGCTTCGCAGGAAAGTTGTAGCCCGAGCGTGGAGGGAGGAGCGGCGGCGCACTCTGCGCGGCTGCGGCAATCGCCGCCAGCCCGATGGCCGCGGCGATCGGCAGCGATTTTCGCAGCGCACGAGTTTTTTGGGCAGGCCTGGGAAAAATGCGATGCTCCTGCAATCGACTCCTTCTATTTCCTGAGCAGCACCAGCTTCAGGATGAGGGCAGCATACATGCCGGCGGCCCCCAGCAATGCGTTATATTCACGATGCTTTCGGTAGAGTGCTCCCGAGAATACCCCTTTGGTGGCCCCTGAACCCTCGGCTGCAACAACCCTCGGCAGCAACCTCGGCACTGTCGTCGCGTACGCGTCGAACTCCGGAAACACCGAACGCAGATACTCTTCCTCCGAGCGGATCACGGGAATGTAGATCGCCGCGAACAAGATCGCGAGAATCAGTGCGATCCACAGGCTGTGCGCAGCCAGCGCAAATCCGAAGGCAATCAGGATCGAGCCCAGATACAAGGGATTTCGCGTGTGCGCGTACGGTCCCGTCATGGTCAGCTCGGCATTTTTCTTCACGTAGCCTGAAGCGTATCCGCGTAACAGCAAGCCAGGTACGACTAACACAAGGCTCAGGGCCAGAAACAACCACGTTGGCTTCGCCAGCCACAGGAAAAGCACTGCGAATGCAAATCCCAACGGGACGCGAATCCGCCGCGCGACGCGATTCCAGCCCATCGCCACTTACCGCGCCTCCCGCAGCAGTTCGAGCGCCGCATCGGTCACCGCTTCGGGCGTGATGGTCAGCAGTCCTGCTTCCGGCTCGCTGCGCCGGGAGTGGTCGCGCACGCTCTCCGGATGCCGCAGCACCCGATTCGGGCAATGAAACGGACCATTGCGCGCCGGGTCCGTCGGCCCATAGATGCCCACCACTGGTTTGCCCAGCGCACACGCCAGATGCAGAGGACCCGTATCCCCAGCGATGGCCAGCGAAGCCCGCCGTGTCACCGCAATCAGCTCGGCCAAACCCAGCGAGAGCACGCGCGCCGCGCCGCCGCTGCTTTCGGCAATTTCGTGCGCCAGATGTTCTTCCGCTGGACCGCTGTTGATCACCACTCCAAAGCCGGCCTCTGCGATCTGCTTTGCAACCACGCCATAGCGGTCCGCCGGCCAGCGCTTCGCGCCCCATCCGGCTCCAGGGCTGAGCAGCACGAAGGGCTGTTGCAACTCTGCCGCTTTCGCCTCGGCCGCCGGATCGCACGGCAACAGCGGCAACGTCATCGGCAGGCTTTCTCCAAAAATCGCATTGGCAACTTCGACCGACTGCTCGATCACGTGGATGCCCTGCGTCACGACTTTTTGATCGAAGAGCCACTTTGCCGCAAATTCGCGCGGCTTCGCTTCGCCGATGACGTTGCTCGTCCGCGCCCAGCGCGCCACCATCGCCGAGCGCACCGCGCCCTGCATATCAACGGCAATGTCATACCGCATCGCGCGCAGTTCGCGCCGCACGCGGCGAATGTCTCGCAGGGTCGCTGGCTTCAGCGGAGATCTTGCCCACTGCTTCGCCGGAACGACGTGCACCTGATCCACCAGCGGCATACTGGGAGTCCGGGGTTCGCAGCCATTCGCGCAGAACAGCCCGCGCCACTGCGGCTCAATCGCCCACCCAATCACCCAGTCCGGGTGCGCTTGGCGCAGCGCCGTGACCGCGGGCATGGAATGGAGAACGTCCCCCATCGCGCCCAGACGCACGACGAGCAGACGCAGTTGCTTTGGAATCTCCGGCAATCCTTCATTTTCTCATGGGATCTGCTGCAATTCGCCCGTCTGGGTCCCGCCAGTTCATGGGCAGTAAACCGCAAAGCTGCTGGATCGCCATTGCCTCATCGGCCAGCTTCACCAGCAACTTCGCCGCGTGCAGCGGCGCAGTGCTTTCAAGCATCCGACGCTGCTCCGGCTGCAGCCGCACCAGGTCTTTCTCCGTGGTCAGAAAGGCATCTGCCTCGTGTTGCCGCCGCAGCTCGAGCAGTTCGGCAATATCGGCCTGCGTGTAGTGGTGATGATCGCGCCAAGCGCGCATCGCCATGACGGCAACCCCACGCGATCGGAGTGCGGGAAAAAATTCTTCCTCGCGCGCAATCCCGCAGAAGGCGATGACACGCCTGACCTCCGGAACCTCCAGCCGCCGCTCCATCCACCACACCGGCTGGGTAAAACCCCGTCCTCGCAGTTTGGCTTCCAGTGCCCGATCCTCCTGCCGCACCGCGAGGATTTGTGCCCGTGACAGTGACGAGAATCCCTCGCGCAGCCGCCCCGCGGGTAGCAGCCGCTGTGTGAAATCGCTGCCATGCAGCACCACGATGTCCACGTCGCGAACCAGCTCCCGGTGCTGGAATCCGTCGTCGAGCAGATGGAGCATCGGCCCGGTGGCCCCTGCCTCCGCCAACAGGCCCGCTCGATACCGACTGGAGCCTACAAATACTGGGACGCCGGACGCTTCCGCGATCAGCAGCGGCTCGTCCCCAAATTCTTCCGCCGAGCCGCCGGTCGTCACTCGCTCCACAACTTTTGATCGCCGGCCGTAGCCGCGCGAAAGCACATCGACCGCGATACCACGCTCGAGCAACAGTTGTGCGAGACGGATCGTCAGGGGTGTCTTGCCCGATCCGCCCACTGACAGATTCCCAATGCTCACGACCGGCCATCGCAACCGCTTTGGACGCGCCCAACCGCGCTCGTACGCCAGATTCTTCGCACGCACCGCTGCGGCATATAGCGGTACCAGCGGCGCCACTGCGCGGATCATGACCGAGCCCCGTCTGGCGCTGATACGGGCAAGCCAGCCGCAACGACTTCCGCCAGAGCCTGAACCGCGCGCTCCGTTGCTCCCGCCTCGTTTTCGAAGACTTCTCGCGCCCGCGTGCCCATGGCCTTAGATTCGGTTGCGCCGATCAGCATGCGCGCCAGCTCGCCCTTCAGATCGGCAGCCTGCACGATCCAAATCGCATCGTGCTCGCGCAGCTTTTCCACGATGGCTCGAAAATTCTCGTAACTCGGTCCCATCACGATTGGCACCCCGAACTGCGCGGCCTCGAGCGGGTTGTGACCGCCGGTCGAAACGAGGCTCCCACCCACAAAGGCCGCGTGCGCCAGCGAGTAGACCGAAGCCAGCTCGCCGATCGAATCGAGCAGGAAGACCGTGCCCGGTTCGATTTTCGATGGAGCCTCCAACCATTCCGACCGCCGCACCCAGTGCGCCCCGCGCTTTCTCAGGATTTCCGCGACTTCGGCGAACCGCTCTGGGTGACGCGGCGCCAGCACCGTCACAACATCGCCCGGCAGCCCGGCCAGCAGCAATTCCTCTTCGCCCGCCAGGGTCGACCCGCATACCAGGACGCGCGTTCCCGCCGGGATATTTTCCCTCAGCAGCGCGACGAGGCTCCCGGATCCAGCCGCGCGCACGTCGTATTTCAGATTCCCTGTCACTCGCACATGGTTCGCGCCCAGAGCGCGCAGCCGTTGCGCATCCAAATCGGTCTGCGCCAGAACCACCGCCAACCCGCGCAACAGAGAGCGCCACATCCATGCGAATCGCCGATAGCGCGGCCACGAGCGATCGGAGATACGGGCGTTCACCACGGCCACCGGAATTCCCTTTCTCCGGCACTCGACCAGCATGCGCGGCCAAAACTCCGTCTCGACCAAAACCACCAGCCTGGGACGCACTGCCTCGATCCACGCCCGCACAGCCCAGCCCAGATCCAGCGGAAAATAGAACACACGATCCGCGCCGAAGCGCTTGCGCGCCAGCTCCTGCCCGGTTCTTGTCGTCGTCGAAATCATCACACGCCAGGCGCTTGTTTCCCGCCGACCCGTGACCCCGGACAATCTCGGCCCCAATTCCTCGATCAATCGGCTGGCGGCCAGCACTTCACCAACAGAAACGGCGTGAACCCAGATGACACTCTGCCCGTCTAATCGCTCGCGAATGCGCGCCGGCACAAAACCAAGACGCTCCGCTAAGCCCTCGCGGTATTTCCCGCTCGTGGCCATGCGAAACAGCCACCACGGAGCGCCCACAACCAGAACCAGCACCAACGCGCAGCTGTACAGAATCAGCATCCGCTTACCAATCTCGCCTTCCCTGGGTCATAAGGCAAGATGATAATGGTGACCATGCGCTCACGCCCGTTCCCTGCCGTCATGCGCGTCTTGCTATCCTGCCTTCTGCTCGCCGCCGCCGGCTCCGTCTCACTTGGAGAATCCGATCTTCCCCCCGCCAAAGACGCCACTGCTTACCCCGCCGTCGACTTCCATACCAAAGAACAGGTCGCGATCGCAGCCGAGCCCTTCGACACCGCGGAGAAATGCAAGATCTTTCAGGTCGACTACCTCAAGTATCGCTTTCTTCCCATCCGCATCATCGTCACCAATACCGGCGATCATCCTGTCTCACTGCGTGACGCGCGCATCTTCTTCATCAGCGCGGAGGGCGATAAGGTTCCCGCCGCCGAACCGGAGGACGTCGAGCGCCGGGTGCGGCCCAAAGACAGCCGCGGTCACGACATCCCGGTCGGCCCCATTAAACTGCACACCAAGGGCAGCGCCTCCGACGACAAGATCGAGGCCGACTTCGACCGCTTCGAATACGCAGCTCTGGCCGTAGAGCCGCATACTACGCGTGCCGGATTCCTGTTCTACGATATGCAGGGTCTGGGCGACACTCCGCTGCACGGCGGGAAACTGGTTTTGCGCGAGCTGCGCGATTCCGACGGCAACGAACTTTTCTATTTCGAAATCCCTTTTGATAAGTATCTCGAAGCGAAGCGCTAACGCCGTCGAACCGCTCCCTGCCCCGGCTCAGACGCCCTTCTTCTGCGGCTCCCAGACGTATTTGTGAATCTGCAGGCTCAGCCGCGCAGGCAGAGAGTCAGCCAGCATCCAGTCCACCAGCTCCCGCGGATCGAGCAGGCAATTCTCGGTCGTGCGCTCGGCAGATGACGTCTTTGAAAATGCCGGAGAGAGAAGCAACTGACCGGCGTGCGTCTCCAGCTTGTGCTCCCGAATAAAATCCCGAGCAAATTCGTAGTCCCCGCGGCTTGCAATGACGAATTTCACCTCGTCGCGATCGGTCAGGCACTCGAGATTCGACATCTGAAAGCTGCCCGCTTCGCCGGAGCCGGGGCATTTCACATCCACGATCTTATGCACTGCGGCCGGCACCCGCTCCAGCGGCCGTTCTCCGCTGGTCTCCATCATCAGCTCGTATCCGCCGCGCAGCAGCCGCTCCATCAACGGAACCAGTTCGCGCTCCTGCAGCATCGGTTCCCCGCCCGTGAACTCGATCAGCGTTACCGGCGCCAGCTTTTCTATCTCGGCCGTCACCTGGTCTTCGGTCGATTTGTAACCGCCGGTGAACGTATACTCCGAGTCGCACCAAGAGCAGCGCAGATTACACCCGGCCAGGCGCACAAAAATGCACGGTAGCCCGGCGAAGCTCGATTCGCCCTGAATGGATTTGTAAATCTCGATGAGGTACAAGGGCTACTCGTAATACGTCGCAGTCGTGGTGTCAGTCTCGTAGATCGTGCAGTCCTTCACGCGCACGCGCCCGCTGGTCATCTCGCTTAGCTGGCGATTGGTCTCGTCATAGAAATAGCGCGCCAGGTTCTCCGCCGACGGATTGATCCTCGTGAATGGTTCCAGATCGTTCAGCATCTGGTGGTCGATGCGCTCAATCACCGGGGCCATCACGTGCTTCAGTTCGCGAAAGTCCAGCAACAGGCCCGCTGCGTCCAGCGCGTCGCCGCACAGCGTAATCCGCACTTTATAGTTATGCCCATGCGGGTTTTCGCACTTCCCTTTGTAGTTGCGGAGATAGTGTCCGGATGAAAACCCGCGCTCCACTGTCACTTCGTACATAGCTGCGGCAGCTTCCCTGAAACGAAATTACCAATCCCGCTACCATTCTATCGTTCGCGGCTTCCCGGCCCCCGTCGTCCACGATGACTCGTTCTCCGCTCCTCGTTGCGGCGATCTACCTGTTCAAACATCGCGGTCATCACGGCCAGCAGCGCCACAATCAGCCCACCCACGGTCAGGAACAGCGCACTCGTCTTCCAAAGCGTTCCGTTGGCAGGCAGCGCGGGCTGCATCCGGCCCGAGGTCATCGCCATCACAAATGAGATCGCCGCAAACAGAAGCAGCACCGCCGCCAGGATGTAAAGATTTCGGGCCACTCCGATCAGTTTAGCGCTCTGCGCGGGGACTTCCCTGAGCGGCTGCCGCAAAGGGATCAAGTGGAGTGTGCGCTCTGCGCTCCGTACTTGTACCCTGTACCCTGTACCCTGCGCTCTGTCTTCTATGGACATTTCCATCGTCATTCTCGACGACAATCCAGGCAGCCTGGACCTGCTCTCGACTGCGCTCGCCCGCGATGGGATCACGATTCATACCGCCTCGCGACCCAGCGAGGCGCTGGCGCTGGTCAACCAGCATCATCCCCAGCTCGTCCTCACCGACCTGGTCATGCCCGAGATGACTGGCCTCGATGTCCTCAACCGCATCATGGAAATTGCGCCGGCCACGGATGTGGTCCTGATGACCGCGCACTACACGACCGAAACGGCCGTTCAGGCGATCCGCAACGGCGCGGCGGATTATCTCGAAAAGCCCATCCGTCTGACCGTCCTGCGCGAGCGAGTGGGTCGGCTGATCGAAGACGCGCGCCGCCGCCAGGAGTCCGCCTCCGACGCGGAGTTCGAGGGCATCATCGGCGCCAGCCCGCGCATGGCCCAGATGTTCGCCCGCATCCGCCGCATTGCGCCACATTATCGCTCCGCTCTCATCCAGGGAGCCACCGGGACCGGCAAAGACCTGGTCGCCCGCGCTCTGCATGCTCGCAGCGGGGTCAAGGGGCAATACGTCGTCCTCAACTGCTCCGCAGTCGTCGAGACGCTCTTTGAGAGCGAGCTCTTCGGCCACGTACGCGGCGCCTTCACCGGCGCCGATCGCGACAAGCCCGGGCTCTTCGAAGCAGCCAATGAGGGTACGCTGTTTCTCGATGAAATCGGCGACATGCCGATTGCCACGCAGGCCAAGCTGCTGCGCGCTTTGCAGAATCAGGAAATCCAGCGCGTCGGCTCGCTCCAGTCGCGCAAAGTCAACGTGCGTGTCATCGCGGCGACGCACAGAAACCTGCGCCAGGCCGTTGCCGACCGGCTCTTTCGCGAGGACCTCTACTACCGTCTCGCCATGGTCGAGATTCCCGTTCCCTCTCTGGCTGAACGCAGAGAAGACCTTCCGCTGCTGACGCGCCATTTTGTCGAGAAGTTTTCCCAGCAGTACGGCAAGACGATTCGTGGCGTCTCGCCCCGCGCGCGTCTCGTACTCGAGCGCCACTCCTGGCCGGGCAACGTGCGGGAGCTGGAGAACGCCATCGGCCACGCGAGCATGATGGCGGAATCGGACGAGATCGACGTCGGCGATTTGCCGGCCTCACTTCTCGGAGATCCCTTAGACACCACCGCCAACGGAAGTACCGGGCCGCCGCCCGGCCAGCCGTCCACAATGGGGGAAGACGCTTCGCTGGCCGAGCACGAACGCCAGCTGGTAGTCAGCGCGCTCGAAAAGGCGCAGGGAAACCAGTCTCATGCGGCGCGGGCACTGGGCATTGGCCGCGACGCGCTCCGCTACAAGATGAAAAAGTACGGACTGCTGTAGATATCCGGGCCGGACTGGCTCACGCCGTCTCTTCCCGTGTCACTGGTGGCTCCCGCAGCAGCCTCGCAACCGTCTCCCGCACAATCTCCGGGCCAGCGGGCTTTGCCAGATAATCTGTGAATCCGGCCGCCAGAATCTTCTCGCGATCCCCGCGCATGGCGCTGGCGGTGAGCGCAAGGATGGGCAGAGTTTGAAACCGCGTGTCACCGCGCAGCGCAGCCAGCACGCCATACCCATCGAGGCCGGGCATCTGCAGATCCAGCAGGATGAGGTCTGGAGCTCCCGTGCGCGCCCGATCCAGGGCCTGTTCGCCGTCCTCCGCTTCGATCACTTCGTATCCGGCCCGCTCCAGCACCAGGCGCAGCAACTCACGGCTGCTGGGCCGGTCATCCGCGATCAGGATGCGAGATTTCCGTGGAGTTGTCGCCATGGTACGCACTCAGCCCCGCAGGGACGAGGTCCCGCCTTATTCTTTGACGACGCAATAACCCTGGGGAAGCGATGTAGCCATCCTACTGCCCCAGCGCGACAGTGGGAAGAGTGAAAGTAAATCGGCTGCCCTGGCCCGGCGCGCTCTCCACTTCCATCCAGCCGCCGTGCATTTGCACCAGTTCCTTGGTGATCGACAGGCCCAGCCCCGTCCCTTCGCGAACGCCTCGCGTCGTATTCCCCACCTGGTAAAACTTATCGAAGATGTTCTCCTGCTCCTCGGCGGGAATGCCGATCCCGGTATCGCCTACCGTGACACGAACGAAGCCCGCTTCTTCCGCAGTATCGATCCAGACCTTTCCCCCCTCGGGTGTGAATTTCACCGCGTTGCTCAGCAGGTTATAGAGCATCTCCTTCACGCGCAGCGGATCCGCGTCGATCAGCGAATTGCGCTCGCCGCGCTCCTCGATCATGATGCCTTTCGCTGCTGCCCCTGGCCGAATGGCATCGAGCGCCTCCCCGACGCTCCGCGTCAACGGATAGATCTCCCGCTTGAGCGTGAGCTGGCCGGCTTCAACCTTGCTTAGATCGAGAACGTCGTTGATCAGCTCCAGCAAGTGTTCGGAGTCGCGATGGATATGGTTCACGAATCGCTTTTGTGACTCATTCAGCGCGCCTTCGTGCCCCTCCTGCAACAGCTCGGCGAACCCAATGATGGTGTGCAGCGGCGTGCGCAGCTCGTGACTCATGCTCGCCAGAAACTCACTTTTGAGCCGGTTGGCGCGCTCAACGTCGCGATTGCGCGCCTCCAGTTCACCGGTATATTGCATCTGTAGCCGTCGCACCTCTTTTTCCGCGCGCTTACGTTCGGTCACGTCGCGAATCACCGCCGTCACATGCATACCGTTTTCCGTCTGGATGGGGCTGAGGCTGATCTCGACGGGGAAAAGCGACCCGTCGCGGCGGCGGGCGTGCAGTTCCAGGCCCGTGCCCATGGGCCGCGTGCGCGGATGCTCCAGGTAGCTGTCGCGGTGGCGATAGTGCTGATGGCGGATCGCATCCGGGACCAGCAGATCCACCGACTGGCCCATCAGCTCGTCGCGTACGTAGCCGAACATCTCCTCCGCGATGCGGTTCACCAGCACAATCTGGCCATCCGCAGCGACTTCTACAATCGCGTCGGGAGCCGCCTCCAGCAACTGCCGAAAGCGGCGCTCCAGGCGCGACTGCTCCTCGGCCACCAGCCGCTGCTCCCGCTCCGACATGTCGACGCTCGTCTCCATCACATGCGACTCGGCAACTCCCAGCTCGCGAATCCACCGGCTGAGTACCGTCACCCGTTTGCCGGCGCGCGTGCGATGCAACAGCTCGCCCTCCCAGTGGCCATCGCGCTCGAGGCGTTTGGCGATGTCCTCCACCGGCTCGGGAAAGGTGGTCTGCAGCAGCTCGTGGCTGACCCGCCCCAGGGCCTCCGCCGCCTTCCAGCCGTACAGCCGCTCCGCACCCTTGTTCCAGTAAACGATGCGATCCTGAGGATCGCGGACCAGAATCGGCTCGTAAGCCTGATCCAGCAACTGCGCCTGCCGTTGCGCCAGCTCCTGTTGCTTCTTTTGCTCCGTAATGTCGCGCGCGATCTTGGAGATGCCGATCAGCCTGCCGCTGTCATCGCGCACCGGAGAAAGCGTGAGCGAGACCACCAGGCATCGCCCGTCCTTGTGCCGCCGCAGCGTCTCGTAACGCTCCACCACGTCTTCGTTTCCGATGCGGCGCAGCAGCTCGCGCATGTCGTCTTCGTAGCCGGGCCAGGCCAGCCGCGTGATCGGCTCTCCGATCATCTCCGCTGCCGTGTAACCGAACGTCCTTTCGGCGCCGCGGTTCCACGTGACCACGATGCCCTCCAGCGTTTCGCTGACGATCGCGTCGTAGGAGAACTCAACGATCGACGCCAGGCGTTGCCGCGCCTCCTCCGCCTGCCGCCTCGCCGTAATGTCGCGGCTGATACTGGCGAACCCCAGCAGTTGCCCATACAGGCCGAAGATGCCGAAAGCGCGCATGTCGACCGTGATCACGTCGCCCGTGCGCGCATGCCGGAGACGAAATTCTCCATACCACGGCTCGCCGCGGAGAAGGACCGGAAGAATCTCAGAATCGAAGATCTCTCGTTGACCTTCGAATTCCGTGTCGAACACGGGATAGCGCCGCACGTCGTCGGCATCCGCCAGGCCCAAGAGCTCGCGCCCGGCTTGATTGATAAAGCTCGTCTTCAGCGTGGGATCGGTCAGGCTGACCAGATCCGGCGTGTTCTCGACGATCGCCAGCAGCCTTCGCTGGTTCTCCGCCGTTCGCTTTTCCTCGGAAATATCGCGCCAGGCCAGCAAGGCGCCGTCCACTTCGCCGTTGGCACCGAAGAGCGGCCGGGCACGGACCTCGATCCAGTAGCCTGCGGAAGCGCCGGGCGGACGAACATATTGCTCCCCCTCGATTGTTCGACCCTGCAAGGCGACGGCGCCGGGTAGCTCATCGGCTGGCCACAGCGTCTGGCGGTCCGGCAAATAGATACCGTACGCCTCGCTCCATCCTGAGATCGGCGCGCCCTGCGTCTTGATGCCGTAGAGCCGTTCGGCAGCCGCATTCGCGAACTGCACTCGCCCATCCCGGCCCAGCACCACGACCGCCTCCTCCAGGTTGTCCACCAGCGCGCGCAGGACGTCGACGCGCGGCTCAGCAGACGCTGCGGCGCCACCGTCGGTTGGAGGCGTTGACGGTGCGTTTTGGGCGGGTGCAGCGGGTTCGTTCCTGGAGCGGCGGAGCTTCATCGAACAGGGTGATAGTGTACCCGCGCCCGCCCGCACATGGCACTGCCTGCGCCATTTCACGCAGTGTCGCGCTCCCTGAAGCGCCCTCGCACGCACGCGCGGACCTTCGAAATGCAGCGGTTTTGCGAGATTTCCCCGTTTTTTCCGCTTCCACGCGAGTGGCCAGCAATGTGCAATCGAGATCAGGTTAAGCCAGGAGTAAGCTTTGGAAATTTCCTTGCGTCACACGGGCGGCGCGCGCTTCACCGCGGAGGCGCGCCATCATCGGGTCCTGCTCGACCAGCCCGCGGAAGACGGAGCCACCGACCAGGGCATGTCCCCGGCGGAGCTGCTGCTCGCGTCATTGGGCGGGTGCGTGGGCCAGTACGTGGCGCAATATTTGAGTCTGCGCGGGCTCTCGTCCGAGGGCCTGCTGCTTCGTGTTGAAACCCAGCCCTCCCCGCGCTCGCTGCACTTTGGGGATTTTCAGGTTACAGTCACGGTGCCCGGCCTCAGCGACCGCCAACTGCGCGCCCTCGAGAAATCGTTCCCCGCCGGGCTGGTGCAGAACGCCATCCGCCTGGAAAACTCCATGCGCGTCACCGCGGTATCGAACCGCGAAGAGGCAAAATCGTAAAGACGAAGATCGCGAGTTGTGGAGCTTCTTTGGCGTCCGACGATCAACAGCAGCCGGTGATTCCGCCGCCGCCATTCGCGCAATTCACGAGCGGGCCACTCCTCACATTCACAAATTCTCCCGAGATCTGAGCGCCTGCCGCTGTGGGCGGAATCGGAGTGAGACAACCGGTGCCCTGCAATCCCACTTCGCAGGGGAGAATGTTCGGGTCATCGCCCAGGCTGTAGCACACCGTCTGGGTTGGGGGATTGACACTCGGCGGACTACCGGAAGGGAAACTCAGAGTCTTCATCAGATTACTGAAGAAGTCGTGCCCATGCTGCGCCGGCGTCGCACCGGCCATCATGATCCGGAACTGGATGTGCGTGGGAGTCTTGTTGTCGTTGGCGATGACGATTGGGGACGAGAACTGCGCACTGGTGAAGGTGGCAGTATTCCACCCCTTGTAGATGAACGCCAGCGCAAACGGCCACTGGGCGATGATGCCCTGAGCATTCCGGAGATCGCTGGCGGTGAAGGTGAAGTAATTGGCGTTGGTCAGCAGCGCCAGCGGTGTAATCGCCGTGGGAGTGGGGAGGGTAACACTGCGGAGCACAGGAGGCGACGGGACCGGAGTTACTCCCGAAGCGTAGACCAGCCCTGTGCCGTTGGCTGCCAGGGGCAGGATCAGGCTGCTGATCGGCGTGACCGGCGGGCTTGTCTGCCAGGTCATGGCCAGACTGATGTCCTGCCCGTTGGATATTGGAGCTTGCGGGTATCGACTCCCCGGCGGCAACTCTCCCGCCAGATAAGTATGGCTGCTGTCGTCGATGGTGACCGCGCGAATGCCGGCCGGTTGCACGTGGAACAGCCACGGTCCGCTCACGATCACGTACAGGTCCGCCGATCCGGTCGGTGTGCACGTGGTGGCGGCACTGGCTTTTGCGGGAGCAAAAGCGCGGAGTGGCGAGGCGGTGAGTGCTGCGGCCGATGCGACAGAAAGATCGCGCAGCACCCGGCGGCGAGACCAGGGTGTCATGGCGTACTCCTCCGGCATCGATGGGGGGATTCGCGATCCGCAGGTTCACTGTTCGAACAGCGAAAATGATGCCCAGTAATAGGGGTGCCGGAAGGAAGTGATCCCTCGGACAACCGCCTGTGCACTCATTAACGCAACTGCGGGAGTTTTCCCTTTGAGGAGTTCGTCGTAGAAGGCGATCACGAGGGACTTCGTTGCTGCCGAGTCCACATTCCAGCGCGTCGCCAGAACATCGTTTGCGCCAGCGCGAAGAAAGGCAGCCGGCAGGGCGAAAGGCTCATCCACCGGACGCGGGTCCTCTCCCATCGTCGAACAAGCCGCAAGAACCACCAGACGGCAGTGGGGCAGGAATTTCCCATCCAGCGAAGACGGCGTCAAAAGCGCCGCGGCATGATCCGGCGACGAGCCGAGCAGCAGGCCGGCGGAGGAACCCTCAGAAACAGAGTGGCCGACGAAATGGAAAATATCGGAGGAGGCAAGCTGCCCGATCAGACGCGCGGCCATAGCGTCACCCGTTCCAACCCTCTTGAGGTGGGGAAAGCGGCTCGCCAGACTATCGCTTTCGTCGTAAAGCTGCGGGATCGAGGCGAGATTCCGATCTGCATCTCGCGGTACGTCTGCGAGCACAAGGCGATCCCTGGCGGTGACTGGCGGCGCATCCTGCGGCGGTCGCAGCGCCCAGAAGTCCGGCAACTGAACAACAGGAATCCGGCTGGCCAGATAACTGCCGTCGGGAGCGACCAGGGCGACGAACGGCAACCGGTCGAGCGCGCCGGAAGTATCGATGCGCAGCTCCGCGGGCAGCGGCTCCAGCGGTGCGATCAGGATCGAATAAAGCTGGCCGCCCAGCGACTCAATGTCCGCGGGCGGCGAACGGGGGTTCGCGCAAAGGAGCGAAAAAGTACGCACCATCTGGTCCAGTGAATCGGGATTCACCCGGAGAGGCACCACCTGTTCCGGTTTGCCGGGTGATGCCGGACGCAACGCGACATACCGATCCGGCAGTCGAACATAGATCAGCACTTCAGAGATAGAAGGCGCATGCAGTCCCGGGAGAGGTCCTTCTGCCGCGGTCACGAAAGATCCCGACGCGGCAAAAGGAAGCTCAGGCGCAGCACGGAAATGGAGCCACGCGTTCAGCGCCTCGGTCGGCTTCTGGTCCGCCAGAAGCGAATCGACCAGAGCCAGCCAGGCGCTCCGCGTGTTTTGTTGCCAGGCGCGGCGCTCATCGCTGGTTCGGAGTCCCGCAAACGCCGTCTCAGCATATCCAGTCGCTTTCGTGGCGCTGGCGAGCGAGCAGTCCCAACGCCCCTCCGCACCTTCCAGCTGCGCTCTCCTGGTCCAGTAATTCAGTTCAATGATGAGATCGCGACTAGCTTCCACCGCAGGGAGCGCGTCGTCGAGCTGCCGGGCCGCGAGGTCGCGATGACCTTGCTGCAAATCCAGCTCGGCACGATCAGCAGACCAGTCCGCGCGATAAAGTCGCAAAGCACTACTGTTCCCCAGTTGTCCCAAGGTGGAGTCCGCCCGTGCGAACGCCTGGGCGGCATCCCGCGGCTTTCCCGCGACCGTGTCTTTTTGCCCCAGCAACTCCGTCGCATAGGCGGCAATCTGCAGATCTCCCGTACGGGTCGACGCTCGGGCGCTCTCGGCCGCGAGCTGCGCAGCAACCTCGGTCAGACCCAAAGTGCCAGCGTCCAGGGTCATATCCGCAAGAAACTGGTACTGCCGCATGGGCGAAAGCAGCGGGCCCGCCGCTCCCAGGAGGCCTGCTGTGTCCCTGTTCCAGCCTTGTTCCACCAGGCCTTCTTCTGAGAAGAAACCCGCCATAAAGCCCATTGCACGCATTTCCAGGGCCGGGAAGCCGGAGGCCTTTGCCAGGCTGAGTCCCGCCTGCGCATCGCTTCTGGCGTTCTCAAACTGTCCGACCATCGCCAGACATACACTCCTGTCCAGGAGCAGAGACGCGTTCATGTACGAATATCGCAGTTCCACCACGGCACGAAGCAAAGGCACAAGCTTCTGCAGACAATCCTGCGGTCGCCCTGTTCTTCGCAGCGCATAGGCTTCCTCGTATGCCGCTCGGAGTCCACCCGCCGTGTTCCCGGCAAATCGATAGAAGCGCTGCGCCGCAATGGAGTCGTCCAGACCGCGCCCGGAGTTCCCGCTCAGATTCTCCTCAATCGCAGCCGCAAGCGCTGCGGCTCCCTGGGCCGACTGCATGCGTGCAGATGCGGTCAGCCAGTCGGCAAGCCAGTAATCGTGGTGGCTTTCTCCGATGCTTGCGATGCGACGAAGCTCCGCCAGGTTATCAGCAGAGGGATGAGACAGCTGCCTTGCAAGCGCCGGTGTCAGGTGCTCTTCATAATCATCGAGTTTCCCGGAAGTGAAGGAACCCGGCTCGGCCTTCGATGCCGCGCCGCCAGGCGCCGGCTGATCGAGCGCGTGAAGCTTCTGTTCCATAGCACGACGCCAGTTTCTATTGCTTTCCGCATCGAGCGCTGCCCTCAGGTCCCTGCGCGCCAGCTCGAGAACTCCGGTCCTTTCCCAGCAAAGAGCCCGGTCATAGAGCGCCACAGCATCGCGGCCGTTCACCGAATTCAGGAATCGGCTGAAGCGTTCCGCCGCATAGCCGTAGTTGCTGGTGTCGCCTGTGCTCTCACCGAGCTCGAACCAGGCCGTTCCGAGATCGAACTGGATCCGCGCAAGATGGGGATCGCGCACTTCCGCAATCTGGAATTGTGCCAGAGCCGATGCGGGCTCCATGGCGACGACGTCGATCCGGCCGAGGATTTGGTGCCATTGTGGACTCATGGGATCCTTCTCGAGCCCTCGTTCGGCGGTGAGCCGCGCTTCCAGCATGTCGGGCAACTCCGCGGCCCCGGCGCCGCGAACCGGTGAGTACAGCGCCACTGGCATCCCATAGGGAATCCGCAGTTCCGTGAGTCTCCGCTGGTCATAGGCCCGAGCCAGCAATCGATCGACGGAGTGGTTTGCCCGGTAGAGCCACAGCGCCACGGCGCCGACAGCCAGAACCGCGGCGACAGAGACCGGCCACAACACCAGGCGGATGCGGGACCGAGGGGGCGCCGTCTTCCCTTGCGCCGTCCGGGACACGGCAAAGAGCTCGCCGCCAACCCGCCTCTGCCAATCTTCCTGGCTGCTGGCGAGCCGGGCCAGAATCTCTCTTTCTTCCGGATCCGGATCCTGAGCGAAGACAGCGAGCGCCTCTTTGAGAAGAAGTCCGCACCTCAAGCACTCCGCGGCATGAGCGAGCAGGGATTCCGCGTCGTTCGTCTCGGCCATTTGACCCGTGCAGAAGGACGCCCAGACGGACGGCTCAGGGCATGACCGCAATGACGGATTATCAGGGCGCATTTCAGATTCCTGATCGGCCACAGACCCTCCTCTCCGCGTCGAATCGAAGCAGCGATCCCCGACGGGGCGATGAGGCAGCAAACCTGTCTTTTCCAGTCATCAACAGGCTCCCTCTCTCTTGATCGGAATTCGATCGATCTGCCCCTCCGGCAAACTGCGAGAATCTTCACCACAGTTCGGCTGCGGATTCAGACGCAGCCGCAAGTACCTGGAAACACGAAAAATGGCGCTTTCGACCCCCTTGGTGCTGAGATCGATACCTGGAAGCGTGGCAATGGCGGCCGCTGTCAGCCCTTGCTGGAAATACAGCCGGAAGATCAGTCGCTCCCGCGTCGAGATGGCTGCATCGGGCGCATCGCTCAAAACGCGGTCGATTTCTCGAAGCTGGACGGTGCGCTCAATATCCTGCGCACCGGTCCATAAGTCGCTCAGAAGAGCCTCATCGGGCAGTTCCTGCCCCCCTGCAGTCTGGATGCCCCCTCGTTTTTGTGCCGTCTTGTTGCGGAAATAGTCGTGCGCAATATTCGATGCCACGACTCTTACCAGCGCCGTCAGGGAGTTCGCCCCTTCCGTGCCGGTTCTGAAATCACGAAGGAGCCGGCATCCGTCGGCACATAGGCGCAGGTAGGTATCCTGGACCAGGTCATCCACTGTGGAGGGGCAGGCCAGCCCCCATATACGAGAAATTCGCAGAACGGTGAGGGCAATCGGCTTCTGGAACCGGCGCACGAATTCCGTCCATGCCTCTGATTCGCCGGCTTCGACGCAGAGCCGGGTGAGTTCTTCCGAGGAAATCGTGCTCAGATCCATCAATGCACGCGCATCTGCCGATGTTACTTCATGTTGGACGTTACCACCCGCGGGATTTCCCTGCGATCACCTTCCGGATCGCCTCGATGAAATTGCGACGGTGACCGGAAGTGGCCGACGGCATAAGTGAAGATACCGATCGCGACTCGACGGGTACCGCGCCCGACCGGCAGACGATGACTAAGTCATGTGCACCAGGAGCGCAATCCCCAAAATCAGCACCAGCAGCGGCGCCCAAAAGTGGCCGTCGGTCACGATAGCTCGCACCATTGTCCCTCTGCGGATCGAGGTATATGGGTCAGAAATTCGGCGGCTGCCTCCAGCGGGAAATCAGGAAGAGCATTGCCAGCATACGCCCGGAAGATACACTAATGCAGCCGTATCAGCGGAGCGAACTTTTGATTTCGAATTCTGTCCCGACTCCGGAGCCGGCCCGCACTTCACTTCCGGTTCCGCAGATACGGCATCGGCTCGGTACCTTGTGCGCGTTTGCTGCCGGCGCATGGCTGGGAGCCGCGGAAGCCCCAGCCCGCCTGGTCGCATCGGGGTTCCGGCCCTTCGCAATCTCCTTTTGCATGGTGCTTGGAGTTTTCCTCGCCCGATGGACTTTGCCGGTCGCGATGAAAGGTACCGAGTCGGTTCTGCGCGACCTGCGCCAGCGGCCGCATTTAATTTTGTGGGCGATTCTCGCGGGAGCGCTCTGGTCCGTGGCCAATACCCTCACTATCTTCGCCATTCGCGATGTCGGCCTCGCCATCGCCTTTCCCCTGTGGAACACGAATACGCTCGTCGGCATCTTTTGGGGATGGGCGCTCTTCCACGAGTTGCGCGGAGCCTCAGCCGGAAGCTGGGCCAAAGTGCTGGGCGGCGCAGGCGCGATTGTCCTCGGCTCCGTCCTCCTCTCCGCGATTTCCATTCATACCTTCGCCGGAACCCCGGGTCGCGCCCTGAACGGCGTTGTTGCGGCTCTGGGAGCGGGTCTGCTTTGGGGCACGATGTATGTGCCGTATCGCAAAGCCTATCTCACCGGAATGAACCCTCTCTCCTTTGTCACCATTTTCACTTTCGGAGAGGTCGGAACCATGCTCGGTTTGGCCGCCGCATTACCAGGAGGAATTCCATCCCTCTGGCTGGACCTCCATGCCATGCGTCCCTGGCTCTTCTGGCTGCTGCTCGGCGGATTCTGCTGGGTCATCGGCGACCTGTTCCAGCAATATGCAACAAAATATGTGGGCATCAGCCGCGCCATTCCGCTTTCGAACACAAATCAGCTGTGGGGATTTGCCTGGGGGGTGCTCGTCTTCGGTGAGTTATCCCATACCCAGGGCTCCGCGCGACTGCTGGCGCTGGCTGCGTCCGGCGTGATGATTGCAGGAGCGATGTTGATCGCCGGAGCTGGCGTTTCCGCAGCCGAATCCGCATCCTGCATGCGGGCAGTCGAGCGAGAATGCAACCGCTACAATCTCGATCTGGCGCAGACATTGCGCGCTCAGGATGGTCTGGAGAGCGACTCCGGCGGAGCAGGAGCCCGCCGCTGGTGGGACTATCTCATCCTGATCGCGGCCGTCGGAGTTTTCGCGTGGTCTGCGGTCGGCGTCCGTATTCCGCGGCTGACGATGCAGTTTCCCCCTGCCCTCGCGCTCATCGCAATTCTGATCGCGGTACTCGTCGTCTGTGGATGGATGCTCTGGAAAAAAACGCGGTTCGCATGAGAACTGTAAAGTCGCCTTTCGCAACGGCGCGCGTTCCAGTTACATTGACATCATCGGCTTGAGGAAAAATTAGTGCCAATCGATATCGTGGGCGTTGGACTCAACGCCACGGATACGCTGATTCCCGTTTCGCAGTATCCCGTTTCGGGGTCTAAAGTCGAGATTCGCTCTGCCTCCGTATTGCCCGGAGGACAAGTGGCCAGCGCCATGGTCGCCTGCCAGCGCTGGGGCTTGCGGGCGCGCTACGTTGGCAAGCTCGGCGACGACGCCGCTGCCGATCTGCATCGTGCCGAATTCGCTCGCGCAGGAGTGGAAGCGAAAATCATCACCGCCCGCGACTGTGCCAGCCACCAGTCCTTCATTCTGGTCGAAGATTCAGGCGAGAGAACCGTTCTCTGGAAGCGTGATGAACGTCTTACCCTACGCCCCGAAGAACTGCGCAGGGAATGGATCACCGATGCCCGCGCCCTTCATGTCGATGGTCGCGACACAGCCGCGGCCATCTCTGCGGCAGGCTGGGCGCGGGAGGCGGGAATTCCCGTGGTCGCCGATCTTGACGAACTGTATCCGGACGTCGAGCAATTGATCGAAAAAGTGGATTACCTGATCGTGAGCCGGAATATCCCCGGTCAGCTTACCGGCAAGTCCGATCTAAGAGAATCACTGATGGCGACGCGGCTGCAATACGGCTGCCGCCTGACGGCAGCAACGCTCGGACAGGACGGGGTGCTGGCCTGGGACGGTCATGATTTCTGTTATCGGCCTGCTTATCGTGTCGAAGTGGTCGATACAACCGGAGCCGGTGACATCTTTCATGCGGCATTCATCTACGGCCTGCTGCAAAGATCGCCTCTGGCGCAAACACTCGATTTTGCCTGTGCCGCCGCGGCCCTGAACTGCACCGCCGTTGGCGCAAGGGGCGGCATTCAGGCCGTCAGCAGCATTGAAAACCTGATGGCCACAGGATCTCGCTACGAATCTGCCTTGAGCGCCGTGTGATTTCGGCTGTTCAGCATAGCTTGGTAGGCGAGGCGGGAATCCTTCTGCTCAGATTCCTTGATGCAATGTGGTAGGCGAGGCGGGAATCGAACCCACAACCCCCGGCTTAGAAGGCCGGTGCTCTATCCAATTGAGCTACTCGCCCGCGGTTGCCGCATTGCGCGGCGCTGCCTCTCTCATTGTAATCGGCGCCGCAGCCCGCAAAATCGCCTCCCAGGCGTCGCGCGCCGCGAGAGTATCCGTTCCACAACCGGCGGCGTAGAGGGTGATTCCGAAGCCCTCCGCGCCGCCCGATGTCGCACCGCGAATCACCAGATCCACTCTCCCCTGCGACTCCGGCATCGCCCGCAGCCGCTTCACGGCGCGGCGAACCCAGGCCTCGTGCTCTCCGAACGAGCCGAAGGCGCTCGAATCCCGCGCAACCACGTCGATCCAGGATGCCAACCCAACTCCAGCTTCCGCCGCCACGCAATCGAACTCCAGAGGATCGATCTCCTCTGCGGCCAGCGCCCATACATCGCATTTCGAGGAGAGCACCGGCGAGTCCGAACCGTTCAGCAGCACAAGCACATCGCGCAAGGCCGTGCTCTCGACCGCCTCGCCAATCGACCCAATCTCTTCGGGACGTTTCCGCAGATCGACAAATCCCGGCCAGTCCACGTCGATGGAAGCAAGATTCCGGCCGACCTCCGCAGCCCAGTCAGCTTCCATGCGCCGAAGCCCCCGCACGTTCCGGATCCTCTCGCGTCAGGAATCCCAGCAGCGTCTTCTCCGCCCAGTAGCCGTCGCGGCTCGTCTCAGTCGCCGGCGCCAGAAAGGCGCAGTGCCCTCCGTGCTGCGTCTCAAGAAATGTCACGTGCGGGTTCCCGATCAGCGCTGCGCGCGTCTGCGGCAACATGCGGATAAAAGGGTCGTCGAGCGCATGCACAATCAGCGTCGGGACCCGCAGCGACCCCGCGTAATGTGAGCTGGCCACGCTGTAGTAGTAATCGTCCGCGTCGGCGAAGCCTCCGTAGCGCGCGACGATGTGATGGTCGAACTGCCTCATGGTGTGAATCCGATCGAGCGCCGCATCGGCATAAATCCTGGGGTACATCGTCATCCGCCGCCGTACCCGCGCGATCATCGACCGCAAAAAGTGCCGCTCATAAAGACGATTCTGCGGTCGATGCAACGCAGCCGACGAAGCCGCCAGATCCATCAGCGGCGAAACGCCCACCACAGCTTTCAGTTCGCGCGGCGGGTTCGCCCCCGCTTCTCCCGCCCAGCGCAGCACCAGATTCCCGCCCATCGAGTAGCCGACCAGCGCCACGGCCTCCAGCCGCTGCTCGCGAATGATGGCGTCTACCACGCGCCCCATGTCGCCCGATCGCCCAGAGTGATAAATCGTCGGCGAAAGATCATCCGTCCCGCCGCAGGAACGCATGTTCATGCGCACCACATTGAGCCCTGCCGCGAGCGCGCGCGCTGTATTGCCCACGATGTACTGCGAGTTCGACGATCCCTCGAGCCCATGCACCAGGACCACGGTCAACCGCCGGCTGCGCACCTCGCGTGGCTGCCAGTGGCAATGGCACAGCACCCGGCTCGGCCCGTAGCCCGCCACTGGGCCTTCCACTTCCACCAGCAACGGCTCCGGTTCGGGCAGCGTCAGACGCCGCGGCAGAAAATTCCCCGCCAGGGTTTGCAGATGTCCGTTGCGCAGCCAGCGCCGCGGGATAAAGTCCGTCCACCACCGCGCATTTTCGAAGGCGGCAGGCGACGGCAGCACATTCACGAAGCGCGCCCCTGCACCGACGCGAGCACGGAAGCCGCCCACAAAGCTCCCATCGGCTCCTCTTCATGCTTGAAGTACGCGAACACATCGCCCCGGGCCGCGCGTTCTGCCAGTCCCCTGCTGATCTCCGCCAGCTGCGCATCGGAGTACTCGGTCTTCCGTCGGCGATAGCACGCGAACGGGGCGGTCGCGACGTCCGGCGTCACCAGATCGTCGCTCTCGGCGACGCACAATGCGGCCTCATGCCGTTCCAGCAGCCGATAGATCGCTGCGTCGAACCACGATTCATGCCGAAACTCAAACGCCATGCGAAAACGGCACCCCTTCGCATCGGCAAGAAACTGCGCGAGCCGCCCTTCATCGGCCTTGAAATTCGGCGGTAGTTGAAACAGCACAGGACCCAGACGGCCCGCATCGGCCACCGGCTGAATCGCGCCGGCAAAAGCCTCGAGCGTCGGCCCGCATTCGTGCAGCCGCTGAAAATGCGTGATCCGCTGCGGAGCCTTGAACGAGAATCGAAAGCCCTCGCCCGTCTGCGCAAGCCACGCATCGATGGCCGTCCGCCGCGGAAAACTCCGGAAGGTGTAGTTCACCTCGACCGAGTTGAGCCGCGTCGCGTAGTACTCCAGAAACTTCTTCGACGGCAGCTTCTCCGGATAAAACGCCGGCTTCCACGTCGGATACGCCCATCCCGAGCAGCCCACATAGACCGCCCCGCCGCTGCTTTTCTCTGCTGGATTGTTCACGGGACTATGCAGCCGGGAGTGGCTGCGAAACAATCATCTGGGGCGGCTAGTGGGGGTCGAACCCACGACACCCGGAGCCACAGTCCGGTGTTCTGCCACTGAACTATAGCCGCCATACCAACCCTGATTGTAGCATTGGCGGCACAGCCCACTTGCGCTGCGCCGCGTCGCGAAACCTCATGCCCGAGCCCGCAAAACCCGAGATTCTGCCGCCCGCAAACGCTCCTCCGCCGGGCCCCGCGCTTACCCTGCGCAAGCGAGCTGAGCGCTGGTTCTCCGACGAGAATCTCGACTTCTTCGCCCATCTTCTCGACGACTGGTTCCGCATCCCCTTCACGCCCATTCGCGTCGGGCTCGACGGCCTCATCGGCCTCATCCCCGGCCTCGGCGACGTGCTCGCCGGCATCGCTTCCTTTGTGCTTGTCCTGGCCGCGTGGATTCGCGGCGTTCCTTACATCACCCTCGTGCGCATGATGGTCAACATCGCGATCGAGGTGCTCATTGGCTCCATCCCGCTTTTCGGCGACATCTTCGACATCGCGTGGAAGGCGAACCGCCGCAATTACCGGCTGATGATGCGCCATCTCCACCAGCCCCACCAGCACACCTGGAAGGACTACGCTTTCCTGCTCAGCCTGCTCGCCGCAGTGCTTGCTATCCTCGCGACCCCCATCATCGTGCTCCTGCTCATCCTCATCTGGATTGCCCATCGCATGTGAGCGCGCTGCGCTGACCCCTCGAACCCGCGCCAACACTGCTCAGGAGCCTATGCGCGTGCGATACAATCGCATCAGTCGGGGCGTAGCGCAGCCTGGTAGCGCATCTGCTTTGGGAGCAGAGGGTCGGGGGTTCGAATCCCTCCGCCCCGACCATTCCAAGCTTATCCTTCCTTCATGGACCTCGGCCTCCACGACAGCGTCATCGTAGTCACCGGCGGCGGCGCCGGCATCGGCCAGGCCATCTCGCGCGCCTGCCTCGACGAGGGCGCGACGGTGGTGGTCGTCAGCCGCGCCTCCGACAACGTCAAAAACTTCCTCGCCGAAATGCTCAACAGCCGGCGCAAATGCGACTTCGTCGAAGCGCACCTCGCCGATACCAAACAGTGCGAGCACGCCATCGACTACGTCCGCAGCCGGTACGGGCGCATGGTCGGCCTCGTCAACAACGCGGGCGCGAACGACGGGGTCGGCCTCGAATCCGGTTCGCCCGATCGCTTCGTCGAGAGCCTGCAGCAGAATCTCGTCCACTACTACGCCATGGCGCACTATGCGCTGCCCATGCTCAAGGCCTCGCGCGGCTCCATCGTCAACATCAGCTCCAAGGTCGCGCTCACCGGCCAGGGAGGAACCTCCGCCTACGCCGCCGCCAAAGGCGCCCAGCTTGCCTTGACTCGCGAATGGGCTGCCGAGCTTGCCCCCTTCGGCGTGCGCGCCAATGCGGTCCTGCCGGCTGAAGTGATGACCCCGCTCTACCAGCGCTGGATCTCCACGCGCGAAAACCCCCAGCAGGCGCTCGACGAAATCCGCCGCCGCATTCCCCTCGGGCATCGCTTCACCGAAGCCTCTGAGATCGCCGCAATGGCCGTCTTTCTGCTGTCTCCGTCGCAGAGCGGCCACACCACAGGCCAAATCATCGTCGTCGACGGCGGCTACACGCACCTCGACCGCGCCCTGACCTAAGCACCCCAGCACCTAGCCCTTCCGAAAGTAACCCGCGCCGCGCCGCGCGCGACCACTTCAGCGGCGCTGCCCTCGCCGCAACGGACTACAGTAGCTTGTTGAGCCCTGAATCCTCACCGCACCGCGCGAGGACCGATTGACCTCCGCGCCCGCAATCCCGCTCGCACGCGCCGCTCCCCAACCCGCTCCGTGGACCCCTTCGGCGAATCGCTGGATGATCGCCGCCTCCGTGATGACCGCCACCTTCATGGTGGTGCTTGACTCCTCGGTCGCGAACGTCGCCCTCCCGCATATTGCCGGCAATCTCTCCGCCTCCACCGACGAGGCCACATGGGTGCTCACCAGCTACCTGGTTTCGAACGCCATCATGATCCCCGCCACCAGCTGGATCGCCGGCCGCCTCGGTCGCAAGCGCCTCCTGATCGCCTCCATCGTGCTCTTCACCGTGGCCTCTCTGTTTTGCGGTCTCGCCGTCAACATGCCCATGCTCATCCTTGCCCGCATCCTGCAAGGGGTTGGCGGAGGCGGCATGCAGCCCATCGCCCAGGCCATCCTGCTGGAGAGCTTTCCACCCCGTGAGCACGGGACGGCGATGGCCGTCTACGGCACCGGCATCGTGGTCGCGCCAGTCATCGGCCCCACCCTGGGCGGCTGGATCACCGACACCTATTCCTGGCGCTGGATTTTCTACATCAACCTGCCCGTCGGCGTGCTGGCGCTTTTCCTCGTCGGCATGTTTATTGAAGATCCGCCGTACCTTCGCCGCACTCTCCACGCCGCCATCGATTACGCCGGCTTCGCCTTTATGGCCCTGTGGCTCGGCTCGCTGCAGCTCATGCTCGATAAAGGCCAGGAGTCGGATTGGTTCGGCGCCGTCTGGATCCGCTGTGCGTTCTTCATCTCGGTCGCCGCCTTTCTCGCCTTCGTCGTCCGCGAGCTGCGCTGCCGCGATCCCATCGTGCAACTGCACGTGCTCCGCAACCGCAACTTCCTTGTCGGCACGCTCGTCACCGCCATCTTCGGCTTCGGCCTCTACGGCGTCACCGCGATGCTCCCGCTCTTTCTCCAGACCCTGCTGGGATATCCCGCCCTCGACAGCGGCCTCGCCGTTAGTCCGCGCGGCCTCGGCTCCATGCTCGCCATGGTGGTCGCCGGAAGCATCGCGGCGCGGTTCGACGGCCGCGTGATGCTGGCCAGCGGCCTCGCCATCTTCGGCGTCTCCACGCTCATGCTCAGCCACCTGAACCTGGGCATTTCCATGTCGTCGGTCGCCGTACCGAACATCATCAACGGATTCGGCGGCGGCCTCGTCTTCGTCCCGCTCACGACGATGGCGATGGGAAGGCTGCGCCGCGAGGAAATCGGCAATGCTTCCGGCATCTACAACCTGATGCGCAACGTCGGCGGCAGCATTGGCATCGCCACCGCAACCACGTTGCTGGTACGCCGTTCACAGGTGCATCAGAACTATCTCGTTGGCCATCTCACCGCCGGCGCACACACGGCCAGCGGCGTCGTCGCCGGCCTCGAAGCCAAACTCTCCCAGTCCGGATTTGACGCATGGACTGCGCACCACATGGCGGTGGGCGCGATGTACAGAATGGTCGAGCAACAGGCATCGCTGCTCGCTTATTCCGATAGCTTCAGTTTGCTGGGATGGCTTGCCTTGCTCGCGATCCCACTCGCTATGCTCTTCCAGCGCGTGCCAAAGCGCTGAGAGTTTCGGTCCACGGCACGCTCAGATTCAAGGCGCGCCTCAACAACCAAACCCTGCGGTCTCCGCGCCGCACTTGTACCCTGCAACCTGTACCCTGCAACCTGTACCCTGTCTTACTGAATCATCCCGCCCATCCGGTCCAGCTCTTCACGGACGTGCTTCAGCCCGTGCATGCAGCGCTCAAATTCGCTCGACAACTGCGCAAACAAAGGCGCCTCGTCCCGGTACTCGAACAGGTCGAACTGCGAGACGATGTAGTAGCTCTCCTTGCCCGTCTGCACCATCTCCGCGAACCCCGATTCCCCGCTGTGCCGCCACAACTGCGTCGACTCCGGATACATCCCGGTGGCGAACAGGGCATAGTCGCCAATGTGCCGGCGCACTTTACGCTCCTCGTCAAAAGAGGCCGCCACGCCAAAGACCGGGTCCGACGCTGCGATCATGTCTCGCAGATCCCTCACCGGTCTCCCCTCCGGGTCCCGGATGCTGTAGAGGCTCTCCGTCGCGGTAAATTCCGTCAACAAGTCCCCGATATACGAGGTCAATTCCGGGTCGTCGATTCCGGTGTGTCTGTGATAGCAACCGGCAACGACCTCATGAAACAGCTGGCGCAAGGGGTGGCGTTCGGGAATCATCGTTTCCTCCGCGCTTCTTCGCCAAGCCGGTATTGGAGATAGGGATACACCCTGGCTTCTCCGGCTCCCACCGGCTGAAGAAGCTTGTTGTTGTATATGAATCGGCACTTTACCGCATTTGTTGCGCCAAACAAGAACCTTTCGTTGTACATTTCCCGAACTTTTTGGCAGTCCTGGCATGCGACTGCAACCCACCTCCGTTATCCCCATGAGTTCCCATCGCCGATTACCTTCTTGACAGCCCCGGCGAACAGTACTACGGTTCGCTTAACTGTCCCGCAATGAGCATCTGCGTCCCGGTTGAAGTGACTTCCTGCTCCACGGGTGACTTTTGCTGACGAACTGGCTTGCTCGGTCGGTGGGTGGCGCGCTCCGGAACCGGCGCCCCTGCGGCGCTTTCCTGAAATGCACCATCCTGCTCGCCGCTCTCTCCGTGACCGGCTTGCCATGGGCTCGCGCGCAGGAAACGGCTCCTCCTCCCTCACCGGCGACAACCGCCATTTCCACCGGCTCCCTCGTCGAAACCCAACCGGCCCCGGTCAAACAGCCGCCGGAACGCGAAATTGCCTTCGAAGGTCTCGACTCCTTTGGCCATTACTACATCTTTGCCGGCGGCGGCAGCAGCCATCTCTACACCGGCGGCATCGAGTACGACCGCCATTCCTGGGACTACTTCCTGGGCGCGCAGATGGACTACGTCGCAGAAATTCTGCCGATCATGATCCTCAATGAACCTGCAAAAACCGATCTGTGGGGCGATACGATTGGTCCCGGCCGCAAAAACCTCTACGGTGTCGGCATTTCTCCCATCGGCTTGCGCATGGAATGGCGCAGCAACAAGAGCCTGAAACCGTTTCTCCTCTTCAAGGGAGGCATGCTCGCTTTCAATCAAAAAGCGCTCTCCCCCTCGTCCACCTATGAGAACTTCACTCTTCAGTCGTCCTTGGGCATTTTGGTGAAGGCATCGCCGCGTTACGACCTCCGCCTCGGCCTGTGGGGCGACTTTCATTTTTCCAATGGCTTCATGACCCCGTCCAATCCCGGCCTCGACGTCATGAACGCGACCGTGGCGTTGAGCTACCACTTCGGCAAGCCGCACTCCGAGTAAGCCCGAAGTCCCAAAAACCAACGCGCAACCAGCCATTCACATCCTGATCGTCAGAATCGCCTATTCTCTTCCCAGGAGAGGACGATGCCTAGACACACTGCGACTGCACCGAAGCCCAAGCCCAGGAAGCATCCACGGAAGCCACCCCATCCGGCCGCAGCTGCCGGCGATCCCGTCTTCGCGCAGCCCCAGCCCTCGCCCGACCCAACCGGTTTCAAAGACCCGGTCACCGATCAGACCGACAAGGAAATCGCCTCGGTCGAGCCCGTACCGCAGCCGGCGGGCAACGCCGTGGAGCCCGTCCTCCCGCTCCAGCAGGTCTATGGCACCCAGGGAGCGGCGAAGATCCAGGCGATCACCGCCTCCGGCCAGGTCGTCTTCCATTGCGTCGGCGACACCGGCAGCGTCAAAGGCCCCAACACGCAGAGTCTGGTCGCGGACAAAATGGTCGCCGACTTCAGCGAAGCCAACCCCGCCGACGTGCCCTCGTTCTTCTACCATCTCGGCGACGTCGTCTACTACTTCGGCGAAGCAACGTATTACTACGACCAGTTCTACGAACCCTTCCGCAGCTATCCCGCGCCCATCATCGCCATTCCCGGCAATCATGACGGCGTTGTCTGGTCGGGCGATCCCGAGACCACCCTCGAAGCTTTCCTGCGCAATTTCTGCGCCCCTTCCGCTGCGCCCTCGCCCGACGCCGGCGGTCTGATCCGCACCACCATGATTCAGCCCGGCGTCTACTTCACGCTCGAAGCACCCTTCGTGCGTATCTTCGGCCTCTACAGCAATGTTCTCGAGGATCCCGGCGTCATCTCCGATCAGAAGGGGACTTACACCACCCTCGATCAGCGCCAGATCGCCTTTCTAACCGCCGCCCTCAAGCGTGTCAAAAGCGACAAGTTCACCGGAGCCGTCATCATCGCCGTGCATCATCCGCCCTTCACCGGCGGCACCACGCACGGCGGCAGCCCCGACATGCTGGCCGATATCGACAGCGCCTGCACCGCCGCGGGCGCCTGGCCGCACGCGGTCTTCGCCGGCCACGCGCACAACTACCAGCGCTATACCCGCACCATCAATGGCCTTTCGATTCCCTACATCGTCGCCGGCTGCGGCGGCCACTCGCCCCTGGAAACGATGCGCGGCACTTTCCGCACACCCTATCCCATCGACAGCACTCTGACGCTCGAAAGCTATGACGGCACGGACTACGGCTATCTGCGCGTCATCGTGAACGCCACAACATTGACCGTCGAATTCCATCCGCAGAGCGACGGCGGCACAACGAAAACGCCGGACGACGTCGTCACCGTAACCCTGGCCACACACACAGTGAGCTGAAACCTGGAACCGGCGGTCTCCCGGCTGAGCTACGGGTGCAGATCGGTCTTCGACAGCATCACCAGAAACTGCCGTTGCGTCCGTTGGTCGATGGCCTCCGCCAGCAGCTTCCCGTCGCGATCGAAAAGAAAGGTCCTCGGAACTCCCTGTATATGGAATTGCTGAAAGACTTTCCCTCCCACATCGATCAGGATGGGCGGATGATAATTCCATGCGCTCGTGTAGGAAGCAACCTTGAACCCTTCCTCGCTGGTGATGGACAGCACCACCAGGCCCTGCGACTGAAACCGGGTATAGAAGAAGTCGAGATTGGGCATCTCCAGTTTGCACGGGCCGCACCACGTCGCCCAGAAGTTCACCATCACGATCTTCCCGCGCAGTTCGGAAAGCGTCCATTTCTTTCCGTGAAGATCCCTCAGCGTGAAGTCCGCCTTCGCAATTTCGGTTTCCTCGTCCACGAGGGTCTGCTGCGCTTTCGCATACAGTGGGTCGTTCAGTTCCTCCGCTGCGCCCTCGTAGCGCACAAGGTTGGCGAGGTCCATATAGGGCATCGGTGTCTCGCCTTTCTTCGAAGGCACCGGCGTCTCCGACAAAGACTGCCGCAGCGCGTCGGCGACCGCCTGAACCGTCGCCTGTCCCTGGTCGCCTTCCGTCACCAGATGGGCCAGGTCATCGGCCAGCTTCACCTTGTTGGGACCGGGAGGCAACGCTTGGACATCGGCAGCTAACTGAACTGTAGCCCCGGGCCTCTGCGCGTCGGAAAGAGAGCGCAGATTCTGCAAGCGGCCCGCAATTTTGGATTCGTTGTCGGCGTGAAGAAGGTACGGAGTCGTGAAGAGCACCGCGGCGCAAAGCAGCGCACGCTGGACAAGAGACATGATAGCCTCGCATTCCGGGAGAGCGGCTATCATGATACCGCTGCTTTTATCGTCTGGTTAGATTACTAGCGATATCCCTTGCTGCGGAAGCGCGACACCGCAACATAGAACACATTTGTGTCCGTTCCCGGATTGTGCTGGCTGATGTTTGCATTGGACAGATGCTGGTACCGGTAGCCAAGGCTCCAGTCCTGGCGCGCCTTACGGAAAATATGCAGCCCGCAGCCGAAATCGATTGTGTACATCCACTGCGATCCTTGCGGGGAGAGCACGCGCTCGTCGTAATAAACGAACCCGCCGTTCGTGCTCAGGAAAGGCTGGATCCGTTTTGCCGGCAGAAAATCCGTCTCGAATCCAACCGGGCTAAAGCCGCTGCCATAGGCCCGCGTGCGCAGGTACTGGGTATACGGTTGATTCTTGGTAGGCACAGCTCCTGGCACCGGCCAATCCAGCATCGCCAGCGCCGTCAATTCCGGAGCGTAGCGCAGCGTCCAGCTGTCGTGCGGGCTGATCAGATAGCTGTATCGCACATCGATGGGCATATATTTCACGTCACCGGAGTAGCCCCAGAGATGCCCGCTCATCAGCGAGAGTCCCCACCACGCTCCAAACTCGTGCTCGCCTCCTGGATGCGGCCACACCGGCAATTCTCCCGCCGAACTCGCGCTCCGGACCACAGGGGAAACCCCCGGGACCACCGAAGACACCGTGTTCGCCTCACCCTCAGCCCCACTCGTGCTTCCGCTCGGTCCAGTCTCTGCTTTCTCGAACCGCACCTCGTTCTCGCCGACAGGATCGCTCCAGAACGACTTCGCCTTGACCACCCGATCATCCCGGTACCAGGGTGGCCGGAAGCGGAAAATGTTCGCCGTCGCATGCGCCGGCTCCAGAAAACTCAGCCCCAGCAGCGCAAAAGGATTGCGCCCATCACCTTCCACTGGAGCGACGACGTGCTTGTCCAGCACATCCTCGCCCATCGTCCACAGGGCTCCGCCCACCGGCGTGGTCACCAGCTCCACCCAGCCCGTTTCGTTGCTGATGTGTCCGTTTCCGTAAGGTTCGGCGTGGTCGCCGTTGTGCCCGATCGACGCTTCCCCGGTCGGGCCCAGCTTCCACCAAAAACTATATGCGGTCGAAAACGCGCCGGCGCGCAGCATCCGCCGCCAGTAGGGCCATGTGTTCGACGGCCCGACCGTCATACTCTTCGGATCGTCCTGGATCCACAGATCGTTGGTGATGGCGCCCATCATCGGGTGCCCTACGTAATCGTCAAGGAAGGGATTGTAGTCCGGCCATCGATTCCATACCCAGTCCGAAGCGGAATTGATATAGCGATCCCACCAGTCACCCTTGGTTGTCTCCTCGCGATACCAGTAGCCGGTGTACAGATTGCCTGCGTCTTCAAAAGCGTTGAACAGCGTCGTCGTGAGGGTCAAATGGCCCCAGTGAACCCGGCATCTCCGCGAATGCGTCGTATCCAGCGAACAATCTTCCGGCGACACATGATCGCGCGGCGCGCTCACTGCAACAACGCTCGTAGACTCGGCCTTCGCCCCTTCTGTCACAGAAGCCGCGGGAACCGGCGCGTCCGGAAGCGCGGCCAGCGCCTGCGGCGCCAGGGGGCCAGTATCCTGCGCAAACGAGAGCGGCCCCAACAGGAGCGGAACTGCCAGCAGCAGCTCCCACCGGGTCCTCGCCCGGCCCGCGGTGAGACGAACAACGGTGCGGGCAGCTTGAACCGCCGATGGGGGCGACGGAAATAACTTCGTTTTCTGCAAGTGATGCGCCTATGACGATCCGAGCCTGGGAAACGGTGCGATATCCGCACCGGAAGTCCGATCATGCCAAGCCTGTAACTCTTCAGTCAAGCTCCTGGCGTCGTTTTGTCGTTTACTCGATCCGAATCCGCCAGGGGCTCAGCCTCAGAAACCAAAACAGGCAGCCCCGCAGGGCTGCCTGTGGTAATTCGATCGTAACAGCCTTCAGCGCGCGCCCACCGGCTTCGGCGATCCCGCTTCCAGTTCGCTCAGCCGCTTCGCCAGGAGCTGCTCCAGCTGTTCCAGCGCTTTGCTGAAGCCCTCGATTCCTTCCTTCAGCTTGTCGTGCGCCATGCGATCGGCAGCGTGCATCCTGTCAAAGGTCGCCTTGTCGATGGTCAGCTTCTCGATCTGCATCGACTGCGCCTTCGCCGGGTCGAGCTTCCGTTCCAGCGTGCCCTCGGTCGCATCCAGTTCCTCAAGCAGCTGCGGCGAAATCGTCAGCAGATCGCAACCGGCCAGCTCGATAATCTCGCCGGTGTTGCGGAAGCTCGCGCCCATCACCTGCGTCTTGTATCCGTACTTCTTGAGGTAGTCGTAGATCTTCGTCACCGATTGCACGCCCGGATCGTCCGCGCCCTTGTAGTCCTTGCCGGTGTCCTTCTTGTACCAGTCGAGAATGCGCCCGACGAATGGCGAAATCAGCGTCACGCCCGCATCCGCGCAGGCGATCGCCTGGTGAATGCCAAAGAGCAGTGTCAGGTTGCAGTGGATGCCTTCCTTCTCCAGCTTCTCCGCGGCGCGAATTCCCTCCCAGGTCGACGCAATCTTGATCAGTACGCGCTGGCGCGACACCCCCGCGCTCTCGTACTTCTGAATGATCGAGTGCGCCTGCTCGATCGTCCCCTCGGTGTCGTACGACTTGCGCGCGTCCACTTCGGTCGAAACCCGCCCGGGGATGATCTGCAGAATCTTCTTGCCGAACGCAACAGCCAAATTCTCGAACGCCAGTTTCGAGACCTTCGCGTCTTCGGCGTCCTCGCCCAGCTGCTTCTTCGCGTCCAGCAGCACGCCATCGACGAGCTTGCCGTATTGCGGCAATTGCGCCGCTGCGGTCAGCAGCGACGGATTCGTCGTCGCATCCTGCGGCTTTACCTTTTCAATCGCCTCGATGTCGCCCGTGTCGCCGACCACCGTCGTCATCGTGCGGAGCTGTGCCAGCAATGTCTTCGCCATTCCATCCCTCCAGCCTGTCTCTCGATTATCCGGCATTCGGCGCTCTCCCTGCAGACCGCCTGGCCGGATCCTGCAAATATTCGGAGAATGCCCACTTTGTTTGATGCCGGTCCGGCTCTCCTGTCGCAGTTATCGTGCGACCGGATTTCCCAGCGTCCCAATCCCCTCCACCGTCACCTCGACCCGGTCCCCCGGCCGCATCGCCGCCACTCCAGCAGGCGTACCCGTTGGAATCACATCGCCCGGCAGCAGCGTCATCGCTGCCGTGATGTGCCGCAGCAGGGCCGCGATGCCGAAAATCAGATCGCTCGTGGTTCCGCGTTGCTTCACCTCGCCATTCAGCCTGGTTTCGACGGCTAGCCCCGCATCCGGATCGACCTCGTCCGTCACCAGCGGCCCCATCGGGCAAAACGTGTCGAATCCCTTCGCTCGCGACCATTGCCCGTCGGATTTCTGCAGATCGCGCGCCGTCACGTCATTCACGATCGTGTATCCGCGAATGTAGCGCCGCACATCTTCATCGGGCCAGATGCGCGTCGCCTTCCGCCCAATCACCACCGCCAGCTCGCCCTCGAAGTCCACCCGCTGCGAGAGCGCTGGAATCCGGATTGCCTCCTCGGGCGCAATCACCGACGACGGCGCCTTCAGAAACAGCAGCGGCTCCTTCGGAACCTCGTTGCCCAGTTCCGCCGCATGCTCGCGATAATTCCTCCCGATACAGACAATCTTCGACGGAACCACGGGCGCCAGCAGCTTCACCGTTGCCAACGGCGCCGGCGCAAAGGCCCCAGCCGAAAGCTTCGTCCATGGATCCTCCTCGAACGGCGGCAGCAGCCGCTCGACCCACAGCGTCCCCGCCCGATCCACCACTTCCCCATACTGCGGACCCGCATCCGTTTCAAACCGGCAATACTTCATTGCTAAGCACTCTCCAACTCACGAACGTATCCGAAATCGATTCCGGCAAAGTCAAAGCGGCAGCAGCCGCAGCCGGTCGCGATATGTATCAATCGTTAACAAAGCACCTATTTCAAGTTCTGCTTCCACTTGCCTCAATGCGGCTATGACTCTCGCCCCGGTCGCATCGGGGCTGATGTCTTTCGCTCGAACCTGCACTACACTCGGGCGCTTGCCCTTTGTCGCAGCGAGAATTGCGCCAAAATCAAGATCGTGAGTCAGCACGGCATATCGTTTGTCGGCCGCGAACTTCATGATTTCGGAATCAGGGGCATCGCCGCGACCCAGGGTCGACCAGTGGACCGCGTTGATTCCTGCCTTCTCCAGCAACTCCACCCATCGCGGAGGAAAACACATATCAATGAGGACTTTCATCGCGCGCAGAGATTAGCATTTCGGGGCATAGCGTCAGGCATCGCAGCAAGTGACTATCGAGGTTCGCCGATGAAGCCGGCCGCCTTTCGCAATGGTTTATGCATTCGCGATCAGCGTCTCGCGCTCGTTGGCCAGCCAAGAGGCATATCGGAGAGCTTGCAAAATATCTTCGCGACTCAGATAGGGATAATCCGCCAACAGATCCTCAATCGTGTGTCCCGCGCCAATCTGCCCAACGATGGTCCCCACCGTCACACGAGTGCCCCGGATGCAGGCCTTTCCGCCCATCACTTCAGGGTCTTGGCTAATACGGTCGAATGGCTCCATAGTTAGCTCCGATATCGCTCTCTTATTGTGTCAGAATTCCTCACTCACTGCGGTATTTGCTCCTCCACTTCGCCCGACCGCGCGCTCTCGTTCCCATCCTGATCCACCGCACTCACCGCATACGCGTAGCGATGCCCCGCGACCACCGTCGTGTCCCCAAACGATGGAGGCGCCACCAGAGACTTGCCAGAAATCCGCTCCATCGCCGTTCCCGCTGTCACGTCGCGTCGATACACCACATACCCCGCCAGATCGGCATCCGTGTCCGGCGTCCACGACAGATCAATCGCCCGCGCCTGCGCATCCGCCACCGCCGCCACTTCCGCCGGAACCGCCGGTGGAAACACATCCTTCGCGTCGATCGTCTCCGTCTTCGATGGCGGCCCTGCAATCTCCAGAGCGTGCTGGTTGATCTCCACCTTCAACACTCGCTCCACTGCGTACTTCCATGCATGATCGAGCACGGCGTCATGATCCAGAGCCACGCCCGGATCCGCCTTGTCCAAATCCACTTCCAGCACCTGCTGCTCCGGAGACGCCCCGTTCGCCCCACTCGACTTCGCTGCAGCCGGCTTTGGGACCAGCGTCCGATGAATCCGCAGCACCATCTTCGCCTGCGGAGCCGCCCCGTCCCAGTGCAGGACGACACCCGCAGCCCGCGTCTCCAGGCGAAGCCCCGTCACGCCCGCCGGAGCCGCACCCGTCGCCACCCACGCCGCATTCGACGGTCCCGCCGTTTTCCCTGCATGATTTTGTAGCTCAACAAAAAACGCCACGGCCTGCGGCGCCCCCGCAACGAACTCCGCGGGCATTTTCACCGTAAAATCCGCAGGCTTGTCCGGCGGAAACATCCCATCCGCCAGAGCCCGGCACGGATCCGGCCCTATCTTCGGCACCGGCGCCCCCACCTTGCCAGATCTCGCCTTTCCCGCAGCCGCAGGCTTCTCCGCCAGTGGCGCTTCCCTCTCCCAGCAGAAATGCGCCCGCTGTTCCCCCTTCAGCATCACCTTATCGGTTGTTTCTTTGGGCATCGTCCAGTGCAGGTGAACTTCATCCCCCACACGCGTCGCCGTCAGGTCCTTCACCGGCGTGGGCAGCCACAGCGTGGGCGGTTGCGGATTCGCCGCCAGCCCGCATCCCGCCAGCAAGACCAGCCATCCCGATGCGGCCGTAGCCCACGCAATCCGGGGTCCCCAACTCCCCAGTTGTTTGGGTCGAGGGCTGGGCGGTGCCATCTTCATCGCTTTTCAGCGTAGCAGAGCCCCGAGCGCTGCTTTGACCTCCTGGTCTTCAAACCGAAATCCCGCGTCGGCCAACCCGCGCGGCAACACGCGCTGCGAGGCGAGCAGCGTCTGATCCGCCATCTCGCCAAAAATCATCCGCAGCATTCCCGCGGGTACCGGCAGCAGCGCGGGCCGATGCACCGCCGAAGCCAGCACCGCTGTAAACGTCGCGTTCGTCACCGGATTCGGCGCCGTTAGATTGAAGGCTCCGGCCAGTTCCTCGTGATCCATCAAAAAAATCGCAGCCCGCACCAAATCGCGCATGCTGATCCAACTCATCCACTGGCGTCCCGAGCCCAACCGTCCACCCAGTCCGCATCTAAATGCCGGCAGCATCTTCCCCAGCGCACCGCCCTTGCGACTCAGCATCACGCCAAGGCGCAAATGCACCACGCGGATTCCCAGCGCGCACGCATTCTTCGCGGCCGCCTCCCACGCGGTGCAGGTTTCCGCCAGAAATCCTGTCCCTTCCGTGCTCTCCTCGGTCAGCACTTCGTCGCCGCGATCCCCGTAGATCCCCACCGCCGAAGCGCACAACAGCACGCGAGGCCGCCGCCGCACCTGCGCCAGCGATTCGCACAGCATCCGTGTACTTGCCACCCGGCTCTCGACAATCTCCCGGCGATACTCCCCCGTCCACCGGCGTGCGACGTTCGCCCCGCTCAGATGAACGACCGCGTCGAAACCCTCCAACCCCACAGGATGAACCTTTGCGTCTGCTTTGGCTGGATTCCAGTAGACCGCGCCCGGACCCACGAGGTGGTGCCTGCGGACCAGCGCTGTCACTTCCATGCCCTGCTCGCGAGCCGCGCCCCGTATCGCCGACCCAATCAGCCCGGATGCCCCGCTCAGCAGGATGCGTTGTGTTGGCTTGCCCATTCCCACTTTCCCTGGGGGAAACACAGGGTATTAAACCCTGTTTACCGCTCGCCGCAACCACAAAAGACCATCCGCCATGCCGCGCGAACCCGGAAAAAGCCTCGCCGGTGGGCCACCGCGCCCGCTATTCACGCCATCAAAAGTTCTTGTGATTTGAAGAACACTCTGTTAGTTTCACTCATCGCAACAAATCGCTAACCTCCGACTGGGGCAGTGATGGAAAACAAGCTCGAGCCAACCGCGCCCCACTTCGATTCCCTGCCCGCCGCCGCTCCCTCGGCCGAGGCTTTCATCGCAGAAAAACGAATCGGCGAAAGAATCCGCCGCCTCCGCCTGAAGCGCTCCATGGGCCTGGTTGAGCTCGGACGCCATACCGGCCTCTCCGCCAGCTTCCTCTCTCAGCTCGAAACCGGGCGCGTGGTCCCCACCCTGCGTAACCTGGCCCGCGTCGCCTTGGTCTTCGGCCGCGACCTCTCCTACTTCTTCGAGCCCGAACCGCATCCCCTCTTCCGCGTCCATCGCCGCTCCGAACGCGTCCGCCTGCCGCAGTCCGGCGTCGAAGACCCGACCTACTACTTCGAGAGTCTGGCCTACATGGTGCCCGACCGCCAGCTCGACCCGTACTTCGCAGAATTCGTGCCCGTCAGGAAAGGCGCCGAGGTCCGGCCGCATGTCCATCCCGGCTACGAGTTCCTCTACCTTCTCCAGGGAGACCTCGAGATTCGCCACGGCGACCGCACCCATACGCTCGAGGCTGGCGACAGCGTCTACTTCGACGCCGCTACTCCCCACGCCTACCGATGCGCCGGCTCAGCTCCTGCCGTTGCTCTGATTGTCACGATGCATCAGATGACCCCGCAGCCCGCTGCAGCCCCGCGTCCCGCGCCAGCACCCACCCCGATTCGCCCCGCTACAGCAGCCGCGTCCCAACCGGAGACTGACTCGAAGACTGAGCCGTAGCCTCGCCCTGCTCCTGGCGCGCGGAGGTCCGGGGCACCGTGAAGTAGAACGTGCTTCCCCGGCCCACGATGCTTTCCGCCCAGATCCGCCCACCGTGCTGGCGCACGATATTGCGGCAGATCGCCAGTCCCAGCCCGGTTCCCCCCATGTCGCGCGAATCCGACGCATCCACCTGCTGGAAGCGCTCGAAGATGATCTCCAGCTTTTCCGGAGGAACTCCGCGGCCGCGATCCGAAACCGAGATAATCGCCTCGGTTGCACTTTGTGTCCGCGCTCGCAGCGTGATCTCGCTGCCCGCCGGCGAGAACTTGATCGCATTGCTGATCAGGTTGCCCAGCGTCTGCAGAATCCGGTCCTCGTCCACCCAAAGCGTCAGCGGTCCCGCGTCGATCAGGAACCCAATGCCCGCCTTCTGCGCGTTCGGATGCTGCAGATCCGTCGCCCTCCGCAGCAGATCCTTGGCCTCCACCTCCTGGAATCGCATCGGCAACCGTCCCGCGCCCATGCGCTCGAAATCCAGAATGTCGTTCACCAGGCGCACCAGCCGGTCGCAGTTGCCGATCGCCACATCCATCATCTGCGCGCGCTTTTCCGGCCGCTTCTCCAGCGCCCCGCCCGCAATCAGTCCCAGCGCAGCGCGCAGAGCCGTCAGCGGTGTGCGCAGTTCGTGGCTCACCGTCGAAATAAACTCGTCCTTCATCCGGTCCAGACGCCGCCGCTCCGTCACGTCCTGGAACGCCACCACCACGCCCGTCACGCGCCCGTTCGAAAGCATCGGGCAGGCCACGTATTCCACCGGAACCGGATGCCCGTCCTTGTGCCGGAAAACTTCGTCGCGGGCGCGAATCGGCGCGCTCGAACGGCTCGCCGCATAGATGGGGCTGTCCTCGATCCGGAACACCGAACCATCCGCGCGCGCGTGCCCCAGCATCTGCAACAGTTCCTTGCCCTCCATCTCCTCCTGCGTGTATCCCATCATCCGCGCGCCCACTTCGTTCACGAAGATGATCTGGCCCTCCATGTCCACGCCGTAAATGCCGTCTCCCACCGACTCTAGAATCGACTCCCGCTGCCGCATCACCGCATGCAGCTTGTTCTCGGCGTCCGTCTTCTCCGTCACGTCGATGCCGTGGCCCAGCACGAAGGGCGGCGTGTCGGGCAGATCGAGCAGCCGGTTGCGCCACGCAATGAACCGCACCTGGCCGTTGCGGTGCCGCAGGCTCAGCATGCCCTGCTCCTCGCCCGATTGCGCGATGCTCGCAAGATAATGCTCGAATGCCGGCTTCTGATCCTCGGGAACGAAGTCGATCATCCGCTTGCCCACCATCTCTTCGGAGCGATACCCCAGACTCTCCGCCGCGTTGGTGTTGATCGAGAGAATCCTGCCCTCCAGATCGTGCGTGCACACCATGCCCAGCGAGCTTTCCACCAGTTGCCGGTAGCGCGCTTCGCTCGCATACAGGGCCGCGGTCGCCTCCCGCTGATCGGTGACGTCGACGCCCGTCATGATGATGAAGTTGATGTCGCCGAGCCCATCGGTCAGCGTGGTCGTGTTCCACGCAATGCGCCGCCGCCGTCCGTCGCGCGAGAGCCAGTGCAATTCCGTCGGTTCGCGCCGCGCCTCCCGGCGCGACTGCTCGATCAGATCGAACGCCTGTGGCCGCTCTTCCGTCAGGAACAGCTCTTGCGGAAATGATCGCCCCGCCAGCTCCGCAAACGTATATCCCGATATTTCTTCGCAGGCGCGATTGAACCGCACAATGCGTCCGGCCGTGTCCACGACCAGAACCAGCGCGCTCATCGTATCGAGCACCGCCGACACAAAGTTCCGCTCTACGGTCAGCGCCCGCTCAATCCGTTGCCGGCTGCGCAGCGAGTGATCCTGTCCCTTCGAATGAACCGAATACTCCAGCCGCATCATCACCTGGCGCGCCAGCACGCCCAGGATCGACGCATGTTGCTCCGTAAACTGATTCGGTTTCGGCGAAAGCACCGCGAGCGTGCCGATGCCGCCTTCCATACCCACCAGCGGCGCAGCCAGATACGAGCGGCAATGCACGGTCCGCGTCAGCGGAATGCCCCGCACCGGAAACCGCGGCTCCATCGCCGCGTCCGCAATCAGCAAAGGCTCCGGTTCAAGAATGGTGTACTGGTCCGCCGTCGCCAGCCGGGGAATCTCCGTCCCCTGGAAACCAAACCGCGACTTGAACCATAGACGATTCGCGTCGAGGAAACCGAGATACGCGAAAGGGGCGCCCGTCGCCTGGGCCGCGACACGAACTATCTCGTCAAACGCCGGGTCCGCCGGCGTATCGAGAATGTCGTATTCCAGCAGGGATTTCAGCCTTTCGGCTTCGCTCCACTGCGCGCTGGTGGCCAGGTAACTCATCCCTCTCCGCAGACTCCGGCGAGCCCGGGACCCCTGTCTTCAGGCATATGTTGTTGCCAGGGCAAAAGTGCAACCGTAGTCCAGACGCCGGAGCGTCACAAGCATTGTCCCAAAGTATTTTCGCCCCCGCTCTGCCCCGTTCGGGTGATCCCAAGTCCTGTTATACGTATCGCTTACGGTACTTTCCGGTAGTAACGGAATGGCGCGCCTTATTCAGGCACTACGGTAACATAACCGCCCTATTTCGCCTCAGAAATCGTTCACTTTACCCGGCAACAGTCCTCCGCAGGCCCCTCGTTGCTGGCGTCCAGGGCCACCTTCCAGGACCCATCCGGTTGCTTTTTCCACACCGTCATGTACCGGCCCGTCGTCTTCGCCGCGCTTCCCTGGCCGTCCTTCGACACCCCCTGGTAGTGCCCCCACGTAAAGCCCATGTCCCCCGCGGGACCCATCCGCGCCCCCTCCGGCGTCCACGTCAGCTGATAGGCGTCCGGAGACCAGGTCGCCGCCGCGGCAATCGCATCGTAGCCGACCACTGGCGCTTTGCCGTTGCCCAGGGTCACTGCGTCGGGCGCGAACCATGAACTGAAGGCTGCACCCCCGCCCTTCGCCGTATCAGCGGCGAATTTCACCTCCAGCTCGTACAGGAACTCAACCTCCGGCGACAGTCCCGGGTTCGTGAGCGCATTGCCGTTCTGATTCTCCGGAGGCTTCGGCGCCAAAGGATCGAGCGTCTGCGCCGTCGCCGCGGCTGCCAGCATCAGCAAACAGGAAAGCACGACTGCAAAATAACTACGCATGCCAGCAGGATAAAACAGCCCGACGCCGGGTGCCTGAACGCTGATCACTCCCCGGCCGCTTTTCGCTGCACCCTGCGCCCTGTACCTGTACCCTGCTCCCATGAAGTCGGCCGCGCAAAAGCCGAATGTCTCGATGCTGGCGATCACCGGCCTCGTGCTCTACGCCGCCGCAGCCGCAGCGCAGCATTCCTGGCCTGCTGCGCGCGTCGCAGCCATCGCTGTCCGCATCGTCGCGCTTGTCCTTCTCGCCTGGGCAGCGTCGCGCCGCCGCTCCCTCACCGGCTGGATCTTCGTCGGCATGCTGGCAGGCATCGAGTTCGGCGTCGACGCTCCACATGTCGCCTTGTCCGGTCGCGTCTTCGGCGACATCTTCCTCCGCCTCATCCGCGTCATCGTCGCGCCCCTCATCTTCGGAACCCTCGTCACCGGCATCGCCGGCCACGCCGACGCCAAAACCGTCGGTCGGCTTGGCCTGAAATCTCTCGTCTACTTCGAAACCCTGACCACCATCGCGCTGGTCATCGGTCTCGTCGCCATCAACATTTCGAAAGCCGGTGTCGGCCTCAACATGGCCGCGCACGCCGCGGTCTCCACGGCCGCGCTCCCGCAGCAAACCGCCATCTCCTGGCAGCAATTCCTGCTGCACGTTTTCCCTGAAAACATCGCCAGCGCCGTCGCCGACAATCAAATCCTCCAGGTCGCCGTCTTCGCCATCTTCTTCGGACTCGCCCTCAGCCGCGTCAGCGAAACGAAGCGCGCGCCCATGCTCCGCCTTTGCGAATCGCTCACCGAGGTGATGTTCGCCTTCACCAACTTCGTCATGCTCTACGCGCCCGTTGGAGTCGCCGCCGCTCTCGCCTTCACCGTCGCGCAATCGGGACTCGGCGTCATGCTCAACCTCGGCAAGCTTGCGCTCACCCTCTACATTGCGATCGTCGTCTTCGCGCTCGTGGCCATGCTGCCCGCGCTGCTGATCGCGCGCCTGCCCCTGCGTGAGTTTCTCCGCGCCGTCGCCGAACCCGCCACCATCGCCTTCGCCACCAGCACCAGCGAAGCCGCGCTCCCACGGGCCATCGAGGCCATGGAAGCCTACGGCGTCCCGCGCAATATCGTCGCCTTCGTCATCCCCACCGGCTACACCTTCAACACGGCGGGATCGGCGCTCTACTGCTCCATCGCCGTCATCTTCACCGCCCAGGCTGCTGGCATCCACATGAGCCTCGGCCGCCAGCTCACCGTGGTCGGCGTCCTCATGTTGACCAGCAAAGGCGTCGCCGGCGTCGCCCGCTCCGTCCTGGTCGTGATTCTCGCCACCGCCTCCATCTTCGCGCTGCCCGTCGAGCCCATCCTCGTCATCCTCGGCGTCGACGCCATCATGGACATGGGCCGCACCGTCGTCAACGTCGTCGGCAACTGTCTCGCCTCCGCCGTCGTCGCCCAATGGGAAGGCGAATTCCGCACCGAAAAGGCGGCTCCGGAGGCGATCGCCGCTCTGCATAGCTGAGGCGCTGTCTCTTGCTTGACAGTGATGGACTAGACTAAGTAGACTTAGTTCATCATGAAGCCCGCCAAAACGGTCAATATCCACGAAGCCAAGACCCACCTCTCCCGCCTCATCGAGGAAGCAGTCCAGGGAGAGCCCTTCGTCATTGCCAAGGCCGGCAAACCCGTCGTCAGGGTCACCGCCATCGATGCGCCGCTGCCGCTGGCCGTCCGCCGCACCGGGTTCCTCGCCGGGCAGATCTCTGTTCCCGAGGATTTCGATCGGCTGGGCGCGGATGAAATCGCCACGCTGTTCGATGGCGGGCAATGAGGCTGCTCCTCGATACCCACCTGCTCCTCTGGGGAGCGAGCGAACCCAACCACCTGCCGGCTGCCGCGCGCGCGATGATCGAAGAACCCGAGCATCAGCTCGTCTTCAGCGCCGCCAGCCTGTGGGAGATTGCCATCAAGAACAGCCTCGGCCGCACCGACTTTCGTGCCGATCCGGCCCTCCTCCGCCGCGGCCTGCTCGACAACGGCTATACCGAACTCGCCATCACCGGCAGGCACGCAGTCGCAGTCGCCGGACTCCCCCCTCTGCACAAAGACCCTTTCGACCGCATGCTCATCGCGCAGGCCACCGCCGACGGGCTGCTGCTGCTCACCGTCGATCCCGCAATCGCCCGCTACCAAGGACCAACCCATCTCTTCTGATCACCCTTACTCGGGCCGTGTTTTACGCCGCGTCCGGAACTCTAATTCGCTGAACGCTGAACGCTGCACCCTGAACGCTGTGCCGTCGCAAACTTCGACAGCGTCGTGTGAAACCGATGCAGCCGCATATACTCCACCCGCAGCCCGCCCATCGTCATCGGCATCGACTGCGGATTCCGCCCGATGTCCACCAGCACCAGCAGTGCCGCTTCCGCAGGATTATCCCGGCTCTCGGTCACGCCCACGCCAAAAACCGCCGGATCGGCCATCAGCCCCGGAGCCACACCTTGCTCCACCGCCGTCGCGCCGGCCAGCGCCGCGCTCGATAAATGCAGCCCCGCTTCCAGCGCAGGCATCGCCGGAGCCGTCCCGCGTGCCACTGCGCCAGCATCCGTCACGATCACCTGCGTCCGCATGCCCTCAATCGTCTCCGGCACGGTCGCTGTCGCGTGATCGACATAAACCACCACCGCTGGATCGCCCGGGCTGTCCAGACTATGCCCCGCCGCCGTTCCCAAAACCCCATTGCCGCGCAGAGTATCCGCCGCGCCCTCGGCAATCGCCTGCGCCCGATCCAGCGCCGCAGGCCCCACGTACGGCGGCTCCGTCGGCACCGCGGGATCGTAGCGCAGGCACGCAATCGAATGGGCCGTGTTCGTGCCCACCAGGCTCAGTGGGCTGCCCGTCTCCGTGCTCAGCTCGTGCAGCACATCGCCAATGGGATTGACCACGCTCAACCCGTTGCCATCCCCATCGGTCCCGCCGGCGAAGTACAGCCCCACCGCCTGCGCATTGCTCGCATCCAGCACCAGCGCGCCCGAGTCGCCGCTGTCGGTGAAGTGCGTGCCGCCAATCCCAATCTGATTCTCAAATGTCTTCGTGGTGTAGGGCTGCGTCTCCGCGCAATCCTTGTAGTAGTCCACCTTCACCGTCAGCGCAACCGCGTTAATGCTGGAGCAGGTCAGCCCCGTTGTGCGCCCGCTCTTCGCCACGTCCATGCCCAGGTTCGCTGCCGTCAGCGTCTCGCCATGCCCCGCCATCGGCGGAGCCCCGCTCAGCGCCTGATCGCGTCCCGACGTGCCCAGCCCCAGAATGCTCCCCGATGGATCCACCGAGCCCGGCGCAGCCAGCGCCAGCGCTGCGTCCACATTCGTCTGCTGCGAAGCCAGCGGCACGAAGTACTGCAGAGTCCCAATCGGGTGCAGCGTCGATCCCGGCCGGCTCAGCGGCGTGCACCCGCCATCGATCATCCCCGGCTGATCGATGGTGTCCCCCACGTGCCCTTGATCCGACTCCGCCAGCACATGGTTGTTGCTCAGGATGTACTGGTTGTTCTGCCCGTCTTCCACCAGCGCGCCCAGCGTGCCGCCACAGCAATCGGCCACAAACGACTCGCCTTTGCGGTCCTCCCAGGTGTCGTAATCCCCATCGTTCCCGCCCGACGCACCCAGCATCGCCGGTCCTGTCTGGATCGCCTGATTCGCAATCGGATTGCTCACCACCCCGCGGCTGTTCAGCAGCACGTGCAGCGGCGACGTCACTTTACTCCCATTCACCGCCGCCACCACATACACATCCTGCTGCGGAATCGCGCTCGGCGCCGTGTACGTTGCCGTGCACGTGGTGTAGCGGTCGGAGCTGCGCTGGCACGACGAGCCACTCACCGAACCCAGCGTTCCTGTCGTTGAATTCTGCTCGCCATTCGGCGCGCTCTCGAGCGACCACTTCACGCTGCCGGCATCCACTTCGGCAATCTGCGCCGTCACATCGGCTGTCGCCCCCGCCGTCAGCGCCACATTCTGCGGCAGCAGCGGCTGCACAAATCCAGGATGTACCGCGATCGTCAGCGAGGCCGTGCTCTGCGCGTCGCTCCGGAGCGTCGCTTCCACCCGCACCGTAATCCCGTCTGCGGAAAGCGATCCCGGCGCGGTATAAACGCCCGTCGCGTCGACGTTTCCCTGGCCCAGCGTCGCCGCATTCGTCCCCGACGCAATCTTCCACGTCACCGAAGCCGCATCGCCCGATGGCAGCATCGCATGCAGCGCGATTTGCCCGTTCGTGCCGGTCGACCGCGTCGCTGCGCTCAGCGAAAAGCTGCCATCCCCCGCCTGCGCGGCATAGTTGACGCTGCCGCACCCGGCCACACCGAGAGCCAGAACCGCCAGCAGCAGCCGACTTGTCAGAACACGACCCATGGGGGAAAGCCAGTGTCTATCTTAGCCTCCTCGCCCCCCGGGCCGCTGTCCCACAAAAGTGAAAAGGGAGCGCCGAAACGCTCCCTTCAAGAGGAACAACAAGGAGAAACTTTTACGCGGCGATATTGGGCTTCTGACCCCCCGGAACCAGACGCGGAACCGCGGAGTTGATAGGGACCACTTTCAGTTCGCCCGCTCGCGCGGCCTTCATCCGCCGGATTTCCCACGGCGTCAGTGGCCGCATTTCCTGCGCGGAGTAGAAAATCTGTTTCCCGCAATCGAGGCAGACCTCGTACGTCTCCTCGGCGATCGTGAACGGGCGCGTCACCCTCGAATGCGTGCAGCCAAAGAAAATCTTTGAGAAGAAATTGAGAACCGATTGCAGGCAGGCCATCAGGAAGTTCATAGCGTTAGCAGCTCCTTTCTTTCTGGTCTCTCTGATCGTGCTGTGATCGCTTGCAGCGAGCACTTGTTAAGATGCATCTTGAGGCAAAATGTCGCCATTGCAACAAACATTTTCAGTGCGTCACGGAAGTAACCAGCTTCCCAAAATGAGCCCCTGACTCCATACGGCGCAACGCTGATGACGCGTCGCTGAAGCTAAACACCTCATCTACCACGGGTTTCAATTTCTGCTGTGCGATTGCTCGGTTCATCTTCTCAAAATCGAACCGCGATCCTACATAAATCCCGCGAAGACGAACCTGCCTGTGCAACAGTAACGAGATTTCAACCCCCTCCCCTTTTCCGCTCAACACGCCAATCTGCGCAACCGCTCCGCCGATCCGCACCGCGCGCAACGATTGCATCAGCGTCCCCGCTCCGCCCACTTCCACAATAAGATCGGCGCCACGCCCACCCGTTTTTTCTACTACCCACTTATCCCATTCAGGATGCTGGCGATAGTTCACTCCATCATCGAGCCCCAGCGTCTTCGCACGCTCCAGCTTCGCGTCGCTGCTCGATGTACCGAGCACGCGCGCTCCCAGCATTTTCGCGAACAGCAGTGCAAAAGTGGACACTCCGCCCGTTCCCTGGATTACCACGGTGTCGCCCGGCGTTACTCCGCCGGTATGAAAAAGCGCATTCCACGCTGTTACCGCGGCGCACGGCAGCGTCGCCGCCTCTTCATACGACAAATGCTCTGGAAAACGCAGCACCCCTTCTTCGCGCAGCACAACAAATTCCGCCAGCATGCCATCGATGTCGCCGCCCAGCGCTCCGCGAATCTTCGCCGCATCCGCCTCGCCGTCGATCCAGTTCTGCATAAAAATGCCCGCCACGCGATCGCCCACCTGCACGCGCGTCACGCCTTCGCCGATCGCCATCACTTCGCCTGCCCCGTCAGAACACGGGATGCGCGGCAGATGCATCTTCGGGTTGTATCGTCCCTGCACCACCATCAGGTCACGAAAGTTCCACGACACTGCGTGTACTTTGATCACCACCTCGCCGCGCTGCGGCTTCGGATCCGGCAGCGTCACCAGTTCCAGCTTGTCAATGCCAAATGAAGGAAGGCGCCAGGCTTTCATAAACGCAGGATGCCACACCGTGAACAAAGGATGCAGCGTTCACCCCGCCACAAAGGAACCGAAGTGGGCCGTCGCGCCCGAATGGTGCGAACTAATCACACTGCGCCCGCGTTTCGGGGCTACCATGGATCCATGGCCAGAGGATGGGAAAGCAAGTCCGTGGAAGAACAGGTCGAGCAGCGTTCTGCCGAGCCATCAACCAAAGTCAAAACTGGTCAGGATGCCGCCGACGCCGCCAAAGCCACCCGCACCCTCGAGCGTGAGGCGCTGGAGATCCAGCGCGAACGCATTCTCGACGAGCGCACCTCCAGCCCCATCCGCCGCAAAGCCCTCCAGGCCGCGCTGAAGGAAATCGAAGCCAAACTCGCCGCGCTGTAGAACTCCGCCGCCCGATACCCGCGACAAAGAACAGGAATCTCGAACCAGCTTCCCTCAAAACCGCCAGACGACCCCAACCGCAGCTCTGCCGTGCTCGTTATGCGCGCTGCTCTGCAGGGACGGAAACACAGTATTGAAGCTGCTGTTCAGATATCCCCCCTGCGCACGCACCCAGAGGTGCCGCGTGGCGCGAACGTCGAGCCCGCCATCCACCGCAAAAGCGCCCGAAACCGTGCCGGTAAACGGTGACGCGTTGCCGTGGCTGTCCGTCCAGCTGAAGGTTGCCAGGCCCCCGAGAAAGTCCGCAAAGGGTTCAATCGCGGAGTCGCGCCCGACAGGAAAGAAGAACCTCGGCCCAGCCAGCACGGTTGCTGTACTGGAACTCTCCACCGGGTTGTAGCTCGTGTGAAGATATCCGGCGTCCACGGCCACCGCGAACAGACGCGTGAATCGCACGTCCAGCGCCCCATCGACTCCATTCTCCCCGCCGCTCTGGTCGTAGTCTCCAAAGTCGGGAGCGACGTAGGTGTAACCGGCGAAAACATCCGCCCCAACATGCAGCCCTTCACGGGGAGGCTGCGTCTGGGACCATCCCACGCTACTGCTCACGAGCAGGCAGAGGAACCACGGCTTGCGGTAAAGCAACTCGATCTCCGATGAGTGCTGTTGAACTACGACCACCCGTACCCCGTCGCATTTCCCTAAACCCTGATCCCTATACCCTATCCCCTGCGATTGAACATAATCGAATTCGCCTGATCGATCGTCGTAACGATCAGGTGCGCAACATTCACATGCGCCGGACGCGTCGTCGCCCACACAATCGCATCGGCCACATCGTCCGGCGTGAGCGGCGTGATGTTCTGATACACCTTCGCCGCCCGCTCCTGATCTCCGCGAAAACGCACTTCGCTGAACTCCGTCTCCACCATCCCCGCTCCGATGTCGCTCACTCGCACCGGCGTCCCCATCAGATCCTGGCGCAGCCCGTCGTTGATCAGCTTCACCGCCGCCTTCGTCCCGCAATACACCGCCCCGCCCGGATACGCGAGGTCCTGCGCCGTAGATCCCAGATTCACCACGTGCCCGCGTCCGCGCGCCACCATCCCCGGCACCACCGCGCGCGTCACCCACAGCATCCCCTTCACGTTGGTGTCGATCATCTCTTCCCAGTCCTGCGGCTTGCCTTCCCACAGCTTGTCGAGCCCGCGGCTAAGACCTGCGTTATTCACCAGCACATCGATCGCGCGCCATTCCTCGGGCAGCCCCGCAATCGCAGCGTCCACCGCCGCGCGATCCTGCACATCGAGCTTGAAATTGTGCACAGCCGTCGCGCCTGCCCCACGCAGCTCCGCAGTCAACGCTTCCAGCCGATCCACGCGCCGAGCCGCCAGCAGCAGCTTCGCGCCCTCGCGCGCAAACCCACGCGCACACGCCGCCCCAATTCCCGAGCTCGCGCCCGTGATGAAGACCACCCGATCTTTCAAACTGTAAGTTCCCATAACCTCATCGTAACCAGAATTCGTGCAGCATGGTAACCGCCGCTGCATCCGCGAAAATTGAACCGCCTTTCCCGAGAAGATACCTGTTGACCCGCGCCAGACCAGGCGCTACTGTAACGTCACCTCTCGCGGTGTTTCCCCCAATCGGGGCTGGGCCCAGCCGGATTTGCGGCGCGCACTCTTCCGCTTGCACCGTCTGCGCCGCGTTGGCCGGAACGCAGCAGTAATTCGCTCTCCGACATAGTGCCCGTTGCTGTCCGTTCCCCCTCCGTACCTTCTGGATCGCTCCGCAGTTTTATCCACGCGGGGCGACGACGACTTGCCGGCGCCCACCGGCATGGGAGTCACCGATGCAGCTCCGGCCCCGCTTCTCGTCCTTCGTTTCCCGGCCTTTATGTGATCCCTTCGGCCCCAGGCCCCGGCTCGCCTTTACCATCGCGTTCCTGCTGCTGCTCGGCCTCGTCGCAGCCGCCTCATCCGCCGCTCAGACATGGGTCCAGCAGAATCCCGCCACCTCACCCCCCGCACGGTCAGCAGCAGGAATGGTCTACGACGCCGCCCACGGCCAGATCCTTCTTTTTGGCGGGTCCACTTTCTCCGGCTACTCCAACGACACATGGATCTGGAACGGCTCCAACTGGTCCCAGGCCGCGCCCGCCAACAGCCCATCCCCAAGGGGCTGGCCGGCCGTGGCCTATGATGCCGATCACCATCAAGTGGTGTTGTTCGGAGGCTTCTCCGCGGATTCCCCCACCGGCGTTGCTGCGTGGCTCGGCGACACCTGGATCTGGGACGGGGCCAACTGGACGCAGCAGAATCCAGCCACCAGCCCTTCTGGCCGAACCAGCTCCGCGGCGGTTTATGACCCAATCCGCCATAGCGTGGTGCTCTTCGGCGGCCAGGACAGCGGCGACAATTTCCTCAACGACACCTGGATGTGGGACGGCGCCAACTGGTCGCAGGCCGCGCCGGCCAACAGCCCTCCTGGGCGCGGTGACGCGGCCATGGCCTTCGACGCAAACACCGGCCAGGCCGTTCTGTTCGGCGGCCGCAACAACTTTCCCTTCGTCTATTTCAGCGACACCTGGTCCTGGGATGGAACCAACTGGTCGCAGGCCTCCCCCGCGACCCATCCACCCGCCGGATATACGATTCCATCGGCGTGGAATCCCGACGTGGGCCAGGTCGTCCTCTGGGACCCCAGTTCCCCGGAAGGTACCTGGGCCTGGGACGGATCGAACTGGCTCCAGCTTGCCCCTGCAACCACCCCCGCAAGCCGCTTTGCCCCAGCTCTCGCCTTCCATGGGAAGACCGGCACCCTCGTGCTCTTCGGCGGGGACGGACCCGGCGGCGGCCTCCTCAACGACACCTGGACGCTCCAACTCGGTGCGACCCATCTGGTCGTCACGGGTCCTGCCTCGGCCAGAGTCGGAACGCCGTTCGATCTCACCGTAACCGCGGAAGATGCCGTCGGCAACCTCGTCCCCGGCTATGCCGGCGAGGTCACGTTCGACTCCAGCGACCCAGCGGCCCTGTTGCCCGCCGACAGCGCTCTCACCGGCGGCGTCGGTGTCTTCCCCGTCACCCTCAATACGCCCGGCGCCCAAATTGTAACGGCCGCTGATACAGAAACCCCTTCCCTTGCCGGAATTTCTGCCTCTATCCACGTCGATCGCGGGAAACAGGCCGGTTTCACTCTCGCTGCCGATCCCGCCTCGCTGACGGTCCGGCGTGGCGCACTCGCTGTCTTCCTGCTCGAGGCGAAATCCGTGAACGGCTTTGCCGGCACTCTGAAACTTGCCTGCTCCGGTGGACCGCCGAAGTCGACTTGCCAGAACTTCCCTCCAACCCTGCGCCTTAAAGCCGGCGACGCTGCTCTCGCTCTGTCCGGGATTCTGCTTCCCGCCACAACTGCGCCGGGCGTCTATTCCCTCACCTTCACCGGCGTATCGGGTTCACTCACCAGCACCGCAACCGCCCAGCTCAAGGTGCGCTAGAAAGTCCGCTTCGGAATCCGGCGGGCGTCTTCCCCGCCGGACACTTTCTCACCAGTCCCTGTCCTTATCCTGCTTTCTGCAGTTGCAGATATCCCGCCGCCCAATCCGCATCCTTCATCCCCGCTTCGAACGCCCGATGAAACGTCGCCATGAACACATCCGCCAGCGGCGTCTGCACCTGGCCCTCCTGCGCCGCCTCGCGAAACAGCCGCATATCCTTCTCGCCCACGGCCATCGTGGCCCCCGGCTTCTCCGGCGGAGTCAGCATGATCTTCCCGTACATCTCATAAAACGGCGACTGAAACAGCGCCTTGTTCACCGTCTCCAGAAACACCTCCGGCGAAACTCCCAGCGCCTCGGCGTAAACAAAACCCTCCGACAACGACGCGATCATCGCCGTAATCAAAAAATTCCCACCCAGCTTCAGCGCATGCGCGCTCCACGGATTCTCCCCGACCACCGAGATCCCGCGGCTGAATTTCTCCACCAGCGGACGAATGCGTTCCACCGGCTCCGCTGCTCCACCCAGCACCACCCAAAGCTTCCCCGCCTCCGCGATATGCGGCCGCCCAAACACCGGACCGGCGACAAAATGCTGCCCGCGCCTCGCGTGCTCCTCCGTCAACTCCTTCGACAGCGCCACGCTCAGCGTGCTCAGTGACACATGAATCGCGCCCTTGCCCAGGCTCTCCAGCACTTTGCCCTTGTAAAGAACCTCCTTCAGCGCCGGATCGTCCATCAGCATCGTGAAGACCACGTCAGCTCCCGCCGCAGCCTCCGCCGCCGACGGCGCAACCTTCGCGCCCTCGCGCCCCAGCGCCTCCGCGCGCTCCGCCGTCCGATTCCAAACCGTCAGCTCTTCCCCGCCCTTCACCAGATGCCGGGCAATCGCGCCACCCATCTTCCCCAATCCCAAAAATGCAACCTTCATCCGCGCCTCCAGAAAACAATTCTCCCTCAGGGATGGCCTCCAGCCTTCCCCCGATTCACTCGATTAGTGATGTGATCGCCGCTGTTTCTGAACGCTGAACCCCAGCTCCCCGCTCCCAGCCCCCAGCTCCAGGCTGCCGGCAGCAGGCTGCGGGCTATCCCTTAAACAGCTCTTCCTGCCCCGTCTCGCGCACCTTCTCCGCCACCGCCGGCTTCCGCTTCGCCGCCCCAATCACCGCGACCACATCCAGCTCTTCCAGCGAGCTCCGCGGAATCCACAACCGCTGCGTGTTCGACCGCAAATCCGGCGGCGTCAGAAACACGCCCTCGCTGCTCACCAGGCTCACGTCGTTCGCGGCCAGCCCCTCCACCATGTCCCCATCCTTCAGCCGCGCGCGCACAAACAATCCGTCGCCCCGCGGCCGCCCCGCAAACGTCTTCCGCACCAGCCGCTCAGGATTATTCAGCTCCCCCGAATTGAAATCCCGCACGTAGCAGATCCACTTCAGATCCTCGGCGGCCAGCGACACCACCTTGCCGTCCAGATCCAGCATCTCCACCATGCCCTCATGCACGAACCCGCTCAGCGGAACGTACCCCGCTACCCAGTCACGCGAAAGCTTGCGAAAGATCGCCTTTTTGCGGCTTGAAGACATGCGTTCCAGAGTCTTTCAGGAGGGAAACCTGGATTGTTGCACATTCCAGCATCAAGCATCAAAAATTGTGCAGACCACACCCCCGCAGGTGCACACTTTTGTGTTACATTAGTAGTTTGCGTGGCCTTTTGTCCGTCCCATAAGTCCTTACCCCACCGGCACTTAGGGATGGTTTCCGGGGAGAACAGGCGGGGCCTTTCAGCCCCACCAGAAGAAACCGTCAGCATCATGCCCGATTACATCTACCTTCTTGAAAATCGCCTTTCTCCCGCCCAGCAAAACGCCCTTCGCCAGGTTCGAGACGCCGCCCGCGACGCGGGCATGACCCTCTTCCTCACCGGTGGCGCCGTGCGCGATCTCACCAGCGGTTTCCCTGTCCGCGACCTTGATTTTGCAGTTCAGGGAAACGCCCTCAAGCTCAAGAAGCCGCTGGAGAAAGCTGGCGGCGCCTTCTGGGGCGATCACGAGCCCTCCCGCACCCTCTTCTTCTGGTTCCCCGGCAGCGTCCGCGTCGAAGTCTCCAGCGCCCGCCGTGAGGAATATCCCAAACCCGGCAAGCCCGTCTTCCACTGGGCGCCCATCCTCGAAGACCTCCGCCGCCGCGACTTCACCGCCAACGCGATGGCCATCTCCCTCAACGAGGGCTCCTGGGGCCTCCTGCTCGATCCGCTCAACGGCTTCGCCGACATTGAAGCTCGCCATCTTCGCCTCGCCAGCAACTACGGCTTTATCGAGGACCCCTCCCGCATGCTGCGCGCCGTCCGCCTCTCCGCCCGCACCGGCTGGGAAATGGATGAGCGCACCAAAGCCCGCTACCAGAACGCCAAAACCGAAAGCATGATGGAGCAGATCTCCCCGTACGCTCGCGGCTACGAACTCGAGGAGATCGCGCACGAGGAAGACCCCCTCAAGACCCTGCGCGCTCTCGATGCCGAAGGCTGGATGAAGTCTCTCTACCCGGCCTGGGTCCCGGCCAAAGCAGACACCAAAGGCCTCGACGAGCTGAACAAGATTTTCGTTCGCCTCCTCATGCTGGGCGTCAACCCCGATCCCTCCGCCGCCCACCTCGAGCTGCTCACCGCAAAATTGCAGCCCAAAGATGTAGCTGGCCTCAAGCGTCTCTTCCCCCGCCGCGGCTTCGTCGAGCAGTGGAACCACCTCGAGCAGTCCGCCAAAGAATTTTCCAAAGAGCTCCTCGGCAAAAACGCCTCCACCCCCTCCGCCGCGTGGAAGCTCCTCGTCAGCCATCAGGCCGAGCCGGTTCTCTGGCTTGCCTTCAGTTCGAAGAATGTTCAGGTCAAAGAGAAGTTCAACAACTTCTTTAATGTTTGGCCGGAAGCCCGCCAAAAGATTCCCACTACGATCATGGCGGAAATGCGCATCACCCCCGATCTGCCCGACTACGGCAAGATCGCCGAGCTGCTCTTCTTCCAGTTCATGGATGGCAAGCTCCAGACCGAAGAAGAGCTGCGCGCTTTCCTCGCGCCCCACTCGCCGCCCGCCCCGCCCCCGCCTGTCGTCATTCGCCGCCCACGCGGCCGCCGCGCCGAAATCAAAGTTGAGGAAGAGGACGAGGTCGAGACCCCCGCCCGCAATGGCGCCGACGAAGAAAGCGACGACGATGAGCGCGATGCGCTTCCCTCCGTGCTCGGCGACGCAGTCCCGCTGCCTCCCAGGAAAGGCGCTGCCCCCGCGAAAGCCGGCAAAGGTGCGAAAGCCGCACCCGCTCCCGCTCCAGCGAAGGCGGCAAAAGAATCGCCGAAACCCTCAGCCGCCCCGCTGAAGCCCGGACAAAAACTCCCTGCCGCAAAAGTGGCCGAAAAGCCGAAGCTTCCCGAAAAAGCTCCAGCCAAAGCCGCCGCCAAACCCGAGCCCAAAAAGCCCGAGCCCAAAGCAGCCCCAAAAGCACCCGAGAAGAAGCCAGTTCCGAAACCCGCAGTCCAAAAGCCAGGAGCGAAAGCCGCCGCGAAAAAAGCCCCGGTCAAAGTCGCCGCGAAAAAATTCGCAAAGCCAGCACCGAAAAAGCCCGCCCCAAAAAAGCAGCCCCCCGCGCGCAAACCGGCGAAACCCGCCAAAGCAGCAGCGAAAACCGCAAAGAAGCCGGCGAAGAAACCCACGAAACCCAGCAAGCCCGCGAAGAAAAAGAACAAACGCTAGCCCGCCGCAGCCTCTCAGGCTCGGACTCTATGTCAGGGCACGACTACACAGCTTGCGGAAAAAGCAGACCAGCCTGGCCCGGGTCTCGATTCTGAGACCCGGGATTCGCGCGCAGCGCGCCGCTTTCCCCAAATCAGCCACGAACCGTGTCAGGGCACGAGTTCAACGGCTTGCGGAAAAACGCTAATCTCGACGGCTTTTGTAACAGGGCACGACCTTGGTCGTGCCGTAAAGCGTTCAAAATGATTTGGGCTTCAGCCCCTGCGGCTTTTCCCAGGAGCAGAGACGACTTTTTCCGCAAGCTGTTCACTCGTGCCGTAACCGTCCCAAAAGGAGCCGGGCTTCAGCCCCTGCGCCCCGGTCTCGATTCTGAGATCCGGGCTTCGCGCGCTGCGCGCCGCCTTCAGGCACCGCAGTAATCAGTTATGAACTTCCGGCGTAGTCCAGACCGTGAGAGACATGACGAACTGGCACGGTTTCCCATCGATCAGGGTGGGATGGTAGCGGTCCTTCCACACATGGTTGGGATTCGTCCACCGATTTGCTTTCCTGCCTTTTCGATGGAACTTCCCCTCTTCCCGCTGCGTCAACCCAAAGTTCCGGATCGGCGGCCGGCCATGCACGTCAAGCTCGATCAGGTCCTTCTCAGGCGATTCGCCCCCTGCGCCCTGCTTCTGCTTCCGCTGCTCGCCGTCCCTATAGCCCGTCCCCAAACGGCAACACCCGCTCCAACCGAAACACCCGCCCAAAACCAGGCAGCCTCTCCCAATCAGCCCTCAGGCGTCGCCTTCTGGGATATTCCCGACCGGCTGATGACCGCCATGCTCGCATCGCCGCCGGCGAAGGAGGAGGATCGCCGCGCGCGCCTTCGCCAATACTTCGTCTCCGCCGGTTGCACCGGCGACCACCTCAGCGACCTGTTCCTCGACCCCGACAAGCACCACTCCATCCTGCTCTGCACCCTGCCCGGCGACACCGCGTCTCGCATCGTCGTCACAGCATGGCTGCCGCGCTATGAATTCTTCAACGGCGCCTCCGACGGCTGGCCCGAGGTCGCGATGCTGCCCATGCTGTACCACGCGCTGAAGGCGCAGCCACGCCACGCGACCTTCGTCTTCGCCGCAATCGCCGGCAAACACGGGGACCCCGACTTTCAGAAGCACCTCGAAGCAGGCGGAGTCCCCGCTCCGCTGGCGATGGTGAGCCTCGACGCTCTGGGCTTCGGCACACCGGCATTCTCCAATCTGCCCTCGATCGAGCTGGCTGCGAGTGTTCGCGCCAATGCGGAAGCCCTGCAAACCGAAGCCTGGCGCATGATTTCCCTCATGCACATCGATACGACGAAGCGGTCCGGTGACAGCCAGTTCTCTTCAGGCGCCACGCTGTTCTTCGGCGTGGTCCGCGACGGGCCAAAGAATCTTCCGCGCATTCTCTTCCGCTCGAATCCCGTTGTCCTGCCCGGCCACGAGCCCGCCGTCACCCTCCCGGCCTTTCATCAGGACTACGACTATCTCGCCTTCTTCCTCGGCGACATCGACGGCAAGCTCACACCGCCGCCGCGGTGAGCGCAACGCACGGCGTCATTTTGCCCGCAGCACGCCTCCCACCGCCTGCACTACACGTTCCACATCCTCATCCGTCGTCTGCCAGCTGCTTACGCTGATGCGCATCACGCGCCGTCCCTTCCACGTGCTCCCCGTGAAAAACGCCTCGCCCGTCGCGTTGATCGCCGCAATCACATCATCGGTCCGCTGCGCGTGTTCTGCTTCCCCGGCACCCGCCTTCGGATCGAGGAACCGCACCAGCGCCTGGTTCAGCACCGGCTCAGCCAGCAACTCCGCACCCGGCAATTGCCCAATCCGCGTCCCCAGGGACTTAGCATGCTTGCAGCACCGCTCCACCAGCCCGCTCACGCCGTCCCGTCCCAAACTCCGCAGCGCCGCATACGTTGCAAAACCACGCGCCCGCCGCGACCACTCCGGATTCCACTCCATCTCGTTACGCGCCTCAGCCACAAACGTCGCGTACGATGTGTTCTCCGACAGCGCTGCCCGATGCGCCTCCGGATGCGCCACGAACGCGAACCCGCAGTCGTGCGGAACGTTCAGCCACTTGTGCCCATCCGTCGCCCACGAATCGGCCAACTCCACGCCGCGCGCCAGAGGCCTGTACTTCTCGCTCGCCCCCGCCCACAATCCGAACGCCCCATCCACGTGCACCCACGCTCCGCGCGCATGCGCCATCGGCGCCAGCGTCTCGAACGCATCGAAGCCTCCGGTATTGATGTCGCCCGCCTGCAAGACCACGATCGTCGGCGCTCCGGGATTCCGCTCCAGTTCCTCTTCGAGTGCCTTAGCCTCCACGCGGCTCATCGAGTCCGTTCGAAGATCCACCACCTGCGCCCGCCCAATTCCCAGCAGCCGCAGCGCCCGCGTCACCGACGCGTGCTTCTGATCGCTGGCCAGAATACGAATCTCCGGCGCACCGCTCAGCCCCTGCTCCTCGTGATCCCATCCCTTCTGCTCGAGGACCCAATGCCGCGCCGCCGCCAGCGCGGTCACGTGCGCCATTTGGCAGCCCGTCGTTAGCGCAAAGCTCGCCCCCGCCGGCAGCCCCAGAATCTCCTTCAGCCACCCGCCAACAATCTCCTCCGCCATCGAAGCCGCCGGAGAAGTCGCGTAGATCGCCGCGTTCTGATCCCACGCCGACGTCACCCAGTCCGCCGCCACCGCCGCCGGAATTGCCCCGCCGATCACCCAGCCGAAAAATCGCCCGCCGGCCGAGCCGATGATGCCGCCCTCCACATCCGCCACCAGATCGGCCAGCACCTGCTCCGCCGCAATTCCCCGTGCTTCCAGCGGCCGCCCCAATTGCCGGCGCAGCGTCGCGAGATCGGCGGTCGCCGCCACCGGCGCCCTATCCAGGCTCGCCAGATACGCAATCGCCTTCTCGTACGCCTGGCGGAGAACCTCTTCGTACTGTGCTGTGTTGGTTTCCTTCAAGGGAACAGGAATGGTCGTCATGCTCTAAGCCTCGCATCGGAGGCGAATTCCATCAATCCGGAACTTGCGCTCAAATCCGGTGACACGCCAACCTCTGATCCCTGTCGCCCGCCCGCTGGTCATTCCTCACCAGCGGTTCACCACCGCCAGCTGTTCACTGATCACGGATCGCGGTACCCTGCACCCTGTTCCCTGTACCCTGTCACGATCACTGCACCTGAAACTCCACCGTCTCCCCCACCGCCAGCCTGTGCTTCAGGATCGAACCCACCGGCAGCTCCAGCACATATTGCGATGGCTCATGCCCGCCGTAGTTCGGGCACGTCGAAGACTTCCCTTTGCACGGTGGCGTATCCGGGCTCATCTCCACGATCCGGTGCTGCCCGTCCATCCACACAATGTCCAGCCCAATTTTGCAGTGGTACATCCAGTACGGATGCTTCTCCATCGCTTCGTGAACGAACAGCATCCCCCGCCCCTCCGGCAGGTTCGTCCGCCCCATCAGCCCGTACGCCTGCTCCGCGTCGGTCAGCGCCAGCTCCACGCGCACCGTCGATCCGTCCGGCAGCATCACCCGCGTGTTCGCCGCTCGCGGCGCAACATACGGAACAACGACATCCTGCGCCTGCGCCACCAGCGGCAGAGCCGCCATCATCGCCAACAGCACTACCAGAGAAGACTTCAACCCCAGCCGCATCTCTCCAATGTACCCCGGGCCAGCACGCTGGGCGGCTTTGCCCGGTGCTCGGTGCCCGGTGCTCGGTGCCCGGTGCCCGGTTCTAGTTCACCGTCACCGTCACCGCCGCACTGGAAGTAACCTTCCCGGTTGCCGCGTCGGTCCCGGTGACCGTCACCGTGTAAGCGCCCGCCGCGGTTCCGGAATTGCCGCCTCCACCGCCGCCCCCTCCTCCACCACCACCGCCGCCACCACCACCGCAGCCAATCGCTCCAGCGATGACCACCAGCGCCAGCACGCTGAACAACGCACGCCACGCCCGCCGCCGCGCCGGAATCCCAAACAACAGCACCAGCGCCAGCACTCCTCCACCACCCCCGAGGAAGAACCCCTTCAGAGACAGATCGAGCGCCCCGCTCGTCGCCGCGGTGGTGAAGATCGTCAGGGTGGCCGTCGCCGCCGTCGTTCCACTAATCGTGACCGTAGACGGAACCCCGCACGTCGGCACTTCCGTCGCGCCGCTCGGCGAATTGGTCAGCGCGCAGCTCAGATTCACCGTGCCCGTAAACCCGCCGCCAGGCGTAACCGTAACCGTCGACGTGTTCCCCGTCGTCGCTCCTGGACTCACCGTGATGTTCGCGCTGTTCGTGAGCGCCAGCGTCGGCTGCCCATTCACCGTCACCGCGGCCTGGGTGCTGGCTGTAATCGAAGCGTTGTTCTGATCCGTGGCCGTAATCGTGAGCGTGTACGACCCTGCGGTAGTCGTTGCGGTTGTGCTCAACCCCAGCGCATCCGTCACCGCGGTGGTCGATGTGACCTGAACCATCGCACCCACGGAGCACACCGGCGGGCTGGTCGCGCTGCTGATCGTCGTGGTGACCGCGCAGGTAAGGTTCAGGACTCCGACATAGCCATTCGTGGGCGTGATCGTCACCGACGAGTTGTAATTGCTGCCCGCGTTCACCGATACAGGTCCAGGAGTGCTGAGCGTGATTCCGGCGTTCGCCGCCAGCGGATTCACCGTCACATTGAACTTCGTGCTCGCCGTGATCTTCCCCGTGTCGTTGACCCCGCTGATCGTGACCGGATAAGTGCCCGGCGCGCCGCCGGCAGCGGTGCCGATCGCCTCCGTTACCAGGACCGCCGAGGTTCCGCTGACATTCGTTGTCAGGTTGGTGCCGCAGACTATGGGCGCAGAAGCCGCACAACTCACGACGACGCTGCTGATGAATCCGCCTGCCGGTGTGATGGTGATGGTTTCATTCGCCGACTGCCCCGCCGTCAGCGTCAGGTTCCCGCTGTTGCTCATCGCAAAGCTCCCCACGCCGCTGGTGTTGTAAATAGTCACCGTCGTGGTGGTGCTCGCGTAGTTGCCGTCGCCGCTGTACGTCAGGGTGACGACATTGTTGCCCGGCGCAAGATTCCCTCCGAAAATCTGGCCCGTGCCCGTGAGCTGATAGAGGATCGTCGTCCCGGAAATATTGATGCCTGAAAGCAGACCGGTAATGGTGCCTAAGGTCGCGCCGTTGGCTGTCATCGTCACCGTGCCCGTAGGCGCGACCCCTAAATTGTAGGGAGTTGTGATGGTGACATTGGCGTAGGTATAGCTTTCGGCGTTCACTGGGCTGCCGCCCACCGCCGTCATGCTCGTCGCGCCCTTCACCACCGTAAACGCAACCGCCGGACTCGTGCTCGCGTTATAGCTCGCGTCGCCCGAATACTTCGCCGTGACGCTGTGCGCTCCAACCGCAAACACAGAGTACGGACTGCTGTCCGGCGGCCAGGTTGCCTGGTTGCCGTTCCCGCTCACCTTGACCGTGGCCAGCGCCGAGCTGCCGTCGGTAAAAGCCACCGTACCCGTCGCCACTCCCTCGGTTTTCGTTCCCTCCGCCGTGCCTGTGATCTGCGCATCGTCGAAAACGAACGACCCGTATGGAATGCTGCTCAGGCTCCCCACCGAAATCCCGGTCTGGGGATTGTAGGCATTCACTTCCAGCGCCGTCGTGCTCGCCTCCGCTGCAATCGTCACGCTGATCGCCGGCGTCGAAGAACTGGATGCATCCGAAGTGTCGCCGCCGTAGCGCGCCGACACCGTATACGTCCCGCCCGGCAAACCGTTGTACGTCGCCGTCCCCGCTCCGCTCGTCAGCGGAATGGAAACCTGCCCGTCGTTCTGTGGGCCGCTCGTCGTCCCCCCTGACGTCTGATTCGCCGTGTCGATCACCGCTACCGCCCCGGTCGCCGCCGTCGGTGTCACCCCCACATTGAACGTGAGTGTGGCCCCATGCGTGCCGCTGTACGCCGCTGTCGAGCCGTTGATCTTGAAGCTCGTCGACGTCGCCGTCAGCGCCACGCTGCTCCAGTTCTTCACCAGCTGATTCACGTCGACGCTGCCCAGCCCGGTCGCCACATCGTAGCCCGTACCGGTGTTGTACCCAGTCAGAAATCCGTTGGTCCCGCAGTTCACCGAGCCGCTCTTGCACGGCACGGAGTTGTTGCCCACCGTGACGTCGTGGAAGACCGTCGCGTATTTTGACTTCGCCAGCTGGTAGAGAACGAAATCCGCCTGCCCCAGCCGCGCCCCTCCCTGCGACTGTGAAACCAGCGCCAGCATCCCCGCAAACGCCGGAGCCGAAGCGGACGTTCCTCCCACTCCCAGGAACGACGTGCCGTTTTGCAGCACGCCGCCTGAGGTCTGGCAATCGGTGAAGGTATCCAGAGGATCCCCGTCGGTCACGTTATCGGAGCAAACCAGCCAAAACGCCTGCTTGTTTCCATCCGAGGCGAACAGCGAAACGTCCGGCACATCGCGTGCGCTGTCCGCCAGGGTGATCGACGTCTGAAACGCCGGCTTGCTGTAAACAAGGCTCACCCCGCCGCTGCCTGCTACGATGTTCGTCTCCCCCAGCCCGTTCGTGGCCGCAACGTCGTTAGCGAGCAGAGTGTCGACCGTTGTGCTGTTGTTCCACGGATTCTCCGGAATGTACTTCTGCGCCGTGCGGTAATACGGAGCCGCGCCGCTCGTCGTGTCGGTCACGTACGTGGTAAACGACGTGGGCAACACGTCAAAATCTGTCCCGCCCACCGCAATCACCCACGGCGTCGACGCCATGCCGCTCACTGCCAGCCCGTACTGCGCCACTTCCTCCGTGTCGAAGTCGTCGCATCCCGCCGACCCGCCATCCCCCGCCGAAACCGTCCAGCTGATCCCCTGCGCCGCCGCCTGCTGCGACGTCTCCAGCAAAAATGCGTTCCCCGCCGTCCCCAGCCCCGCTTCGCACTGGCCGAAGCTCATGCTCAGAATGCTCACCGTATTGTCGTCAATCGCCCGCAGCACCGCGTTGTACAGCCCCGACGCGATGTCGCTGTCTGCCGACGTATAGAAGTACACCTTCGCCTTCGGCGCGATGCCCCCCGAAACCTCATTGTCGAGCAGCGCTTCGATGCCCGCGCCGTTCAGCCCCGGATCCTCTCCGTCCACGATCACCGTCGGCAGATTCACATTGCTCGACGTTTCCCCCATAAACGCGACCCGGTAGTTCTGCACGTCGGCAACCGTCAGGTCGGAAACCCCAACAATCCCGAGGTTCACCCCCGTGCCGTCGTAGGTCGTTCCGCTCGTGTAATTCGCATTCAGGCTGGTATTCGGCGTGTCGTAAATCGTCGCCGCATCCGCCGGGTCGACGAAGAGAAAAGGCTCGCCGCTCCCGTTGAAGAGCGTCAGGTCCGGCACGATCCTATGCGTCGCCGCGTCCCAGTGCCCGGTCCCTCCCTTGATGAACTCGGGCTTCGGGCGAAAATCGTTCAGCGGCCCCACGCCTGCGACCACCGGCGCCAGCGCTGCCGGAATCTGCGGATCGCTGATGTTGGCATAGTGCGTCGCGCCGGCCACTGAAAACGCGTGGATGGATGTGTGGAACGCGCTCGCGACCTGGCCCACGGTCCCCGAGAACTGAATCACGTTCCGCCCCTGCGGCACCTTCTCGACCTTGAATCCTTGCGCCTGCAGCCAGCTTTCCACCGTCTGCAGATCGGAATCCCCGATCCCAAAGGCCGCCCCATACTGCGCAGGCGTCAGCCACTTGTGGAACGACGGCGACGACGGGTTCTGCACATCGGCCAGATACTGCGTCAGCGCCTGTTGCTGCGCCGCGCTCCGCTGGATCACCAGCAGAATCCGGCCCGTCGCCATCGACCCAGGCGCCGCACCCACGTCGAACCGCGCCTGCGCCAGCGGATGAACGTTCCCCGGCAGCGCAACCCGATTGGTTTCGTCAATCGGCGCCGTGATCCGTTGCACCGGTGTGGACGCAACCGCGGTTTGCGATTGAACCGGGACGTTGATGCACGCGACGACAAGCAGGAGGACGCTAAGTAAACGAACCAGACGCATAGAACCTCGGCATTAAAGGGCTGAACCAACCCAAAGCTGAACCGCCCCCGCTCCAAATGCAGCGGGAACCTTCGCAACAAAGTTGGCAAACAAATTGATTGCGCCCGAATAGTATCCCGAGACCGGACTTGCGACAATACCCCAATGTTGCGACGACTCTGAAGTATCAATCACAGCTCATCGCGCTGCCGGGCAGCCCGTAACACGGCTCGAACCCGCTCGATCGCGTGGAGGGTGCCCCCCTGTCAAATAGCTTGCTTTAAGGCACTTACGCAAAGAACGGGTAAGGAAAGCCCCACTTCCACTACCATCTGGATTTGGAGTGGATCGGGTGGGACCCAGCTCTTGGCTACCGGCTACAGGCTGCTTCTCTCACACAGCCAGCTCTGCCTCAGCAACCGTCGCCTTCATTGTTAGCAGGCCTTCGACCTTCGTCATGCGAAACAGCTCCAGCACCCGCCCGTTCACGCCGGCGACCACCAGCTTCCGGCCATGCCGCTGGCTCGATACGAAGTAGTTGATGATCGCGCCCATGCCGGCTGAGTCCATGTACGGCACTCCGGTCAGATCCAGGATCAGAGCCGGTGGCGGATCGGTGCGCAGCGTGTTTTGAAATTCGAAAAGGCCGCTCAGCGTGAGCGGGCCAGTCAGGCGCAGAATCCGGCATCCCGGAGCCTGCCCAGCGACGCTTTCGAGCGTCAGCGGTTCGGCGGACATAGCTGAAAATATAAAGGTTGGCACGATCCGTGACGGTTACAATTCCATGAATTGCTCGGCCCTTTCCGCTCGGCTGCCACAATCGGAGTCCTGCGTGCGTCTATTGTCCAGCTTTGATTTTTCCCCGCGAGACTGGAGAATACCCTCAGAGTTCGTGCGCCGCCTGCTCTCATCGCTGAGCCGCTCCTTCCCGCTGCTGATCCTCGCTGCGAGCCTCGTCGCCGCGCTTTCCCTTTCAGCCCAGGATGCTTCCGGTACGACTGCCGCTGCCACCGGCTATGCGGTTCGGGGCACTATCGTGAACGCGACCAGCGGCCAGCCTGTTGCCCGCGCTCTCGTCGCCCTCGACGAGGACAACGCCATGCTCACCGGCAGTGAAGGGGAGTTCTCCTTCGACAATATTCCGGCCGGCGAATATTCCGTCTCCGTGCAGAACCCCGGCTACTCCGGCTTGGGCGGAATGATGGCAGGCATCGGCGCGATGGTCGCGCGTTACTCCATGGGTGGCCGCCGCCTGCAAACCGCGCCACCACGCCGCATTCAGGTTGGCCCTGACATGCCGGCGCTCACCTTCGCCATTACGCCGCTCGCCATGATCACCGGCCACATCACGCTCTCTACCGCCGATCCGGCCGACGCCATTCACGTCCAGGTCTATGGCAGGCAATCCCAGAACGGCCGCGCGCGCTGGAGCGTTGCCGGAGAGGCAAGAACCCGCAGTGACGGCTCTTTCCGCATCCCAGATTTAGCGCCCGGCACGTACATCGTTACCACGCAGGCTTCTCTGGACGGGCCATCCTGGTCCGGCAACGATCAAGCATCGGTATGGGGTTATCCGGCGCTCTATTATCCCGGCGTCACAGAGATTTCCGGAGCCGGCATGCTCTCGCTCACCGCCGGCCAGCAGGCCGAAGCCGACCTCACTCTGACGCGCCAGCAATTCTTCCCCGTGATTGCTGTGGTTCACAGTCCAGCGGATACGCCGGCCAATTTCGAAGTCCTCGACAGCGCTGGCCGTCCCACCGGCTTGCCGGCTTCCTGGGATCGACGAGAAGGACTGGTGCGCGCCAGCGTGCCCAGCGGCACATGGACCATGGTAGCTCACGCTTATGGCCGCACCATGCAATGGGGAAGCACCACCTTTCAGGTGAACGGCGCTCCCGCCAGCTTCGCCATCAGCATCGTGCCGGTTCCGCGCATTCCGGTCGTCATCCGCCGTGAGTTTCTCGCCCTCGCCGACGGCTCGCAGCAGCCCGACACTTCGGGCCCGGGCATGAACCTCGTCCTCGCCCCCGCCGACGACATCGACCTCGGCCGCGGCGGTGGCGGCGGTTTGAATCACGAAGACGCGAGCAACAACGAATGGCAGCTCAACGTTACCGAGCCGGGCCGCTATTGGATGGAGGCCCAGCCATTTCCGCCTGCCTATATCAGCTCCATCACCAGCGGCGGCGTCGATCTCGGCAGCAATCCTCTCATCGTCATTCCCGGCAGCACGCCGCCACCCATCGAAGTCACGCTGCGCAACGATGCAGGCACCATCACCGGCCAAATCAACAGTCAGAATCCAAATGCCTCCGCATCGCCCACAACTGCAGGCGAACGCCCGCAGGTCTGGATTTACGCCATTCCCCTTTTCTCCACGCCTGCGAGGCTTCCTGAGGGATCGATGGAGTCTAATGGCCAGTTCAGTATTCCCATGCTCGCTCCCGGTTCGTACCGCGTGGTCGCCTGCGACTCGCAGCAAGACATCGACTTCCATTCGCCGGAGGGTCTCGCTGCCTGGGCCGGCAAAGGCCAAACCGTCACCGTCGATCCCGGCGGAACCGCGAGCGTCGAGCTCGACATCCTGCACGTGCCGGAGGCCGCTCCATGACGCTGCGCTCGGCCTACGCTCTTCTGGCCCTCGTGACTCTCGGGTTCTCTTCGCTGGCGAAGGCGCAGCAGTCCACGATCGTCGTGATCGATGGGATCACCGAGCCGTCACCACCTCCTCCACCGCCGCCAGCACCGCAGTCCGATACTCCACCTGAGAAATCCGTAGCCCTGTCAGGCCCCGCGACCTTCAGCATCAGCGGCACTGTCGTCAGCACCACCACCGGCACTCCGCTTGATCGCGCCGAGGTTTCGCTCTCCACATCGGGTCCGCGAGGCTCGCAGCTCGCTCATTCCATCACCACCGAGAACGGCAGCTTTCGCTTCGATCGTCTGCAGGCCGGCAAGTACAGGCTGGATGCCTCGCGCCGCGGTTACATCGCCGCCGGTTATCAGGATCACGATGGATTCGTCACGGCCATCGTCACCGGCCGGAACCTGAGCAGCGATGGGATTCGGCTGGAACTTCTCCCCACGGCGATCATCGGCGGCGTCATTACCGACGACTCGGGAGAGCCGATCGGCGGCGCTCAGGTTCATCTTTTCCGCCTGGATCAATACACCGGCGAAGCCAAAATCGTCGGCGCCGGGCAAGATACGACCGACGACACCGGAACCTACGAGTTTGCGCGCCTCAAGGCCGGCACTTACTACCTCGGCGTTTCCGCATCGCCCTGGTATGCTTTCCATCCAGGCCGCAAAACCGATGCCAGCGGCAATCCACTGCCCGACGACCAGCAGCCGCACTCGCCCCTCGACGTCGCTTACGCGATGACCTTCTATGAGAACGCCACAGACTCCGCATCGGCCTCAGCCATCGCGCTCAACGCCGGCGATCGCGTCGAACTCAACCTGTCGATGCACGCGGTACCGGCCATTCACATTCAGGTCACGCTTCGCACTGCGGAGCAAGCCTCGAGCCGAGGCATCGTCATGCCCATGTTGTCGCAGGACGTGTTCGGCGAGCAGCAAATGCAGCCGGGCGGCGTCACATGGATGACGACCCGCGACAACAATCAAACGATTGGCGAGTTTGGCGGCATCGCACCGGGCCACTACGTCCTTCGCCAGTTCCAGCAGCCGGGCGGCGGTGACGGACCCCGCAGTGTCAGTGTCGACCTCACCACCAACCAGACGGTCGACTTTACGGCTGCCTCGATCAGCGGTGTCGACGTCTCCGGCAAAGTTGTGATGGCTTCCGGAGCCAAACTGCCCAACCGGACCCGCATCTCGCTGGTGCCGGCCGACGGTGGCTCCTCGCGCGAAAACACTACCGTCGATGCCGACGGCGCCTTCGCTCTCCATTCTGTTTCACCCGGACGCTACGACGTCCAACTCGGCGCAGCCGGCGTCCAGCTTGCCGTTGCACAAATGGCGGCCACCGGCGCGGACTTCGAGGGCAGCCACATTACGGTAGCCTCCGAGCCTGTTTTGCTCGCCGCCACGCTCGCCAGTGGATCGACCACCATCGCCGGCTTCGCCCGGCGCGACGGCAAGCCGCTGGGCGGTGCAATGATCCTTCTCGCCCCGCGCGACCCCAACGCCAGCACTCAGCTAATCCGCCGCGATCAGAGCGACTCCGATGGCAGCTTCACTCTGACCGGGGTTGTTCCGGGAAGCTACACGCTGGTCGCCATCGAAGATGGCTGGACCCTCGACTGGGCGCGCCGCGAAGTCCTCGCCCCGTATCTGAGCCGCGGCGTAAAGGTGCGCTTCACCGGACAAAAGAGCCTCGACCTTCCCGCAGCGGTCGAAGTTCAGCCGCGCTGAAGCCGCCCGGTACTAATCCACGCGAACCACGATCAGCGAAGCATCGTCCTGCAGCTTGCCACCGCAGAACTTCGTCACCGCCGTCAGAATCTCCTGCCTGAGACCCGCGGCGCCCAGCGAACGTCCGCTCTCCACCGTGGCAATCAGCCGCTGGTACCCAAACTCCTCGTGGCGCCGGCCCTCGGCCTGCAGAAGCCCATCGGTCACCAGCAGCAGGCAGTCGCCGGACCGTAGCTGCACTTCCTGATTCTGATACAGCCAGTGCGAAAAAATGCCGATCACTCCGCTGAAGCCTGGCAGAAACTCCACCTTGCCGTCGCCACGCACCAGCAGCGGCAGGCAATGCCCCGCGCTTTCGTAGCGCAGCCGCATGTCTCCCCGCTCCAGCACCCCATAGAACATCGTCACGTATCTCGTCTGCGCTCCCGGCCTGCACAGCGCCTGATTCACCTGCGTGCACAACTCCTGCGGAGAAGCAGCGTCCGGCGCGAATTTCCGCACCGCGTCGTGCAACTCGCTCATCAGCATCACCGCGGCCATGCCCTTGCCCGAAACATCGGCGATGCAGAGCGCCATCCTGTCGCCACCCAGGGGGAAAACATCGAAGTAGTCTCCGCTCACCTGCGTCGACGGACGCCACGCGCTCGCAATCTGAAAACCCTCCAGTTGCTGTGTCTCACCCGGCAGCAGCCCTGCCTGGATCGCGCGCGCCTTCTCCTCCTCGGCCTTCCTCGCGCCGCGGCTCACCGTTCGCGGCAGTTTGAGGCCCAGCAGCCTCCGCTGCTCCGCTTCCGATTCATTGGGCATGATCAGCCCAGCCTACCAGCCGCAGCGCGCCCCCTGGACAAAATATTTGTGCCTTACGGCGGCTTCATCGGCCAGCAACAGAAAAGGACGCATCCCATGTGGGACGCGCCCTTTTGAACCAGGTACCGGCTACAGGCTCACTCCGCCTTCTCTTCCCCGCCCTCGCCGGCTGGCTCCTTCTCGGCCATAGCCTTCTGCATCTCTTCGCGGCGCTTGGTCCGAGCCTCGGCGCGCTTCTGGCGCTTCTCGTCGAGCACCTGCTCCGCATCCACCAGCTCGATGTAGACCTTCTCGGCGCCGTCACCGCGCTGGAATCCGGCGCGAATAATGCGCAGGTAGCCGCCGTTGCGATCGCCGTACCGCGGCGCGACCGTATCGAACAGCCGCGTCACCGCTTCGCCCGTCTGCAGAAAGGCGAGCGCCTGGCGCCGCGAATGCAAATCGCCCTTCTTGCCCAGCGTGATCAGCTTCTCGACGTGCGGCCGCGCGGCTTTCGCTTTCGCCACCGTGGTCTGCACGCGATCCTCCAGAAGAATGGACGTCACCAGATTGCGCAGCAGCGCGCGGCGATGGCTCGGGTTCCGTCCCAGTTTGTATCCTGCATTGCGATGACGCATCGTAGTCTCTCTGTTCTTATCTCTTACTGCCAAGCCGGCGCAGGCGACAGGTCTTTCTGTAACCTGTCCCCTGCAACCTGTACCCTGCCGTTAAAAGTTCTCCGTCTCGGGCTGAATCGGCAGATCCGAATCCAGTCCTTCGTCCTCGTCGTCGTCGAAGCGGCTGTAGCTGGCGGCAAGCTGCGCGGCCGGCAGAACGCTCGTCGGTCCCGGCACCGCATTGCCCTGCTCGTCGATCCGCATGCCCAGCGACAGGCCCATCTGCGCGAGGATTTCCTTGATCTCGTTCAGCGACTTCCGCCCGAAATTCTTCGTCTTCAGCATTTCGGCTTCGGTCTTCTGCACCAGCTCGCCGATGGTCTGAATGTTCGCGTTCTTCGGGCAGTTGTAGCTGCGCACGCTCAGCTCCAGCTCTTCAACCGAGCGATTCAGGTTTTCGTTCTTCAGCTGAACGCGTCCCTCTTCGGCCAGGCCTTCCGCCTCGATCTCTTCCTCGAAGTTGATGAAGATGCTCATGTGGTCCTTGAGCAGCTTCGCCGCGAGGCCGATCGAGTCCGCGGGCAGCACAGAGCCATTCGTCCAGACTTCCAGCGTCAGCTTGTCGTAGTCGGTGATCTGTCCCAGACGCGCCGCATCCACAGTGAAGTTCACCTTGCGCACCGGCGAGTGAACCGAATCCACCGGAATGAAGCCGATCCCCAGATCGGAATCGAAGTTCTTGTCGGCGGAGACATACCCGCGGCCGCGCTTCAGCCGCATCTCCATGCTGAGCCGCCCGCCTTCGCTGACGGTGGCGATATAGACATCCTTGTCGAGGATTTCCACGTCCCCGTCGGCTTCAATCATCCCGGCGGTCACGGCTCCCGGCTGTTCGGCATTCAGATAAAGGGCCTTCGGGCCGTCTCCGTTCAGCTTGAACGGAATCTGCTTCAGGTTCAGCAGAATGTCGGTCGCATCTTCCACTACGCCCGCGATCGACTGGAATTCGTGCAGAACTCCCTCGATCCGAACCGCGGTGACCGCGGCGCCTTCAATCGATGAAAGCAGCGTCCGCCGCAACGCGTTGCCAACGGTGGTGCCGAATCCGCGCTCGAACGGCTGCGCGCTGAATTTGCCGTATTTCTCGGTGAGCGTCTCCGTATCCACGGCCAGACGCTTGGGTTTTTGAAATCCTCTCCAAAGCATATCGATATCTCCGCACAGCGAGCGCCGCGAAGCATTTTGCAGCGGCTGTGCCGTTTCACTCCATGATTAGATTTGCGCCTTGCGGCGGTACTGCGTCAGGACCGGGTTTGCTAATCCCTAATCCCTAAACTCTGTTACTTACTGTACAGTTCCACGATCAGCTGCTCGTTCACCGGCAGGTTAATGTCTTCCCTCTTCGGCAACGACAGCACCTTGCCGCTCAGGGCGTTCGGATCGATGCTCAGCCAGGTCGGCGCCGGCTGATGGCTCGCGAACTCCCGCGAACTCTCCACCAGCGTCAGCTTCGTGCTGTTCGGACGTATCTTGATCTCGTCACCCACCCCAATCTGAAACGAAGGGATGTTCACTTTGCGCCCGTTCACTTCAATATGTCCGTGGCGAACCAGCTGCCGAGCCTGGCGCCGCGAGCTCGCGAAGCCAAGTCGGAAGGTCACGTTGTCCAGACGCCGCTCCAGCTGCTGCAGCAGCAACTCGCCGGTCACGCCGGGTGTGCGCGCAGCCTTCTCGTAATAGGCGCGGAACTGCCCTTCGAGGGCAAAGTAGATGCGGCGCGCCTTCTGCTTCTCGCGCAGCTGCAGGCCGTAGCCCACAATCTTCGCATTGCGATCGCGGCCGTGCTGACCCGGGGCAAAATTGCGCTTCTCGATCGGGCACTTGTCCGTGAAACACTTCGCGCCCTTCAGGAACAACTTCATGCCTTCTCGCCGGCACAACCGGCAGACAGGTCCCGTATAACGTGCCAATGCATTCTCCTTAATTCAGAGGCCGACCGGTTTACGGATCAAAATCCTTCGTCCCGGTCCATCCTTAGTTTACAGCATCGCCCGCAAAATCAGGCGTTTCGGCACAGGCTCTCAGGTTCTGTAACCTGCAACCTGTAACCTGTAACCTGCTTAAACGCGCCGTCTCTTCGGCGGCCGGCACCCATTGTGCGGAATCGGTGTGACGTCGCGAATCGACCGCACATCGATGCCCGCAGCCGCCAGCGCTCGCACCGCGGACTCGCGGCCAGAACCCGGCCCGCTCACTCGCACATCCACCGAACGCACCCCGTGATCGCGCGCCATATTGGCCGCATTCATGGCCGCCTGCTGCGCCGCGAACGGCGTGCCCTTGCGCGATCCGCGAAAGCCCAGCGAACCCGAGCTCTTCCACGACAGCGTGTTGCCCTGCTGGTCGGTTATCGTAACGATTGTGTTGTTGAACGTCGCCTGAATGTGCACCAGGCCGAACGGCACATTCTTGCGCTCGCGCTTCTTGAACTTCTTGTTCCGCGCGGCCTTGCCCGTAGCTGTCTTTGCCGGTTTCTGGTCCGCCATTAGGTCTTCGCGCTCGCTTTCTTCTTGTTGGCCACCGTGCCCTTACGCGGTCCCTTGCGGGTGCGGGCATTGGTGTGGGTGCGCTGGCCGCGTACCGGAAGGCCGCGACGATGCCGCTGCCCGCGATACGACTGGATGTCCACCAGCCGCTTGATGTGCATGGTGGTGTCCTTGCGGAGATCGCCTTCCACATCGCCCTGCTCTTCGATGACCTGGCGAATGCGATTGACCTCGTCCTCGCCCAGATCCTGAATCTTCTTGAACGGATCCACATGCGCGATGCCCAGTATCTTCAGAGCCCGCGGATTGCCGATCCCGTAAATGTACGTCAGCCCGATTCTTGCCTGCTTGTTGCGGGGAAGATCGACGCCTGCAATACGTGCCATACGGTGTCCTTCGTGTTGCTCCGGAAATTATCCCGGAGCGGTTATTCCGGCCGAATCCCGTACCGGAGTGTGGAGAGCCTGGAAACAACCTCGGGGTTCATCGCAAGCCTTACTTTCGGCTAACTCGCCCCTGCTTCTCAGGAAGCTCAGCTCAACAAGTTTTGCTACTGGCTACCAGCTACAGGCCGCCGGCTTTCCGCACCCTGTACGCTGTACCCTGCACCCTGTCTTATCCCTGCCGCTGCTTGTGTTTCGAATTCACGCAGATCACCCGCACCACTCCGCGGCGATGGATGACCTTGCACTTATCGCAAATCTTCTTAACCGATGCCCGAACCTTCATAAACTCCCAACTTTCAGCTTTTCGCTACCGGCTACTGGCTAACGGCTGTAGCTCGCTCCGCGAGCTACTTATATCGGTACACAATCCGCCCACGATTCAGATCGTACGGGCTCAACTCCACGGCCACGCGATCACCGGGAAGAATGCGGATGAAGTTCTTCCTCATGCGTCCCGAGACGTGGGCCAATACCTGGTGCCCGCCGCTGCTCTCCAGCTTCACCTTGAACATCGCATTGGGCAACGTCTCGAGAACCGTTGCCATGACCTCAATCGCGTCTTCCTTCGACAATCGTTATCCTTAAACTCGGTTCTGCTTCTCTGTTTTCTCCGTGCCTGAACCCCTCAGGCGCGCCACTGCGGCTTCCACTTCAGCCGCCACTGCGTTTACCGGCTTACTGCCATCTACTGCTTCGAATCTTCCCTGAGCGCGGTAATGCTCCACCACCGGAGCCGTCTGCGAATCGTAGGTCCGCATCCGCTCCCTGAACACTTCCTCAGTATCGTCTGAGCGCCGCACCAGAGGTGTGCCGTCCAGGTCGCACTTCTCATCGACCTTCGGCGGCTGCAGGTAGATGTTGTAAATCGTCCCGCAGACTGGGCAGTTGCGCCGCCCGGTTATTCGGCGCAGTAATTCATTGTAGCCGACCTGGATGCTCACGGCAATCACCGGAAGCACCCCGGCATCGGCCCCCACGTGCTCATCCAGCCACTTCGCCTGCCCCAGCGTCCGCGGATACCCGTCGAGGATGTAACCGTTCGCCGTGTCCGGTTGCTTCAGCCGCTCGGCTACCATCTCGTTCACCAGGTCATCGGGAACCAGCTTGCCCTCGTCCATGATCTGCTTCGCCTTCATTCCCAGCGGCGTTCCATGATCGCGGTTGGTGCGCAGCAAATCCCCGGTAGAAATCTGCGGAATTTCCCACTTCGCCGCCAGATCTTTCGCCTGTGTTCCCTTGCCTGCTCCCGGGGCGCCCAACAGAAGAATCGGCCCCGGCTTTCCTTTTAACGACCCACTCACGTCCACGTGCGCATCCGCCACTGCCAATGCCATTACCAGGCCCGCCTTCCGCGAATTCTTCCGCTCTTCGGAGAGAATCCTTCATAGTGCCGCATGATCAGCTGCGACTCGATCTGATTCACGGTATCCATCGCCACACCTACAACGATCAGCAGCGATGTGCCTCCAAAATAGAAATTGAAGCCCATGCCGTTCGTCACCCACAGCGGCATGGATTCGAAGAACCGCCCCACCAGCCAAAGATGGTTCAGGTGAATGCCGCTTATCATCAGCTGCGGGATGATCGCCACAATAATCAGATAAATCGCACCCACCAGCGTGATGCGCGTCAGGATCTCGTTCACGTAATCCGAAGTCCGCCGCCCCGGCCGGATCCCGGGAATAAACCCGCCGTACTTGCGCATGTTATCCGCGATATCGCCGGGCCGGAACACGATCGAGATGTAGAAATACGCGAAAAACACGATCGAGATCATGTACAGCAGCTCGTAGGCCGGCTCGCCTGCCCGCAGCGCGTCGAAGGTGCGCGAAAGCCACGCGCTGTTCTTCACGAATGCTGCTTGCCCAAACAGCATCGGCGCCGACAACACCGACGCCGCAAAGATAATCGGCATCACGCCGCCCGAGTTCACCTTGAGCGGAAGGTGCGTGGACTGGCCGCCCATCAGCCGCCGCCCCACGATCCGCTTGGCGTACTGCACCGGAATGCGCCGCTCGCTGCGCTCCACGAAGACGATAAACGCCACGATGGCCACCATCGCGACCACCAGCAGGATCAGCGCTGGAACCGTGAACACTCCAAACCTCTGCGATCGCGCCGTGCTGATCAGATCGGCGATGCCGCGCGGCAGGCCCACCACGATGCCCGCGAAGATCAGCAGGCTCATCCCGTTTCCGATGCCGCGTTCCGTGATCTGCTCGCCCAGCCACATGATGAACGTCGTACCCGCCGTCAGCGTGATCACCGTCATCGCGATAAAACCAAGTCCCGGATTGAGCACCAGGTTCCCTGACGAGCTGCGCAGCGCGATCGCAATGGCCGCCGACTGGATCACACCAAGGCCCACCGTGACGTACCGGGTCCACTGCGTGATCTTCCGCCGCCCGATCTCGCCCTCTTTTTGCAGCTTGGCCAGTGGCTCATACACCACAGTCAGCAACTGGAAGATGATCGAGGCCGTGATGTAGGGCATGATGCCCAGCGCAAACACCGTCAGCCGCCGCAGGTTGCCGCCGCTGAACAAGTCGACCAGTCCCAGAGAGGAACCGGCCTGATTGTTGAAGAAATTCTCCAGCGCCGCTACGTTCACGCCCGGCGTGGTGATGTGCGCGCCTAACCGGTACACCGCCAGAATGCCCAGGGTAAACAGCACACGTCTGCGCAGGTCGGGAACGCGGAAGATATTCAGGAACTTTTCAAACATGAGTCTGTGTTCTCATCATAGGCTCTTCGCCTTTGGCTAGCTTCTCTCGGTCTTCTTCCGGAGCTTGCCCGCGGGCTTCGCCGTGACTTCTCCGCCCAGCACAATCGCCTTGCCCCCGGCCTTTTCAATCTTCTCCTGCGCGGACTTCGAGAACTTATGCGCATGGACCGTCACTGCACCCTTCAGTTCCCCATCACCCAAAATCTTAATCAGCCCGTTCCGCTTCTTCACCAGCCCCAGCTCCGTGAATTTCTCCAGCGTCAGTTCCTTCTCGCCCAGCTCCGCCAGCCGATCGAGATTCACCACCGTGTACTCGGTGCGGAAAATGTTCGTGAAGCCGCGTTTCGGCAGACGGCGATGCAGCGGCATCTGGCCGCCTTCAAAACCGCGCATCAGGCTCGATCCTGAACGCGATCCCTGGCCCTTGTGTCCGCGTCCGGAGGTCTTGCCGGTTCCGGATCCCATGCCGCGCCCGATGCGCTTCTTATTCCGATTCGCCTTCTTTGGCGCTCGCAGATTCGATAAATTCATTTCTGTCCTCGCTCAACGCCGCCCGGAATCTCACCGGACGACTCGCTTGATTTCAGGGTGTAGGGAATAGGGTTTAGGTTATAGCGACTTCTGTTCCCATCGTCGACCGCGTTATACCCTATCCCCTATACCCTATCCCCTGTCTTAACTCACGATCCGCACCAAATGCGGCACCGTATTTACCATGCCCCGGATCGATGCCGTATCTTCCCGCACCACCACCTGGTTCAGCCGCGTAAAGCCCAAACCCTTGATCACCCGCTTGTGCTTGACCGGCGCCTGGATCATCGACCGGAAATACTGAATCTGGATCGTCGCCTTCGCGGCCGGTTTCGCCGGAACCTTGCCTTCGTGAACAGCCTTCGTCGCCGCCGGCTGCTTCGCTGTCTTCACTGCCTTCGTCTCCGCCATCACTGAATCTCCTGCACCTGCTTGCCGCGCATCGCCGCCACTTCGTTGCGATCGCGGAGTTGCACCAGCGCGTCGAAGGTGGCTTTCACGACATTGTGCGGATTCGCCGTGCCCAGGCTCTTGGTCAGCACATTCTGCACGCCCGCCGAGGTCATCACCGCCCGCACCGCGCCGCCGGCAATCACGCCTGTTCCTTCGGGAGCCGGCTTCAACAGCACCTGCCCCGATCCATACCGCCCCAGCACCTGATGCGGAATGCTCGTCTGCGTCAGGTTCACGTGGACCAGGTTCTTCTTCGCCGCCTCAATCCCCTTGCGGATCGCCTGGGGAACCTCGCGCGCTTTGCCCGAGCCGTAGCCAACCACCCCGGCGCCCGGATCGCCCACCACCACCAGTGCGGCAAACGACATGTTCTTGCCGCCCTTCACCACCTTGGTCACGCGGTTGATCGAGACCACCTGATCCTTCAGGTTGTACTGCCCGGAATCCAGCTTCTTCTTTAAGATCGCCATTCGCTTCCCTTCAATCCAGGGTTTAGGGTGTAGGGTACAGGGTATAGTAACCACACCAGTTACAAATCAAATCTCTCGCTATACCCTATCCCCTACACCCTATACCCCGTTCTTAAAACTCTAATCCGCCCTCGCGCGCCGCATCCGCCAGCGCCTTGATACGCCCGTGATATAAGTACCCGCCGCGATCGAAGACCACCTTCTTAATGCCCTTTTCCTTCGCGCGCTCGGCAATCAGCTTCCCAATTTCCTTCGCCGCCGCAACGTTGCCGCCCGTCTTCGCCTTCGCCGCGACCGTCGACGCCGAAACCAGCGTCACGCCCTGGCTGTCATCGATCACCTGCGCGTAAATGTGGCTCAGCGAGCGATAAACATTCAGCCGCGGCCGCTCCGCCGTCCCCACCATCTTGCGGCGAATCCGAGTATGGACACGCTGCCGAATCGCGTTTCTTTTCCTTAGCGGAATCATTCCTTCTCTTCCTTCCTAAAAGCGAAGCCGCCTCGCAGCCTCGTTCGGTTTCTAACTGCAGGGTGTAGTGAATAGGGTATAGCTCGAAACTCCGCGTATATCTATAGCCCTGGTTTCTACACCCTATCCCCTACACCCTATCCCCTGCACTTACTTCGCTCCCGTTTTCCCGACCTTCTTCTTCAGCCGCTCATCGGAGTAACGCACGCCCTTGTTCTTATAAGGATCAGGCTTGCGCAGCGAACGCATATCGGCTGCCACCTGTCCGACCTTTTGCCGGTCGATGCCACTAATCGTCACCCGCGTCTGCTTCGGATCGATGGCCGCCGTAATCCCCGTGGGCAGCGGAAACTCGATAGGATGCGAATACCCCAGCGTAAACACCACCGTGTTTTTGCCCTTCAACTCCGCGCGGTACCCGATGCCGACAATGTCCAGTTCCTTCGACCAGCCTTTGGTTACTCCGTCCACTGCGTTCGCAATCAGCGCCCGCGTCAGCCCATGAATCGCCGCCTGCGAATCGTTCTCCCGCACCGCGTGCATGCTGCCGTCCCGCGTCTCGAACTGAATGCCCGCCGGGATCGCCTGCTCCAGCTTGCCCTTCGGCCCTTCCACCGTCACCACGTTGCCCTGCACCGAGTACTTCACTCCGGTCGGCAACGGAATCGGTTTCTTCCCAATGCGTGACATCTCAGATCCTTTATGGCTTGCGAGTCCCGGCATCGCTTGCTCTCCGCCGTTCCACTGCAGCCCTCAGCGAGCCCTGCTCGCCGTCAATCCCAATTCATCCCCGCGCCATCGACGCGGCCAGCGTCACCAGATTTCGCAGAGAACTTCGCCGCCCACGCCCTCGCGCCGTGCCTGGCGTCCGGTCATCACGCCCTTCGGTGTGGTCATGATGCTGATCCCCAGCCCGCCCTGCACCCGGCGAATCTCACCGCGGCCAATGTAAACGCGGCACCCCGGACGCGAGACGCGCTCGAGGTCGCGAATCGCCGCTTCGTTGTTCGCACCGTACTTCAGGTACACCCGCAGCACCGCGCGCCCATTCTCTTCCGTCGTCTTGAAGTTCGAGATGTAGCCCTCTTCTTTCAGAATGCGGGCAATCTCCGCCTTCAGCTTCGAGGCCGGAACATCCAGCTTCTGATGACGCGCGCGAATCGAATTGCGTATCCGCGTCAGAAAATCCGCTACCGGATCGGTCAAACTCATCGTTTCTCCTTCATTCCCCGTTCGCTCCACCCATCCTGCTCACTGCGGCAGAGAACCAGCGGAAATGTTCTTCTTCTGACCTCGGGTTTTCACCCTCGGCCGAACTTTGTTTTGCGCCCGAAGGGCGCGTGTCGCTGGACGCGTAGTCCCCTCACCAACTGGACTTCACCACGCCAGGAATCTCACCCTTGAGCGCCAGCCCCCGGAAACACAGCCGGCACACGCCAAACTTCCGCAGGAACGCTCGCGGCCTTCCGCACAGCTGGCAGCGGTTGTGCTGCCGGCTTTTGAACTTCGGCTTCCTCGCGTCCTTCACTCTCTTTGCAGTCGTTGCCATCTCTCGTAAACCCTCAATTCCCCTTACGCTGTCGTCCGGAACGGCATCCCGAACTGCCGCAGCAGCGCGCGCGCCGAGTTATCGTCCAGGGCCGACGTCACAATCGTGATGTTCATGCCCTTCAGCTTCTCCACCTTCGCGTAATCGATCTCCGGAAAGATCAGCTGGTCGCGAATGCCCAGCGTGTAGTTCCCGCGCCCGTCAAAGCTCTTTGTCGATACGCCGCGAAAGTCGCGCACGCGCGGCAGCGCCACCGAGATCAGCCGGTCCAGAAACTCATACATCGTGTCGCCGCGCAGCGTCACCATCGCGCCGATGGGCATGTTCTCGCGCACCTTGAACGCCGCAATCGACTTCTTGGCCCGCGTGGTCACTGGCTTCTGCCCGGCGATCGTCGCCAGATCGCCGGCCAGCGGGTCCAGCATCTTGGAGTTCTGCGTCGCCTCGCCCAGCCCCATGTTCAGCACGATCTTCTCCAGCCGCGGCACGGCCATCGGGTTCTCCAGACCCAACTCCTTCTGGAGCGCGCCCTTGATTTCTTTGTGATACTTCTCTTTCAGTCTCGCTGCCATTTCCGTTTCTCTTCTCTCTTCTCCGCTCTCGGATTGGCCTCTCGCCGTCTACCGTTTCGGAGCTGACTTAGCCCGCATCCATCAGCCTTCATCTTTGCTGCAGGCTGCCGGCTGCTGGCTGCCCTTAGCTCTTTTTCTTCGCCACAATCGTTCCGCCGCACTTCTTGCAGATCCGTACCTTCACATCGCCTTCAAACTTGTGCGCCACCCGTGTCGGTTGATTGCAGCTCGGGCATACCAGCATCACATTCGACCGGTTGATTGTCGCCTCCTGCTCCGCGATGCCGCCCTTCACACGCCGCTGCGGGTTCTCCTTCACGTGCTTCTTCACCACGTGCACGTGCTCCACCAGCAGCCGTCCCGTGTCGGGATACACGCGCAGCACGCGGCCCTTCTTGTCCCGGTCGCTTCCCGAGATCACCTGCACCGTGTCATTCCGCAAAATATCCAAACTAGCCATAACTCTCTGTCCTCTGCTTCGACTTCGATCTTCGCTACTGGCTACCGCCTGCCGGCTGTGCTTTGACGCTCCGCATCAAAGAACTTCAGGCGCCAGGCTGACAATCTTCAGAAACTTCTTCTCGCGCAGCTCGCGCGCTACCGGTCCAAACACGCGCGTTCCCACCGGCTCCCCGCCATCATTGATCAATACCGCTGCGTTCGTGTCGAAGCGAATATAGGTCCCGTCGCGCCGCCGCGTTTCCTTGCGTGTGCGGACCACCACCGCTTTCACTACCTTGCCCTTCTTTACCTGCCCGTCCGGCGAAGCTTCTTTCACAGCCGCGGTAATCACGTCGCCCAGTCCGGCCTTCGATCCGCTCGAGCCACCCAGAGGCAGAATCATCTGCAGCTTGCGCGCGCCGGAATTATCGGCGACCTCCAGCATCGTTCTCATCTGCACTGCCATGGCAATCTCACCTTCTCTTAAGTCGCGGTCTTGAGCCGCGATCTTCCCTTACAACGCTGCCCTTACTCCGCCGCTACCGCCGCCTCTGCTTCCTGCACCTGCGCCAGCGTCGAGCGGCGCACGATCTCTTCCAGATTCCACCGCTTCAGCTTGCTCAGCGGCCGCGTCTCGCGAATGCGCACCACATCGCCCACCCGCGCCGTGTTCTGCTCGTCGTGGGCGTAGAACTTGCGCGTCGACCGCACGATGCGCTTGTACTTCGCGTGGGCCTTGCGCATTTCCACTTCCACCACGATGGTCTTTTGCATCTTGGTCGAGACCACCTGCCCAACCTTCTCGTTGCGGCGCGATTCTTTCTTCGTCTCCGCCGCGCCCGCTTTCGCTGTGTTGCTCGCTGTTGCGCTCATCGTCTAACCCTTCTTCACGCTGGTGGACCTGGACGCCGTCTTCTTGCTCGCCGAGGGCTTCGCCGCCGACTTCCTCGCCGCCGCCGTCCTGCCGCTGCTCTTGTGCGCCGGCGCTGCACTCTTCGCGGCCTTCTTCTTTGCCGGCTTCGCGGCCTTCGGCTTCACCTGCTTCGCCGGCGCGCTCGCCTCATGTTCCTCGGCGGTCTCGGCATGCGCGGCGTGCTTGCTCGCCACCGTGGTGTGGATTCCCAGCACGCGCTCCCGCTCGATGGTGTTGATGCGGGCCACGTCTTTCCTCAGCTCGCGCAGCTTCTTCACGCCCTCGGTCTGCCCGAGCTTCATCTGAAAGCGCAGCCGAAACAATGCTTCCGCAGCTTTCCGCCCTTCGAGCGCCAGCTCGTCGTCGTTCAGGTTCCGAATCTTTTCCACTTCCATCGTTTCTCTTCTCTCCGGCCGGACCCAGATCCAGGGCCCAACTCGCATCTCAAATTCCGCTAACTTTTCTGTCTCCGCCAATTACTTCACCGCCACTGTAACTTTCGCGTTGTGACGCTGCACAAACTTTGTCTTCAGCGGCAGCTTGTGCGACGCCAGCCGCATCGCTTCCTGTGCCAGATCCGCTGTCACGCCTTCCATCTCGAACAGGATCCGCCCCGGGCGAACCACCGCGACCCAGTGATCCGGCGCGCCCTTGCCTTTGCCCATACGGGTTTCGGCCGGCTTCTTGGTCACCGGCTTGTCCGGAAACAAACGCAGCCAGATCTTGCCGCCGCGCTTGATGAAACGCGTCATGGCCACGCGGCTGGCTTCGATCTGCCTGTCGGTGATGTAGCCGCACTCCATCACTTTCAGCCCGAAGTCGCCGAACGACAGCTCGCTGCCGCGCCATGCTTTGCCGCGCATGCGCCCGCGCTGCTGTTTGCGGTACTTCACTTTCTTTGGCATCAACATTTCGAGTTACCTATCCCTGCAACCTGTAACCTGCAACCTGTAACCTGTAACCTGTCCATGTTCGCTAGAACACGGAAGATCCCACCGCAGCCTGTGGCTCGCGCCGCTTCTGCTGGTAAATATCTCCGCGATAAATCCAGGTCTTTACGCCGATGATGCCGTAGGTGGTGTGCGCCTCGGCAAATCCGTAATCGATGTCCGCCCGCAGCGTGTGCAGCGGCAGCCGGCCCTGCAGATACCACTCCGAACGCGCGATTTCGTTGCCGTTCAGCCGGCCACTCACCCGCACCTTAATGCCTTTGCAGCCGAAACGCAGCGCTGAATCCACGGCCTTGCGCATCGCCCGCCGGAACCCCACGCGCTTTTCCAGCTGCAGCGCGATGTTTTCCGCTACCAGCTGCGCATCCAGTTCCGGCTTGTTCACTTCGAGAATGTCGATGAACACGTCGCGGTTGGTCCGCTTCTGCAGCTCGCCCTTCAGCTTCTCGATCTCGGCGCCCTTGCGTCCGATCACGATGCCCGGCCGCGCCGTGCGGATCATCAGCCGCAGCTTGTTCCCCGGCCGCTCCACTTCCACCGAACTCACGCCCGCCGCCTTCAGCTTCTCCTTCAGTTCGCGCTTCAGGTGAACGTCCTCGATCAGCAGCCGGCTGTAGTCTTTTCCCGAAAACCAGCGCGAGCGCCACGGTTTGTTGATTCCGACCCGGAATCCGTAAGGATGGACTTTCTGTCCCATAATCTTTTCGATCCCCTCGCTACTTCTTCTTCGCGGACTTCTTCTCCGCGGCCTTCTTTTTGGATCCGCCTGCTGGCTTGTGCGCGGCCGCCTTCTTCGCCGGTTTATGCGCCCGCGCCTTCTTGGGCAGTGCTTTCTTTCCTGCTGTCTTCTTTGCGGCCTGCTTTGGCTGCTCGGCCGTTTCTTCTTCCACGCGATGCACCAGACCCTCGGCCTGCACTCGCTCCGCCACCGCAATCGCGATGTGCGACAGCCGCCGCTGATACCGGTACGCCCTGCCCATGGGAGCTGGCCGGATCCGCTTCATCCTCGGCCCATCGTTGGCCACTGCCGACTTCACGTACAGGTTGTCGAGGTCCACATCGAGCCCCTGCTCCTGGCTCAGATGGTTCGCATTCTGCAGCGCGGAACGCAGCACCTTCTCCACCAGCGGAGCAACCGCCTTCTTCGTGAACGCGACCGTATTCAGCGCCTCTTCGACGCCCCGGCCCTTGATCAGATCGAGCACCAGCCGCGCCTTCTGCGGCGATACCCGCTGAAATCGCGCTTCAGCCCGAAATTCTCGTGTTGCTGTTTCCATCTCTGTACTCCGAACCTTCCCTGTCTTCGCTGCCGGCTGTTTCGGGGTCGTGCTACCGGCTCCCGGCTCCAGGCTAACGGCTGCTGCTCTACCTCGGCCTCGCCACCGTCTCGGTACTAGCGGCCTTCATTGAATGCCCCTTGAACTGCCGCGTCGCCGCAAACTCGCCGAGCTTGTGCCCCACCATGTTTTCTGTCACATACACCGGCACAAATTTCTTGCCGTTATGCACCGCAATCGTGTGCCCGATCATCTCGGGGTGAATCGTCGAACGCCGCGACCAGGTGCGCACGACTTTCTTGTCGTTCGCGCGGTTCATCGTCTCGATCTTCACCATCAGGTGCCCATCCACAAAAGCGCCCTTTTTCGTCGACCTTGCCATCAGAAATCCTCTTCGCTTCTTCTAACTCGCTACCGGCTGTTTGCTACCAGCTACCGGCTACAGGCTACCGGCTGTTTCACTTGCTGCGTCTCGACACGATGAACGCATCGGTCCGCTTGTTATTCCTGGTCTTGTACCCGCGCGTCGGCTGCCCCCACGGCGTCACCGGATGCCGCCCGCCCGAAGTCTTGCCCTCGCCGCCGCCGTGCGGATGGTCCACCGGGTTCATGGTCACGCCGCGATTCGTCGGGCGAATCCCCAGCCACCGATTGCGTCCCGCCTTGCCGATCGAAACATTCTCGTGATCCGTGTTCCCCACCTGTCCGATCGTGGCCATGCACCCGATCAGCACCCGCCGCGTTTCGCCCGAAGGCAGCTTCAGCAGCGCGTAATCGCCTTCCTTGGCCACCAGCTGCGCGCTCGCGCCCGCCGACCGCACCATCTGCGCGCCCTTGCCCGGCCGCAGCTCCACGTTGTGAACGGTCGTGCCCGCCGGAATATTCTTCAGCGGCAGCGCGTTCCCCACCAGAATGTCCGCCTCCGGCCCGCTCATGATCTTCTGCCCGACCTTCAGCCCGACCGGCTGCAGGATGTACCGCTTCTCACCATCCGCATAGCTGATCAGCGCAATCCGCGACGAGCGCCCTGGATCGTACTCGATCGTCGCTACCGTTCCCGGCACGCCGTACTTCTCGCGCTTGAAATCGATCAGGCGCAGCTTCTGCTTGTGCCCGCCGCCATGATGGCGAATGGTCATGTCGCCGGAATTCCGCCGCCCGCCCGTCCGCAGCTTGTTCGTCACCAGCGGCTTGTACGGCTTATCCGTCGTGATCTCGTCCCGCACCAGCGTCGTCTGAAACCGCAGCGTCGGTGTGATCGGTCTGTATGTCTTAATCGGCATCTTTGTCTTCTCTCTGCCCACCGGCCAAGTCCGCCGGCTCACATCTTCGGTGTTTCTGTACCCTGTACCCTGTACCCTGCGCCCTGCCTCACAAATTGTTCACGTAATCCGGCATCTTCTCGCCCGCCTTCAGCCGCACATAGGCCTTCTTCCAGTCAGCGCGATAACCGGCAAACTTGCCGCGGCGCCGTTCCTTGCCCACCATATTCGCGGTGCGCACCGCCCGCACCTTCACCTTGAACAGCGCTTCCACCGCCTGCTTCACCTGCGTCTTCGAAGCCTTCACGTCCACTTCGAACACCAGCGTGCCTTCCGTTTCCTTCGCCGCCAGAGCTTTCTCGGTGATCATCGCCCGCCGAATCACGGTATAGGTCGTCGCCATTACGCCACCGCCTTTCTGCCCTTCGGCAGCGACTTCATCAGCGACTCCTGCAGCTTCTCCAGCGCCGGCCGCGAGAAAATCACGCGCTCCGAGCGCAGCAGGTGGTAAGGATGGACCTCGCTGTTCAGCATCAGCTCCACGCCTTCCAGATTGCGCGCCCCCAGCAGCAGATTCCGCCCCAGGGTTTGACCGTTCTCCACCAGCAGCGCCGTCCTGTTCGCCTCCAGCTTGTCCAGCGCCGCGCGATACAGCTTCGACTTCGGTTCCTTCGCTTCCAGCGACTCGACCACCGTCAGCTTCCCGTCCGCCAGCTTGGTCGCCAGCGCCGAGCGCAGCGCACCCAGCAGCTTCTTGCGCGGAAACGCATACTCGTGCGAATGGGGAACCGGCCCATGCACCGTGCCGCCATGCCGCCACAGCGGCGACCGAATCGATCCGATACGCGCCCGCCCCGTGCCCTTCTGCTTCCACAGCTTCTTGCCCGATCCGGCGACCAGCTTGCGGTTCTTCGTCGCGGCCGTGCCCTGGCGCAGCGCGGCGCGGTAATGCTTCACCGCTTCCCACAGCAGAGCCTCATTCACCTGCCCGAAGACCTCATCGGCCAGCTCCAGCGAGCCGACCTTCTTGCCTCCGAGATCCACTACATCAATCTGTGCCATCGTCTTCTCTTTCAACCTCTGCAACCGCTACTGGCTACTGCCTACCGGCTGCCCTATTTCCTTTTGCCCGCCGCCTTCTTCGAAGCCTTCAGTGGATCCACCGTGCCGCCACCCGCAAATCCACGGCGCTCGCGCGGCGGAGCTTTCGACTTCGTGATCAGCACGTAGCCATCCCGAGGGCCCGGCACCGCACCCTCGACCATGATCAGGTTCTCGTCGAGGTCGATCCCGCGAATCCGCAGATTCCGCACCGTCACCCTGTCCACGCCCATGTGTCCCGGCATTCTCTGCCCTGGAAACACGCGCGACGGAAACGACGACGCCCCGATCGAGCCCTGCACCTGGAACATGTGCCCGTGCGACTTGGGACCGCCTCCGAAATGATGCCGCCGCACGACGCCCGCAAACCCGCGGCCCTTGCTCGTGCCCGTCACATCCACGTACTTATCGTCCGAGAAAATATCCACCAGCACGCGATCGCCGGCCTTCACACCATCGGTTCCGGCTTCTTCGCCGGAGCCCGGCTTGGTAGCTTCGATCGCGACTTCCTTCTCAAACTTCACCGGCGCGACGTTCTGCTTGGCAAAATGCCCCGCCTGCGGCTTGGTCACCTTCGACGCCTTCACAAACTCGACCAACCCGATCTGCGCCGCGTCGTACCCGTCTTTAGTCGCCGTCTTCAGCTGCGTCACCACGCACGGACCCGCCTGCAGCACGGTGATCGGGTGCACCTCGCCGTTGTCATCGAACACCTGCGTCATCCCGATCTTCTTCCCTAAAATCCCGCTCACCGGCATTGTCTTTTTCCTCTCCTCATCATGCCCGCGCGATTTCCGCGTTCACTGTAGGTCTGTCACAACCGCTGTTACGTTCACCGCGTGTTCCTGAACGCTGTACGCTGTACCCTGAACGCTGTTACTTCTCGAACGCCTTGATCTCAACGTCCACGCCCGCCGGCAGATCCAGCTTCATCAGCGCATCTACCGTCTGCTGCGTCGGCTCCAGAATGTCGATCAGCCGCTTGTGCGTGCGAATCTCAAACGCCTCGCGCGACTTCTTGTCCACGTGCGGCGAACGCAGCACGCAGTACTTGTTAATCACGGTCGGCAGCGGAATCGGCCCCGCCACCTCCGCGCCCGTCCGCTTCGCCGTATCGACAATCTCTCCCGTCGACGTGTCGAGCACGCGGTAGTCATAAGCCTTCAGCCGGATTCGTATTCTCTGTCCAACCATCTCTGTTTTCTTTCTCTGGTCCGTGGATCGCCGTTGCCGACGATCCGCTTCCCCGTTTTTCGCTCTTTGCTACCGGCTACAGGCTACCGGCTGCAGTTACGCAATGATTTCGCTGATGGTCCCGGCGCCCACCGTCCGTCCGCCTTCGCGGATGGCAAAGCGCAGACCCTTCTCCATGGCCACCGGCGTGATCAGGTCGATCTCCAGCGCCACGTTATCCCCCGGCATCACCATCTCCGTGCCCGCCGGCAGCTTCGCCACCCCCGTCACGTCCGTGGTCCGGAAGTAAAACTGCGGACGATAGCCGTTGAAGAACGGCGTGTGACGGCCACCCTCGTCCTTCGACAGAACGTAGATCTCCGCCTTGAACTTCGTGTGCGGCGTGATCGAGCCCGGCTTCGCCAGCACCATCCCGCGCTCCACATCTTCCTTCGCGATGCCGCGCAGCAGCAGTCCCGCATTGTCGCCCGCCATGCCTTCGTCCAGCTGCTTCTTGAACATCTCGACACCCGTGACGACGGTCTTTCTGGTATCGCGGAAGCCCACAATCTCCACTTCCTCGCCCACCTTCACCTTGCCGCGCTCGATCCGGCCCGTGACAACGGTCCCGCGCCCCGAGATCGAGAAGATGTCTTCGATCGGCATCAGGAAGGGCTGGTCGATCGCGCGCTTGGGCATCGGCACCTGCTTGTCCACCGCCTCCATCAGCTCGTCGATTTTCGCTTCCCACTGCGCCTCGCCGTTCAAAGCTCCAAGAGCCGACCCGCGAATCACGGCCACGTCATCGCCCGGGAACTGATACTTGGTCAGGAGCTCACGCACTTCCATCTCCACCAGATCCGTCAGCTCCGGGTCTTCGACCGCGTCGCACTTGTTCAGGAACACCAGCACGTAGGGCACGCCGACCTGGCGCGCCAGCAGCACGTGTTCCTTGGTCTGCGGCATCGGTCCGTCGGTGGCGGCAACGACGAGAATGGCCCCGTCCATCTGCGCCGCGCCGGTGATCATGTTCTTGATGTAGTCGGCGTGGCCCGGGCAGTCCACGTGCGCGTAGTGCCGGTTGGCCGTCTCGTACTCCACGTGCGCCGTCGCGATCGTGATGCCGCGCTCCCGCTCCTCCGGCGCGTTGTCGATCGAGTCGAACGACCGAAACTGATTCTTCGGATTGTGCTTCTGCAGCACCTTGGTGATCGCCGCCGTCAACGTCGTCTTGCCGTGATCGATGTGCCCGATCGTCCCCACGTTCACGTGCGGCTTGGACCGGTCAAACTTTTCCTTCGCCATAAAAAGTCCTGATTCCCTTTCGTAGCTCTTACTGCCTGTTTCATCTCGGAGCGCCGGCTGTCCGGCTCCAGCCCCCAAAAACCTGTTCCCGTCTTACTTCCCCTGATTCCGCCCGATAATCTCTTCCGCAATCATCCGCGGAGCCTCTTCGTACCGCGCAAACTGCATGCTGTATGAGGCCCGCCCCTGCGTCGACGAACGGATATCGTTCACGTATCCGAACATCTCCTTCAGCGGCACCATCGCCTTGATCACCTGCGAGCCGCCCACGTGCTCCATCCCTTCAATCCGGCCGCGCCGCGAGTTGATGTCCCCGATGATCGTGCCCATGTGCTCTTCCGGCACCGTCACTTCCACCGCCATCACCGGCTCCAGCAATACGGGAGACGCTCTCCGCGCCGCTTCCTTAAAGGCCAGCGACCCGGCAATCTTGAAGGCCATTTCATTCGAGTCGACCTCGTGGTAGCTGCCGTCGTACAGCGCCGCCTTGAAGTCCACCATTTCGTAGCCGGCCAGAATGCCGCCCAGCGCCGCCTCGCGAATGCCGTGCTCGATCGGCTTGATGTACTCCTTCGGAACCGTGCCGCCCCTGATCTCGTTGATGAATTCGACGCCCTTGCCCGGCTCGTTCGGTTCCACGCGAAGCTTCACATGACCGTAGTTGCCCGACCCCCCCGTCTGCCGGATGTACTTCCCTTCGGCCTCGGACACCTTGCGAATCGTCTCGCGGAACGCCACCTTCGGCTCCCCGACGTTGGCCTCGACCTTGTGCTCGCGCTTCATCCGATCCACAAGAATCTCGAGATGCAGCTCGCCCATCCCGCTGATGATCGTCTGTCCCGAGTCAATATCGGTCCGCACCTTGAACGTCGGATCCTCCTCGGCCAGCCGCGCCAGCGCCACACCCATCTTTTCCTGATCGGTCTTCGTCTTCGGCTCCACCGCCACCGAAATCACCGGCTCCGGAAAATCGATCGCGCTCAGCGCAATCGCATGATGCGGATCGCACAGCGTGTCGCCCGTCTTGATTTCCTTCAGGCCCACGCACGCGCAGATATCACCCGCGTAGATTTCGGTGATCTCCTCACGCTTGTTGGCGTGCATCCTCACCAGGCGCCCCACCCGCTCGGTGCGTCCCATCCGCGGATTGAGGATCGTGTCGCCGGTCTTCAGCGATCCCGAGTACAGCCGGATGAACCCCAGCTTACCGTAGGGATCGTTGATCAGCTTGAACGCCAGCGCCGAAAACGGCTCCTCGTCCTTCGCCTCGCGCTTCAGCACCACCCCCGGATGATGCGGATCGATGCCCTCAATCGGCGGCACGTCCAGCGGGCTCGGCAGAAAATCCACCACCGCGTCCAGCAGCGTCTGCACGCCCTTGTTCTTGAACGCCGAGCCGCACAGCACCGGAAACACCTTCATCTCGATGGTCGCCCGGCGCAGCGCCGCCTTCAGCTCCTCGGCCGTCGGCGTCTCGCCTTCGAGGAACTTGTGCAGCATCTCATCGTCGTTCTCCGCGACCGTCTCGATCAGCTGCATCCGGAATGCTTCCGCCTTCTTCTTCAGCTCCGCCGGCACCGGCTCCTCGTTGTACTCCGCGCCCAGGGTCTCGTCGTGCCACAGGATGGCTTTCATCTCGATCAGGTCGACGACGCCCTTGAACTTGGCCTCGGCGCCGATTGGAATCTGCGTTGCCACCGGCCGCGCGCCCAGCCGCTTGCGGATCGTCTCGATCACGTGCTCAAAGTCCGCGCCCGCCTTGTCCATCTTGTTCACGAAGCAAATGCGCGGAACCTTATACTTATCGCCCTGCCGCCACACCGTCTCGGTCTGCGGCTGCACGCCCGACACGGAATCGAACAGCGCCACCGCGCCATCCAGCACGCGCAGCGAGCGCTCCACCTCGGCCGTGAAGTCCACGTGGCCAGGCGTATCGATAATGTTGATCCGAATATCTTTCCAGATGCAGGTCGTTGCCGCCGAGGTAATCGTGATCCCCCGCTCCTGCTCCTGTTCCATGTAGTCCATCGTCGCGGTGCCTTCATGCACCTCGCCGATACGATGGGTAATCCCCGTGTAATAGAGGATGCGCTCGGTCGTCGTCGTCTTTCCGGCGTCGATGTGCGCCATGATTCCGATGTTCCGGCAACGATTTAGTGGTACCTGTCGAGGCACAATCTTCTCTCTTTGCTTCTTGCGGACTTCCTCAGCCCGCGGTTAATCCCTGTGTTGCTCTCTGCGGATCAGGTTTGTTTTTCTAATCCCTAATCCCTAACCTCTAATCCCTGCTCCTACCATCTGTAGTGCGCGAACGCCTTGTTCGCTTCCGCCATGCGGTGCACGTCTTCCTTCTTCTTCATCGCCGCGCCGCGCCCGTTGGCCGCATCCAGCAGCTCGTTGCTCAGCTTGTCGATCATGCCCTTCTCGCCCCGCGCCCGGCCGTAGCTCACCAGCCAGCGAATCGCCAGCGACGTCCGCCGCTCCGGATTCACTTCCACCGGCACCTGATAGTTCGCCCCGCCCACCCGTCGCGTCTTCACCTCGAGCAGCGGCTTGCAGTTCTCCACCGCCTTCTTGAAGAGCGTCAGCGCATCGGTCCCGCCCCCCTTCTGCTCCAGGTTCTTCATGGACGTATAGAAAATCCCCTGCGCCGTCGACTTCTTCCCCTCATACATCATCGAGTTAACGAACTTCGTCACCAGCGTCGAGTTGTACACCGGATCCGCCGCCACTTCCCGCTTCGCGATATGTCCTTTTCTCGGCATGCTCTCTAATCCCTGCGCCCCAGGGGCGCGCTTTTGCTATCCGCTGCTGGCTGCCGGCTACAGGCTTTTCTGTCACCTGCACCCTGTACCCTGTACGCTATTTCTTCGCGCCCTTGGCCCGCTTCGTCCCATACTTCGACCGGCTCTGATTCCGCCCCGCCACACCAACCGAATCCAGCGTCCCCCGCACCACGTGATACCGAACGCCCGGCAAATCCTTTACGCGGCCCCCGCGGATCAGCACAATCGAGTGCTCCTGCAGGTTGTGCCCGATCCCGGGAATATAGGTGGTCACCTCAATCCCGTTGGTCAGGCGCACGCGAGCCACCTTCCGCAGCGCGGAATTCGGCTTCTTCGGCGTCTGCGTATACACCCTCGTGCAAACTCCACGCCGCTGCGGCGATCCCTGCAGCGCCGGTGACGCCGTCTTGTACCGCGGCGCCGTCCGTCCTTTTCTCACCAGCTGATTGAATGTCGGCAAACCAAACTCCTTCTTCCCTACCGCTGCTCAAACACATACACGCGCACATCAGCTCGCTTCGTCTGCGATTCCGAATCGAAATCCCGACTCAGTCCGCACGAAGTCCTGATCTGCTTCGCGTCCGCTTACACTTCCCTGCTCAGACGAGAACTTGCGACGGTGACCGAGCGTGCCTTCAGCCCCGCAATCCTGCAGGGGCCCACGGAACAGCCGATTCCGTTTCGAAGTTCCGGCCCGCATAGCTCGCCAGGGTTGGCGAGTGTCGCGAGGCCCGTTGCGATCCAGTTCCAGCGGTCGTGAAACTACTGGAGTCGCACCGCGCAACCCCTCACGATCCGCGCTGCCTCCCCACCGCGCCGCACATCACACTGGCGCAAAAGCAGGTTACAGACAGCTTTTTGAGAATAACACAGTTCGCAGTGCCGTCAAAATCCGCCAGCGCCCGATCTGCCTGCACATTTTGAGTCCTCAGCCCGACAATCCTCAACTCCTTGCAATGTAAAGCCGGCTTGACACAATGGCCCTTCCGGGCTATCCTCCAAATGGAAAGCCGACTTGACATGGAACCCACCGTCCACAACCGCGTCCGCGAACTCCGCATCGCTCGCGAACTCACCCAGGAGCAGCTGGCCGCCGCAGTCGGTGTCTCGCGTCAAAGTATCAATTCCATCGAGCGCGACCGCTATGTCCCCAGCCTCCCCCTGGCTCTCCTGCTGGCCCGCGTCTTCCGCTGCCCTGTCGACCAGATCTTCAAACTCGAGAAACACCCCCTGAAAGAGGACCACGCATGAAGCTCCCACTCCTCGGCGCCACCATCGACGAGCGCTTCCTCCAGCACCGCCTCCGCTCCACCTCCCTCGGAGGCAAGGCCGCCGGCGTCCTCGCCATCGCCCTGTTCTTGTATCACCTCCTGCGCCAGCACGCCTGCCGATGGGAACTCCTCGCCATCGGCGCCACCATGGTCGCCGTCAAGCTCGCCGCCATGGCCTGGTACCACTTCACCGACTAACCCAGCGCAACCTATATAAGGAGACCCACCATGTTCCTTCCTCGCTCCAACCGCAAAGCCCGCATCCTCCTCATCATTGGCGAGCTCTCGCTCGTGCTCTCCGGCGTCTCGTATGCCTTCTCTCTCACCTTTGGCCTCCGCCCCGAACCGCTCCACTTCCTTCGCGGATTCTTCCTCGGCCTCTCCATCGTCTTCATCATCGCGGCGTTGTCCTTAATCGCCCAGGATCGCCGCACCAGCAGCAGCTGATGCACCCTGTACCCCGCACCCTGTAACCCTGTACCCTGTACCCTGTTTCCCATGACTCTCGATCGCCGCGCGTTCCTCTCCGTCACCGGCCGCTTCGGCCTCGCCTCCACCCTCTTTCCCGGAGCGCTCTACACCCTGGCGACCCAGGCGGACGCCGCAGCCCAGGAAGCAACCCCGAACGAGAAGCCACACCCCCTCAAAATCACGCCTGAGATGATCGACCAGGCCGCCGCCCTCGCCGGCATCGCCATCGCCGACGAATACAAGCAAGCCATGCTCGATGGACTCAACCAGCAGCGTGGCGACTACGAAGACATTCGCAAGCTGCACCTCCCCAACAGCGTGGCTCCCGCCTTCGTCTTCGATCCACTGCCCCCCGGCGCAACCGTCCACTCCGAGCGCGCCAAACCCGTCTACAGCAAGGCGCCCGCCTCCCTCACCGCCCCGTCGAACCTCGAAGACCTCGCCTTTGCCTCTGCGATGGATCTGGCCGACCTCCTCCGCCGCCGCAAGATTTCCTCCGTCAACCTCACCGAGATGTACCTGGCGCGCCTCAAGCGCTACAACCTCATCCTGCTCTTCGGCATTACCCTCACCGAGGAGCGCGCCCTCAACCTGGCGCGCGAAGCCGACGCCGACATTGCGCATGGACACTACCGTGGTCCCCTCCACGGCCTGCCCTGGGGCGCCAAAGACCTCCTCGCCGTCAAGGGCTATCCCACCACGTGGGGTGCGGGCGGTTTCGAGCACCAGACCATCGACGAAGACGCGACCGTCGTCAAGCGCCTCGACGCCGCCGGCGCCGTCCTCATCGCCAAGCTGACCCTCGGCGCGCTGGCCATGGGCGACAAATGGTATGGCGGACGAACCCGCAATCCCTGGAACCCCAAACAAGGTTCGAGCGGCTCCTCGGCCGGACCCGCGTCGGCCACATCAGCCGGATGCGTCGCGTTCTCCATCGGCTCCGAAACCCTGGGCTCCATCTCCTCGCCGTCCACGCGCTGCGGCGTCACCGGCCTGCGTCCCACTTTCGGCTTCGTTCCCCGCACCGGCGCCATGGCGCTCAGCTGGACCATGGACAAGCTCGGCCCCATCTGCCGCGCCGTCGAAGACTGCGCCGCCGTCCTCCAGGCCATTTACGGTCCCGATGGCCACGACCTCTCCGTCCGCGACGCCGCCTTCAACTGGAACGCCGACCTCGACTGGAAATCCCTGAAAGTCGGCTACCTCAAGGCCAGCTTCGACCCCGACCAGCCGCCTCCGCCGGAAAAACCGGCGCCTGCCACCGAAACCGCCGAACAGAAAAAACAGCGCGAGCATCGAGCCGCCGAGCGCGACTCCTTCCGCGCGCGCCGCGATTACGACCGCAAGTACGACCTGGCCGCCCTCGACAAGCTCCACGCGATGGGCGTCAACCTCATCCCCCTCGAACTGCCGAAACTGCCCTTCGGCGCCATGGTTCCGTTACTCACCGCCGAAGCCGCTGCATCCTTCGACGAGCTCACCACCACCGGCCGCGACAAGCTGCTCACCGAACAGGGTCCGGAAGACTGGCCGAATTCCTTCCGCGTCGCTCGCTTCTATCCCGCCGTCGAATACATCCAGGCGAATCGCGCGCGCTCCCTCGCCATCCAGCAAATGTCCGCGCTCTTCGAGAAAGCCGACGTCATCGTGGCCTCGACCAGCAGCGAGCAGTTGGTGGTCACCAACCTCACCGGACACCCCTCCTGCATTGTGCCCAACGGCCTGCGCGGCGACGACGCCCCCACGCCACCCGCCGTCGATACCGGCGACGACGACCAGATCGGCGGTCCCGGCACCCCGGTCAGCATCACGTTTCTCGCCGGACACTATCAGGACGCAAAGCTCTGCGCCTTCGCCCGCGCCTACCAGCAGGCAACAGGGTTCGAAAAGCTGCATCCGAAGTTGCCGGCATGACGAACCAGGGAACCCGGTTCTGAAATAGAAACGATTGTCATCCTGAGCGGAGCGCCGCCCCCGAACCATCCAGCGGTGCAACCAGGTCTCCCGGCGCGAAGTCGAAGGACCCCCCGAAGCCGACTGCACTCCACCTGTGCACAACCTCGCCGCGAGGGGAATCGGTCGCGAAGCGGCCGACGAAAAGCTTGCGCGGTGAAAGAGCTCTCGCCTACCCTGGTTGCTTGGAACATCCGCTGTCTCCACGCCCCTTCAGAGCGCCGAAGACCTTTCTTGCGGATGCAGGCATTTCTTGCGGATGAAGTTTTTACCTGCGGATGGAAGGCCTTTCTTGCGGAGTGAGGATCGCTTCAGCGCCGCACTGCGGCGCATGGCATGGATTCCGCTCATGCGCTATATCGAACTCATCGCGGTTCCGAAGACTGAGGCTGGCACGAAGTTGCTAACCGCGCGGTTCCTTTGCCTGAGGGCTAGAGGGGGACTTCATGGTCCGGCTGCTGCTTCGCGATCCCTTTTATCGTCTCGGCTTTCTCTGGTTTCGGGCGGGGCATCCGCTGAGGCAGAGAATCGAACTTCGCCTTGTCAATCTTCATTCTTTTACTGTCGGTAGCTGCGGCGCTACGCTCTTCTTCTTCAGTTTCTTGATCGACGGGGCGGCTGGCAGGTTTTCCGGCATTGTTCCGCCTATTTTTTGGATGGTCTTCCGGACTTCGATGCCCACTTCTCGATGCGTTCTGATGGCATTCGTTTCACCCCTTATTCCCTTGGTCCTGAGCTTGTCTTCCGCCTGCGTAACGCGAAATTCATTGGCTGCCAGTTCGGTAGGCCCGATACAGTCCAGGAGATCGTCCTTTTCCTGGATCCCCTTCCTCGCCTTGATTGCCTTGACGCCCAAACCCGCATACAAACCTTTGTAGCCTTCGTCGTGGAAAACGCCGAACATCTTGTTGCGGACCCCGGCATCTTTCGCCGCTCCGCTTAGCCGACGATTTGCAGCGCGTACTCGGTCACGCAGTTGCGCGCGACGTTCTTCCTCGCTCAATAGCAACTGAGATTCTTGGCGATGGGTTTGCTCAACAAAATATGCCTGAGCCGTTGCGATCTCAGGCTTAGAGGTGTCCCCGTTCATCGCGACCAAATAGCACGCATATTTGCTGAGGGCGAAGTTTTCTCTCTCTCTCTTCGCCCCACTTCCGATCTCAACCATTTGGTGCATTAGCGCAAAATGGTTATCGACAAAATGTCCGGCCTTTTCGCAAGATGCCTGCGCCCTTCCGATCACTTCACGAAAATCGCGCCAATTGCCATAATCCAGGACCTCCATGATGTCTCGGGCCATCCAGTAGTCTGCCCCGTTTTCTGCGGTTTTGCGGAGAGACTTGATCTTTTCAATCACCCCATGAGCGGGTTCCGTCATCGAGCAAACCTCCAACATGGCAGTATTTTACGGCGAACCCCGCAAATCTTGAACATGTTTCTCCTTGCATTTTCTCTCTTTTCCATTTAATCTCTTTTTCTTGTAGGAGTGGGGACAAATGGGGGCAAGGGAAAATCTGCAGCGCCTGTACGACAAGAAAACGCAGGAGATACAGGACTTGGAGCATCAGATCGAGCGCGCAAGAGTCTACTTGCAGGCGATTCAGGACTCCATCAGGGCCCTGCCGCGAGAGGCTCCTAACAGCAACGGCGCTCGAGCTGCGGAGGCAGACTCGGACCTCCGCGCGGGAACACGACTAGCGAAGGCAAAGGAAGCACTTCTAAGGAAGGGCGCGCCAATGCACATCAATGAGCTTCTCGCCGCCATTGGCGTCGAAATCACAAAGGAAACACGCAATTCCTTCGTGGGGTCCCTGGGGGGCTACGTGCGCAAACGACAAGTATTCACGCGCCCCCATCCAAACACATTTGGTCTGATCGGAATGACAATAGAGGCAAACGGCGCAGAGCAAACTCTGCCTGCGTCCTTCGGAAAGCTGTCGGAGGGCGTCTAGCGGGCGCTCTGAAGATCTCCGCAGAAAGGCCAAAAATTCCCCTCCACCCCCAAATGTGGAAAATTTGTCAAGCTTTTTCCCCACGGTACCGAAGTGTTGTCCCTCATTCCACAGCACTTCCACCACAATGTCCTCAAAGAATTTTGGCCGGTTTATTCTCTGAACCTGCTATTCTGAATATATAGGGTAAAGAAAGAAAAAAGCCTCACCTTCCCGGTGGGGCTTTTCCTTTTAGCGGGCATTCGAGGGGCTTGCCGGGCGGCAGGCCCCTCTCTTTTTCCCGCCCACATCCTGTCTTGCCTGTTGGCTACTGGCTGCTGGCCGCTGACTGCTGGCTGCTTTAAACCCTAAACTCTGCCTCCCGAGAGGACCAACTATGCGCCCCGAATGCTCCCAAACCCTGCCCAGCGGCCAAAAGTGCCGCTGTCTCGCCCTGCGCGGCCGCGACGCCTGCCGCCATCACTGCGCCGGACCACTGCCCCCGCTCGCCCCGCGCCGGGGCGGCTTCTCCCGCATCACTCGCTGGCGCAATCTCGGCCTCACCGTCCACACCCTCCCCGCCCGCGACATTCCCTTCCACGCCTTCGTCCTCCTCGGTGCCCTCCTCGCCGACGGCGACGACGGCATCTCCGACCGCGAAGCTGGCCGTCTCCTCCGCGTCCTCCTGCGCCGCCACGGATCGATCCCCTTCGCTCCTCCTCCCGGCGTCAAGGTCGGACCTGACCCCGATCCTGACCCGGCGCCCAGCGCCGGCTCCGTCCCTCAGGATCTAAGCCAGATGTTCTCTCCCGAACTCCTCGACCAGATGCTCGCCTCGAATCCAAACGACTCCCTGCTCAGGGAAATCCTGAAGCGATGATCATGAAGCGCATCATGACCGCCTCTGTGACAAACGCAGCCGCCTCCGTCACACATCCAGCCGCTTGTGTGACACAAACGGCCGCTTCTGTAACACAAGCGGCCACGTTCAATTGCTCTGTTTTCACAAAGATAGCTGTTTTACTAACTCGCAAACAGCCGTTAAGCCAGGACGAATCAAATACCTGCGAAATTCACCCCAGGGGGGAGGGGGGGGTACCCCTCCCACACTTTAGTCAGCGCTCGCTGTCTCCGCCGGATTTGAGGACACAAAGGGGCTGCCAGGAAACCGGAGTGCTGACGCATTTGGCAATTGGGTCAAATTTGACCAGTATTGTCGCCGAGGGAACGATACAAGGTAGTCATGCCGAGTACCGATTTTTCCCTCAATTTCGTATGCCCGACGTGCGGAGCGCGACCTCAGCAAGAATGTGATTTGAACAGTGGCTCTCCCCGTTTTTCGTCTCATGCTGAACGCCGCAGTATCGCCGAGGATTACCTCGGCAGCCCCGCTTTCCGTGCTGGAAGCCCGCTGTCCGCGTGGAGGGAAAGAGGGCTGCCCCTGATGCTGATCAGACCTTGATTGAAGGTCCAGCCCGGACGGCTCTCTACTCGCTGAAGGGAACGCCAAACGTCAGCAGAGCCGTTGACGGCGGACGATGTTGTGCCCCGATCACCCACGGCCGCTGACCCATCTCTCTCCAGATCCGGAGTGCGGTGGAATTCATGAAGAGCAGCCGGAGTTGGTCGTATTGTGTGCCTCGCTGGCTGTAAACACTGATCGCATCCAGAAGCTTGGTTTGCCCGGAACTGATCAGGTATGGCCCCATACTCAAAGCAGGCGCATTCTGAACTTCCCCTACCTCCTCCGCACTTTGGGCGATGGTCTGGTAGTTCAGCGACCTCCTGGCATCCTCTCCATTGAGACTGGACAGCAAATCATTCGATGTATAGCTGGATGAAACCCGTGTTTCTTTCAACCTGACTTTCCTTCCGTCGACGCCGCCTGCGCGGCAAGGTTGCTTCCCTGCACGGCCTGTTCCCGTTTGGCGTCCGCATTGCGGAACCAATAGTAGCGCCGCCAGCAATTGACGCAGCGAACCGGCCGCAGCGAGAACAGAGCGAAGAAAACATCAAGCCACTCCCGCTCGGCTGACTTGAACTCGGTGGAAGTGCACAGAGGACACCTCTGCCGAATCCAGAGTAATCGGGGAATTGCGGGTGGCCAGTTCAGACGTGCGCTGTTCATATCGATTGATCCTCATTGCGCCCTGCGATGTCGCTGCCATCGCCCACGCTCGAATTCGCATCCAGCCAGGAGAGAAGTTCACGGATGCTGCCGGTCGCCAGAGCCACACACGAATCCCCCGCTCCGTAATACAGGTGAATCGTGTCTCCATCCGCCCCGATCGTCTGACCGCAGGGGAAGACAACATCGTGGACATCGCCTCCGTGCTCATAGGGAGTTTCCGGACCGAACATCCAGGAATCTCCGCGCTGCAGACATATCTCCGGATTATCGAGGGCGAATAGCGCCAGGCCCATCCGGTAAATGCTGCCGGAGGCGGTCTGCCGGACGCCGTGATAGAGCACCAGCCAACCCATGGCCGTCTCAATCGGCGGAGAACAGAGGCCGATCTTGTTGGCATCCCACCAGCCGCCGCGCCGCGCCTGGAGCATGATTTTGTGGCTGCCCCAATGGTGCAGATCCGGCGAATAGGAGATCCACATGTGAGCCCCGAGCGTGGTCATGGGCCGGTGGATGAGCGCCCAGAAGCCTCCGATTTTCCGCGGCAACAAAGCCGCGTCCTTATCCTCGGGAGACATGATCACGCCATAACGCTCAAAGCTCCTGAAGTCCCGGGTGAGCGCAAGCGACACTCCGGGACCACCGCGGGCGAAGGAGGTGTAGGCGATCGCGTACTGCTCTAACTCAGGGACATACGTGATGCGTGGATCTTCTATGCCCCAGATTTCTTCCGGATAGTCGCGAGGATTTGCGTCCAGGGTTGGCTCGCGATCGACGCGCCATTCATCGAATCCGTTCGCAGAACGCGCGGCGCACAAGTGAGACAGGCCGCGCCGATCTTCTACGCGGCACAGCAACAGCGTGTCTCCATCGGGCAGTCGCGTCGCACCTGCGTTGAAGACGCTGTTGACTGGATAAGGCCAGTGGTCGCGAGTCAGAATCGGATTGCCGGAGTGACGCGTGAACAGGGACTCGTTCGTATATTTCACCGGACGTTGCCGCTCCGCGGCCATGCGCTCTGCGTGTGGGGGGGGAAGCGTAATTGGATTCAAAGAGAAACACTCATTTCGCGGGTGAGATGGTTCGTGACTGGCATCTCCGCGTGCTGCATATCGAGGAGCGCCATTAAGAAGGAAACGGTGGATTCCGCTCCCTGGTTTTCGTTCACGCGATCCGGATGAAGGCCATCTCGGCAGCCCCCGGTGATTGCGTCGTAGAGCGGGACCTGAAGGTCGTTCTCTCCGAGAAACCAGCGAAAGGCAGACCACGCCTCGTCGAGCCAGAGCTTCTCACCCGTGATCTGGTGCGCCTGGATACAGGCAGCGATGGTCGCGCAGGCCTCGACAGGCTGTTGATCGAAGCGCGCTTTCTCGCCTCCCTCGACGTAGAAACCTCCGGAGCCGATGGGGACGAAGATGTGGGGATCGTCCCGATGCTGTTCAGCCAGCAGCCAACGGAGAGACTCGCACCCGACTTCGATCATTCTCTGATTTTCGCTGCGCCATCCGGCGAGCAGGAGCGCCTGCGGCAATCGTGCGTTCGAATATGCAAGACTTTTCTCGAACCACCGCCACGTATCCGTACGACACCGGTCATAGAGCTCCAGTAAACGATTGGCGAGCAGGTTGCGAGCGCCCTTGATCACTCGGTCTCCCGGAAACCAATCGAGAAATCCCTGCAGGCCCAGGATGGAGAAAGCCCAGGCACGGGGACTGGTCAGGGTGAGCGCCGCCGGAACCGCCGCCTCGAACAATTGCCCGCTGGCGCCGCGCATGGCGGAGTCCGTCGAACGGCCCAGCACGGTTCCCAGCGCCCACAAAGCGCGGCCGTGGCTGTCGTCCGATCCGATCTCGCCCAGCCATCGCCGGTCATAGCTCAAAAAGTTTCGGAATCTTCCCCCGGTGCGCTCAAATGCGAAAGACAGAAAGGCGAGATAGCGGCGGCAGAGCCGGGCGCACTCGGTACCCTCCCTAATCGGGTCTTCACATAGCTGCATCGCCACAATCAGAGCCCGCGCATTATCGTCGGTGGTATAGCCCTCCGGACAATTCGGCAGAGCAAAGATGGCATGCTGCAGCAAACCGGTGTCATCCGTCATGGCGGACAAGTGGGCTGTATTCAGCACAGGCAGCACATCCGTCGCCCTGGCCGCGAGAATGTCCTGCAGCGATGGCCGCGGCCGCTGGATGCGTTCTGCGCGCGCCCGCTGAAAGCTGCCCATATAGGCTTGCGCAGTCCGTTGCCAGGTAGTGCCTCTGGAGTGGAGATAGGCCCGCTTGCGCATGGAGTGGCGAAGGGCGTCGTCCTCGAGCAGTTGAATCGCGGCCTGCGCGAGAGAATCCGGATCGTCAAAAGGAACGAGGACGCCGCGTCCGTCGGCAAGCAGCTCCTGCGCATGCCAATAGGGCGTGGAAATAATCGCCTTGCCGGCCCCGAGCGCGATCGCGAGCGTGCCGGAAACGACCTGGGCCTCGTGCCGATACGGAGTGATATAAATGTCCGCCGCGCCGATGTGCTCGACCAGCTCCTCCGGGGTCACAAAGCGGTTGTGGAAGATGACGTGAGGTGCGACACCGCATTCCACAGCGAGCGCCTGTAACTCTTCCCGGTAGCGCTCGCCCTCCCGCCGCCGGATATGAGGATGGGTGGCGCCGGAGACGATATAGACCAGGTTCGGATGTTTCTTCAGGATCGCCGGCAACGCGCGAATGACGTTTTCGATTCCCTTATTCGGCGAGAGCAATCCGAAGGTGAGCAGAACCGACTTTCCCTGCGTGCCAAACAGATCCTTGAAGTAGTTGGGATCGGTAAACGCGAAATCCGGCACACCGTGGGGGATCAGGTCGATCTTTTCGTCGGCAACGCCGTAGACATCGCGCAACAGGCTTGCAGCGCGCTCGCTCATCACAATCATGCGGTCGGAAAGCTGGGCAATCTCATCGAGCACGGCGCGTTGATGGAGATCGGGCTCGCGCAGCACCGTATGCAGGGTGGTCACCAGCGGCATTTTCAGCCGGCGCAGCAAGGCAAGGATGTGGCTTCCCGCGATTCCACCAAAGATGCCGTATTCGTGCTGCAGGCAGACCAGATCGTTTCCGTTGAAATTCAGAAACTCGGCCGCGCGCTCATAGGAAGCTTCGTCTTCCTGCTCGATTTCAACGCGGACGCGGTCAGGATATTGATAGCTCGAATCCGGATCGTTCACGGGAATCGCGAAGAGGCGGCCGCTGCCGTACTCCGCGGCGACGGCGGTACACAGGTCTGTCGTGAACGTGGCGATCCCGCATTGCCGCGGCAGATAGTTCCCGATAAATGCCATGCGGGTGGGCAAAGGAAGCGAGGGGCCGATTTCCATAGCGTGAACGGAGCTGCCGGCAGCCCACCGCTCGGGCGATCCATCGCGGCGATCACTCTTCGAAAGGGACATGGTTTCCTGCTTTCAGTCGGCTCGCAAGAGCGACAAGCGTACATTGACCGGGTCCGCAGAGGACCAACGCGTTCCGTTAATTCCTTCGCTGCCCGGAGAACGGCTTATCAACGGCGAATTATCGATTCGCCGCCTCGTCCAGCGCGTTGAGCGAGGCCTGCCTCTGAATCTGCCGCGCATGCGCGGTGACTCTGGCAACGCGAAAGCCAGGGTAGGCCGACATCCTGACCGAATCCACTTCCGCGGCGTTGAACTGGCCGCTGATGCGATCCAAAGCGCGAGTGGTGGCTTGCGTTAGAGCTGAGGACTCGGTTCGTCCGTAGCCAAAACGCGAGCAGGCCTTCTCGATCCACATGAAGTGCCAGCCCGCACCGCGCAGGGCCACATCCAGACCCGCGGACGAGATATCCCCTGCCGACATCCAGCCATCGTTAAATCGCTGCTGTTTCAGCATGAAACCTTCCGGCAGGCGACAGCTATTCCGGAGAAACATCGAACGAAGATTCACGAGCCCGACTTTCGCAATGTCTCCGCGCCCGCCGGAATACCGACCGAGCCGCCCACCTGGGCGTTGGGTGTTGCTTCAGGGGCGATCGGGTGGCTGGGACTGATGCTGATGTCCGCCACATCGACCTTCGTGTCCGTGCTGCCGGGACCGGCTTTGGGATCTGGCCCGGTCAGCCCGAATGGATAAACTGAGGCGCCCGTGAATAGATGGTTCTTTACATCGGACTTTTTGATGAGACTCATAGCCGCTCCAGTGGTTCCGTTGCGTACCTGAAAGGTGCTCGTCTGGAGCGGAATCCGGGTGGCTGGAGGCGAGAGGGGGGAACTCGAACTACTACCATTAAGAATACGCTCGAAAGGGCGCCAGTGCCGCCGTATCTGTGTGAATTCGCAGGTTCGGTGCGCAACGGCACAACGGGTTTCATGCGCCAGCTCGCCTGCAGGCGGATCTTCGGCGGACTCTTAAATGGAAGGCGGCGTGGGTTCCGCACCTGGCTGCGGTGTGCTCCCCCCGGGGCGGCGTTGCGGAAACTTTCGCTATTAACTTCCCGTCCAATCGGTCGAGCATCGACCGAAGTGCGGCAGCCCCACGAGCTGCCGTTCCACACTGCGGCGCTTTTTTTGACACCCGCGCATCAAGGCCCAGAACTCCTGCGCAGACGGGCGGATGATTGGAACGAGCTGGGACGTTGCTGCCCCACCTTAGGCGAAGACTGTTCGCCCGCTGGGTACTGCCCGCGCTTTGTTCCCTCGCCGCCGCTCCCTGGCTGGTTTCGCAGCAGCAGCAGCCGCAGCCGGGCTCCGGCGAGAAAGAACCGCACACGCCACCCGCGGCCAGCGCCTACGCAGGCGATGCAGTCTGCGCAAGCTGCCATGAGAAAGAGGCGGTGGCCTGGTTATCGAGTCCCCATCGCGTGGACTCGGCAGAGGCCAGCGCGAAGACGATCCTGGGGGATTTCACACCCGGGAAGAACGTGGTGCGCACCCGGGATCCGAACCTGATCTTCGCCATGATCGCGGCGAGCGACGGCTTCTACCAGAGCGCGGTCAACCTGGCCGATCCCCACAATCTGAAGGGAACGGCAGAGCGGTTCGATATTGTGATCGGCTCCGGCCGCAGAGGGCAGACCTACCTCTACTGGAAAGGGGACGAACTGTTCGAGCTGCCGATCTCGTACTGGACGTATACGCACGAGTGGATCAACAGCCCCGGCTATCCGGAGAGCGAGGTTCATTTCAACCGGCCGGTGGGCGCGCGCTGCCTGGAATGCCATGCGACGTGGTTCGAGTCGACGGGATATCCGAACCTCTACCGGCGCGACACGATGGTGCTGGGAATCGGCTGCGAAAAGTGCCATGGCCCGGGCAAAGAGCATGTGGAACGCGAGCTCTCGGAGCACCCTCCGGCGGCGGGTTCGGCGGAGGAGGCGATTGTGAACCCGGCGCGGCTGAGCCACGAGCGGCAGATGGATGTGTGCGCACTGTGCCATGCGGGGCTGGGGGACTCGGTGCGGCCGCCGCTCTCGTGGCGGCCCGGCGATGTGCTGGCGGACTACCTGACGATCACGCCGCCGCCGCCCGATGCGCCGGTGGATGTGCATGGGAACCAGGTGAATGCGCTGGAGCGGAGCAAGTGCTACACGTCAGGGAAACTGACCTGCTCGACATGCCATGACGTGCACGAGAAACAGGAGAATGTGGATTCGTATTCGAGGCATTGCCTCGAATGCCATGAGGTTCAGTCCTGCGGACGGTTCAGAACGATGGGCGAGGCGATCCGAACGAAGTGCGTGGAGTGCCACATGCCGGAGGGGAAATCGACTGGGTTGCATTCGAGCACCGAGGGACATTTCCTGCAGGCGCTGTTGCGGGCGCACCAGATTGCGATTTACCCGGAAGTGAGATGAAGAGGACGAATGGGGCGGGGCGGGTGCGGTGACCTGACCGATTTCGAAGGGGGGCAATCCCGGGTCCCATAATCGAGCCCCCGGGGCAGCCAGAGACTTTCTTAGCGCCCGCTGTCTTCGCCTACTTTCAGGACGGCGAGGAAGGCTTCCTGGGGGATATCGACTTTGCCGATCCTCTTCATGCGCTTCTTGCCTTCCTTTTGCTTCTCGAGGAGCTTGCGTTTGCGCGAAATATCGCCTCCGTAACATTTGGCGAGGACGTTCTTCCGGAGCGGGGAGACGGTTTCGCGGGCGATGACTTTCGCCCCGATGGCGGCCTGGATGGCGACTTCAAACTGCTGGCGGGGGATGAGCTCGCGCATCTTGGAGACCAAGGCGCGGCCGCGATCGTAGGCGAAGTCGCGGTGGACGATGATGGAGAGCGCATCGACGGGTTCGCCGGAGACGAGGATATCCATCTTTACCATGGGCGAATCCCAGGTGCCGGAGAGATGGTAGTCGAGGGATGCGTAACCGCGACTGACACTTTTTAGCCGGTCATAGAAGTCGAGGACGATTTCATTGAGCGGCAGCTCGTAGGTGAGCATGACGCGGGTCGAGGAGACGTACTCGAAGTTCTTCTGGCGGCCGCGTTTTTCTTCGACCAGCTTGAGGATGCCACCAACGTACTCCTCATTGGAGAGGATGGTGGCGGTGATCATGGGCTCTTCGACCTTGACGATGTCGCTGGGGTCGGGCCAGCGGGAGGGGTTGTCTACCTCGATGATCTTGCCGTCAGTGAGGTGAATTTTGTAGCGGACGCTGGGCGCGGTCGTAATGAGGTCGAGATCGAACTCGCGCTCGAGGCGCTCCTGGATAATTTCCATGTGCAGGAGGCCGAGGAAGCCGCAGCGGAAGCCGAAGCCGAGAGCAACCGAGCTTTCCGGCTCGAAGAAGAAGGACGAGTCATTGAGCTTGAGTTTTTCCAGCGCGTCGCGCAGCAGGGTGTGCTCGTGGGAATCGATCGTGTAGATGCCGGCGAACACCATGGGCTTGATTTCTTCAAAGCCGGGCAGAGCGTGGGCGGCGGGGCGCGCGTCTTCCGTGATGGTGTCGCCGACGCGGGTGTCAGAGACGTTTTTGATGGTGGCGACAAAGAAGCCGACTTCCCCGGCGGAGAGTTCCTCGATCTCGACGGGCTTGGGCGTGAGGATGCCCATGGACTCGACGTCGAAGACTTTGCCGTTCCACATGAGGCGGATCTTCATGCCCTTGCGCATGCGGCCGTTGACGATACGGGCGAGGACGATGACGCCGCGGTAGGAGTCGAACCAGGAGTCGAAGATGAGCGCCTGGAGCGGCGCTTCGGCATCGCCTTTGGGCGGCGGCAGGCGGTTGACGATGGCTTCGAGGATGTCGGGCACGCCCTGGCCTGTCTTCGCCGAAACAGGAATAGCGTCAGTGGCGTCGAGGCCGACGGTCTGCTCGATCATCTCCTGGGTGCGCACGATGTCGGCGCTCGGCAGATCGATTTTGTTGATGACGGGGATGACTTCGAGGCCGTGATTGATGGCGAGGTAGGCGTTGGCGAGGGTCTGAGCTTCGACGCCCTGGGAGGCATCGACGACAAGGAGCGCGCCTTCACACGAAGCTAAGGACCGGGAGACTTCGTAGCTGAAGTCGACGTGACCGGGGGTGTCAATGAGGTTGAGCTGGTAGAGCTGGCCGTCTTTGGCGGGGTACATCATGCGGACGGAGTGGGCCTTGATGGTGATGCCGCGCTCGCGTTCGAGGTCCATAGCGTCGAGGACCTGGGCATGCATCTCGCGCTCGGTGAGGGAGCCGGTGAGCTCGAGGAGGCGGTCAGAGAGCGTGGATTTGCCGTGATCGATGTGCGCGATGATCGCGAAGTTGCGGATGTGTTTGTTGTCCATCGAAAGGGAGCGGAGATCAGTGATCAGAAAACAGTGATCGGAACCAAGTGAACCGTGATCAGAGAACCTCGGAGTGCCTGGGTCCGGGGTGCGCCAGGAGCGTGCCGGAGGAAAGAAGTTCGCCGGAAGCACCAAGTTTACCATCGGCGCGAGCGGGGTTCGGGCCATACAATAAGGCAGCGTGTGATGCGATTTGCGTTGAAAAGATGTTTGCTCGCAGGGAGCATTGCTGCGCTTGCGGCGCTGATGGAACAGGCTGTGCCAGCGCAGGCACCTTCTTCTCAATCTGGACCGGCAGCGCCGGCCTCGCAGGCTGCTGGTGCGAGCCAGGCGGCGGCTCAGGGCCAGGCCGCACCCACTGCAACTGCGTCTCCTGAACCTTCGCCGCGCGACAAGCAGCTGATCGATTCGGTGGAGACGGCGTATCACGCCGGGCTGACGGATTATCAGCAGGGGCACGTTGAGGCGGCGCGGGCAAACTTCGACTACGCGGTGGATCTGCTGCTGCGGTGCAACTGCGATTTGCGCAGCGACGATGCGCTGTCGGAGGAATTCGACCACATCGTGGATGCAGTGAACACGCTGGAGATGGATGCGCTGCGGCAGAACAACGGTCCTGCGCAGCAGGCGGCGGAGCCGACGCCGGTGGAAGCGGCGGGCAACATCACGACACCAGCGAATCCCAACGTGGCAGCGAAGGCTGCTGCGGAACTGAAGACGACAGTGTCAGACCTGCCGCTGGTGATGAACGATTATGTGGCGACCTATGTGGACTTCTTCGAAAACAGCCCGAAGGGGCACGGGACAATCGTGGCGTCCCTGGAACGGATGGGGCGCTACAAGGACATGATCCAGCAGGTGCTGCGCGAGGAAGGGGTTCCCCAGGACCTGATCTACCAGGCGTTCGCAGAGTCGGGCTTTCGGCCGCAGGCGGTGAATCCGCGCTCGGGCGCGGCAGGGATGTGGCAGTTCATGCCGTGGGGAACGTATGGGCTGGAGCACACGGCCTGGTACGATGAACGATTCGACCCGATCAAGGCCACGCACGCGTATGCGCGCGAGATCAAAAAGATGTACGACCAGCTGGGCGACTGGTATTTGGCGATGGCCGCGTACGACTGGGGTCCGGGGAATATCCAGAAGGCCGTGCAGCGAACGGGATACGCGGACTTCTGGGAGTTGTACAGACGCAACAATCTGCCGCAGGAGACGAAGAGTTACGTGCCGGTGTTTCTGGCGGTGACGCTGATGGCCAAGAACCCAAAGCAGTATGGCCTCGAGGGCATCACGACGGATCCGCCGCTGGTGATCGACACGGTGACGACGAATTACGCGGTCGATCTGCGTCTGGTTTCGGATATTGTGGGCGCGCCGGTGCAGGAGATCGAAGGGCTGAATCCGAGTCTGCTGCGCATGAGCACGCCACCCGAGGAGTCGTTCGATCTGCACCTGCCGGCGGGGACGGCGGACGTGTTCCAGCGGGACATTGCGGAGATTCCGGTGGAGAAGCGGCGGTACTGGCGATTCCACACAGTGGAGGACGGCGACACGCTGGCGAGTCTGGCGCGGACATGGCATGTCTCGGAGTCGGAGCTGGCGTTTGTGAATCAGCTGAAGCCGGCGTCGGATTTGTCGGGCGTGGATTCGCTGGTGATTCCGCTGGCGCCGGTGAGCGAGCCGGGCGCGCTGCGCAGCACGCTGTACCGGCCGGGCCGCGGCGATACCCTGGTGACGATTGCGGACCGGTTCGGCGTGACGGTGGCGCAGCTGCGGCGGTGGAACAACCTGCGCGGAGGCGCGATTGTGCCGGGACATGGGTTGTATGTTTCGGAACCCGCACACATTTCCGGTTTGCGCTATGGGCGGAGACGGCATCACGCGGCGAAGACGGGCGGGAAGGTTGCGCCGAAAACAACGGCCGCCGGTCACGCACCGAAGAAGCCCGCGTAGCGACGATCGATTTGTGACCGGGCCGGATTCCTGACAAGCGCGCGCTGCTTTCGTACACTCGTAGCACCTCATTTGAAGAAGGAAGGCGCATGTCCTCTTTGTACGCCGCTGTTCTGGGCGCAATTGTTCTGACTCTGCTGGTGGTTTCGCTGACGCGCATGCGCGGAGTGAAGACCAAGGCGGACTATCTGGTGGCGGGGCGGTCGCTGCCCGCGTTCGTGCTGATCTTCACGCTGCTGTCGTCGTGGATCGGGTCCGGTTCGCTGCTGGCGGGCGCGGAGAACGCGTATAAGCACGGGTTTGCCGCGCTGTGGCTGGCGGGCGGAGGATGGGTCGGGCTGCTGCTGATCTATTTCATCGCGCCGCGCGCGCGTCATTTTGCGCAGTTCACGATTCCGGATCTGCTGGAGGCGCGCTACAGCCAGACGGCGCGGGTGCTGGGCGTGATTGCGATCCTTTTCGCGTACACGGCGATCCTGAGCTATCAGCTGATCGGCGGCGGAGACATCCTGCACCTGATTTTTCCGACGGTGATCACCCCGGACCTTGGCAAGTACATCATGACGGCGTTCGTGATTGTCTTCACGGCGATCGCGGGGATGTCGTCGGTGGCGTACATGGACGTGTTCATCGGGCTGCTGGCGACGGCGACGATGATCCTGGCACTGCCGTTTCTGATCCACGCGGCGGGCGGATGGAGTGGGGTGACGCACGCGCTGCCGCCGACGCACTTTGAGGTGCTGGGGGATCTGTCGCTGGCGCAGGGATTCGAACTGCTGTTGCCCACCATGCTGCTGATGCTGGGGAATCAGGCAATGTATCAGAAGTTTTTCTCGGCGAAATCGGAGCACGATGCGCGGGTGGCGGTGGTGGGGTGGATCATCGGGACCGTTATTTTGGAGACGGTGATTGTGGCCATCGCGGTGGTGGGGTCGGTGCTGTTCCCGACCGGCGAAGTCTCGCAGCATCCGCGGGAAATTATCGCGTACACAGCGCTGCACGGAGTGCCGGCGTGGCTGGGCGCGCTGCTGATGGGGGCGGTATTCGCAAAGATCATGTCGACGGCGAACAATTTTCTGTTTTCTCCCGCGACCAACCTGGTGAACGATGTGTTCACGCGCTACATTGCGCCGCAGGCTTCGAACAAGCGGGTACTGCTGGTGTCGCGGCTAATGGTGGTGCTGCTGGGTCTGTGGGGGCTGTACCAGGCGATGCACACGGGCTCGGTGCTGAAGCAGGCGCTGTACGCGTACACCATTTACTCGGCGGCGTTGACGCCTGTGATTCTGGCGGCGTTTTATTCGCGACGAGCGAATGCGGCGGGAGCGGTAACCGCGATCGGCCTCGGCACGTTTGTGACGGTGTTCTGGGATACGGGGTTCGTTCACAACCATCTGCCGGCTGTGGTGGCCGAGCGGGACGCGATCTTCCCTGCCCTGCTGGCGGCGGTGCTGGCGCTGGTGGTGGTGAGCCTGGCGACACGGCCTCCAGGCGCGGAACAGGTGGCGCTGTTTCATGCGGGGAAAGCGGAGGCTGCGGCGGACTAGCCGGAGAATTCGCGCCGAATCATCTCCAGGCCTTCTTCGCGCGAATGAATGCGGCCTTCGAGCTGCGCGTCTTCTGCCATTGCGAGCATCTCTTTGAAGCGTGGGCCGGGGGTGTAACCGGCAGTGATCAGGTCGCGTCCGGTGACGAGCAACGGCGGCCGAACCACTTCGTCGGGGAGCTCTTCCCTTCTCCGTTTGGCGAACTCCCAGAGCGAAAGATCGCCATGGCTGGAGAGCGAGTCGATGCGGTGGAGTTCGAGGTGTTCGTCGAAATGCGGGAGGCGGAAGAAGCGCTTGAGCGTCGACTCCTTCATCTTTTCGATGTCGCCGAAGCGCATGTGATTTTCGACGAGGGCGAGGATTTGTGCGCAGTCCTCGTTGGAGAAGCGCAGGCGGCGGAGGATTTCGTGGGCGATGCGAACGCCAACCTCGACGTGGCCGTTGAAGCGGATGCGGTCGGGCGGCTTGTGGGAGAAGGTAGCGGGCTTGCCGACGTCGTGGAGGAGCGCGCCCCAGGCGAGGGTGGGCGATGCGCCGGCGGGGAGTTTTTCGAGAAGCAGGAGGGTGTGGATCCAGACGTCGCCTTCGGGGTGGTACTCGGGAGGCTGGGCCACGCCGCGGAGCTTCGTGATTTCGGGCAGGACTTCTTTGAGGAGGCCGGTGCGGTCCAGCAACTCAAAAGCGCGGCGGGCGTGGCCCTCGGTGAGCATGCGGGTGAGCTCGTCGCGGATGCGTTCGCGGCTGACCTGAGCGATTCCGGAGGCGAGCTGGCGGATGGCGCGCTCGGTTTCCGCTTCGATGGTGAAGTCGAAGCGGGCGGCGAAACGCACGGCGCGGAGCATGCGCAGCTTGTCTTCTTCAAAGCGGCGGTGGGGCTCGCCAATGGCGCTGATGATGCCGTCGCGGAGATCGTTTTTGCCGCCGACGTAATCTAGAACCGCCGACGTGAGGTTGCAGGTCTGGCGATGCAGCACGGGGTCGAACATCATGCCGTTGATGGTGAAGTCGCGGCGGAGGACGTCTTCCTGGGCACTGGAGGAGAAGCGGACCTCGGTGGGGTGGCGGCCGTCGAGATACGCGACGTCGCTGCGATACGTAGCAACCTCGGTGACAAATTCCTGTCCGTCAACGTCGTCGCAGACCAGAACGACGCCGAAGTGGGCTCCGACGGCAAAGGTGCGGGGGAACAGGGCGAGGACCGCGTCGGGATGAGCGCTGGTCGCGACGTCGAAGTCTTTGGGAGGGACGCCGAGGAGAATGTCGCGGACGCAGCCGCCGGCGAAGTACGCCTCGTGGCCGGCGGCGCGCAGCTGGAGGACGATGCGCTCTGCGGCGAGTTGTGCCGGCCTGTCGGTCACTGCGATTCCCCCAAGTCGTCCTGGCGGTCCCGTTCGTCCTGGCGCGCGAGGTTCAGGGCCGATGCTTTCGAACCAAGGTGGGATTCGGACGACGCATGATGCTTTGTTAGGATGACTGCGAACTGGCTTGCGAAAACATGAGCGCAACAACTGAACCCGCGATTCCGGCGGCTCCGCGCACGACCTGGAGCGACCGCGTTTTCAGTCTACCCGTGGTGATGGGACTGCTGCTGGTGTACCTGCTGGTCTTCGTATCGGCGGGAGGCACTGTGAATCGGACCCTCGCGGACAACGATATCTGGTGGCATTTGCGGAACGCGAGCGAGCTGCTGCGGAGCGGGCATTTTATTCGCGTGGAGAGCTACACGTTCACCGTGGCGGGCAAGCCATGGATCAATTTTGAGTGGTTGGGCGAGCTGCCGTATTACTTTGCGAATCGATGGCTGGGAGATCGCGGGCTGTATCTGGTCACGATCCTGACAGCGGCGGCGATTGTGCTGGGCATTTATTGCCTGGGCCGGCTGCGCTCGGGAGGATGGGGGTCGGCATTTTGGGCTGCGGCGATCGCCGTGTTCCTGACAACGGTCTCTATGCTGCCTCGTCCGCTGCTGTTTGGCTGGTTATTCCTGGTGATTGAAGTTGCCGTGCTGTGGAGTTTGCAGAAGGGGCGCGAATACACGGTTTGGCTGCCGCCGCTGTTCCTGCTGTGGATCAACGTGCATGGGTCGTGGTTCATCGGGTTTGTGCTGCTGGCGATTTTTGTGGCGTGCGGATTTGTTGAGGGCGAGTGGGGGAATCTTTACGCGACGCGCTGGACGCCGCAACAGGCGCGCAAGCTGCTGATGGTGGCAGCGGCGAGTTTTGCGGCGTTGTTTGCCAATCCTTATGGATGGCGTCTGGTCGCGTACCCGCTGGATGTGACGTTCCGGCAGAAGCAGACGGTGGAGAACATCGCGGAGTGGGGGAGCCTCGATTTCCATAGCGCCCGCGGCAAGATTGTGGTGGTCCTCCTCGTAGTGTTCGCCGTTCTGCAATTGGTACGGCGACGCCGCTGGGCCTTGCAGGATGTGGCGTTCGGCGCGGTCGCTGTGTATGGCGCGGTGACGTATGTGCGGTTCCTGTTTCTGATGGCGATTCTGTTGCTGCCGCTGTTGGCGATCGATTTGCGTGATGAAAAGGCGGGCGCGGCGAGCACGGGAAAGAATCGGCGATTCGTAAGCGCGGTGGCGATGGCGCTGTTGGTGGCTGCGATTGCGGGGAAATATCCCGGGGAGAAGAAGCTGCATGCCGGGATTGCAGAGGCGTTTCCGGAGAAGGCGATCCCGTATGTGCGCAGCGTGGCCGGCCAGGGGAATTTGCTGAACAACTTCAACTGGGGCGGCTATCTGGAATGGCAGGCACCCGCGGTGAAGGAGTTTATCGACCCGCGCAACGATATTTTTGTGCATGAGGGCGTGATGAGCGACTACCTGCGGGCGACTAGGGTGCAGGACACGTTCGCGGTGCTGGACAAGTATCGAATCCGGTATGTGCTGCTGGCAGAGGATGCTCCCGCGGCGTATTTGCTGGGACACAGCGTGGACTGGACGCGCACCTATGACGACGGGCAGGCGGTGATGTTCGAACGGGTGCGCTGAGCGCGCGGCCTGACGGCGGCCCACTGCCTGGCGCGTTGACTACTATTAAGGATATGTCGGCCACCGGGCTCATTCTGGGCATTGAGACTTCGTGCGATGAGACCGCGGCTGCTGTGGTGCAGCGCGGTGCGGAGATCCTGTCGAACGCGGTCTCGTCGCAGATTGCGGTGCATTCGCCCTATGGGGGGGTGGTGCCGGAACTGGCTTCCCGCGAGCATTTGCGGAACATTCTGCCGGTGGTGCGGGAAGCGCTGGCTGAGGCGGGCGTGACCTACGCGAATATTGACGCTGTGGCTGTTACAGAAGGTCCGGGGCTCGCCGGGGCGCTGCTGGTGGGGATCAGCTTTGCGAAGTCGCTGGCGTTTGCGCTCGGGAAACCGCTGATCGCGGTGAATCATCTCGAAGGCCACATTCATGCCGTGCTTCTGGAAGAGGCGAAGCGGCCAGAGGAGCCGCGTCGCGAGCAGGAGGCTGGGCCGACGCTGGCGCTGGTGGTTTCGGGCGGGCACACCCATCTTTATCTTGCGGAGTTCAGCGAAGGCGCGGGCACGTGGACCTATCGCAACGTGGGGCGGACGGTGGACGATGCAGCGGGCGAGGCTTTCGATAAGGTAGCGAAGCTGCTGGGGCTGGGATATCCGGGAGGGCCGTGGATCGATGCCCTCGCGCCGCATGGGAATCCTGAGGCCGTGCAGTTTTCGTTTTCGCAGATCAAGGCGAAGGTGCATCGGAGGGGGGAGCCGGGGGCGCTGGACCCGACGGAGGCAATTTATTTTTCGTTCAGCGGGATCAAGACGGCGATGCTGCGGCACACGCAGGTGCACGAGATGGGGGCGTCGATTGAGGCGCGGCGGGCGGCGCTGGCGGGGTTGCCCGATCCCCGGCCAGCGGATGCGGCGCCGCTCTGCGATCAGCGGACGCTCGATTTGATTGCGTCGTTTCAGCGGTCGGTGGTGGACGATTTGCGGCGGAAGACGTTTCGGGCGGCGGAGATGTTTGGCGCGGAGCGGGTGATCGTGTCGGGGGGAGTGGCGGCAAATCGCGAGCTGCGGGTGCGGTTCACGGCGGAGGCGGCGGAGCGGCATCTGCCGATCGCGTTTCCATCGCTGGCGCTGGCGACGGACAATGCGGCGATGATTGCGGCGGCGGCGTGGCCGAAGTTTGTGGCGGGGGAGGTTGCGCGGGACGGGCTGACGGCGGAGCCTTCGCTCAAGCTCGGGAGTTAGTCTGCGCTGGTAGAATCGGGCTAGTTTTCATGAGCCTGCACACACAGCAAACTACTGGTCGGAGTGAAAGTGCGGAAATTTCCGCGCATCCTGAATTGCCGACCTTGCACCTCTACAACACGCTGTCGGGGAGGGTGGAAGCGCTGACGCCCGCGGACGGGAAGGCTCTGCGCATGTACGCGTGCGGGCCGACAGTCTACGACTACGGACACATCGGAAACTTCAGGACGTTTCTGCAGGTGGATGTGCTGCGGCGCGCGCTGCGGCTGCTGGGCACGGAAGTGCGCCACGTCATGAACATCACGGACGTGGACGACAAGATTATTCGCAACGCGGCGGCGGCGGGCGTGGGGATCGCCGAGTACACGCGGAAATATGAAGAGGCGTTTTTTGAGGATCTGAAGGCGCTCAACGTGGAGCATCCGGAAGTGATTGCGCGGGCGACTGAGCATATTCCGACGATGGTCGCGCTGATCGAGAGGCTGGCCGCGCAGGATATTGCCTATCGCGCCGAGGATGGGTCGTGGTATTTCCGGATCGCGCGGTTTCCCGAGTACGGCAAGTTGTCGAAGAAAGATTTTTCGGGGATCACGGACGGCGCGCGGATCGATGTAGACGAATACGAGAAGGATTCGGCACGGGATTTTGCGCTGTGGAAGGCGCCGAAGCCGGGCGAGCACAAGTGGGAGACAGCGCTCGGACCGGGACGGCCGGGGTGGCACATCGAGTGCTCGGCGATGGCCATGGAGTATCTCGGAGACAGCTTCGATCTGCACGCGGGCGGCGAGGACCTGATGTTTCCGCACCACGAGAACGAGATTGCGCAGTCGGAGTCGGCGACGCATCGGACGTTTGTGCGGCACTGGTTTCACGTGCGGTTTCTGCTGGTGGAAGGGCGGAAGATGTCGAAGTCGGAGGGGAACTTTTATACGCTGCGCGATCTGCTGCTGCGCGGGTATAAGGCCTCGGCGATTCGCATGCTGCTGATTGCGGTGCCCTACCGGCAGCAATTGAACTTTACGTTTGAGGGGCTGCAGGCGGAGACGATAGCAGTAGAGCGGCTGCGGACGTTTCGCGAGCGGATCCAGAGCGCGAAGTGGCCGGCGCGGCCGGCGATGGATGGCGCGGGCAGCGAGATTCAGGGTGTGGCGCGGGAGACGAAAGCAAAGTTTCTGGCAGCGCTGGCCGACGATCTGAACACGGCGGAGGCGCGGGCGGCGATTTTCGAGATGGTGCGGTTTGTGAACGCGCGGGCGGATGCGGGGAAATTTTTTGAGAACGACAAGGCGGAAGTGCTGGACGCGCTGGCACGGTTCGATCGGGTGTTTGCGGTGCTCGACGATCACGATGCGGAGTGGACGAAATTCACGCTGAACTGGGCGGAGCGGGAGGGACGGCTGGGCGAGGCGTCTCCTGAGCTGCTTGCGACGCGGGGCGTGACGGACGGGAGGATTCAGGCGCTGGTGGAGGAGAGGGATCAGGCGAAGCGGCGGCGGGATTTTAAGCGGGCGGATGCGATTCGCAACGAGCTGGCAGGGATGGGGATTCTGCTGGAGGATTCGAAAGACGGGACTCGGTGGAAGCGGAAGTAGGGTAAGCACGAGCCCGTCTGCGATCTTATTCAGCGGGGCCAAATGTGGTATATACTGTTGATGTATACCAGCGAGGCAGACAAATGGCGGATACCCAGACAGCCAGACTTTTCCAGAACGGGCGCAGCCAGGCAGTCCGTCTTCCCCGAGATTTTCGGTTCTCAGGAGATCGCGTTCGCATTCGCCGCACCTCGGATGGGGTGCTTCTACAGCCGATCATCAATGACGTGAGTGAGTGGTTTGCACAACTCGACCGTGTGGGAGAAGACGATTTCCCTGCGAAAGAGAGGAAACAACCGGCCGCACCCGTTCGCAGGATCTTTGAGTGAACTATCTGCTGGACACGAACGCCTGCATTGCACTGATCAACGGCGAACCAGGGAAAGTTCGAAATCGACTGGATGCCGCACTGCAGGCAGGGGCGACGGTGAACGTTTCTTCCATCGTCCTGTTCGAGCTTTGGTATGGCGTTCACAAGAGTACGCGGCAGTCGGTAAATACGCAGCGTCTGGCGCTCTTTCTTTCCGGTCCTCTGGTTGTGCTTCCCTTCGAAGAAGGCGACGCGGAAGTTGCGGGCCGGATTCGCGCGGAACTGGAACGAAATGGCAAGCCCATCGGGGCCTACGATCTGCTTATCGCGGGCCAGTCTTTGCGTGTTGATGCCACCCTGGTTACGGCCAACAGCTCCGAATTCCGGCGGATTAAATCTCTGCGATGGGAGGACTGGTCGAAACCGTAGTCTTTGTGCCGACCTTCGGAGTCAGATTTCTACAGGGCCGCGCTTCTTTGACACCATCCAGAGCCAGCCAGCTGCCAGGTAGGTGAGGTAGATGTAGGGGAGCCAGCGGTAGGCTCCCTGGGGGACGGGATAGACCGAGCCGGCGATCGCGAGGAGCATGGCGATGAATCCTGCTCCGGAGAGGACGAGCCAGAGCGGGGTGAGTGCGCGTTCGCGCCGCAGAAAACTGGGCACGGCGAGGCAGACCAGGGCGTAGGCGGTAAGGAATCCGTAGGTGGCGAGCGATCCCATCCAGCCGTAGATGTCCGCGCCGGAGACGCCGCGCAGGGCCAGGGCGACGGTCAGGACAAACGTAACAATGCCGGTTACAAGAACCGCGATGTGAGGCGTTTCGTTGCGGTGGTGGGTGCGCGTCAGGTGCGCATGGGTGAGTCCGTTGTGGGACATGGTGAGCAGGACGCGGGCGGCGGCGGTGGAACAGGCAAGAACGCAGGCAAACATGCTCATCATGGCGCCCACGTCGACAGCGATGCCGAGGCCGCTGACACCTGCCTGGTGCGCCAGGGTGTGAAAGGGCGCCGCGCTTTGGTCGAGGGTTTCGTTCAGACCGCGGAAACCGAGGACTTCCGTATAGGCGCAGACGACGAAGAGAAAGCCGAGGCCGATGGCGCTCTGCAGGACGGCCCGCGGAATGGTCTTCAACGGATTGCGAGCTTCTTCGCCGAGTGCGGTCGCGCTTTCAAAACCAACGAAGCTGAAGAGAGCCAGGACCATGCCGAGACGCATGCCGGAGACGGAAGCGCCGCGCAGGCTGAACTGCGCCGTGTCGATGTGGAGGCCGTGGCGGACGAGGACGAGCGTAACAATAGCAAGGATGCAGCCAACGGAAGCAGCTTCGAGCCACAGCATGGAGCGCGCCGAGAGACGAATGTCGCGATACGCCATGGCCGAGGCGATGAGGATCGCGATGGTCGCGAGCAGCGCGGCGGAGGCGGTTCGACCGGTTGCGGCCTGCAGCAGGACGTTGGCGTACTGGACGAATCCGCCGGTGACGGAGACGGCGGTGGCGACATAGGCGAGGAGCAGCGCCCATCCCGCCAGACCGGAAGCCCAGTCGGGAAGGGACTCGCTGACGTATTTGTAGAGCGAACCGGGCGAGGCGGAGCGGCGCGCAAAGCAGCCGATGAGGACACCGATGAGGGCCATGCCGGCGGTCGCGAGGACGTAGACGAGCCAGGTGCCGTTGCCGGCCATGGCGAAGACCAGGGGGATGGTCATGGCGGGCGTGGTGGTGGGGGCGATAGCGGAAACCGACTGCGCGAGGGTCTCGGCGGGAGACAGGACGCCGCAGCGAAGGCCGTAGGTTCGGGGCTCCTCGACTGCGGCAACAAACACGTTCACGGCTTCGGACGCCAAGGCGCGAAGTCCTCCTGAAATGGGTGCGCAGAAATAGTGCGCCGGAGCGGCGCGACAGGGAGCCGGGTGGGTTCAGTCTGTCCGGGAGACGAAGTTATGTCAAGGCTCGAATGGGATGCCCGCGACGGGATCGGTTTCGGCGATCTTTTCGAAGTTGGCGAGCAGCGGCTTCACTTTGGGGATGACGGCCTGCACCGCGCGCAGAGACAGCGAGGCATCGTGGCTGGCTTTGCTCTCCCAGACCTCGGTGACCCAGAGGATGTTTTCATTGGCGGCGTCGTTGGCGACGACGTAGCTGAAACACCCCGGCATGTTAGCGGAGCTTTCCGTCAGGAGGGCGATGACTTCGTCGCGCTTGCCGGGGAGGAGGGTGAGCTTCGCGATCAGACCATACATGATTTGAAATTCTAGTCCGCGGCGGTGGCCACCTGCGCGGGCTTGGCGGGGCGCTTTGGCCGGGGCTTCGATTCGGGTGCGGGCTGCGGCCTGGGGATGTCGGAGATGTCGGCTTTGCCTTCGGCAACCTGGATGAGGAAATCCTGGACGCTGAAGGGGGGATCGCTGGCGTCGCGGAGGCGGACGTAGGAGCCGTCGGCGCGGAGCTGGCGCGCTTTGACGTTGTCGGCGAGATAGGCGGCTAGAATTTCATCGCGGACGCGGGCTTTAATCTGGGCATCGCGGATGGGATAGATGACCTCGCAGCGCTCGAAGAGGTTGCGCGGCATCCAGTCGGCACTGCCGCAGTAGAACTCCTCATCGCCGCCGTTGAGAAAGTAGAAGAGACGGCTGTGCTCGAGAAAGCGGCCGACGATGGAGCGCACGCGGATGCGCTCGCTCAGCTTCTTCAGGCCGGGGCGCAGCGAACAGATGCCCCGCACGATCAGATCGATCTCAACGCCCGCGTGGGCCGCCGCATAGAGAGCCTCGACGATGCGCTGCTCGAGCAGCGAATTCATCTTGGCGATGATGCGCGCCGGCTTCCCTGCCGCGGCGTGTTCCGCTTCGCGGTGAATGAGGCGGATGAAATTCTCGGCCAGGGTGAGGGGCGCGACGAGCAGCGGGCGGTAATCGTCGGACTCGGAATGCGCGGTGAGGTAGTTGAAGACGCTGTGGACGGCGGCGGTGATTTCCGGATCGGCGGTGAGCAGGCTGAAGTCGGTGTAGAAGCGGGCCGTGTCGGGATTGTAATTGCCGGTGCCCAGGTGGGCGTAGCGGCGGACCGCGCCGTCGGGATCGCGGCGGACGAGCAGGGCGAGCTTGCAGTGCGTCTTCAGGCCCACGATGCCATGGAAGACCTGGACTCCGGCGTCTTCAAGGTTGCGCGCCCAACGGATGTTGGAGGCCTCGTCGAAGCGGGCGGTGAGCTCGACGACGGCGGTGACTTCCTTCGTCTGGGCGGCTTCAGTCAGCGCCTGGAAAATGGGCGAATCGGCGCTGGTGCGATAGAGCGTCTGCTTCATCGAGACGACGTTGGGGTCCTGGGCCGCAGCTTCAATGAAGGAGACGACGCCATCATAGGAGTCGTAAGGATGGTGCAGAAGGATGTCGCGGTGGCGAATCTCGTCGAAGAGGTCGGCGGACTTGCGATTGAGGCGCAGCTCGCGGGGCACGAAAGGTTTGAACTTCAGCTCGCCGTGCGCCGACGAGCTATAAAGCGTCATCACGCGCGATAGGTTGACGGGGCCGTCGGAGTGGTAGACGAGCGATTCGTCGAGCTCGAAGTTGATGCGCAATCGGTCGACGATTTCGGGATCGGCCTGGCTGTCGATCTCAAGACGCACGGCATCGCCTTTGCGGCGATTGTGCAGCTCGGCGCGCACGGTTTCCAGCAGCGAGCGGGATTCCTCCTCCTGGAAATACAGGTTGCTGTTGCGGGTTACGCGGAAGGCGGCTCGGGAGAGAATCTCGTAGCCGCGGTACATGCCACCGGCGTTGCGCTCGATCAGGTCGGCGAGAAAGATGTAGTCCTCGGTGCCGTTGGGGGCCGGGATGCGCACGAAGCGCGGCAGAGCCCGCGGGACGGTCAGCACGCCGAGCACGGGACCGGCCGTGCCACGCCGTTTGCGGCGCAACAGCAGCGCCAGGCACATGGCTTTGTTCAGGACGCGCGGGAAAGGGTGGGCGGGGTCGATCGTGATGGGGGTGAGCAGCGGATCGACTTCGCGCTGGTAATACTCCGAGGCAAATTTCCGCGCGTCGGCGTTCATCTCATCCCAGCTGAGGACGCGAATGCCGGCCTTGCGCATGGCGGGCAGAAGTTCCTGATTCCAGCAGCGGTACTGGTCGGCCACAAATCGCTGCGTTTCGTCCTTCATGGCGTCGAGGGATTCACGGAGGGTCGCGCCGTCGGGCGAAGCTTCGTTGTAGCCGTCTTCAATGCGCTGCAGAACGCCGGCAATGCGAATCTCGAAGAACTCGTCGAGATTGCTGGCGGTGATGGCGAGAAACTTGACCCGCTCGAGGAGCGGGTTGGAGGCATCTTCGGCTTCTTCCAGAACCCGGCGATTAAAACTCAGCCAGGATTCGTCGCGGCTGAGGAAAAGGCTCTGCGCGCGCTGTGGTTCTTTCCGCATAGGGGCGGCCGGCATCCTCGTGTCGTAAGAGGCAGTTTACCTGATTGGCTATATCACCCGCGTTCACCAGAGAAGATGAACGATTTGCAAAAAGCTGTGCACAGCGCGCGATCCGCTGGGATTCGCGAGCCTTTCATCCGGACCAGGGAGGCACCTGAATTCCCAGGGCCTCGATCCGGGAAAAGTCGGGAGCGGGATCCTGGTGGACGAAGCTGATGACGCTGTCGCTGCGGAAAGGCATTTTCCGGCCAAGGATTTCGCCGGCGCGGAGTCCGGCGTAGAGCAGCGGCCAGGGCAGTGGGATGAGGGTGACCCTGCGGCCCTGCGCAAGCGCCAGTCTGCGCACGAGGTCGCGAAAGAGCCACGGGTGGGAATGGGCGACGGTGATGGGCTGGCCGGCGGCCTGATCGAAGCGCCCGGTGGCAGCATCGGCGACTACATCCGCCAGAGTCTGTTCCGGCACGAGATACTGCGGAGCCTTGCCATTGCCGACGAGCGGAATGAATTTCTGATGCTGCACCTGGCGGCGGATCGAGCCGAAGACGCCGCCGGGGCTGTCGCCGAAGACCAGGCCAGGACGGAGAATGATTCCGCCCAGTTCGGCGGCAACCGATTCGACCTGGAGCTTGGCTCGACCGTAGAGGGAGCGCGCTCCGGTGAAGGCGCTGATGGTCGAGATGAAGACGATGCGGCCCACGCCTGCGGCCTTCGCCATGCGCAGGAGGCGGATCGAACCTTCGACGTTGACCTGCTGGATATCCTGGGCCGTGACGGCGGTGAAATCCCACGCGGCGTGGATCAGAACAGAAACCTGCTGCTGGCAGAGCAGTGGCGTGATGTCGTCTGCGGAAGTCAGCGACCAGGGAATATCCGCCTCGCTTGCCGGTTTGCGCGTGAGGGCGACGACGCGTCCGCTCTGAGCGAGACGCTGGGCGATTCTGGAGCCGACGTAGCCGCTGGCGCCGCTGATGGCGCAGACGAGGTTTTCGTTCATAGGCAATTCCGGCGGCCGCCCATCACGAATACCGGCTCAGCATCGAACTGATGCGCCAGGCGTTGGCCATGGCAGTGAGAGTAATCGTGGTGGCGGCGATGGAGGGAAAGACGGTGGAGTCGACGGCGTGCACGCGAGCATAACCGGCCGGCCGGCCAAAGACGTCGCTCTGGCCTTCGGAGGGATGAGTGCTCATGGGAAAACTTCCACCGGAATGGTAGCCGCGGCCGGGTTCGCCGATTTTCAGCAGAGGCGAGAGCGGCACCGATCCAAGGGCGGTCGAGAGGGACGCCAGTTTGCGAACGACTTTTTTCAGCGTGAGCTTGGTTTCGGAATCGACAACTCCAACAACCTCGAGCGCGTCATCGGAGCCGCGCTTGACCAATGTCGCTTCTAACTGCGCGGAGTGGTCGGAGTGCAGATAACCCTGATAGAGGAAGAGCCGGCTGAGAAACGCATCCACGGGGAAAAGCGCCCGCAGCGGCCCCAGCTTTTGCTCGATGGGAGCGCGGAAGAGGTCGTTATAGGTGTAGGCCTGCAGGTGGATGGTGTGCGGGCTGATGGCGTTGTCGGCGATCTCGAGGAAAAGCTGGGCCAGAGTATGCAGATGCTCCTCGGTGACGTTGCCGGCGCCACGGCCGCGCAGCGCGGGGAGCAGAAAATACTGCGAGTCGTAAAGGCGGACCGGCTGATTGAAGCGATGCATCGAACGCAGCAGGATGGCGGTGGTGCTGTAGACTCCGGCCGCGAGGTAGACCCGCTCACCGAAGAACTTCGACTGCCCCGCGTGAATCGTGACGCCGTCAGGAGCCTCTTCGACGGAGCGAACGATGACCGAGGCAACATAGTGAAAATTCGGATCGGCCTTCATCGCCTCCACGGTTTGCTCGGTCGAATAGATGAGGCGGTAGGGGCATCCGTACATGCAGAGGCCGCAGGCCACGCACGCGGGTGAGCCGGCGTAGCCATCGGCAGCAACGGCGATGCGGGCTTTGCCGAAGGAAATGCCGCTGCTGGTCAGGCGAGCTTTGTACTTTTCGAGGCCCGCGAGCATGCCGGATGCCTGGCGGCTGGTTGGGAGCTGACCAGGATGGTCGCAGTAGAGCGGAAAATCCAGGTCAAGATCGTCGCGCGTGGCCGAGAGCGGCATCCAGCGGAAGATGGCGCGATAGCCATCCGCGAGATCCTGGGCGGAAATCGGCCAGCGCACCATGTCGCGCTGGTGGTAGGGCATGACGGCGGAGCCCCAAACCGTGCTGAGGCCGCCGATGGCATACGAGGGGCTCGCACTGGCATCGCGAAACTCGACCGGCGAAGCGCCAGGCGGAACCCGATAAGGGTAGTCGGAGCCATAAGTGAGCTTGACCGGGATGCCCTCAGCGCCGCTCTCCATGCCATCTTTGAGAAACTTGCCCGCGTCTCCCGCCCATTCAGAAAACGGCCGCGCCTGCAAACTGCTGATCAGCGCTTCCCTTTCCGGTTCCAGCTGCAGGCCCGCGTCCAGCATCGTCACCGGAACCCCCTGCGCGAGCAGCGCCTTTGCGCAGGCAACGCCGGTTGGTCCGGAACCCACTACGTAATGCATCTTTTCCTCAAAGCAGGTGTCTCCGTCGGACTCGGCTTCATTGTATGGCGATCGGTTTACCAGAAAGCAGTTTTCGAGAACGCGCGGCCCGGCGCGTACCTTGAGCGACAAAATTTTCAACGACCGCGCATTTGACTCCCCGTTCCCCACTCGGCGAGGATAAAGTCAGGAACTTTCTCCGGAGGCTGCACCGATGGCAGAACCCCCTTGTTCCGGTCAGGGTAGCGAAGCAATCCTCAAAACAGAGAACGCGGCCGTGGAAATGTATCGTTTCGCCGCGATGATGCTGGGCAATGAGGCCGAAGCGCTGAGTCTGGTTGAAAACACCGTGGCCGCGGTCGACGTGGACCCCTGCGCCGATCCCTGCGCCGCCAAAGGCCTGGTTCGGGAGCGAGTGCTGGATGGAGCGCTGGAGATCATGCATCGGCAGGACCCGGCGTCGTTCGCGGATTTGCCGGCCGCGGATTCCGGCTCGTGCCTTGAAGACGACGATACGGCGCTCTCCGGCACGGAGATCACCGAGCTGGTATCGGGCGCGGAACGAGCGCCGCTGCGGGACTGGCTGAATCGGCTTTCGCAGGCGCAGCGAGCGGTTTTCGTGCAGCGCGCGGTTCTGGGCAGCAGCAATGCGGACACGGCGCGGGCCATCAACCGCTACGCGAAGCCATCCATCTGGACAGCGGAAGCGGTCAGCAACCTGTTCCGCCAGGCGCTTTGCTCGCTGGCTTCTTCGCTGGTGCACTCGGCGCCGGCGGCCCAGGTTTAGCGACGGGCAGCTGCAGCGCCTTTCGTCCCAGGCGTCTTTAGAATGGCTGGACGGTACTTTTGCTCTGAATCTGCGAGACGCGACCCCGGCGCTTCGACTACTCTTATCGCAGGATTCTTGTGAATTTTTTGCTCGGCGTGGTGCATCCAAAGCACATACCCTGAATGGGAGACTTGAGTTTCCCCTTTTCCTGTTCCTTGATGAGGTTGGTCTTCGTGCCGGAGGCAGTAGCAACCGATTTGCGATTCCTGTGCCTGCAGCGAGCAGCCGCGGTGCTGGCCATTGTGGCGTCTCTGGCCGGACCCGCGATCGCGCAAGGTCCAGGCGGTGGCTCGGTGTCGGTGCCGACAGGGCCGCTTCTGATTCCGCAGCCGCCAGTCGACAACTCGACGTACCAGAGCAGCGTGAGCGACGGGAAGCTCACGCCCGGCGTTCTGCCGCTCTCCCTCGACGATGCGATCCATCGCGGATTGCGGCTGAACCTGGGGCTGATTCTGACAACGCAGAATACGCAGTCGGCGCGAGGCGCAAAGCTGGAGCAGCTGCAGTCGCTGTTGCCAACGGCGAGCGCGACGGTCAAGGCCGCCGTGCAGGAGACGGATCTGCAGGCGGAAGGTCTGCGCATTCCGGGCTTCCCCGCGATCATCGGACCTTACGGGTACTCCGACATTCGCGGTTCGCTGAGCTGGTCGCTGTTCAATCTGTCGTCGCTGCAAAATTATCTGGCGCAGCGGCACAATTTCCAGGCCGCAAATCTGTCGGCGCAGGATGCGCGCGACCTGGTGGTGCTGACGATCGGCAATGCGTACCTGACGGTGATCGCGGATGCGGCGCTGGTCGAGTCGGCGCAGGCGCAGGTGGATACTTCCAAAGTTTCGCTCGATCAGGCGGTCGGCAATCATCAGGCAGGAACGGCGCCGCTGCTCGACGAGCTGCGGGCGCGCGTGGATTACCAAACCCAGCAGCAGACGCTGATCGCCGCAAAGAATTCGTATGAGAAAGACAAGATTGCGCTGGCCCGCGCCATTGGGCTGCCGCTCGAGCAGCAGTTCGAGCTGACGGATCAGGCGCCGTTCGCGCCCTTCGACCACCTCGATCCGGACAAGGCCGTGCAGCAGGCACTGGCGGCGCGCTCCGATCTGAAGGCGCTCCAGGAACAGGTAGCAGCCGCGGACAACGCTCGCAAGGCCGCTACCGACGAAAGGCTGCCGACGATCACCTTCACCGGCGATTATGGCGACATCGGCATCAATCCGTCGCACTCGCACGGAACCGGCGACGCAGTCGGCGCGCTCGACGTGCCGCTTTTTGAGGAAGCGAAACTGCGCGGCGACGCGAAGCAGGCGCAGTCGCAGCTGGAGCAGGAACGCGCAAGGCTGAGCGATTTGCGCGGCCAGATTGGCGCGGATGTGCGCGACAGCATCCTCGACATTCAGGCGGCGGAAAAGCTGGTGGAAGTGGCGAAGAGCAATGTGGACCTGGCCAACGAGGCGTTGAGCGAGTCCCAGCAGCGTTACAAAGCAGGCGTTTCGGATAATCTGGCTGTTTCTCAGGCGCAGCAGTCCGTTGCCCAGGCCAATCAGCAGTACGTTGCCAGTTTGTACCGGCACAACGTGGCGAAATTATCGCTGGCGCGCGCTCTGGGCGTGGCGCAAAGCAATTACAAGGATTACGTGGGAGGAAAGTAAGCGTGGCGGAGCAGAATTCCGAGCAGTCCAGACCAACCGAAGAGCGGCCGGAACCTACAGGGCAGCCCTCGCGCCGCCGTTTCATCATCATCGGCCTGGTGGCCGTCCTGGTGGTGGGTGCGCTCCTTTTCTGGTGGCACTCCACTTTCTACGAAGACACCGACGACGCTTCGGTCGACGGCCATCTGGTGCAGATCAGCGCGCGCATCAACGGCCACGTGGCCAAGGTCAACGTGAACGAGAACCAGTACGTCGAAGCGGGCACGGTGATGGTGGAGATCGATCCCAGCGATTACCAGACGGCAGCCAATCAGGCGCAGGCGAATCTCGAGGCGGCGATCGCCAACTACGAGGCGACGCGCGTCAACGTGCCGGTGATCGACATCAACACCGGCAGCAGTCTGAACAACGCCAACGCCGACGTAGCGGGCGCAACCGCAGCGGTCGGCCAGTCCGAACGGCAGCTCGAAGCGGCGACGGCGCGCGTGACTGAGGCGCAGGCGAATGCGACCAAAGCGAAACTCGATCTCGACCGCTACACGCCGCTGGTGCAAAAGGACATCATCTCGAAGCAGCAGTACGATGCGGCAGTCGCCGCTGCCGCTGCCGGTGAAGCCGGCGTAGCGGAAGCCCAGGCGAATCTGATCGCGGCGCGGGACGCTGTGCGCATTGCGCACGATCGCCAGCTGCAGGCGCAGTCAAGCCTCAAATACGCGCAGACGGCTCCGCAGCAAGTGGCGATCCAAAGGGCCAAGGCCGATCAGGCTGAAGGCCAGGTGGATCAGGCGCGCGCGGCGCTGGCCCAGGCCAAGCTCAACCTGGACTACACCGCGATTCACGCGCCGTTGTCCGGCATCATCACCACCAAGAGCGTTGAGCCTGGACAGAACATC